>LNFM01012940.1_pt1 | contig 10792 bp, 10 predicted proteins | sample 596031 | NCBI WGS metagenome assembly LNFM01 (sample SAMN04254537, study PRJNA301005) | activated carbon metagenome | isolation source: dual media filters at the Ann Arbor, Michigan drinking water treatment plant | place: USA: Ann Arbor | reverse complement strand
GCCGCACCGCCGTCGTCGCCGTCGCCGGCCCTCAGCCAGTGCACCTCGGCGGTCTCGGTGGCCAGGTTGACCTGCGCCGACAGCACGCCCGGCACGCGCGACAGCGCCTTCTCGACCCGCGACACGCAACTCGCGCAGGTCATGCCGTCGATGGACAGCCGAACCCTCTCTTCGGCCAGTGTGTAGCCGGCCTTCTCCACCGCCTGGCGCAGTGCGGGCAGGCTGCCGCCGCTGACGCTGGCGGTCTCGGTGGCCAGATTGACACTGGCACCGCGCACGCCGGGCACGGCGGACAGCGCCTTCTCGACGCGCGCCACGCAGCTCGCGCAGGTCATGCCGTCGATGGGCAGGCGCCAATCGACCGCCGGCCCGACCGCAAGGGGCGTTGCGGGCACCACGGGTACCGCGCGGAGAGGGGGCTTCGCTTCGACGTCCTGCATCGACCCATTCTCGCCCTTTGCCATGCACGACCCCGTGGCAGGGCTCTTCGCCGCCCGACGTCGCTTCCCTCGGGCGCGCCCGCGGCCCTTTCGCGCAGAATGCAGGTCATCCAGCAGTCTCGGGAAGTCAAGGTCCATGAACGTCCTCATCGTCGGCGCGTCGCGTGGCATCGGCTTCGAACTGGTGCGTCAGTACCGCTCGGACGGCGACCGTGTCACCGCCACGGCACGCGACAGCGCCGGGCTCGAGCGTCTGGGCGGCCTCGGTGCACGGGCCCTGGGCCTGGACGTGACCGATGCGGCCAGTGCGGCCGGACTGGCCTGGCAGATCGACGGCGAGGCCTTCGACGTGGTGATCGTCAACGCCGGCGTCTTCGGGCCGCGCATAGCCGCGGTCGAGGCGCCCACGGCGCAGGACTTCGACCACGTCATGCACACCAACGTGCTCGGCCCCATGCGCGTGCTGTCGCAGATCGGCGAGATGCTGGCCCCCGGGGCGCGACTGGCGGTGATCTCCTCGCGCATGGGTTCGATGGGCCTGCGGCGCTCGCCGGACGGCTGGCTCTACCGTGCCAGCAAGGCGGCGGTGAACTCGGTGCTGAAGGACGCCTCGCTGGCCTTCGAGGGCCGCGCCGTCTGCGTCGCCCTGCATCCGGGCTGGGTGCGCACCGACATGGGCGGCAGCGGCGCCGACATCGAGGTGGCCGACAGCGCCGCCGGCATCCGCCGCACTTTGGCAGGCCTGAAGGCCAGCGACAACGGCGGCTTCTTCAACTTCGACAGCAGCCCGCTGGCCTGGTGAACCTGGCCACGGCGCCACGACATCCCTGCAACAAGGAAGTGAATTCGACATGCTGCTGAGCGATGACCATCGCGCCGTGCAGGACGCCGTGCGCAGCTTCGTGGCCGCCGAAGTGGCGCCGCATGCCGCGGCGTGGGACAAGGCCCACACCTTCCCGCAGGCCGCCCTGCGCGGGCTGGCCCGCCTCGGCGCCTACGGCGTGGCCGTTCCCACCGAGTGGGACGGCGCCGGCCTCGACTACCTGGCGCTGGCCCTGATGCTGGAAGAGATCGCCGCCGGCGACGGCGCCACCAGCACCATCGTCAGCGTCAACAACTGCCCCGTCTGCTCCATCCTGATGGCCTTCGGCAACGATGACCAGAAGGAACGTTTCCTCAAGCCGCTGGCCCGCGGCGACATGCTCGGCGCCTTCTGCCTGACCGAGCCGCACGTGGGCTCGGAGGCCGGCGGCCTGCGCACCACGGCTCGCCGTGAGGGCAACGACTACGTGCTCGACGGGGTCAAGCAGTTCATCACCAGCGGCAAGAACGGCGACGTGGCCATCGTGATGGCGGTGACCGACAAGGCTGCCGGCAAGAAGGGCATCAGCGCCTTCATCGTGCCCACGGACACGCCGGGCTACACGGTCGCGCGCATCGAGGACAAGATGGGCCAGCACGCCAGCGACACGGCGCAGATCCTGTTCGAGAACTGTCGCGTGCCGGCCGCAAACCTGCTGGGCGACGAAGGCATGGGCCTGCGCATCGCACTGTCAGGCCTGGAGGGCGGGCGCATCGGCATCGCCGCGCAGTCCTTGGGCATGGCGCGTGCAGCCTTCGAGGCGGCGCTCGCCTACAGCAAGGAGCGCACGAGCTTCGGCCAGCCGATCTTCAACCACCAGGCCGTGCAGTTCAAGCTGGCCGACATGGCCACGCGCATCGAGGCGGCGCGGCAGCTCATCTGGCATGCCGCCAGCCTGAAGGACGCCGGCCGGCCCTGCCTGAAGGAAGCCGCGATGGCCAAGCTGTTCGCCAGCGAGATGGCCGAGGCGGTGTGCAGCGCCGCCATCCAGGTGCACGGCGGCTACGGCTACGTCAGCGACTTTCCAGTGGAGCGCATCTACCGCGACGTCCGCGTCTGCCAGATCTACGAAGGCACCAGCGAGGTGCAGAAGATCCTTATCGGGCGAGCTCTGGCGTAGACGGCGCCACCGAGGAACGCCAGTCGGACAGCGAGGTGCGGCGCACCAGGCCGCGGAAGTTCTCGCTCTTGCAATTGCGCTGCACCGAAGCGATGCCGACGTCCAGGCCTGAACTGCGGCCGTAGGTGGCACTGCGGCCGACCAGTTCGCCGTCGGCCTTCAGCACGACGAAATAGCGTCCGCCCGACGCGGTGGTTCGGCGTTCAAAGCGCTTGGGCTCGGTGCCGTTGGCACGCAGCCACTCGACGGCCAGCAGGGCGGCGTCTCTTGAGTGGTGCGGCGCGCCGGACAGGATGACCTCGTGGTTGCCGGCGCGCAATTGGAAACTGGCACGCCCGTCGGATGATTCGATCAATTGGTAATAGCCCAGCATATTGCTCTCAACTTGAGTATCCAGAAACCGAACCAGCCCATTCATTGCTGGCGCTCGCCCGCCCTTGCAGGAGCCGGGCGCCTCGAACGCACCGGGCACATGTGTGCACCAGCGTCCGGCTGACACAGGGGGTGACAGTAAGCAGGGATGATCAATTCGTCCAATGCGTTTGCTACATGGAGAAATTGCGTCGCGTGCAAGGTCTGCGCGGTTAGAGTCCCCCTACGATGAACGTCGAGTTGCGCCAGATCAGGCATGCCGTCGCGGTGGCGGCGGCGGGCAGCTTCGCACGCGCGGCTGAAGACCTGAACCTCAGCCAGTCGGCCCTGTCGCGCAGCGTGCAGGCCCTGGAACGTCAGATCGGCACCCCCCTGTTCGTGCGCTCGGCCAATGGCGTGCTGTCGACCGATGTCGGTCGCCTGTTTCTCGAGCGCGGCAAGGGCCTGCTGGACATGGCCGACGAACTCGACCTGCAGGTGGTGCGAAACGGCAGCCTGCAGCGCAGCCGTCTGGTGGTGGGTGCGGGCCCCGCAGCGATGGACTACCTGCTGCCGCGGGCTGCCGCGGCGTTCTTCAGCGAGCATCCGGTGGTGACGATCGAGCTGCGATCGGCATCGTTGTTCGACGTGCCGGCGCCGCTGCGCTCGCGCGAGATCGACCTGCTGGTGGTCGACCAGAGCGCCTTCGAGGGCGAGCCCGATGTCGACATCGAACTCTTGTGCGAACACCCGGTCGTGGTGGTCGGTCGCGCGGGCCACCCGCTTGCCGGCCGAAGCGATGTCACGCTCGAAGACACATTCGTTCACCCCTGGGTGGGCGTCGGCCGCACGCCGCAGGGTTTCCTCACCGTGCTGCTGGCCGCACAGCGGCGCGCGCTGGCCGACGGCGCCCGGACCCGGGCCTTTCCAGCCCTGCAGTGCGCGACCGTGGCTGCTGCACGCGATGCGGTTCTCGCCTCCGACGCCTTGACGCTGTTCACGCCCACCGCCGTTCGCGCCGCGGTCGAGAGAAACGAGGCGGCGCCCGTGATGTCGCTCGCGGGCCAGTTGTCGGTGCGTACCGCATTCGTCCGTCTGAAGTCGCGGCCTCTGAGTGCGGCCGCCCGGCTGTTCTGCGACAAGGTGCGCCAGATCGACCGGCTCAACGCGGACGAAGACGCGAAGTTGCTTCGAGAGTGGTTCGGCTGACGGCGCCCTGGCCCGGCGGTGCCAGGGCACCCCGCCCGCGGTTGGAGTCAGCGCACACCCCCTACGATGGATTGATTGCATGAACGTCGAACTCCGGCAACTCAAGCATGCGGTGGCGGTGGCCGAGCACGGCAGCTTCTCCCGCGCCGCACTCGAGCTGCACCTGAGCCAGTCGGCCCTGTCGCGCAGCGTCCAGGCGCTGGAACGCGAGGTGGGGACGCCGATCTTCCTGCGTTCGGCCGACGGCGTGACCATGACCGACGTCGGCCGCGATCTGCTCCGGCACGGCAACACCATGCTGCAGATGGCCGCCGAGCTCGACGTCCAGATCGTGCGCAACCGGTCGCTGCAGGCCGATCGACTGCGCGTCGGCATCGCCACCTCGACCGCCGAGGGCGCCGTCTGCGACGCCGCCGCGGAGATGCTCAGGGAGCACCCGATGGTGGCCGTGGAGTTCCGCAGCGGCTTCCGCACCGACATGCTGCCGCCGCTGCGCAGCGGCGAGCTCGACGTGCTGGTGGCCGACAGCACCTTGTTCACCAACGATGACCCGGAGCTGGAGTTGCTGCCGCTCGAAGAGCATCCGCTGGTGATCTTGGTGCGCCGGGGCCATCCCCTGGACGGCGCGGCCGGCGCGGACTTGCCCAGGATCTTCGAGTTTCCCATCGTCGCGCCCGGGCGGTTGCGCCCGGAGTTGTTGACGTCGCTGCTGCAGACCCAGTCGCTCGCCCTGGCCCCGCAGGCGCGTCAGCGCGCCATGCCGGCCGTGATGACCAACTCCACTGCCGCTGCCGAGATGCTGCTGCTGCAGACCGATGCCGTGGGCGCCCTGGCCCCCAGCGGCGCCGAGAAGCTCGTCGCGTCGGGGCAGTTGGTGCCGCTGGGGGCGCCGGCGTGGCTGACCTCCCCCTTCGGAGTCATCAGGACGAGGGCGCGCGCGCTGAGCCCGAGCGCCCGGGTCTTCCGTGAGCGGCTCTTTGCCGCACAGTCCCTGCGGGCCGCCGCCGACCGCCGCCTGTTGGGGAAATGGTTCCCCGCAGCCCGGGTCAGTGCCTGAGCATGCCAAGACAAGGGTCCACCGCTGTCGGTTCGAGGGACATCGAGCTGCGGCAGATCCGCCAGGCCATCGCGGTGGTCGAACAGGGGGGCATCGCCGGAGCGGCCCAACAGCTGCAGCTGAGCCCGTCGTCGCTGTCGCGCAGCGTGGCCGCGCTCGAGAGGCAGCTGGGCACCGCGCTGTTCCGGCGCAACGGGCCATCCCTGACGCTGACCGATCTGGGGCGAATCTTCATCGATCGCGGACGGGCCTTGCTGGCCGCCGCAGCCGACCTCGATCGACTGCTCGGCCTCCATCCCTCGCTGCAGGCCGGCCGCGTGGTCGTGGGCATGGGAGCGGCGATGTGCGAGGCGACAGCGACCGCTGTGGCCGCACAGATGATGGTCGACATGCCGGGCGTCACCCTCGAGTTGCGCAGTTCGCTTCGCGACGACCTCTGGCCGCCGCTGGTCCAGGGCGAGCTGGACCTGCTCATCGCCGATGCCGTCGGCCTCACGAAGGGCGGTGACCACGACGTGCATCCGTTGCCCGCGCTGCCTTTGGTGGTGGTCGTCCGCCAGGGGCATGCGCTCGCTGCGAGTCCCCGCTTCGAGATGAAGAGCGTCTTTCACCACCCCATCTACGCTGCCGGTCGCATCCAGCCGCCGGTGCTGCACCGGCTGCTGAGCGAGCAGTCCAGCGCCGAGGGCACGCTGGCGCGCACACGCCCGATGCCCGCGTTGACCGGAAACTCGGTGTCCATGCAGATGCGTTTGGTCGAGCAGACCGACTGCGTCACGGCATGCTCGCCGGCCCTGGCCCGGCCCGGAGTGGAAGCCGGCACGCTCGTGCCGCTGGCGGCACCTCCCTGGCTGAGCAATCCCTATGCCCTGGTGCGCCCTCGCTCGCGCAAGGCCAACCCCGCCGCCGCAGCGTTCTTCCAGCAGTTCAGTGCCGCGCATCTGGTCGAGGTCGCAGAGGCCCATCGCCTCATCGAGGCCTGGTTGCCGCAGGAACGGCCGGCATGAAGTCCTGCCGATGACCGCCACCCGCTTCGACCTGCCGGTCACACCAGTCCATTCCGTCACGCCGGCCGAGCCGGCCGTACGGTGGTGCGGCCCGTGTGTCTGCACGGCCGCCGCGCCTTGCGCCGACAATCGTGTCCGTCCGGTGAATCCATGGTCTTGCTGAGCCGGGCGCATCTAGGCCCGCGGGCCGTGCAGTGCGCCACGTGCGACGACGACCTGCTGGCGGGAAGGCGCGCTTGAACTACGAACTGCGGCAGCTGAAGCACGCGCTGGCGGTGGCCGAGCACGGCAACTTCGCGCAGGCGGCGCTGGCCCTGCACCTCAGCCAATCGGCCCTGTCGCGCAGCGTGCAGGCGCTGGAACGCATCGTCGGCGCGCCGATCTTCGTGCGGTCGGCGCAAGGCGTGAGCGTCACCGACATCGGCATGGAGGTGCTGCGCCGGGGTCGCGACATGCTGGCGCTGGCCGCCGAGGTCGACACGCAGTTCTTCCGCAACCGCTCGCTGCAGGGCGGCAGTCTCAGCGTGGGCGTGGGCACGGCGGCCAGCGAGCTCAGTGCCGTCGATGCCACACGCGCCTTCGTGGCCGACTGTCCGACCGTGCGGGTCGAGTTGCGCGCGGCCTTCCGCACCGACCTGCTGCCCTTGCTGAAAGGCGGGCAGCTCGACCTGCTGCTGGCCGACAGCAGCCTGTTCGCACAGGAGCCCGAGCTCGAGGTCGAGCCTCTCGAGGCGCATCCGCTGGTGGTGTACGTCAGGCCGGGCCATCCGCTGACCCGCAGCAAGACGGTGGCCCTGCCCGAGGTCTTCGCCTTCCCCGTGATGTCGCTGGGCCGCATCCAGCCCGGTCTGCTGGCGCCTTTGCTGAAGGAGCAGGCGGCCGCCCCGGCCCCGGTGTCGCAGCTGCGGCCGATGCCATCGGTCATTTGCAACTCGCGCTCGATGCTCGAGCGCCTGGTGCTGTCATCCGACGCCGTGGCTTCTGCCGAGCCCAGTGTGCTGCGCCCGAGCGTCGAGGCCGGCAGGCTCGTGGCCTTGCTGGCACCCGGCTGGCTGCACACGCCTTTCGGCATCGTGCACCTGCCGTCGCGCGTGCAGTCCGCCGCGGCCCTTGCTTTCCGTGAGCACCTGCGTCGAGCCCACGCGAAGAGGGCGGCCGAGGACCGGCATCTGGTGGACACCTGGTTCGGCCCAGCGGCGCGGGGTGCAGCATGACGCGCCGAAGCCGCAGCGCCCCCGGGGCGGCAGACGCCCTGCCCGGACAGGAGGGGCTGGACATCGAGCTGCGGCACATCCGCCACGTCGCCGCGGTGGCCGACCACGGCAGCGTGACACGCGCGGCGCTCGAACTGGGCATGAGCGTCTCGGCACTCTCGCGCAGCGTCAAGGGGGTCGAGCTGGCCATCGGCGCGCCGATCTTCGTGGCCCAGGCCGGCAGCGTCGGCGTCACCGAACTCGGGCGCCTGTTCCTCGGCCGGGGCCGCGAGATGCTGCAAGCCGCGGCGGCCCTGGGCCAGCACATCGAGCGCAATCCGACCCTGCACGCCGGGCGCGTGGCCGTCGGCGTGGGCGCCAAGGCGATGGAGCTGAGTGCAGGCGACGTCGCGCTGGCGTTCCTGCAACAGCATCCCGAGGTGTCGATGGAAATCCGTTGCGGGCTGGTCGGGGATCTGGTGCCCGGCCTGCGAGGACACGAACTCGACTTCGTCGTGGGCCACCCAGCGGTGCTGCGCGAACGGGCGGATCTGTCACTGGACACCACGCTGCTGCCGGCTGCACCGCTGGTGCTGGCGGCGCGGGCCGGGCACCCCTTGCTCGACCGGCCCGGCTTCACCCTGATCGACGCCTTCGACTACCTGGCCGTGGCCGCGGGCCACGCCAACCCGAAGCTGCTGGCCACGGTGCTCGATCTGCAGACACGCTGCGTGTCGCCCCTGGCGCGGCAACGCGCCTGGCCGGGCGTGGTGGCACCGCTGTGGTCGATGATCGAGCCGCTGATGCTGGAGGCCGACGCACTGACGCTGCTGCCTCCTTCGGAGCTGGCCGACGCCGTGCACGCCGGCCGCGTGGTGCCGCTGGCCGCAGGCGGCTGGACCTCGAGCGAACTGGCGTTGATGTCGCTCAAGTCGCGTCCGCTGTCCCCGGCCGCACGGCTGTTCCGCGATCGGCTGTTGGCCGCCTACGACCTGCGGCTGGCCGAAGACCAGCGGCTCCTGTCGGCCTGGTTCCCGCAAGCGTCAGCCGCACCGGCCCCGGCCTGATCGCCGGCCCGGCCGAGGCCCTGCGCCTGGCGGCCAGCGCCAGCGCGCCGCGCTGGCGCTACAGTGGGCCGGCCGTGAGCCCGCCTTCCCCCCGCCCAGTCCCCCTCGACGAAGACAGCGCCCGCCAGGTGGTGATGGTGCGGGCCCTCGACGCCCTGCCCGACGATTCACCGCTGTGGAGTGCCGGGGACCGAGCCTGGGCCACCCGGCTGGCGCAGGAGTCGTGCACCGAAGGCGCGCCGCTGGCCCGGTTCGTGGCGGAGCGGGCCCGCCATGCCTGGCAAAGATTGTCGGCACGCGAATCGGGCCTGGTGCGTTGGGCCGCCCAGCGGGGCTGGCGACCGGCATGGCTGGGCGTGGCGACAGCGCTGGGCGCCTTCTTCGGACTGCTGATCGACCACCTGGGCAGCGCCCAGCGCATCAACCTGCCGGCCCTGCAAGTCTGGATCGTGGTGGCCTGGAACCTGGTCGTCGTCGGCTGGGTGGGGGTGCAGTCGCTGCGCCCCGCGCGTGACCGCGCGCACCGCCCTTCGCGCGTGGCGGGCGCCCTGCAAGGCGCGCTCGCCCGCCGCCTGTCCGGCAGCGTCCCCGGCCTGCCTGCGGCCAGCCCGGTGTCCGCAGGCGCCGCTGCCTGGGCGGTGCAGGCGATGCCCTTGACCTCGGCGCGTGTGGCGGCGCTGTTTCACGCCGCGGCAGCGGCCCTGGCACTGGGCATGGTGGCGGGCCTGTATCTGCGCGGGCTGGTGCTGGACTACCGCGTCGGCTGGCAGAGCACCTTCCTGGAGGCCGCCACGGTGCAGGCCCTGCTCGACAGCTTGCTGGCGCCCGCGAGTGCGCTCAGCGGCGTCGCCGTGCCGGCGGTGGAGTCCCTGCGCATCAGCGCCGGGGCCGTGCCCGGCGGCGCGGCAGCCCCCTGGCTGCATCTCTTCGCCGTGACGCTGATCCTGTTCGCGGCCCTGCCCCGCGCGCTGCTGGCCGCCGTGTCGCTGCGGCAGGCAGCACGTCTGTCGCGAGACCTGCCGCTGCCTTGGCAAGAGGCCTACTTCCAGCAGCTCGCGCGCCTGCAGTCGGGCGCGCTGGCGCGCATCCAGGTGTGCCCGCACGGCGCGGCGCCGGCGGCTGCCGCCCTGCAGGCCCTGAGGGCACGGCTGGCCGCGAAGTGGGGCGACACGTTGCAGTTGCAGGTCGAGGCCCCGGCGTCCGCAGGCGATGAGGACCGCGCCGAGGCCTCGCCCGACGAATTCGCGCCGGGCGGGCCCACGGTGCGCGTGGCCTGGTTCGACCTCACGGCCACGCCCGAGGTCGAGACGCACGGCCGCTGGGTGCAGGAGCTGCAGGCCAGGCAACCCGCGGCGCCGCTGGCCATCGTCGTCGACGAAACCGCCTTCGCGGCGCGCTTCGGTGCCTATCCCGCGCGCCTGACGCAGCGGCGCGAGGCTTGGACGGCCTGGGCACGGGGACTCGGCGCGGCGCTCGAATTCCTGCCAGCGCCTGTCAAGCTGTAGCTTGGGCCGACAGCGTCGGCGGTCCGGAGTGTCGGATCCATTGACACAAGGCCCCGGCAGTCCGTGAAGAACGCCATGGCCTGGGTCCATTCGACCCCCCTATTTCGAGGGGTGACCGGGCTGCGCCATCCAGCGCGAATGGCGCGCTCGATTTGCATCGAATGCATGCAACCCCCTAGGTTCGTGGTCCTGGCACCACGTTGCCAGCGCCTCGCCGGACGCCGGAAAAGCAGCGGCACAGCGCTTGCGGAGAAGTGACAGCCCCCGGGCCTTCCGGGGACCTCCCCTCTTTCCTCCTCAAAGGATCTGCAATGAAGAAACTGCTCGCCGTGATGGCTTTGACGGTCCTCGCTTCGGCCGCCCACGCTGCCACCATCTCGTACCAGTACGGCCTGCCGCTGGCCGAGACCACCACCGAAATCAACCAGACCGGCCTGCTGAGCCAGTTCAACCCGAGCATGGGCCTGCTGACCGGCGCTTCGCTGGAGATCTTCGGCTCCGCCACGACCACGATCACGCTGACCAGCAATGCCGCCAACAACCAGAACGCCCGCGCCACCTCGTCGGTGGATCTGGCCTGGAGCAGCACGCTCGGCGGTCTGGACGCCATCCTGGCCGACGACATCGCCCTGGCCTTCACGACCGGCGCGGCACAGTCGTACACCCCCGGCCAGTCGCGCTCGTTCGGCCCGCTGACCGACTCCGGCACCTTCTCGTACGACCTGGCGGCCATCCTCGCCTCGCTGACCGGCACCGGCACGTTCGACATCAACTGCGAGTCGCTGTCGGGCGTCAACGTCGTCGGCGGCGGTGGCAACATCGTCAGCGCCCAGACCACGACCGCCGGTTGCGGCGCCCGTGTGACCTACACCTTCGACCAGGCGACCCCGCCCCCGGCCATCCCGGAACCCGGCACGCTGGCCCTGGTCGGCCTGGCCCTGGCCGGCATCGGCGCCGCCCGCCGCCGCAAGGCCTGAAGAG
>LNFM01026863.1_pt1 | contig 10793 bp, 9 predicted proteins | sample 596031 | NCBI WGS metagenome assembly LNFM01 (sample SAMN04254537, study PRJNA301005) | activated carbon metagenome | isolation source: dual media filters at the Ann Arbor, Michigan drinking water treatment plant | place: USA: Ann Arbor | reverse complement strand
CCGCGCATCCTCCTGCCCTCGGCGCTGCTCTCCTTCGGTTTCACCACGGCCCCGCTCCTGGCCCTGCCCTATGCCGAGAACCCGCTGCTCGCCGCGCAAGTGGCGCTGGCGATGCGCCTGCTCGACATGCCGACGCAGATGTTCGGGACCGTCTCGGGCCCGCTGGTGATGAACGGGCTGCGCGCCCAGTCGGGGCCGGGGCGCCGGTCCTGGATCCGCTGGGCCATGCTCGGCCTCGCTGCGGCGGCCATCGGCGTCTTCCTGCCCATCGCCATCGGCGCGCATCAGTTCGACGGCATCTTCGATGGCAGCAAATGGGCCGGCCTGGGCGAGGTGGTCGCCGTGATGACGCTGTTCTATGCCGGCATCGCGCTGTTCAACCCGCTACACGACATCGCCGCGAGCTCGCGGACCACGGCCTGGCAACTGGCGTCCCACGCGATCGCGCTGGTCGCGATCGTCGCGACGATCCTCTGGTTCGGAGACCTCTCGCGCGAATTGCTCTATGCGGTGGGCTTCATTTCGGTCGCCCGCGCCCTCGCCCACGTCCTGCTCGTCTGGCTCGGCGGCGAGGAGCGGGAGACCATCCCGGACAGCACATCCGGCGCACGTCCGGCGGCGGGGTGATCGGCTACTCGCGTCGGATCAGCCGGTCCGCCAGCAGCGACGACAGCAATCCCGGCTTGAAGCTGCTCTCCAGCCGCGCCGGGTCGTAGACGTCGCGGACCCAGTCCAGGAAGGCGAGGCCCTTCGCCTCGCCCTCGACGCGATAGGCGTCGAAGAAGGCGTCGAGGATGCCCGTCTTGGCGAAGCGGAAATGGCCGTAGCGCAGCGACAGCTGCCGCGTCGCCTCGTCGAGCGGACGCCGCTCATGGATCAGGAGATAGAGCGCCGAGAAGAAGCCGGCCCGGTCCGCGCCCGACTTGCAGTGGACGAGCGCCGGCTCCTGCAGCGAAGCGAAGAATTCGCCCGCCCCGAGGATGGTCTCGCGATCGGGCGCGCCACGCGAGCGCAGCACGAAATCGACCAGCGCGATGCCGTGGCGCTCGCAGGCTTCGCGCTGCAGCGGCCAGGAGCCGTGCTCACGCCCGCCGCGCAGATTGACGATGGTCTTCACGCCCTGGCTCGCGAACCAGGCGATCTGCCCCGGCGCGGGCTGCGCCGCCCGCCACAGCTTCGGCGTGACGCGATGGGCGTTGAGATAGGCGAGGCGGAAGATGCCGTGGTCGACCAGCAGCATGTTGGCCCAGGCGCGCAGGCGCTGGCCGCGGCTCTCGATCGGGCGGTCCCAGCGGGCGATCCGCGCCATGCGCCTGGCATAGCGCTCCTCGTCCGGGCGCAGGCGGCTCAGCATGGGCGCGCCCTGCGCGGCGAGCGGCGGCTCGAATGGCGTGTCATGTCGCGCCCGATAGCAGCGGAGGGCCCCCTGCGCAAATCGCCGCGGCCGTGGCTAGGGCCAAGGTCGGGCTTGGCGTTTGCCGCGCGAACCCTCATAAGACCCGCGTTTCCCATCCTGACAGGTTTCCACTCCATGCGCCTCGACGCCATCTCCATCGGCAAGAACCCTCCTGACGAAGTCAATGTGGTCATCGAGGTGGCCATCGGCGGCGAGCCGATCAAGTACGAGATGGACAAGGAGGCCGGCACGCTCTTCGTCGACCGCTTCCTCTACACCCCGATGCGTTATCCCGGGAATTACGGCTTCATTCCGCACACGCTGTCGGAGGATGGCGATCCCTGCGACGTGCTCGTCGCCAACACCCGCCCGCTGATTCCCGGCTCCTACATCGCGGTGCGCCCGATCGGCGTGATGATGATGGAGGACGAGGGCGGCGGCGACGAGAAGATCATCGCCGTGCCGGTCCCCAAGCTGACCAAGCGCTACGAGAACGTCCACAACTACACCGACCTGCCGAAGATCACGCTCGACCAGATCCAGCACTTCTTCGAGCACTACAAGGATCTCGAGCCCGGCAAATGGGTCAAGCTGACCGGCTGGGGCGACGCCGCCAAGGCCAAGCAGCTCATCGTCGAGGCGATGGAGCGCGCCAAGGCGGCGAAGGCCGGCTGAGGCAGGAACCTCTCACCCTCCTGGGAGAGGCCGCCTGCCTTGGCAGACGGATCAGGGAAAGGGCCGCGACAGCGGCCCTTTCTCGTTGGGCAGGACGTCAGCCCTCATGCAAGGGAGCGGCGGCGTCAGTCCCCGATCGCCTCGGCGAGCGCGACCACCCGCTTCGCCATCTCGGCATGCAGCAGCTCGACCATGCGCCCGCCGAGCTGGATCGCGCCCTTGCCCTGGTTTTCCGGCAGCGCGAAGGCGGCGATGATCGCCTTCGCCTGAGCGAGTTCGGCTTCGTCGGGGGCGAAGACGGCGTTGGCGGTGCCGACCTGCGCCGGGTGGATCAGCGTCTTGCCGTCGAAGCCGAGATCGCGCCCCTGCTCGCATTCGCCCCGGAACCCGTCCTCGTTCTTGAGGTCGTTGTAGACGCCGTCGAGGATGTCGAGCCCATGCGCCCGGGCGGCGAGGATCGCGCTGGTCAGCCAGGGCAGCATCGGCGCCCGGCCGGGCACGAAGCGGGCCCGCGTCTCCTTGGCGAGGTCGTTGGTTCCCAGCACGAAGCAGGCGAGGCGGCTGCCGGGATCACGTGCCGCCCGCGCGATGGTCTCGGCTTGGAGGATGGCGAGCGGCGTCTCGATCATCGCCCAGACCCGAAGGCCCGGCTGTGCCTTCAACCCGTCCAGCGTCGCCTCGATCTGCTGCAGCGTCTCCGCCGTCGAGACCTTCGGGATCAGGATCGCATCCGGATCGGCTGCGACGGCCGCCGCGAGATCCTCGCCGAACCAGGGCGTGTCGACACCGTTGGTGCGGATCACGAGTTCGCGCCGGCCATAGCCGCCGGCCTTGACCGCCGCGCAGACCTGATCCCGAGCCGCCGCCTTCGCCTCGGGCGCGACCGCGTCCTCGAGGTCCAGGATCAGGGCGTCGGCGGCGATCTCGCGGGCCTTCTCCAGGGCGCGGGCGTTCGAGCCGGGCATATAGAGCACGCGCGCCCCGCGGGCGACCTCCGGACACGTCGTTGCAGCGCACACTAGACGCTGCGCGCTGACAACGGCAGTTCTGCGAAGGTCGAATGAGGGAGGTGGGACGATGGGCTGGATCGCGGGTGTCGACGGCTGCAAGGCCGGCTGGGTGGCGGCCTGCCTCGACCTCGCCGCCGGGACGGCGCCGACGCTGCGGGTCGTGGCCCGTTTCGACGACCTCCTGGCGACGCCGCCCGCCCTGATCGCGGTCGACATGCCGATCGGCCTGCCCGACCGGATCGAGGGCTCCGGTCGTGGCCCCGAGCAGCAGGTGCGCCCCTGGCTCGGCCAGCGCCAGTCCTCCGTCTTTTCGATCCCGTCGCGGGCGGCCGTCGAATCCGACAATTACGGCGAGGCCTGCCGGCAGGCGCTCGCCACCTCGCAGCCGCCGCGCAAGGTGTCGAAGCAGGGCTTCCACCTGTTTCCGCGGATCCGCGAAATCGACGCGCTTCTGCGGGCCGAGACGGGCCTGCGCGAGCGCATCCGCGAGGTCCACCCCGAACTCGCCTTCGCCACCATGCGCGGCGGCCCTCTCGCCCATCCCAAGAAGATCAAGGGTCGCATCAACGAGGCCGGCATGGCCGAGCGGCGCGCCCTCCTGATCGCCCAGGGACTGCCGCAGGAGACCGTCCATGCCCGCCCGCCGGGAGGCGCCGGCGCCGACGACGCCCTCGATGCGCTCGCCGCCCTGGTCGTCGCCAGGCACATCGCCGCCGGGCGCGGACGCCCCTTCCCCGAGCCGCCGGGACGCGATAGCCACGGCATACCCGTCGCGATCTGGACCTATTGGCCCGATCGCCCGCCGCCACAGGATACCACCATGACCGAGACCCCCGTCCCGCGCCCGATGATCGAGGCGGCCGCGCAGCGCATTGTCGGCCACGCCCGCGTCACCCCCGTGATGCGGCTGGGCACGGGAGCCTTCGGCTGTGAAGCCGACATCTCGCTGAAGCTCGAATGCCTGCAGCATGCCGGCTCGTTCAAGACGCGCGGCGCCTTCAACAACCTGCTCTCGCTGGACGTTCCTGCAGCAGGCGTCGCTGCGGCCTCGGGCGGCAACCATGGCGCGGCGGTCGCCTATGCGGCCCGTGCCCGCGGCGTGAAGGCGACGATCTTCGTCCCCGAGATCTCTCCTCCGCCGAAGATCGAGGCGATCCGCCGCTTCGGCGCCGAGGTCGTGATCGGTGGCGCGCAATATGACGACGCACAAGCCGCCTGCGATCGCTTCGTGGCCGAGACCGGCGCCCTCAAGATCCACCCCTTCGCGGCCAAGGAGACCATCGCCGGACAGGGAACGCTCGGCCGCGAATGGCAGGAGCAGGAGCCCGATCTCGACACCGTCCTCGTCGCCGTCGGCGGCGGCGGGCTGATTTCCGGCATCGCCGCCTGGTTCGCAGGCTCGAAGGTCAAGGTCGTCGGCGTCGAGCCGGCCGGTTCGCGCGCGCTCCAGGCCGCACTCGAGGCGGGCAGGCCGGTGCAGGTCGATGTCGCCTCGATCGCCGCCGATTCGCTCGGCGCCCGCAATGTCGGCCCGCTCGTCCACGCCGTCTGCAAGGACACGGTGGACCATGTCGTGCTCGTGCCCGACAGCGCCATCGCCGAGGCGCAGGTGACGCTCTGGCGCGACCTGCGCCTGGCGGTCGAGCCCGGCGGCGCTGCCGCGTTGGGTGCGTTGCTCTGCGGGGCCTACGGGCCGACACCGGGCGAGCGGCTCGGTGTCCTCGTCTGCGGCGCGAATGTCGATCTCGGCAAGCTCGCCGCTTTGGTGGGCTGAAACGGGACGGCGGCAGAGGGGTTGCGCAGGAGCGCTGACGAAGGGTTAGATTGCGCTGATGACCAAACGCCCCGTCGACGACACGCTCAGGGTAATCAAGGCGATCCTGGCGCCGCTGGAGCAGCGCCGGATCGTCGAGATCGGCTGCGGACGCGGCGCTCTGCTCGCGGGGCTCGCCGAGGCGGGGGCCCGCGTCGCAGGCATCGATCCGGATGCCGAGGCCCTCGCCGAGGCGCGCCGTACGGCCCCGGCCGCGATCCTGCGCCAGGCCCATGCGGAACGCCTGCCCTTCACCGACGGAGCCGTCAATGCCGCGCTCTTCGTCGACAGCCTGCACCATATCCCCGTAGCCGGCATGGCGACCGCGCTGGCAGAGGCCGCGCGGATCGTCGAGCCGGGCAGCGACATCATCGTGGTCGAACCGCTGCCGGAAGGCACGTTCTTCAATTCGATGCGCCCGATCGAGGACAAGACGCAGATCCGGGCCGAGGCGCAGGACGCCATCGCGGCGGCGATCAAGGAAGGACGGCTGCTTCTGGTCGCGACGAGCGAATACGACCGCATCGAAGCCTACACCACCGTCGCCGACTTCATCGACCACATCGTCGCTCTCGACCCGTCGCTGCGCGACAAGGCCCTCGAAGAGCGGGAGCGGGTGATGAAGCGCTTCTTCACGCTGGCTGAATATGTGAAGGGCGGCTACCGGCTGCGCCAGCCGATGCGCCTGCACCATCTCAAGCGTCCCGCCGCGGGCCCCTGATCGACCGGTGCATTTTTTGCACCGTCGCGGCAAGAACTCAGCACAAGACGGCAACGGTCGCTTCCGCCTAGCGTGACGTCACCTGGCGGCGCGCGCCATGCCGGTCGTGATCGACCGCGGCCGCATCGCCGCCCGGGCAGCCTGCGTCAACCCCCGAAGGAGTCGCCATGCGCCGCCAGTTTCTCAAAGCCTCGCTCGCAGCCGCCTTCGGCGCGCTGGTCGGTCTCGCCTCGCCGGCCCTCGCGCAGGCGCCAACCAAGATCCGCTTCACGCTCGACTGGAAGTATCAGGGCGTCCACTCCTGGTACTTCTACGCCAAGGAGAAGGGCTATTTCGCCGCCGAGGGGCTCGACGTCACGATCGACCAGGGCGACGGCTCGGCCGCGACCGTGACCCGCATCATGGGCGGCGCCTATGACGCCGGCTTCGGCGACATGAACGCGATCATCCAGCAGGCCGTGAACAAGCCCGGCGAGCAGCCGGTGATGGTCTACATGATCTACAACAAGGCGCCCTTCGCGATCATCCACAAGGCGGATGGGCCGATCAAGACGCTGAAGGACCTCGAAGGCCGCAAGCTGACCTCGCCGGCGGGTTCCGCGACGCACCGCCTGTTCCCGATCTTCGCCAAGCTCAACGGCATCGACGCCAGCAAGGTCGAGGTCGTCAACATCACCCCCTCCGTCCAGGAGATGATGATGGTCCAGGGCCAGGTCGATGGCGGCTTCGTCTTCACCGTGACCTCCTACATGAACCTGATCGGGATGAAGCTGAACCCCGACAAGGACTACAAGTTCATCATGTATTCCGACCACGGCATCGAATCCTATTCGAACGGCGTCATGGTCTCGCAGAAGCTGATCAAGGAGAACCCGAAGGCCGTCGCCGGCCTGGTTCGGGCGATCAACAAGGCGATGCTCGAACTCGCCGTCAACCCGGCCGAGGGCGGCAAGGTGATGAACCGCGTCGAGCCCACGGTGAACGCCGAGATCGAGGCCAAGCGCATCGAGTTCACCTACAAGGCCCACATGCTGACCCCCGAAACCGAAAAGCTCGGCGCCGGCGACGTCTCCGACGAGCGCATGACCAAGGCGATCGCCCAGATCCGCGAGGCCTTCGATCTGAAGAGCACGCCGAAGGTCGAGGAGGTCTTCAACCGCTCCTTCCTGCCGCCGCAGGCCGAGCGCAAGATGCCGGCGCCCAAGAGCTGAGTGCGCGCCAGCCGAGCGAGCACCAGCTGGGCGATGATCGATGCCGGGCCGGGCGCGCCGCGAGGACGCCCGGCTCCTGCGCCCACCGGCAGCCCCGCGAACCGATGAGCCCGACATGATCGTGCTGAGCGAGGCCGATATCCGCGCCCTCGTCGACCCTGCGGAAGCGGTCGCGCTGGCGGCGGAGGCCTTCCGGCTCACGGCAGCGGGCCATGGCGAGGCGCTGCGCGGCGATCTGCGGGCGGACGATCCCCGGCGTGGCTGCCTGCTGCTCACCGGCAGCGCCGGGCCGCAGACGCTGACGATCAAGAGCAACGTCCATGCCTACCCCGACGGTCCCGACGCTCCTCGCCACTGGGCGAGCCTCCTCACACTGTGGGACTGGAGCCGGGCAGAGCCGCGGGCCCTGATCTCCGCCGGGCTCTTCAACGAGCACCGCACCGCGGCGGGCTTCGCCGCCGGCATCGACCGGCTCGCAGCACCCGCCGCCGCCACCGCGACGCTCTTCGGCGCCGGCCGCAGCGCCCCGCTCACAGCGCTCTATCTCAAGATCGCGCGGCCCTCGCTGACACGTCTCTATCTGGTCGGCCGTTCGCCGCAGCGCCTGGCGGCCCTCGCCGCGACCCTGGCCGGCGAGCCCGCCTTGGCCGATGTCGAGCTGGTCACCGCCGCGACGCCCGCCGAGGCGGTCGCCGCAAGCGAGATCGTCGTCACCGTCACGACCTCGGAGGAGCCCGTCTTCCCCGGCAAGGCCGCCCGCCCCGGCGCCTGCATCGTGCTCGGCGGCGCCAACCGCCCGGGCGCCCGCGAGGCCGACGACAATTTGATCCGCCGGGCCGACATCTATCTCGACGCTCGCAAGGACGCCTTCGCCAAGGCGGGCGATCTCGTCCGGGCGCAGGCATCGGGCGCGCTCGACGCCGCCCGCATCCGCGGCGAGATCGGCGCGCTGCCGGGGCGCGCGCTGCCGTTCAGCCCCGGCGCCGACGTCACGGTCTTCAAGTCGATGGGCCTGCCGCTGCAGGACGTGCTGCTGGCAGACGCCCTGGTGACGAAGGCGCTGGCCCGCGGCCTGGGCACGCCGGTCGACCTGCAGGGGGCGCCATGACCGAAGCGACGCTCCTGATCCGCGGCGCGCGCATCCTGGCCGGCGCGGCCGCGCAGGACACGCCCCTGGGCGACATCCTGATCCGCGGCAACACCATCGTCGCCGTCGGCGAAGTGCCGCCGCAGCCGCCGGGCAGCGTCACGCGCGAGATCGACGGCACGGGCCTGCTCGCGGCGCCCGGCCTGATCAACGCCCACATGCATTCGCAGTCGGGCACGATGTCGGGCTTCGCCGACGGGCTCAGCCACCCCGCCTTCATGTGGCTCACGCAGGCCCACACCTCGCGCCGCACGCCCGACGAGATCCGCCTCGCCGTGCTCCTCTGTGCCGCGCAGATGCTGACGACCGGCACGACCGCGCTGATCGACCATTTCCCCGGACAGCGCTTCAGCACGGCAGACCGGCCTGCGCACGACGCTGGCGATGCGCTTCTTCGACGGGGTCTTTTCCGACATCATCCCCGCCGGCATCGAGGTGCCGGCCTCGGTCACAGCGCTGGTCAGCGGTTCCGGGCTGCTGGCGCCGCATCCGCTGGCCGAGCTGCGCGAACAGATGCCCGACCTCGTCACCCGCTGGCACGGCCGCTCGGGCCGCATCGGGCTCTGCCCCGCCCCCTCCAACCCGGACCGCTGCAGCGACGAGGCGCTGCTCTTCTGCGCCGAGCTGGCGCAGCGTCACGACCTGCCCATCCACACCCATCTGCTGGAGACGAAGGCCCAGGCGCGGATCGCGCGCGAACGCTATGGCGAGAGCACGGTCGCCCATCTCGAACGCCTCGGCATCCTCTCCGACCGCTGGTCCTGCGCCCATGCGATCTGGCTCGACGAGGCCGACATCGCCCTGATGGCGCAGCGCCAGGCCATCGCCGTCCACAATCCCGAAAGCAATGCCCGCATCGGCACGGGGCGGATGCGGACGCCGGAGATGCTGGCGGCGGGCGTGCCGATCGCGCTGGGCACAGACGGCTCCGGCGCCAACGACAACCTCGTCATGCAGGAGGCGATGCGCGCCGCCGCGCTGCTGCATCGCTCCGACCTGCCGAACCGGCACCAATGGGTCACCTCCCGCGACGCGCTGCGCATGGCGACGGTGGAGGGGGCCCGCGCGCTGCGCCTATCTGGCCGGCTCGGCGAGATCGCGCCCGGGCAACTCGCCGACATCGTGCTCTACCGGCTCGACGCGCCCTGGTGGCGCCCGCTCAACGACGCCGCCTCGCAGCTCGTCTTCGCCGAAACCGGCGCGGCGGTGACGACCGCGATCGTCGACGGGCGCGTCGTGCTCGACCAGGGCCGCATCACGACCTTCGACGCGCCAGCCGTCCTCGGCGAGATCGAGGCGATGGAGGCGAGCCTGCGGGCCCGCAACGCCGATCTCTTCGCCGCGGCCGACGCGATCGCCAAAGCCGTCCCATGAGCAAGGTCGACCCATGAGCGCCTCCGTCGACCTCGTCATCCGCAACGCGCTGCTCGTCACCCCCGAGGCCAGCCGACATGGCGCCGTCGCGGTCGACGATGGCCGCATCGTCGCGATCGGTCATGGCGACGCCATGCCCTCCGCCCGCCGGATGATCGAGGCCGGCGGGCGCCCGCTCATCCCGGGCGCGCTCGACGTCCACACCCATGTCCGCGAGCCCGGCTTCTCGCACAAGGAAACCTGGGCGACGGCCACAGCCGCGGCGGCTGTCGGCGGCGTCACCACGATCTTCGACATGCCCAACACCAACCCGCCGACGGCCAATGCCGCCGCGGTGCGGGAGAAGATCGCCATCGCGGCCCCCCAGGCCCATGTCGATTTCGCTGTCTACGGCTATGTCGGCGAGGCCAATCTCGCCGACCTCCAGCCGATGGCGCAGGCCGGCGCCAGCGCCTTCAAGCTCTTCCTCGGCAGCGACAACCCGCTCGTGCCCTGTCCGAACGACGGCGCCGTGCTCGATGCGCTGGCCCTGATCCGCCAGACCGGCCTACGCTGCACCGTCCATGCCGAGAACACGCCGATCCTGAACTGGCGCGGCGCGCAGATGAAGGCCGCCGGCCGCGACGATCTCGCCGCCCATCTCGCCCAGCATGCCGACATCGCCACCGTCGAGGCCGTCCAGCGCATCGCGCTGTTTGCGGAATGGACGGGCTGCAAGATCCATATCGCCCATGAGAACTGCCGCCACGCCTTGCCGGTGATCGCGGCGGCCAAGCGGCGTGGCGTCGCCATCACCGCCGAGACCTGCCCGCATTACCTGCTCTTGAGCATGGACGATGCGGAGCGGGCCGGCGGCAATGCGCTGCGGGTCAAGCCGCCCGTGCGCGAGGCCGGCCATGCCGCGGCGCTCTGGGCTGCCGTTCTCGACGGCACCATCGACATGATCTCGACCGACCACGCCCCACATCCGGTCGAGGAAAAGCGTCGGGCCTCGATCTGGGAGACCTCGCCGGGCTTCCCCGGCGTCGAGACCTCGATGCGCCTGATGCTGACCGAGGTCGCAGCCGGCCGGCTGACGCTGCAGCATTACGTCCGCCTCGCCTGCGAGGCACCGGCGCGCGCCTTCGGGCTCTGGCCCCGCAAGGGCGCGCTGATGGTGGGCGCCGATGCCGATCTCGTCCTTCTCGATCTCGCCCATCGCGCGCCGATCCGCGGCGCCACCTTCCAGTCCATGGGCAAGGTCACGCCCTTCGAGGGCCGCGAAACCCAAGGCCGCGCCGCGATGACCTTCCTGCGCGGGACCTGCGTGGTGCAGGACGGGCAGGTCATCGCCCCGCCCGGTACGGGACGCCCCCTGCGCACGGCCTGACCTCGAGAACCGCGCGGCCGCAGCCGTCGAGCAGCGTGCCGCAAAAATCCCGGCGGTGCAGCCGCTTTGGCGCCCAA
>LNFM01014226.1_pt1 | contig 10793 bp, 12 predicted proteins | sample 596031 | NCBI WGS metagenome assembly LNFM01 (sample SAMN04254537, study PRJNA301005) | activated carbon metagenome | isolation source: dual media filters at the Ann Arbor, Michigan drinking water treatment plant | place: USA: Ann Arbor | reverse complement strand
TGCGCGCCGGCCAGAAGATGGGCGACCTGGCGCTGATCGACACCATGCTGCGCGACGGGCTGATGGACGCCTTCCACGGCTACCACATGGGCAATACCGCCGAGAACGTGGCGCAGAAATTCCAGATCACGCGCGACGAGCAGGATGAATTCGCCTTCCACAGCCAGCGCAAGGCCGGCGAGGCGATGAAGGCCGGGCGTTTTAACGATGAGATCGCCGCGGTGACCGTGAAGGGCCGCAAGGGCGACGTGGTGGTGAGCAGCGACGAATACCCGAAGCCCGATACCACGCGCGAAATCCTCGCCAAGCTGCGCGCCGCCTTCAACAAGGAAGGCACGGTGACCGCGGGGAATGCGTCCGGCATCAACGACGGCGCCGCGGCTCTGGTGGTGATGAGCGCGGACGAAGCCGCCAAGCGCGGCATCACGCCGATGGCGCGCATCGTGTCCTGGGCGACCGCGGGTGTTGACCCGTCGATCATGGGGACCGGGCCGATCCCGGCCTCGCGCAAGGCCCTGGCGAAGGCCGGCTGGAAGCACGAGGAACTGGACCTGATCGAGGCCAACGAGGCTTTTGCCGCGCAGGCGCTGGCGGTGAACAAGGACCTCGGCTGGGATACGTCGAAGGTCAATGTGAATGGTGGGGCGATCGCGCTGGGGCACCCGATCGGCGCCTCGGGCGCACGCGTTCTGACCACGCTGCTGTTCGAGATGCAGAAGCGCGGGGCCAAGAAGGGGCTCGCGACGCTGTGCATTGGGGGCGGGATGGGTGTGGCGATGTGCGTCGAGCGGTAACGCTCGCTGCGCACCACGAGCGGTAACGCTCGCCATGCAACACGGGCGGTAACGCTCGCCATGCAACACGGGCGGTAACGCTCGCTAAGTCGCAGCGCGCCATGACTCCCTCCCGGACCCTCCCGCCAAAGGCCCAAGGGCCTCTGGACACCTTGACATTTTAGGTTTTTAGTCCTTTAATGATGGCCCAGGCAATGGAGGGACATCATGGCGGAACGCTCGATCCTGAAAGTCTCTCCGCAGGGGCAGGTCACGCTGCGGAAGGATGTGATGGCCGCGCTGCGCCATCCGCGGTCCCTGGAAGCCTGGGTCGAGGACGGGACACTGATGCTTCGGCCCGCCATGTCCGCCACGCTCGACGAGGCCGAAGCCATCTTCGCCAAGCAAGGCATCACGCGCGACGTGCTGGTGGAGGCGCTGCGGATCGTGACGTCGCGGCAGAAACCGAGTCCGGGGACTTGATTTATTTCCTATAACCGGTCCGGCCGCCGCAATCAACCAGTGTAGCGTGCCAGATGGTTTCGGAAATTCTGCCACAACGTTCCGGACCCCCTGCGCGGCTTGATCCGGCCTGTGGAAACCATCATCCAGCGGCCGCCGAACCGGCGTCGAAAAGCGCGGCGGTGAGCACCTGAAGCGTCTTCTCGCGCGTCCGTTGCTCGTTCGGGCTCTTGGGTGGCGACCGCATCCATTCCTTCCGAAGCGCGGCCAGCAAGGCGCCGAGGCTGAATTCCATGGCGGGCTTACGGAGGTCGATCCGTTCGCGGTAGCGCCAAGCGCGCCCCTCACGCGCAGACCTCATCAAGCCGAGGCATTCGAGCCGGGCCCGAATGCTTGGCGTACTGCGCGTCATCCAAGGTGCGTCCAGCAGTGCGATTTCGTCCACGGTGCGCCAAGCCGGGTCCCGCCTCAGTGCCTGGGCGCGCGCGGCGGCATCGTTCAATGCGTCGCGCAACGCATCCCTTACGGCGCCCAAATGCCATAACTTGACGCGCCTTCCACCATATCTCGCGTGCCTCCACAGGCTCCCTTCCTGCTCAGGGCCGCCCCATCCGTGCTTGCGCGCGAAGTCTCGAAAGCCCTGTGCGTTCGGGCTGCCAGCCGTGAACCCGGCATCGACCATTTCAACAGACGTGAACCAGACCTTGGTCTTTGTGGCCATTGTTCTGCCTCCACTTGTGTGTGGACGGGCGCCGCGCCGCCGGCACGGCGCCCGATCGCCCCTACCCCGCGATCACCCCGAGACCTCGCAGCACGTCCAGCGCCTCTTCGTAGCTCGGGCACCGTACGCCCCTCGGGGCCACCGAAGGCAGGACGCTAAGGGCGTCCTGAAGGCTTGCTGAGCGCCCCTTCATGAGCCGCATGAGAGGCAACACCCAAGGCGGCGTCGCGGCCGGCGCCACGGGCCTCGCCGGCGCCGCCAGGGACGCCGTCGGCAGGGCTGGCACGGCGCCGGCGGCGGCCGGTGCCGAGGGTGGCGGCTCTTGCTCCACGCCGCTGCGCACCACCAGGTCAATGAAAAGGGCGAAGGCCCGCGGCGGCAGGCAGCTGAAGTGATACAGCACGCGCTCGCCGCCCTTGCCGTGCGTGATGCTCCGGTCCCAACGCTGGCGCTGCGCCAGCTTCGAAATGCCGGACGCGGTGCCCGGCAATCCCGGCAGACGCAGCGCCGCGAGCTCTGACGCGCTGAACCACTCGCGAAGCCGCTTCTTGTCGCGCAGTACCTGCACGATCGCGGCCTCAAGGAAGGCAACCCGCCGGTACAGCTTGGCGAGATCGGCGGCGGGTAAGGCGGAGATGAGATCGAAACTGTCGCTGAAGTCTGTCATTGCGCAATCCGTCCTGAATGAGGAAAGGGGCGCTGGCCTTGCGGCCCGCGCCCCCTGTGTGCCCATTCGGGCGGATCAGCCGGCCCGGCGCCGGGTGGCGGCGGCCGGCGGCAGCGCGGGCTCCGTCAGGCGGGGCGCGGCGAGCGCGCCACCAGCTTCCGGCAGGCCGTCAACGAAGGCGCCGAAGGCTTCGATCACATCTTCCATGTCGCAGGGTTCGAGCGGCGCGAGGCCGATCTTGCGCAGGTGCGCGATGCCACTCTGGCGCAGATGCGCGTCGCGCACCTGGCGGTCTCTGTCCACCTCCATGATTTCGTCGAGGGCGATGGCGATGGCGCCGGTCAGATCCGCCAAAGCGTTCGCTGCGTCTTCATCCAGTTCGATCGCGTCCTTCCGCTCGCCGCGCGTCAGCGCCGACAGCAGCTGCATCTGCCCCTTGATGGCAAAGAGGGTCATGTCCGGCGACCCCCGGTTGATCTCGATCTTCAGCATGGAATGGGTGGTCATGGGCCTGCGGCCTTTCGGGTCCTCGGTTTCAGGACACCGCGCAGTCGGCTTTTGAAGGCCACCTGGCGGCGGGAGTGTTCAAAACCAGACCGAGGACTGGCCGCGCTTCTTCCCCTTGCGGGTGTTGTATCCGCGCGCACCCCGCCATAGGGCGGCGTCCGGGCAAGCGATCCGGACATGGCAAACCCCGCACGTAGATCGGGCGGGGGTTCCGCCTCAGTTGCTCCGCCCCGGCTTGCTCGGTGCGGCCAGCCCCATCGGGGCAGGGAGTTTTGAAGCTCCGAGGCTGACCCTACGCGCCGGGGGCGCGGCGGGTCAAGGAAGATGCGCCGGAACCCAAGAGGGACGCGCTTGCCCCTCATGCGATGCCGGGCGGGGATCATGGCCTCGCCAGCCAGACAATGGCACCGATGAACGCCATGCTGGTGAGCGCGCCTGCGCCGATGCACGCCCACAGCAAAGCCGGCGTCCAAACGCGCTTGGCAAGTGTTCGACCGAGCACATCGAGCTTCTGCTCGATGGTCATGGCGTCGCCAGTATCCCGCGCCTCGGCACGACCTGCATCCCATCGTCCTGCGTCTGGCGGATGGTGGCGCGAAGCCCTTCATCGGCGCGCACCGTCACTTCGAGGCCGGCATTCACGCGCACCTCCTCACGCTGCCCACCGGTCACGCCCTGCGGCGCGATGCGCTGCATCATCGGCGCGCCGTAGATTTCCGGGCGCCGGAGCCCCTGCCCGACGCCGCGACCGCGTGGCGTTGCGGCAGGGTCTGTTCCGCTGCTCGCTGCCTCGCCGATGCGCCCGAGCAAGCGCCCGAGGGGGCCTTCCGAGAAGCCCGGCGCGAGCGGCCCATCGGGGAACAGGGATGCCCGGGGCGCCGGCGCCGGTGCTGCGGCACCTGGCGCGGCGGCCTCGCCGGGTCCCGCCGGCGCCCGCGCCGGCGCCGTCGCACCGCCACCGGCGATCAACTGTGGGATCAGGGCGGGCAGGCTGAAGAAAGCGCGGATGGTGTTGATCCGCCGCTCGATAGCGTCCAGCGCGGCCGTGATGGCGTTGGCGACCGACGTCACCTTCGCGTCCATCTCGTTCCAGAACTCGCGCAGCTGCCCGAAGATCGTCTGCAACCGCTCGAAGATGCCCGGCACGCGCCCGACCACGGTCACTTCGCCCGTGCCCATCTCGGCCTGAAGCACGTCGTAGCCGGTGATGAAGTCCCGCACCTGGCGGAAGGCCGTGAGGATCGACGCGCCGATGCTGCGCGCCCATTCGTCGAGCGTGCCGTTGGCCTTGAGCTCGTCGATGCGTTCCAGCAGCTGCTTGAGCTGGTCCTGCATCCAGTCGAAGACGCCGCTGTTCATGATCCGCAGGCGGAAGGCGTCCCAGTGGTCGCCCATGTTGGAGAGCATCCCGTCCCAGGTGCGGGAGCTCTCCTCGGTCATGTTCGGGAAGCGTCGATCGAAGATGCGGCGCAGCGCCTCTGCGATGCGGCGGGGGTTCTGCGCGTCCAGATTGCGAATGCGCATCTGGTTGTCCCCCTCCTGCCATTGGAGGGTGGCGCGGTTGCCTTCCGTGCGGCCCCGGATGGCGAATTCGCGTAGGCGTTCGAATTCACCGCCGACAGCATCATTGAACGCCTCGACCGCCTGTTCCAGCGACTTGCCGGTGCCGCTGGCGGCATTCGCGATTGCCGGCAGATATCGACGCGGGTCGAGCCCGCTGTTCTGCATGCGAACGAAGTTCTCGAACACCTCCGTCATGCTGTAGCGGGTGCGGGAGGCGTAGTCCTCGATCCAGCGCAGATTGCCGGCGGTGCGCTCTTCGTTCCCGCCTTCCTGCACCCGCATCCGCATGCGCATGTTCTGGAAGTCCGCCGCCGGGCGCACCATCAGGCGGTTGAAGGCGTAGCCGCCAGCGACCGCGGTCCCGGCGCCGACCAGCGCGGCGTTGCGCGCGACGCGCGTCAGCGCCCCGGCCAGGTTGGTCGCGCTGCGCGCCGCCACGCTCAGGTGCGAGGCCATGCGGGCGAGGCCGCTGCCGGCGCCGAGGCGCGACATGGCCTGCGTCACCCCGCGCCCGGCGCGCGCCATGCCGTCGATGCGGCGCGTCGTCTCGCGCAGCGGCGCACTGGCGCGGTCGATCGCCTCAAGCAGGATTTGCAGGCGCATCGCGGACATGGCGCGTCAGACCCGACCGGCGGTCAGCTCGTGATACCGAGCGGCGCGGGCGGCCAGGAACCGGAGGTCTGCGGCCGTCCACCGGCGCCAGTCGTGAACGACGCCGAAGGTCCCGAAGGCGAGGGCGATGAGGTCGGGCCAGTCGCGAGGCCATCGGCCAAAAAATCGGCCACCTCGGCGAGGATCGCGGCGCCGTCGTGCCAGCTCAGTTCCTTGAACTCGGCGAAGGAAATGCCCGCGCACCGCGCGGCCAGGAACGACATGATGGTGCCCTGGCGCTTGTTGTCGCCATCCGCCGCGTCCAGCGCGTCCGCCATGTCGCCGGCGGTGGGCGGACGCAAGGTGACCTCGCTGATGCTGGTGACCACCGCGCCGGAGGCGGTGCTGCGCATCACGATGGGATGCTTCAGGATGACCTTGCGGGTCGCGTCCTCGTTGGTCTTCGATGTGGCATCCATGGCCTTGGTCCTTCTGCCTGTTCCCGGCGGAAATCCGCCAATCTCGTTTTCCCGCCCCTAGGAGGGCCGCTGAGGGCGGTTTCGACGTGGCACCCCTCCGTGCTCCGCGCCGGACGCCCCCCCCCGGCTCTTAGTGCCGCTTAACGGCGCTTAATCGGCCTTCTGCTTCCTTCGTCCCGGTGTCAGTGCGTCGGGCCGCCATGCGCTGCCGCAAGGGTGCCGTAGAGCCATCGCCGCGCGTGCAGCATCGCCGCCTCGGTCTCCATGATGGAGAAGGCGTCCACCGCATTGCCGAGTTCCATTGCCACCCTGGCGGGCCAGAGCTCGTGCAGCAGCTCGCGCGGGTTCATGCCGTAGTGGGCGCGGCAACTGGTGGCGGACAGCACGAACATGATGACCTGGTCCGCCTCGACCGGCGTCAGGTGCGCCAGCGTGGCGACGATCTGGCCCGCCAAGGCTTGCAGTTCGGGCGGCAACGGCGCGTGGAAATAGGGCGGGTCGAGGCGCCGACGCGCCGCGACGGCGCTCACGATCCGCCTTCCAGAAGCACCAGCGCCTCGGCGAAGCTGACGCCGCGCTGGCGCACCACGGCATCGGCGCGCGAGACCAGCGCCAAGCGGTCGGGGTCCACCTCGTAGCCGCGCGGCAAGCGCAGACTGGCGGGCCGGGTGCCGGCCGTCACGTCATCCTTGGTCGCGGCGAATTCGCCCAGCTGCACCATCGGCGGCAGGCCCGACAGAAGCCGCTTCATGCCATCCGCGAAGCTCAGCGTCTCGGCGGCGTCGCCTTCGCCGAAGGACACCGTGCCAGCCCCGCTCGCGGCGCGCATGATGTCCCACACCAGGGGCGCCAGGCTGGCCGGTAGCCGCGCCTCCGCCACAAGCTGATCGATGAAGCCCTTTGTCGCCTGGGCCTGGTGCTCCTCAAGCCGCTGGCGGAGTTCGGCCAGGCCCATCGTGCCTGGTGCTTCCGGCGCGATATCGCCTTCCACCGAGAAGGACAGAGGCACATCGGCGAAGCTGACCGACTTCAGGCCCGGCACGGCCGGGGCGGCGGCGCCGAGGAAGCCGACATGGCGCAGGTAGTAGACACCGGGCTTGGGGTTGCTGGTCGCTTCCGGCGGGAAGAACGATGCCGAGACCCGCTTGAAGCGCTTCGCCTTCAGCTGCTCCACGAACTCGGGCACCAGGTCATCGACATAGGCCCCAAGCGCGCCGTCCGCGAAGTCCAGCGCCTTGACCCAGCCGAAGGCGGGCGCGTCGATCGCGGGATGCCCGACTACAACCGGCGCCTCAGCCTTCGCGGGATCGTAGGCGACTGCGGTTGTGCGCAGCTGCGCCGCGCTGAACTCCAGGGGTGCGCTTCCGGCCATCGGCGTGAACGCGCCGGGGCGGAAGATTTCGATGCGCTTCATGGCCTCGCCTCCCGCCTTGCGTCAGGTCGCCGCGGTCTGGATCAGGTAGCCCGCCGAGATCCCCGACAGCACCGGCGCGCGCTCGTAGCTCACGCCATAGATCCAGCTGCGGCTGTCACCATCCCAGCGCGGCTCTTCCACGAATGGATGGCCTTCCATCTCGTAGGTGTAGGCGAAGCTGGGTTCCTCGGCCCCACTTGGGCGCTCCGGCGCATAGGCGAGAACCACATCGGTCCCCCAGACGTCGGTGAAGGTGCCTGCCGGCGCCGGGCCGGGCAGCGGGTCGTTGTTGGCAGCGTGCACGGCCTTGCCGACCAGCACGCGCGGAATGTCCCACAGGCGTCCCAACACCTCGGTCGTGACGCTGTCGGTGGTGCTGTACTTGACCCGGTCCAGCACCTGCGGGTTCTGTCGCGCGGCGGCGTAGGCGCGGGCGGACAGGACCGCGACGTTCGGATACATGCCGACCGCGTTGCGGATCGCCTCGCGGCCCGCCTCGATCGACGTGCTGGGGTTCACGGCGGCATCCGACCAGCGGGCGCCGGGCGCGAGCGTGACCCGGTTCGACGCTGGATAGGAGGCGGTGTCGCGCGCCAGCGTGGCCTGGTCGATTTCCAGGCCGAGGCGCAGCGCTCGCATGGTCACGTTGATCGCGCGCGAGCCGAGGTCGACGCCGGGCACCTTCTGGGCATCGCGGGCGAGCTCACGCGGCACCTGCGCGTCCAGCCCTTCGTTCACCAGCCGATAGGGGCGGCCGAAGTAGCCCATCGGGATGCGCTTGGTGTCGGAGCCCGGCGCGCGACGTGCCTGGTAGCGGACGAAGGCGGCGCGATCGAACTCGATGATCTGCCCGCCGCTGACGGTCACGGGCACCGACGGGAACAGCGCGCCGCCGACGAAGTCGGGGTTGGTGTAGCCCTGCGCGACACGCGTCAGGACGGGATCGGCCAGGCGCGTTTGCGCAAGGGACATGCTCACTGAGAGGCTTCCTTTTCGAGGGAGGCGGGCGCCGGCGGATGCGCGGCGTCCTTGGTGCGCTGGATGTGGCGCCAGACAGCGCCGGTCAGGCCGGCATCGGTCAGAATGCGGCGAACCGTGCGCTCGCTGACGCCAAGGCGGGATGCGATCGCGGCATGCTGCCGGCCATTTACGCGAAACATGCAGCAGCGCCAGGCGCGCGCGATGGGCACATCCCGGTATTCGCCGCCGAACAATTCGGCCAGGCGCTGCGCCGGCTCAAGGCCAACGATGCCGACGATGGGACTGCCCATCGCGGGCTTATGCGGGACGTACATGCGCGTGCCGCCGCGCGTCTCGATGAGGGTGAGCGCGCCATCCGCGCCGAGGGCGTCCACCAGCGCGGCGAGCTCGACGGGCGGCTTCGTCGCGCGGGCGATGACCGCCGCGAAGTCGATGGGCTTGCGCCTCAGCACCCCGGCGGTAGAGGGAAGCGAGACAGCTTGTCTTTCTTCCTGGCCCTTGTTTTCCGTGGCTTTGGTCAAGACGACAAGCTTGTCGTCTTTCCTCTGGCGGGGCGGGCGATGGGGCGCACTCGGCATACGCCGATCTATCGCCATGCGGACATTTGTCGTTAGGTGGACAGCCGTCCGCATGGGCGTTGGCGGTAGTGGCGCGCGAGGGTCGGAGCCGCTCCGCGCCCGACCTTGCGCGGGGGTTTCACCGCTGTGGCGTGTTTCCTTGGCGCGCTTCGGTTCCGCGGTGACGGTTCCCTGTCGGTGGCCTGGCGGAGGTGCTTCCTGCTCCGCCAGGCCGTTCCGGGCCATTCGGTTCATTGCGGCATCGATCGGCGGCTTGGGCAATGCCGCGGGCGCGCTTTCGTCAGGCCAGCGGCCTTCAACAGCTTGGCGACCTGCCCTTCAGTAATGCCGAGATGCTTGGCGATCTGAGGATACGTCCAGTTCCTTGCGCGATAGAGGCGCACGCGAAAGGCACGTTCCAACGGTACCTTCAGGAAGATGCCAGGGAGATGATCGCACAGCTTGCGCGCGCCCACCGCGCCGACAGCTTCGACGACGCGCGCAAAATCGCCGCGATGCCGTTCGGCCAAGCGGTGGGGGACGTAGAGGCGCCTCCCGCCGCACACCTCAAGCAAAGCGAGGTATTCAGCTTCGCTGAGGATAGTCCGAAGCTCTGCGATCTGAGACCCGAAGTCGGCCAAGAGAGCGCTCCATGGTGGCCGCGCCCCAAGGCGCTTTCGGTGCGGAAGGTGCCCGCCATCGCGGGCGCCACCCCATGCCCGCAGTCGCGGGCGGAGGCGCTTGCCCCTGTGGATAAGGCGGCCATTCTGCCGCCAGCGCCGCCCCAGTTCGTTTCAAATTAGTTGTTGCTAATGTTGCGACGCCGCATTCGCAGAGCCCAGGTTTCCTACGGGTCTCCGCGAAGGCTGACGCGGTCAGGGTTCTTAACGGCGCGCGTCACTGTTTTGCTCCATAACACTGACGTGCCGGGCCGCGTTACCGGCTCCAACAGGCATTCGGAATGGCGGAAAGCCGCCACTAAGCACCGATTTAGAAGACTAAGAGCCGGCGGCCCATAAGTGCAGAACCTTCTGTCAAATCCTGCCATTCCGCTGCAAATCGTCTGACAGAAGGTTTCGGATATCCGGGCGGCTCCGGCGGCACAAAACCCAATTTTTCTGTGCGTTTGTCCCGCCTCGTCCCCGACAATCCCGGTTGATCCCGGATTTCCGGAAGCATGTGGCAGGGAACAACCAGAATCGCGCCGGGCGCGCCGTCACGACGGGGGCAGGCGCATCCTTTGCGCCAGCGGTCAGGCGTGCAGCAGCACGAGGGTCTCATGCGGCGCCACGCCGGGCGGCGTCCGCGCGATCGAGACCTTCGCGAATCCCGCCGCCTCGGCGTCCCGCGCCCAGGCGGCGTCGTCGCGCAGGCGCAGGAAGAAAGCCGGACCCTGGAAGGGTTCCTGGTTCGGCAGCACGACCCAGGACAGGCAGCACAGCCCGCAGAGCGCCGCATCGGGCACCTGGCGCACCAGTAGCAAGGCGCCGTCGCCCAGCGGCGCCTTCATGTGCTGCACCCAGCGGCCTTCCAGCGCGGCCGGGGCGTCGAGGTCCTGTTGCACCAGCACGATCCCGCCCGGGCGCAGGGTTCGGCGGAACTCGGCCAGTGTTGCGGCTTCGTCGGCGGCATCGAGGAAGTAGCCGAGCGAATTCCACATGTTCAGCACCAGGTCGATGCTGCCGGTGGCGATGGGCAGGGTGCGCATGTCGGCGGCGGCGTAGGTCGCGGCGCCCTCGGCGCGGGCGGTGTGGAGGTAGGCGGGCTGGAGGTCGAGGCCGATGACGTCGAAGCCCTCGCGCGCCAGGGCATTGGCGTGGCGGCCGGTACCGCAGGGGATGTCGAGGATGCGTGGCCACAGGGGCAGGTGGTCGGCGGCGATGCGTTGGATGGTGTCGATGTCGCGTTGCGTGTGCGCCGCGGCGTCGCCGGCGAAGCGGTCGGCGAGTGCGGCATAGGCTGGGCCGAAATACTGCCGTGGCCAGTCAGGGTTGGGGCGAGCGGCCGCCAGGAATGTCTTGTCGTCGCAGGACCAAAGGTGCCGCGCCGTGGCGGTGTCGGTCCGGCGAAAATTACCG
>LNFM01012939.1_pt1 | contig 10793 bp, 7 predicted proteins | sample 596031 | NCBI WGS metagenome assembly LNFM01 (sample SAMN04254537, study PRJNA301005) | activated carbon metagenome | isolation source: dual media filters at the Ann Arbor, Michigan drinking water treatment plant | place: USA: Ann Arbor | reverse complement strand
ATTGTTTTTTATACAGGAATATTACCAATTTGTAAAGATGATGCAGGAATTGCAGCAGTTATGGGTCATGAAGTTGCTCATGCATTAGCTAATCATGGTCAACAAAGAATGAGTGCGGGTATGCTTCAACAACTTGGACAAGTTGGTGCTGCTGTAGCAGTTGGAAACCAAGATCCTCAAACGCAGCAAATGGTAATGCAAGCTTACGGAATAGGTTCACAAGTTGGAGTAATGTTGCCATTTAGCAGAAAACATGAAAGTGAAGCCGATATGATTGGTCTAACATTAATGGCAATTGCTGGTTACAATCCTGAAAATGCTGTTGCTGTTTGGGAACGAATGTCTGCACAATCTGGAGGACAAGCACCACCAGAAATTTTAAGCACACATCCAAGTAATCAAACAAGAATTGATCATTTAAAATCATTGTTACCACAAGCAAAAGCTGAAGCTGCTAAATTCGGAGTAACATTTAAATAATATTCGAGTAATAAAAAAAGAGTATATTTGAAGCTGTCAATTTTTGGCAGCTTTTTTTATTTAAAATTACATTATGGCAAATCTTCCTAAAGGACATCCTAAATTATTAAATGCTTGGGCTTTTTACGATTGGGCAAATTCCGTTTATAGCTTAGTAATTGCGTCTGCAGTTTTTCCAATTTTTTATGAATTGATTTTCAGTGATGCTAAAAAAGAGAGTGTAAACTTATTCGGTCAAGATATTAAAGCTACAGCAATGATTAGTTTTGTTACAGCTTTTGCTTTTTTGATTGTAGCAATTTGTTCACCTATACTCTCAGGAATTTCTGATTATCTTGGAAATAAAAAAGCTTTTTTACGTTTCTTTTGTTACTTAGGTGGGTCAGCTTGTATATGCCTTTATTGGTTTGATGTTGATAATTTATTTTGGAGTTATACGTCTTATTTTTTTGGATTAATTGGCTTTTGGTCAAGTTTGGTTTTTTATAATTCCTATTTGCCAGATATTGCTTTCCCTGAACAACAAGATAGAGTTAGTGCCAAAGGTTTTTCTATGGGATACTTTGGTAGTACTCTACTATTGTTGATTAATTTAGGTATGGTAATGTTTCCAGATTTTTTTGCAATTGAATCATCTAAAGAAGCAATGAAAATTTCTTTTGTAATGGTTGGTGTTTGGTGGATTGGATTTAGTCATATAACCTATTATTATTTGCCAAAAGGAAACAGAAATAATGTTCCATTAACAAAAGATTTTATCTTTAAAGGTTTCCACGAATTAAATTTAGTTTGGAAACAGTTAAAACAAAACCTAGCACTTAAAAGATATTTATATAGTTATTTTGTTTTTATCATGGCTGTTCAAACGGTTATGTTGGTCGCAACTTATTTTGGAGCAACCGAAGTCAATTGGGGTTCAGATAACAAAACCATGGGTTTGATTATTAGTATACTTTTAATTCAATTGGTTGCAATTGGTGGAGCTTTTATAACTTCAAGAATTTCTGAAAAATTCGGAAACATAAATACTTTAATGGTTTTAAATGGTATTTGGGCTGTACTTTGTGCTTTTGCATATTTTGTTGAAACTCCAATTCAATTTTATGCTACAGCAGGTTTTGTAGGCTTAGTTATGGGAGGAATACAATCTATTGCACGATCAACCTATTCTAAACTTTTACCTGAAACAGAAGATACTGCATCATTCTTTAGTTTTTATGACGTAACAGAAAAAGTTGGAATAGTAATAGGAATGACCATTTATGGAACAATAGATTTAATTACTGGTTCTATGAGAAATGCAATCGTATTTTTAGGTGTATTTTTTGTAATCGGATTAATTTTATTGACAAGAGTTCCAAGAAAATAATTTTATATATCCAAAAAATAATTATATTTGAACAAATAATTTAGCATAATGAAAAAGATTACATTTCTTTCTATTTTTACAGTTCTTTTTGCAGCATTTTCTTTTGTTTCATGTGATAATGAACCTATAGACCCAACATTGTTACAGCAAGTTAATAACAACAACGGAAATAATGGAGGTGGAGGAAATGGAGGTAATCAAACAAATGCTGTTTTTAAAGTAGATTTTGGAGGTCAAACTTGGATAGCCAATAGTACTGAAGCAGCAATGTTGCCAAACTCCATTCAAATCGCTGGACTTAAAACAACAAACGGACAAACATTTGGATTTGCTTTAAATGGAAATACTGTTGGAACTTATGATTCAACCTCCAACTTAATTGCTTACGATCCCAACAACAATTCCAATGGAGATGTTTATTGGGCTGTTAACCCAACAAATCCATCAGTTTCTGCAGGAACAGTTACCATTACTAATATAGATACTGTAAACAAAAAAATATCTGGAACATTCAGTTTTACAGGTTATTGGTCTGATTTATCAGTTTCAAATATTCCACCAATTAGTTTTACTAATGGTATTTTTACAAATATTCCTTACACAATTGGCACTAGTACGCCAACCGATTTCTTCTCGGCTAAAGTAGATGGAACTGAATTTATCGAAGATCAAATAGACGTTACAGAAGTTACAGGTTCAGGATATCCACCTTCCTATAGTATAGTTGGTTCTAAAACCAATAACGATACTGTTGGATTAAGGTTTTCTAAAACTCTTGGTGTAGGAAATTACAATTTTAATGGTCCTTTTAATCAAGACTTAACAGCAACTTGCACGGCAAATGGCGTTTTGTACAATTCTGATACAGGTGCATTAACTATTACAGAAAAAACAGCAACAAGAATTAAAGGAACTTTTAGTTTAGTAGTGAAAAACCCTACAACATTACAAACAAAAACTATAACACAAGGCTCATTTGATGTAGAATTACCTTAAATAATTCAAATTTAAAATTTAAAAAATCCGTCGAAATGGCGGATTTTTTTTGTGGCACAATCATTGTTTTATTTAGAAAGTTGCTGTTTAAATGTTCAAATTATATTTTTCAGCACCATTTCAATGTAATACATCGATTTTAATTTATAAAATCTTTTACAAAACCTATATTTGTTACCAAATTGTAAATAATTAAATGTCATATTGACTCAATATATACTATGTCAAATCAAAAAATAATCGCCTTTGACAATTTGTCACTTCAAGAATTCGATTCTGAAGCCGAATTGATTCCTCTTTTAACACCAGAAGATGAAGAAGAAATGACTAATGAAGAATTGCCTTCATCATTACCAATTCTGCCATTAAGAAATACGGTATTATTTCCAGGAGTTGTTATTCCAATTACAGCTGGAAGAGATAAATCTATTAAACTAATCAATGAAGCCAATGCTGGTAATAAAATAATTGGTGTAGTTGCTCAAAAAAATGAAGAAGATGAAGATCCTTCTAAAGATGATATTCACCATGTAGGAACAGTTGCCAGAATTCTTAGAGTTTTAAAAATGCCTGATGGTAATATAACTGTTATACTTCAAGGAAAAAAACGCTTTGAAATAGATTCAATTGTTTCTGAACTACCTTTTATTACGGCCAACATTAAAGAAGTACCAGAAAAACGACCAGGAAAACACGATACGGAGTTTAACACAATTATTGATTCAATTAAAGAATCAGCAATAGAAATAATAAAAGAAAGTCCAAATATTCCTACTGAGGCTACATTTGCTATCAAAAATATTGAGAGTCAATCGTTCTTAATCAATTTTGTTTCTTCCAATATGAATCTTTCGGTTGAGGAAAAACAGAATTTATTAATGATGAATGTTCTAAAAGAAAGAGCTCTTGAAACTTTACGTTACATGAATGTAGAGTTACAAAAACTTGAACTTAAAAATGATATTCAATCTAAAGTTCGTTTCGATTTAGACCAACAGCAACGTGAATATTTTTTGCACCAACAAATGAAAACCATTCAAGAAGAATTGGGTGGCGTTTCTAATGAGCAAGAATTTGAAGAAATGCGTCAACGTGCCAAAACTAAAAGTTGGGATGAAAAAACAAGTAAGCACTTCGAAAAAGAATTTTCTAAGTTGCAACGTATGAATCCGCAGGCGCCAGATTTTGGTATTCAAAGAAATTATCTAGACTTATTTTTAGATTTACCTTGGAATAAATATTCAAAAGATAACTTTGATTTAAAACATGCTCAAAAAGTTTTAGACAGAGATCATTTTGGATTAGAAGATGTAAAAAAACGAATGATTGAACATTTAGCAGTTTTGAAATTGCGAAATGATATGAAATCACCAATTATATGTTTGACAGGACCTCCTGGTGTTGGAAAAACATCTATTGGAAAATCTGTTGCTGAAGCATTAGGAAGAGAGTATGTTAGAATTTCATTAGGTGGTTTAAGAGACGAAGCTGAAATTCGTGGACACAGAAAGACCTACATAGGCGCAATGCCAGGAAGAATTATACAAAGTATAAAAAAAGCACAAACTTCAAATCCGGTATTTATTTTAGATGAAATCGATAAGTTGTCTGTAAGCAATCATGGTGATCCATCATCAGCGCTTTTGGAAGTTCTAGATCCTGAACAAAACAATGCTTTTTATGATAATTTCCTTGAAATGGGATACGATTTATCTAAAGTAATGTTCATTGCGACTTCTAATACAATGTCAACCATTCAACCGGCATTAAAAGATAGAATGGAAGTTATAAAAATGGCAGGATATACAACAGAAGAAAAAGTTGAAATTGCACGCCAACATTTATTTCCAAAGCAGTTGAAAGAGCACGGATTGACCTCAAAAGATTTGACAATTGGTAAAAAAGAATTAGAAAAAATAGTTGAAGGTTATACTCGTGAATCGGGTGTAAGAAGTTTGGAGCAAAAAATTGCGCAAGTAATAAGGAATGCTGCAAAATCTGTAGCAATGGAAGAAGAATATAACAAAAAAGTTACATCAGAAGATATCGTAAAAGTTTTGGGTTCACCAAAATTAGAACGTGATAAAGCTGAAGGAAACGATGTTGCTGGAGTAGTAACAGGATTGGCTTGGACTTCTGTTGGAGGTGATATTCTTTTTATTGAATCCTTGATTTCTAAAGGAAAAGGCACTCTTAATTTAACTGGAAATTTAGGTACGGTAATGAAAGAATCTGCTACAATTGCCTTAGAATACATCAAAGCAAATGCAGAACTTTTCGGACTAGATCAAGATATTTTGACAAAATATAACATTCACTTACACGTTCCAGAAGGTGCAACACCAAAAGACGGACCAAGTGCTGGAATTGCAATGTTAACATCATTAGTTTCGTTGTTAACTCAACGCAAAATCAAAAAAGGTTTAGCTATGACAGGTGAAATTACTTTAAGAGGAAAAGTTTTGCCAGTTGGAGGAATCAAAGAAAAAATTCTAGCGGCTAAAAGAGCTAATATAAAAGAAATCATTCTTTGTCATGATAATAAAAGTGATATTGATGAAATTAAAGCAAATTATCTAGAAGGATTAACTTTTCATTATGTAAAAGAAATGAGTGAAGTTATTGATATAGCATTAACCAATCAAAAGGTGAAAAATGCCAAAGTTTTAGATTAATTTCATTTAAAAATAGTTTAAGGCATGAGATGAAAACCTCATGCCTTTTTATTTTTAGTATAACTTTAAAAATAATATCTTCGCATTTCCGTTATAGGTTAAGTAAATTGCTATTTTTTGTATGTTTAAAAAACTATTTATCTCCATTTTTTTACTTTTTTGCACTGTAAGTTACAGTCAAATAGGAGGTAGGTCAGTTTATCAATTTTTAAATTTAGTTACTTCTCCAAGGCAAGCAGCATTAGGAGGTAAAGTAATTACTATTTATGATAATGATGTAAATCAAGCACATTTTAATCCGGCTACAATCAATGCCGAAATGGACAATCATTTATCTTTAAATTACGGAAGCTATTTTGGTGAAGTCACCTATGGAACTGCTGCTTATGCCTATACTTACGATCGACATTTACAAACATTTCACGCCGGAGTAAATTACGTCAACTACGGAAATTTTGATGGTTATGACGAAAATGGTCTAGCCACATCTTCATTCACAGGAAGTGAAATAGCACTTTCTTTTGGTTATGCTTACAATATTCCATTTACAAGTTTTTATTTAGGAGCCAATGCCAAATTGATTTCTTCCACTTTAGAAAGTTATAATTCATTTGGTGGTGCTGCCGATTTCGGATTTTTATTTATCGATGAACCTAATGATGTCAATTGGGGATTAGTTGTTAGAAATGTGGGAACTCAATTCACAACCTATGCTGGAACTCAAGAGAAATTGCCACTTGAAGTTTTGATTGGTGTTTCGCAAGAAGTTGAAAATGTACCTTTGCGATGGCATCTAACTTTAGAAAATTTGCAACAATGGAAAATAGGTTTTTCTAATCCTAATCGTGCTATTGGAAGTATTGATGGAGAAGCGACTCAAGAAAAAGTAGGCTTTTTAAATAATGCTTTGCGACATGTGGTTTTAGGTGCCGAATTGTTTCCAACTAAAGGAATAAACGTAAGACTTGGTTATAATTTTAGAAGAGCAGAAGAATTGCGAATTGTAGATCAAAGAAATTTTTCGGGAATTTCACTTGGATTGGGATTAAAAATGGGTAAAATGAAATTTAATTATTCTTATTCAAGATATACACTTGCAGGAAACACAAGTCTTTTCGGACTAACAATTGATTTTTCAGACAACAGTTATTAAACAGATATACATTGAAAAAAATTACTATTGCTATCGACGGTTTTTCTTCAACAGGAAAAAGTACTTTAGCCAAACAACTTGCTAAGCATTTAGGATACGTATACGTTGATACAGGTGCTATGTATCGCGCAGTAGCTTTATTTGCAATGCAAAAAGGATATATTTCCTCTTCAAGTTTTGATAAGCAAGCACTTATTAATGATATACCTAATATTAAATTGCATTTCGAATTCAATGCAGATTTAGGTTTTGCTGAAATGTTTTTGAATGATGTAAATGTTGAAAAAGAAATTAGAACTATTGAAGTTTCTAGTTTTGTTAGTAAAGTGGCAGAAGTTTCAGAAGTTCGCGCTAAGTTAGTAGAACAACAGAAGGAGATGGGCAAAAACAAAGCCATAGTTATGGACGGACGTGACATTGGAACGGTAGTTTTTCCTGATGCTGAATTAAAGATATTTATGACAGCAAGTGCCGAAACCAGAGCACAACGTCGCTTTGACGAACTTCAAGCCAAAGGCGATAATGTTTCTTATGAAGATGTTTTAAAGAATGTTCAAGAACGAGATTATATTGATACTCATAGAGATGACTCGCCTTTAGTAATAGCTGATGATGCTATAGAAATTGATAATTCTTACCTTTCTAGAGAAGAACAATTTGCTGCAGTATTAGAATTGGTTGAAGAAATTACTAAAACGTTGTAATTTTTTGCAAATCTCAATTTTAATAGTAGATTTACAATCTATTTACATTACAAAAACATATTTATTATGAGTATAAAGTTTAGATTAACTCTAATGAGTTTTCTTCAGTTCTTTGTTTGGGGTGCATGGTTGATAACAATTGGTACTTACTGTTTTAATGCTAAAGGTTGGACTGGAGCAGAGTTTGGCGCTATATTTTCAACATTAGGTTTGTCGTCTTTGTTTATGCCTGCAATTACGGGTATTATTGCTGATAAATGGTTGAATGCAGAAAAGTTATACGGAATTCTTCATATTCTTTATGGTTGCGTTCTTTTTTATGTTCCAAGTGTAAACGATCCCAATACTTTGTATTATGTGATTTTTGGTGCTATGATTTGTTATATGCCAACAATTTCATTATCCAATTCAATTGCCTATAATATTTTAAAAAATAACAAATATGATGTTATAAAAGATTTTCCTCCAATTAGAGTTTGGGGAACAATTGGTTTTATTGTAGCAATGTGGATAACAAATTTAACAGATAGTAAAGCCAATGCCAACCAGTTTTATATTGCTGCAATTGTGGCAATTATTCTAGGGATTTATTCTTTTACTCTACCAAAATGCCCACCGCAAAGAACTATTTCTGCAGATTCATCATTTACCGAGCAATTGGGTTTGAATGCTTTTAAGTTATTTTCAAATTCTAAAATGGCGTTATTTTTAATTTTTTCTATGTTTCTTGGTGCAGCATTACAGTTAACAAACATGTATGGAGATTCTTTTTTAGATGATTTTAAAAACGTACCAAAATATGCAGATTCTTTAGTTGTGAAATATTCAACTATTATTATGTCAATTTCTCAAATTTCAGAAACCTTATTTATTTTAGCAATTCCTTTTTTCTTGAAAAGATTTGGAATTAAACAAGTGATGTTGTTTTCAATGATTGCATGGGTTTTAAGATTTGCATTATTCTCTTATGGAAACCCAGCTGAAGGTTTATGGATGATTATTCTTTCATGTATTGTTTACGGTATGGCATTTGATTTCTTTAATATCTCAGGTTCATTATTTGTCGAAACTACAACGGATTCTAAAATTCGTTCCTCTGCTCAAGGATTATTTATGATGATGACAAATGGAGTAGGAGCTTATTTAGGTAGTAAAGTTAGTGGTTATGTAATTGATGCTTACTATACAAACAATGGTGTTAAAGATTGGCATGGAATATGGTTGTCCTTTGCAATTTACGCTTTAATAATAGCAATTCTATTCGCAATTTTCTTCAAGCACAAACATAATCCTGATGAAGTAGCTAACGTGAGTCATTAAAACTTAAAAATAGTATCAAAAGCCCTTTCGGAACCTAGTTTTGAAAGGGTTTTTAGTTTAATACAAATTTGTTGTATTTTGAAGAGATAAATATTTTGTAATTAATAAATTATGCTTACTTTTGCAAACCTTTTGGCGAAGAAGAGTTTCCTTTAGGTATCAACTATTTATGTAAAACACTGCTGCTGTTTTCTATTCGATAATAAACTCAAGAAGCACGGCATACAAATTTTTTATCAGCATGTCTGAATTAAACAAAGAACAACAAGCGTTTTTAAACGAATTTAACTGGCACAATTACGCAGAAGGAATTGATGCAGTAGATCAAAAAAACTTACAAGAATTTGAAGATTTAGTAACTAAAACTTTTATCTCTACTGATCAAGAAGAAGTAGTTGAAGGTGTTGTAGTTAGAATCACAGATCGTGACGCTATTGTTGATATTAATGCAAAATCGGAAGGTGTTATTTCATTAAACGAATTCCGTTACAACCCAAACTTAAAAGTGGGTGACAAAGTAGAAGTATTAATCGACGTTCGTGAGGACAAAACAGGTCAATTAGTATTATCTCACAGAAAAGCAAGAACTATCAAATCATGGGATAGAGTTATTTCTGCTAACGAAACTGGTGAAATTGTTACAGGTTTTGTTAAATGTAGAACTAAAGGTGGTATGATTGTAGATGTTTTCGGAATTGAAGCATTCTTACCAGGTTCACAAATTGATGTGAAACCAATCCGTGATTACGATGTATACGTAAACAAAAACATGGAATTCAAAGTTGTGAAAATCAACCACGAATTTAAAAATGTTGTTGTATCTCACAAAGCGCTTATCGAAGCAGATATCGAAGTTCAGAAAAAAGAAATTATTGGTCAATTAGAAAAAGGACAAGTATTAGAAGGTGTTGTTAAAAACATTACTTCTTATGGTGTGTTTATTGACTTAGGTGGTGTTGATGGATTAATCCACATTACTGACCTTTCTTGGTCAAGAATCAATCACCCAAGTGAAGTTCTTGAATTAGACCAAAAATTGAACGTAGTTATCCTTGATTTCGATGACGAAAAAACCAGAATCCAATTAGGATTGAAACAATTAAACGCTCACCCATGGGATGCACTTGGTGCTGAACTAAAAGTTGGTGACAAAGTGAAAGGTAAAGTAGTAGTTATCGCTGATTACGGTGCTTTCATTGAAGTTGCTGAAGGTGTTGAAGGTTTAATCCACGTTTCTGAAATGTCTTGGTCTACTCACTTAAGAAGTGCTCAAGATTTCGTGAAAGTTGGTGATGTTGTTGAAGCAGTTGTTTTAACTCTTGACAGAGACGAAAGAAAAATGTCATTAGGTATCAAACAAATGACTCAAGATCCATGGACTGATATCACGGCAAAATACCCAGTAGGTTCTAAACATACAGGTATCGTTAGAAACTTTACAAACTTTGGTATTTTCGTAGAATTAGAAGAAGGAATTGATGGATTAGTTTACATCTCTGACTTATCTTGGACTAAGAAAATCAAACACCCATCTGAATTTGTTAACGTTGGTGACAAATTAGAAGTTGTAGTATTAGAATTAGATGTTGACGGACGTAAATTATCTTTAGGTCACAAACAAACTACTGCTAATCCTTGGGATAAACACGAAGATGCATTTGCTGTTGGAACAATCCACACAGGAACAATTGCTGAAATCGTTGACAAAGGTGCTACTGTAGATTTCGGAGATGATGTTGTTGCGTTCATTCCAACACGTCACTTAGAAAAAGAAGATGGTAAAAAATTGAAAAAAGGTGACGAAGCTGAATTCAAAGTAATTGAGTTCAACAAAGAATTCAAAAGAGTTGTTGCTTCTCACACTGCTATCTTTAGAGAAGAAGAAGAGAAAAATGTTAAAGCTGCGTCTGAATCAGTAGCTGCTTCTAACAATAATAACCAAGCTTCAACTTTAGGTGATAACAATGATATCTTAGCCGAATTAAAAGCTAAAATGGAAAAAGGAGGAAAATAATTCTCTAATTTTCTAAAATACTTTAAAAGCTCTCAAGAAATTGGGAGCTTTTTTTATACTTTTGATTATTAATTTACTACAA
>LNFM01012935.1_pt1 | contig 10798 bp, 11 predicted proteins | sample 596031 | NCBI WGS metagenome assembly LNFM01 (sample SAMN04254537, study PRJNA301005) | activated carbon metagenome | isolation source: dual media filters at the Ann Arbor, Michigan drinking water treatment plant | place: USA: Ann Arbor | reverse complement strand
ATCCCCGACAGCGGCAGGCGGCCTTCGAAACGACGCTTGGCCGAGACCATGCGCCAGGCATCGAGCACGGGAGGCAGGGGCACGGACATAAGCGCGAAATGATAGGCCCGGACCAGCGGCATGTCAAACCTAAGCCTTTGCGGAAACAGGGGTTTGCCGGTCTCGCGGGCGCTGGTGCAGACTGCCCGCTGCCGTCCGGAAGCCGCTCATGCCCAACTTCATCGTCCTGGCCGGCCTGGCCGCCCTGGTCCTGGCCCTGCCCCTGCTCTGGTGGTTGTTGCGATCCCGCCGCCGGGACCGCGCCCTGGTCCGCCTGCTCGACCTGGCCGACGAGATGCAGGCCCTGCTCGACCGAAGCCAGAAGCAGATGCTGGCCATGCAGGCCGTCGTGGGCCGGGTCCCGTCCGACATCGCCGCGGTCGCCCACGCCTCGCTGGACCGGACCCTGCCGATCCTGGAAGCCAAGCGCGACATCCTCCAGCACCGGCTCTGGATCCAGAAGCACAGCGCCAGCGCCTCCCAGGCCGAGCTCGACGCCGCCTGCGCCGCCCTGGACCGCGCCCGGGGCAAGCTCTCCGCCCAGCTCGAGGAACTCGAGCGCGCCGGCGCGGAACTGGCGGAGGCCACCGAGGCCAGCGCCGAAGCCGCCCGGCGCGAGCCCCCCACCCTGCGCCGGGACACCGGCACGCCATGAATCCGCTGGTGCTGGCCTCGACCTCGCGCTACCGGCGCGAGCTGCTGGCGCGCCTGGGCCTGCCGTTCACGGTGGACCGCCCGGACGTGGACGAAAGCCCGGGCCCGGAGGAGCCCCCGGCCGACCTGGCCCGCCGACTGGCCGAAGCCAAGGCCCGCGAGGTCGCCCGGCGCCACCCCGGCGCCTGGGTCCTGGGTTCGGACCAGGTGGCCGACCGTGACGGCCTGCCCCTGGGCAAGCCCGGAGATCGCGCCACCGCCTTCCGCCAGCTGGCCGCGGCGTCGGGCCGCGAGGTGCAGTTCCACACCGCCTTCTGCCTCGTTCGCGACCAGGGCCCGGCCATCGCCGGGATGGACCTGACCCGTGTTCGGTTCCGCGCCCTGGAGGACGACGCCATCCTTCGCTACCTCGACGCCGAGCAGCCCTACGACTGCGCCGGCAGCTTCAAATGCGAGGGCCTGGGCATCAGCCTGTTCGAAGCCATCGAGAACCGGGACCCGACGGCCCTGGTCGGCCTGCCGCTGATCGCCGTGGCCGACGCGCTGCGGCGCGCGGGTTACCGGCTGCCCTGATCCGGGATCCGGACCCGCTGGGCGGGCCAGGGCTCGACGCTGCCGTCGTGGCCGTGCAGGACCAGTCCCAACCAGCGGTCGCCAGGCGCCAGGTGCCCGGCAGGCACCGGAATGCGGAACCCGACGCGGGCATCCTCGTCCGGCAGCCCCCAGTACTGCAGCACGTCCGGCCGCGCGATCGTCGGCGCGCCGCTGGCGACGACTTCGCCGTCCAGCGTCACGTCGATCCGCGCCACGCCGCCGCCGCTCTTGAGCGCCCAGCCGGCGAGGTCGCCACCCTCCCAGCGCGCACCGGGCGCCAGGGCATCGAGCCAGGCCAGCGCCGGCAGGCGGCAGCCGCGTTCGCGGCCGTGCAAGCGGAACAGCAGGAAGCGCTTGCGTCCCTGGTCCACGTTCAGCACCTGCGCCGCCGGCAGGGCGCGGGCGCGCGTGCACAGCCCGCGGTAGCCGGCCAGCCGGTCCTTCAAGGGACGCGCCGTGTCTTCGACCACCAGCAGCACCGGCGCCTCCCCCCACGCCTCGCGACCGGCGCTGAGCAAGCCCCAGTCAGCCAACTGCACCGCGCGGCCGTGCTTGGCGTTGAGCGGATGCTCGAGCACCGCGACGTCGCCGCGATCGAGCGCGAACGCCAGCTGGGCGCCCAGCATGAAATTGTCGGCCACCACCCGCGTGTCGGCCGGCATCGCCGCCAGCGCCGCGTCCACGGCGCGCGCCGCTTCGTCCCAACCGGAAAAATTGTCGGCGTAGCCGGGACCCGCCGCGAGCCAGGCCCGGCCCGCCGGCTGCGCCACCAGCGCCAGGTAGGCGAACAGCGCGACGGTGCCCAGCGAAGTGCTCGCGACCAGCGCCCGACGCCAGCGCGGGCGCCAGTTCGCCAGGACCGCGGGCGACACGCAGCACAGCAGCAGCCACCCCGCCAGCGGCCAGTGGAAGCTCACGCGATCGGTGTCGGCGAAGAACGCCATCAGGAAATAGCCGGGCACCGCCACCGCTGCGACGCCGAAGACGAACCGCCACGGCACGCCGTCCTCACTCCGGCGCCTTCGCCACGCCAGGCCCAGGGCCGACACCAGCAGCGCGAACAGCAGCGGCGTCAGCGCCAGCGCCTGCACCAGCGGCCACCACAGCCCGTCCGCCTGCAGCTGCCAGGGATGCCGGTCCACGAACTGGAAGCCCAGTCCCGCGCCGGCATGCGCCAGGTTCCAGGCCAGCAGCGGCCACCAGGCCAGCGCGCCCAGCGCGAGCGCACACCAAAGCGCCGGCGCGCGCAGCAGGGCGCGCCCGCGCGGATCCGCCAGCAGTCCGACGCCACCGGCCAGAATCACCAGCGCGAAGCGATAGTGCGACAGCGCGCCGATCGCCAGGCCCAGCGCCAGCAGCGCAGCCGCGGGCCAGGACGGTCGCTGCAGCATCCGCGCGAAGGCGTCCAGGCACAGCAACGTCGCGAACAGCATCGGCACGTCCGGCAGCGCCAGCACGCCCATCATTCCGGCCAGCGGCATCAGCAGCGCGATCCACGCCGCCTGCCAGCCGGCCGCGTCGCCGAACCAGCGCCGCGCGATGCCGCGCACCAGCCACGGCAGCGCCGCACCCAGCAGCAGGAAAGGCGCGCGCATCGCCAGCGGCTCCATGCCGCCAAACGAGGTACCGATCCGCACCAGCCACGCCGTCAGCCCCGGCAAGTCCGAGTAGGCCCAGGCCAGCCGCCGCGATTCCAGCGCATAGAACGCCTCGTCGCCAAAAGGCAGCAGCGACCACGCCAGCCAGGCCTTCGCGACCAGCAGCGAGGCCCACGCGGCGGTGAACTTCACGCGCGCGGAACTCAGGGCCATGCCAGCATCCGGGGGGTTATCCTTCCTCAGCATTCCTTCCTCGGACGCACGCCATGCAAGCGCAGCCCATCGACGCCCACATCCTAACCGACGGCACCCGCCAGGCCCTGGGCGATGCCCTCGCGCAGGTGAACCGGCTGGTGCTCGGCAAGCCGCGCGAAGTTCGCCTGGCCTTCACCACCCTGCTGGCGGGCGGCCACCTGCTGATCGAGGACCTGCCGGGCTTGGGCAAGACCACGCTGGCGCGAGCGATGGCGGCGACGCTGGGGCTCGACTTCCAGCGCATGCAGTTCACCTCCGACCTGCTGCCGTCGGACATCATCGGCGTGTCGATCTTCGACCAGACGTCGCGCGAGTTCCGCTTCCACCCGGGCCCGGTGTTCACCCAACTGCTGCTGGCCGACGAGATCAACCGCGCGCCGCCCCGCACCCAGAGCGCCCTGCTCGAGGCCATGGCCGAACACCAGGTCACCGTGGACGGCACCTGCCACGCGCTGCCGCAGCCCTTCTTCGTAGTCGCGACCCAGAACCCGGTCGACCTGGCGGGCACCTTCCCGCTGCCGGACTCGCAGATGGACCGTTTCCTGATCCGGCTCAAGCTCGGTTATCCCGACGCCGCCGCCGAGCGCGAGATGCTGGCCGGCGAGGACCGCCGCGACCTGATCGCGCACAGCCTGCCGCTGCTCGGCAGCGACCAGCTGCTGTCGCTGCGCGGCGCGGTCGAGCACCTGCACGCCAGCCCCGCGCTGGTGAATTACGTGCAGGCGCTGCTGCAGGAAAGCCGCCGGCATCCCGGCGTACAGGTGGGGCTGTCGCCGCGCGCGGGCCTGGGGCTGCTGCGCGGCGCCCGCGCCCACGCCCTGCTCGACGGCCGCGGCCACGTGCTGCCCGAGGACGTGCAGGCGCTGTTCGCGCAGGTGGCGGCGCACCGCCTGGTGCCCGAGTCCGAATCGGAGGGGCGCGATGCGCTCGCCGAGAGCATCCTGCGCACGGTGGCGGTGGACTGAGCGCGTGTCGCGTCCCCTGGACCGGGTCGAACGCATCAGCGAGCGGCTGGCCCGGCTACCGCTGGTGCGCCCGCGCGCGGCCGAAGCGGTGCCGGTGCTCATCGACCGCCGGCGCGTCTACATCCTGCCCACCGGCTTCGGCCTGTTCCTGGCGCTGATGCTGGTGACGATGCTGGTCGGCGGCCTGAACTACAACAACAACCCCGCGCTGCTGCTGGCCTTCGTGGTGATGGCGGTGGCGCACAACAGCCTGGTGCACGCGCACCTCACGCTATCGGGCATCCGCCTGATCGCCCTGCACGCCGAGCCGGTGCACGCCGGGCGGGCGATCAAGCTGCGCTTTGCCTTCGATGCCGCCGGGCAGCGCCGTCGGCCGGGGCTCGAGCTGCGCGCGGGCGCCGAGGAAGCCTTCTTCGACCTGATGCCGGGCGAGCGCACCGAGGTGGTGCTGCCGCTGCCCACCGCGCGCCGCGGCTGGCTGCCGCTGGACCGGGTGCGGCTGTGCACGGTGCGGCCCTTCGGCCTGGCGCGGGCCTGGAGCTGGCTTCGCCCCGACACCCGCCTGCTGGTTTACCCCGCGCCGGAAGCCGAGCCGGTGCCCCTGCCCGACCTCGGTGGCGACGGCCAGGCCAGCCGCGCCCGCAGCCACGGCGAAACGCCGCACCAACTGCGCGACTACCGAAGCGGCGACACGCTGCGCCAGGTCGCCTGGAAGACCTCGGCGCGCATGGACCGCCTGCTGGTGCGCGAATACGAGTCCACCGCGCGCAGCGAAATCGAACTCGACTGGCATGCGCTGGAGTCCTTGCCCTACGAAGCGCGCATCAGCCGCCTGACGCGCTGGGTGCTGGAGGCCGAACGCCAGGACCGCCGCTTCAGCCTGCGCCTGCCCGGCAACCGGCTCGGCCCGGCGTCCGGCCCCGAGCATCGCCACGCCTGCCTGCGCGCCCTCGCGCTGATGCCCCATGGCTGAGCGCATGCCGCCCTCGGTCCGGCGCTGGTGCCTGGCGGCGACGATGGCCTGCCTGCTGCCGCTGCTGCTGCAGGTGCGCGGCGAACTGGCGCTCGGGCTGCTTGGGCTGGCGGCGTTTGGCATCGCCGTGCCGCGGGCGTGGCCGGCCGTGCTGCGCCTGCTGATGGTGCTGCTGGTGATCGGCTACGTGCTGGCCAGCCATTCCTTCAGCGTCGGGCGCGACACCGGCTGCGCGCTGCTGGCGGCGATGCTGGTGCTGAAGATCTTCGAGACCCGCGACCTGCGCGACGCGCGCAGCCTGCTGGGGTTCTCGCTGTTCGCGCCGTTCGCTGCCTTCCTGCAGGACCAGGGCCCGCTGACGATGGCCCTGGCCTTCCCTGCCATCGGCCTGCTGCTGCTGTCGCTGTCGGTGCTGGCCGAACACCGGCCAGGGGCGCCGGCGCCCGGCTTCGACCGGCGGCGGGCGAAGCTGGCCGCGGCGGCAATCGGCATGTCGCTGCCGCTGGCGCTGGCCGGGTTCTGGCTGTTCCCGCGCCTGGGCAGCCCGCTGTGGGGCATGCCCGAAAACGCCGTCGGCCGCAGCGGCCTGAGCGACAGCATGACGCCGGACCAGTGGGTGGACATCTTCGCCGACGCCAAGCCGGCGCTGCGGGTACGTTTCCTCGACGCCGAACCGGCGCGGCGCGAGATGTACTGGCGGGCGCAGGTGCTGTGGGACTTCGACGGCCGCACCTGGAGCCGCGGCGACGTGCGCGCGCCGGCCCGGCCGCCGGCGGTCTCGCCGCGCACGCCCGTGCTGCGCTACGAAGTGTCGTTGGAGCCGACCGACCGGCGCTACCTGCCGATGCTCGATACCCCGATGGCCGCGCCCGAGGGCAGCGAGATCGGCAGCGACCTGAGCGTCCGGCCGGACCGCCCGGTGTCCGAGGTCATCCGCTACGAGGCCCGGGCCGCGCTGCGGGCGGACATCGGCCGCGACCTGCCGGCCATGGAGGCGCGCGCCGCGCTGTCGCTGCCTGCCGGGCTCAACCCGCGAGCGCGCGCGCTGGCGGCGCAGTGGCGCGAAGAAGCCGCCGGCGACAACGAGGCCGTGGTGCGCCGGGCGCTGGCGTGGATCGGCGAAGACTTCAGCTACAGCCTCACCGTGCCGCCCAGCGGGCGCGACGCGGTGGACGATTTCCTGTTCGAGACCCGCGTGGGCTTCTGCCAGCACTTCAGCTCGGCGTTCGCGACCCTGATGCGCGGCGCCGGCATCCCGACCCGCGTGGTGATTGGCTATGCGGGCGGCTACCGCAATCCCTACGGCGGCTACTGGGTGGTGCGTGGCATGGACGCGCACGCCTGGAACGAAGTCTGGCTCGACGGCCGCGGCTGGGTTCGCGTGGATCCGACCGCCGCGGTGGCGCCCTCGCGCATCCTGGACACCATCGACGATCTGGCCCGGGCCGAATCGCTGCTGCCCGAAACCTTCACCCCGCTGCGCGACATGGGCGACTGGGTGCGCCGCGGCTGGAACGACTTCGTGCTCGGCTTCAACGCGGCGCGCCAGGCCAGCCTGCTGCGCCCGCTGGGCATCGACCAGGCCAGCACCGCGCAGTTGGGCGCGGCCTTTGCCGTCGGCGCCGGGCTGGCGCTGGCGATCACGCTGTGGGTGCTGATGCGCGGCAGGCCGACGCCGCGGCATCCGGTGGACGCCGCCTGGCTCGCGCTGGTGCGGCGCATGCGCCGCGCGGGCATCGCCAAGGCGGTGCATGAAGCGCCGCTGGCCTTCGGCGCGCGGCTGGCGGCGGCGCTGCCCGGCCAGGCGGATCGGATCGTGATGCTCAGCCGGCGTTATGCCGACTGGCGCTACGCTCCGGCTCGTCCCACCGCCGCCGACGAAGCGCAGCTGGCCCGCGACCTGCGCGCCTTCCGGCCCACCCCAACGCGCCACGGAGCCACGCCATGAACCGCCTGCTGATCGCCACCGCCGTCCTGGCCCTGTCCGGCTGCGTCACCACTCCGAAGCCGCTGCAGGGCGAGTTCGCGGCCATCGGCCCACGCGAAGCGGTCCAGCAGGACCTGGCCGGCGAGCGCGTGCGCTGGGGCGGGCGCCTGCTGGAGCTGGCGCGCTTCGATACCCACACGTGTTTCCTGGTGGCGGGCGAACCGCTGGCCGACGATGCCCGGCCCTACGGCCGCGCCGTGGCCCAGGGCCGCTTCCTGGCCTGCCGCGCCGGCGCCTACGATCCGGCCGTGTTCGCGCCCGGCCGGCAGCTGACCTTCACCGGCACCCTGGCCGGCGTCGAAGTGCACGAGATCGGCGGCGGCTTCCGCCTGCCCCGGGTCGAGGCGGACGTGGTTTACCTCTGGCCCGAACCGCTGGGCAGCGCCCGCGTCAACGCACCGTCGCCGTATACCTGGTAAATCCGGCTCAGCCCGGCGGCCAGGCCATCGGCCGGCCCGCCAGCAGGTGCAGATGGATGTGGAAGACGGTCTGGCCGCCGTCGCGGTTGCAGTTCATCACCACCCGGTAGCCGTCGTCGGCGAAGCCTTCGCGCTTCGCGTACGCCGCGGCGGCCACCGCCAGCCGGCCGACCACCGCCTCGTCGCCCTCGCCCAGGTCGTTGAGCGTGGGCACCGCGCGCTTGGGGATGAACAGCACGTGCACCGGTGCCTGCGGGTGGATGTCGCGAAAGGCCAGCACGTTTTCGTCCTCGAAGACGATGTCGGCGGGAATCTCGCGGGCGATGATCTTGTCGAAAATCGTGGCCATGGCGACGTCCTTCAGGAAGGGATCTCGATGCGCGAACCGAAGGCGTGCGCGAGCGTGCCGCGGTCGACGTACTCCAGCTCGCCGCCCAGCGGCACGCCGTGCGCAAGCCGGCTGGGCCGAACGTTCGACTGCCGCGCCAGCTGCGCCAGGTAGTGCGCGGTGGCCTCGCCCTCGACGGTGGGGTTGGTGGCGATGATCAGCTCGCGCGGCTCGCCGCTGGCCAGGCGTTCGGCCAGCTTGTCCAGGCCCAGTTCGCGCGGCCCGATGCCGTCGAGCGGCGACAGCCGGCCCTGCAGCACGAAGTACAGGCCGCGGTAACCGGTGGCCTGTTCGATCACCAGGCGGTCGGCGGGCGACTCGATCGCGCACAGCAGGCTGCGGTCGCGCGAGCCGCTGGCGCAGATCGGGCACAAAGGCGTTTCGCTGAAGTCGCGGCAGGATTCGCAGTGGCCGACGCGTTCGACGGCTTCGGCCAGGGCGCCGGCCAGGCGCAGGCCGCCTTCGCGGTCGCGCTCGAGCAGGTGGTAGGCCATGCGCTGCGCTGATTTCTGGCCGACGCCGGGCAGGCAGCGCAGCGCCTCGATCAACTGTTCGAGCAGGGGCGAGGCGCTCATGCGGAAAGGATCAGAACATCCCCGGCAGCTTCATGCCCGGCGGGATCGGCATGCCGGCGGTGGCGGCGGACATGCGCTTCTGGCTTTCCTCGTTGGCCTTGTTCACCGCGTCGTTGAAGGCGGCGGCGATCAGGTCCTCGGCCATTTCCGGATCGGCCAGCACCGAGGGATCGATGCGCACGCTGCGGCACTCCATCTTGCCGCTCAGCGTGACCTTGACCACGCCGCCGCCGGACTGGCCCTGCACCTCGATGTTGGCCAGTTCGTCCTGGGCCTTCTTGAGGTTTTCCTGCATGCGCTGGGCCTGCTGCATGAGTTGGGCGATGTTGCCTCGCATGGTGTGTTCCTTCTGCTCAGTGGTCGTCCAGGGGACGGATGGATTCGGTGAGGACGGTGGCACCCTGCTGCACCAGGCGACTCACCACCGGGTCGGACAGGAAGGCCGACTCGGCCTCGGACTGGCGCTGCCCGCGCTCGCGCTCGGTGCGCGCGTGCAGGGTGTCGCCGGCGTGGGCGCGGGCGGATTCGAAGCGGATCTGCGGCGGCGCACCCAGCGGGCCGGCCAGGGCCTGGGCCAGCTGGCGCACCAGGCCGTCGCTGCGCAGGTGGTCGAAGCTGTCGGGCAGCGACAGCTGCAGCACGCCGTCCTTGTGGCCGCAGAAGGCGCTGTGCGCGGCCAGTTCGCGCACCGGCCCCTTCAGGCCGACGCTGGCCACCAGGGCCAGCCAGTCTTCGGCGTGGGCGAGCACCTGGCCGGACGATGCCGTGACCGGTGCCTGCGCGATGCTGGCCGCACCGGCCGATGCCACCGGGGGGGCCGCGGTGTGCGACGCCGGGGCGTGGGTGAGGCCGGGTTGACCCATCGCTGGCGGCGGGGCGGTCCGGGATGGGGGTGCCGCCGACGCGGGCGCCGCGTGGACCGCGGCCTGCGTCGGCGCGGCGGCGGCACGCCCGCCGGCAGCCGTGGCTGGCGACGCCGCGGCGCGCGCCGGTCCCAGCGCCGCCCCCGCATCGCCCGCCGGCCGGAACGCCAGCATGCGCAGCAGCGACATCTCGAAGCCGGTGCGCGGGCTGGGCGCGAGGCCCAGGTCGCGGCGGCCGGTCACGGCCATCTGGTACCAGAGCTGCACCAGCTCGGGCGACAGCCGCGCGGCCAGGCTGGCGACATCGACCCGGCCCTCCGGCGCCACGGCGCCCGGCACCAGCTGCTGCAGCTGGACCTGGTGCAGGGCCGTGGCCAGGTCCTCGAGCACGTGGCCGAAGTCAGGCGAATACGCCGCCAGTTCCTCGATGCGCGCCATCAGCGCCGCGCCGTCGGCGCCCGCCAGCGCCTCGAGCAGCGCGCCGACCTGGGCGCGATCGACCGTACCGAGCATCGCGTTCACCGCTTCTTCGCCCAGTTGGCCGCCGGTGTACGCGATGGCCTGGTCGAGCAGCGACAGGCCATCGCGCAGGCTGCCGTCGGCCGCCCGGGCCAGCAGCGCCACGGCGCCCGCCTCGGCCGGGATGCCCTCGGCGGCAAGGATGCGGGTGATCTGGCCGCCGATCTGCGCCTCGTCGAGCCGCCGCAGGTTGAACTGCAGGCAGCGCGAAAGCACGGTGACCGGCAGCTTCTGCGGATCGGTGGTGGCCAGCAGGAACTTGACGTGCTCCGGCGGCTCCTCGAGCGTCTTGAGCAGTGCGTTGAACGCGCTCTTGGACAGCATGTGCACTTCGTCGATCAGGTAGACCTTGGTCTTGCCGCGCGAAGGCATGTACTGGGCGTTGTCGATAAGCTCGCGGACATCGTCCACGCCGGTGTTGCTGGCGGCGTCGATCTCGAGCAGGTCGACGTAGCGGCCGGCGTCGATGTCGCGGCAGGCGGCGCACTCGCCGCAGGGCTCGGCGCTGGTGCCGCGCTCGCAGTTGAGCGACTTGGCGAAGATGCGGGCGATGGTGGTCTTGCCCACGCCCCGGGTGCCGGTGAACAGGAAGGCGTGGTGGACCTTGCCGGTCTCGAGGGCGTTGCTGAGCGCACGCACCACGTGTTCCTGCCCGACCAGTTCGGAGAAGCGCCGGGGGCGCCATTTTCGGGCTAGCACGAGGTAGGACATGCAGGGGCTCACACGGGGTCGGGACCGGCCGGGCCATTGTGCCAACCCCCCCGCCCCCGGGCCAGCGGGAATCGCCGCGCTTGTGGCCGTCCGCCGCGACGGGTATGATTTCCGGCTCGTTTCAGGCGGTTATCTCTGCGGAGAGATGTCCGAGCGGTTGAAGGAGCACGCCTGGAAAGTGTGTATACGGCTAAACCCCGTATCGAGGGTTCGAATCCCTCTCTCTCCGCCACTCTTCAGACGGCGCGCCCCCGGCGC
>LNFM01012934.1_pt1 | contig 10799 bp, 8 predicted proteins | sample 596031 | NCBI WGS metagenome assembly LNFM01 (sample SAMN04254537, study PRJNA301005) | activated carbon metagenome | isolation source: dual media filters at the Ann Arbor, Michigan drinking water treatment plant | place: USA: Ann Arbor | reverse complement strand
CGGACGGAAATTTCCGCTAACGTACGGAAGGTTCGCGCCGTCTAGAGAACTAGCGGGTCCGCACTCCGCTCACCTGATATACTTTTCGTTAGATCTCCGGAGGTCCCGCGGTATGGCGTTTAGCCGATCATCAGTCCTTATTCCTTCAACTGTGCTGGTGTGTTCGCTGGTTGGGGGCATTCTCGGCCCCGGGGTGACGGGTGTTTCCGCCGCCGGCTCAGAAGATGAAGTCCAGCAGAGCATCAAGACCTTCGCCAAGGTTTATGCCCTGGTCGAAGAGAACTTCGCCGACAAGGTGACGTCCGACAAGGCCATCTATAAGGGCGCGATTGGGGGCATGCTGCGCACGCTCGATCCGCACTCCAGCTTCTTCGATCCCAAAGACTTTCAGTCGCTGCGCGAAGATCAGCGCGGCCACTACTATGGTGTCGGCATGACCGTTAGCGAGCGCAACCGCCGCACGGTCGTCATTGCGCCGTTCCCGGGCTCGCCTGCCTACAAGGCCGGCATCCGTCCTGGTGACACGATTCTCGAAGTCAACGACAAGCGGACCGACAATCTCACCACGACCGAGGTTGCCGACATTTTGAAAGGACCGCGCGGCACCCAGGTGCAGGTGAAGGTCACCCGCGAGGGCGTGGATAATCCGATCGTCTTCAACATTATCCGGGATGAGATTCCGCGCAAGAGTGTGCAGGACGCGTTCTTCATCAAGCCGGGCATCCTGTACATCGATATCGAATCGTTCAACGAAAATACGAGCCGCGAAGTGGAAGAGAACTTCCGCCGGGTAGGTGAGCAGAACGTGAAGGGCCTGATTCTCGACCTCCGCGAAAATCCCGGCGGCTTGTTGAACGAAGGCGTTTCGGTGGCTGGCCGCTTCCTGGCGCCTGGCCAGACCGTGGTTTCGCACCGTGGCCGTGCTTTCGCCGAGCGTCCCTACGTGGCGCGGAACGGCAGCACGAAGCGCGATTATCCGATTGTAGTTCTCGTCAACCGGTACTCGGCCTCCGCGGCGGAAATCGTCGCCGGCGCTTTGCAGGACCACGACCGTGGTTGGATTCTGGGTGACAACACCTTTGGCAAGGGCTTGGTGCAGACCGTTTACCCGATGGGCGACAACACCGGTTTGGCGCTGACGACGCAGAAGTATTACACGCCGAGCAACCGCCTCATTCAGCGCGACTACCAGCACACTTCGTTCCTGGACTACTATTACCGCAAAGATACGGCGACGGCGAACATGAACGACGTCAAGATGACCGATAGCGGCCGGACGGTTTACGGCGGCGGCGGCATCAAGCCGGACGAGCAGTTCACCCCGGGTAAGTACAACAAGTTCCAGACCGAACTGCTGCGAAAGTTCGTTTTCTTCAGCTACACGGCCAAGTACTTCGGCTCTCGCGAAGCGAAGCTGCCGCAGGGCTGGGCTCCGGATGCGACCGTGATAAACGAGTTCCGCCAGTTCTCGACCAAGGCCGGCGCTTCCTTCACCGACGCCGAGTGGAACGAAAATCTCGAATGGTCGAAGCAGTCTCTGCAGCGCGAGATGTATCTGACGGCGTTCGGCGCGGAAGAGGCCCGGAAGCTCGCAGTCGAAACCGATCCGATGGTGCTGAAGGGTGTCGACGCCCTGCCGAAGGCGAAGTCCCTGCTTGAAAACGCCAAGAAACTGATTGTCCAGCGGACCGCTCCGCAAGAATAGACCCCTGACTTTGTGAACGACCCCGCTCTCGAACCGCAGATTTACATTTTAGACACCGGTGGGCAATACACCCACCTGATTGCTCGAAAGGTTCGGGAGTTGGGCGTTTACGCCGAAGTCGTGGCCAGCGAGACGGAGACTTCCCGGTTTTCGAAGGCCAAGGGCCTGATCATCTCGGGGGGGCCGTCGAGCGTCTACGAGGACGGCAGCCCGACGATTGATGGCGCGCTGCTGCGCGCGGGCATTCCAGTGCTCGGCATCTGTTATGGCCAGCAGTTGATGGCGTATCGTCTGGATGGCGCGGTGACCAAGGGCGTGAAGGGCGAGTACGGCCTGGCGCACTTGGACATCGCCGGGGCGAGTCCGTTGTTCCGCGGCGTAGCAAATCATCAGCAGGTTTGGATGAGCCACCGCGATACGGTCACTGCTCCGCCGACGGGATACAGTGTGCTCGCCTCGACAGACACCTGCGCCGTCGCCGCGATCGGCAACGAAGCCACGCGGCAGTATGGCGTTCAGTTTCATCCGGAAGTGGTGCACACGACCGAAGGCCTGAAGATTCTTCGCAATTTCGTCTTTGCGATTTGTGGTTGCACGGAAGATTGGCAACCGGCGAGCCGGATTCCGGTGGTCGAGCAGCAGATCCGCGACGTGGCCGGCGACCGCAATATCTTCTTTTTCGTTAGCGGGGGCGTCGATTCGACGGTCGCGTATACGCTTTGCCTGCGCGCCCTCGGCGAGGCCAGGGTCCACGGTGCCTATGTCGATACCGGCCTGATGCGGGAAGGCGAAACGGAGTTCGTGCGGGGCATCTTTGATTCGCTCGGCGCACGTCACTTCCGCATTGAACTCGCCCAGGAGGAGTTCCTGGGGGCGCTTGATGGCGTCACCGAACCCGAGCGCAAGCGCAAGATCATTGGCGAGAAGTTCGTCGAGATCCAGGAGACGGTTCTTGAAAGCGGCCCGTATCTGGATGGCCAATGGATTCTGGGACAGGGCACGATCTATCCGGACACGATTGAAAGCGGCGGAACGGCCAAGGCCGATCTGATCAAGACGCACCACAACCGGGTGGCCGGCATTCAGAAGTTGATCGATGCGAAGCGGATTGTGGAGCCGCTGGCGTCTTTCTATAAGGACGAGGTCCGCGAGATTGGCCGCGAGCTGGGCCTTCCGGCGGCGTTTCTCGATCGCCACCCTTTCCCTGGGCCGGGACTTGGCATTCGCTGCCTGGGCGCGGAGCGGGACGAACCCATCGAAGTGATTGACGGCGGTTGGATTGCCCCGGTCCATTCGGTTGGTGTGCAGGGCGACTCTCGCAGCTACCGGCCCGTGCTGATCGTGGATCATCTCGACCACGCCCATGCGACGGAAGCCATCAACGCGAACCAGCGGGTGAACCGCGTAATCGGCATTGTCGGCCGCAATCTGCCGATGGACCGGTTGAGCGTGATCGCCAGCGGGATCAGTCCGGACCGGATGGATCGTTTGCGCCATGCCGATGCGGTGGTTCGGCGGCTGTCGTTGGAGGCTGATTTCGAGTCTCAGGTTTGGCAGTTTCCTGTGGTCCTGATTCCGGTGGGTGGAGACGGGCTGCCGGATTCGGTGGTCCTGCGGCCCATTCATTCCGTGGACGGGATGACGGCGCAGAGCGTGGTGATGCCGAAGCCGCTGTTGCACCGGATGCGCGACGCGCTGCTCGCCATTCCCGGCGTGGCGGCAGTATTCTACGATTTAACGCATAAACCACCCGGCACGATCGAGTGGGAGTGAGTCTCGCGATATAATTGCGAGAGTATCTTTAGTCAGGAGTTCCCTTTTCCATGTTCGACCTTTTCCGTCGCCGCGACAAGAACGTCCGCATTCTGTTGACCATCTTGTTGGGCTTTGTTGCTCTTTCGATGGTTGCCTATCTGATTCCGGGAGGACCGGGCGCCCCAGGGATGGCTGGGAACGACACGATCATTGCCGAAATTGGCGACGAGCAGGTCTCTTTACAGGAAGTACAGCGGACGCTCCAGGGCGCCATGCGCGGGAAGCAGTTCCCGCCCGAGATGTTGCAGAATTACGTGCCTACGCTGGTCGACCAGATGATCGCAGAGCGCGCGGTGGCCTACCAAGCCTCTAAAATGGGCTTCCATATCAGCGAAGACGAACTTGGCAACGCGCTTCGCTCCATGTTGGGCAATATTTTGCAGGGCGGGTTTGACAAAGAGCGCTACGCCGCTTTCCTGGCTCAGCAAAACATGACTGTGCCTGAGTTTGAAGGAAATGTGCGCAAGGCGATGCTGAAGACCAAGCTGCTCAACATCGTGCTTGAAGGCGTGGTCGTCACCCCCGACGAGATTGAAGCCGAGTACCGCCGTCGGAACGAGAAGGTGAAACTCGACTACATCTCTTTCAGCACCGAAAGCTTGAAGAAGCAGGTGACGGTGTCGCAGGATGATCTCGAGAAGTTCTTCAACACGAACAAGGCCGCTTTCCGGATGCCCGAGAAGCGCAGCTTCGAAGTGCTGGTCGCGAACGAAGAGAAAATCGGGGCGTCCATCAACCTGACAGACGATGAACTCCGCAAGCTGTATGCGAGCAGTCTCGACCGCTATCGCACCGGCGAGCGCGTGATGGCCCGCCACATTCTGCTGATGACGCAGAATAAGTCGGCCGATGACACCAAGAAGCTCGAAGCCAAGGCCGCCGATCTGCTGAAGCAGGTGAAGGGCGGGGCGGACTTCGCCGAAATCGCCAAGAAGAACTCGGACGACCCCGGCTCGGCGCCCAAGGGCGGCGACCTCGGTTGGGTTACCAAGGGACAGATGGTCCCGAACTTTGAAGCCACCGCCTTCTCGCTCAAGAAGGGCGAGATCAGCAACGTGATCAAGACCGAGTATGGTTTCCACATCGTCCAAGTCACTGACCGGGAGGACGCCCGGGTGAAGCCGTTCGACGAAGTAAAGGCGGAGCTGGCGACCGAGAGCAAGAAGCAGATGGTTTTCGACCGGATGCAGAGCTCGATCGAACAAGCCCGCGCGGCCCTCGTCAAGAGCCCGAGCTCCGCGGCCCAACTGGCGCAACAGTTCAACCTGAACCACTACGTCGTCCAGAACGCGGGTAGCGGCGACCCGATCCAGGAGATCGGCATCAGCGCCGAGTTCGCCGGCAGCATGTTCGGCCTGCAGAAGGGCGGCGTTACCGGGGCGGTCACCGCGCCGGGCAACAAGATTGCGGTTGGTGTTCTGACCGGCATCACCCCGTCGCGGACCGCCGAGTTAGCCGAGGTGGTCGAACAAGTGCGGACGCAGGTCACCGAAGTCAAGGCTCGTGAAATGCTGACGGCGAAGAGTGCGGAAGTGGCGCGGTCAATGGCCGAAGCCGGAGTGGATCTCGCCAAGCTCGCCAAGTCGCTCGGCGGCGAGTTGAAGACCACGGCTGAGTTTGGCCGGGATGGCGCCGCGGAAGGCATCGGGGATGCCGCTTATTTTGCTGACGCCTTCGTCAAGCCGGTGGGAACCATCATTGGACCGGTGACCATGCCGGAGCAGGTGGTCATCGCCCGGGTTGCCGCCAAGGTGGAAGCGGATATGGCGAAGCTGGCCACCGAGCGCGAAGGGATGGTCAGTGCGCTGAAGGGCCGGAAGTCCCAGGAGCGCAAAGACCTCTTTGAAGACGGCCTGGTGCATCGCTTAGTGGAGCAGGGGAAGATCAAGATCAACACTGACGCTATCAAGAAGCTGCAGAACAGCTACCGCAGCTAACCTCGCATGCTGCACACGGTACTGGACTTTCTTAAGACCCTCACCAATCCTGACGGTCTGATGCAGTTGCTCACCAGTGTGTTCTCTGGCTGGCAGGGATATGCGCTGCTGTTCGCCATCGTGTTCTCGGAGACGGGTCTTCTGGCAGGGTTCTTCCTGCCGGGAGACTCGCTTCTGTTTACCGTTGGGGTGGTGGCGGGAGCTGGTGGTCTGAACATCTGGGCCATCATCGGCGTACTGATTGTCGCGGCGGTGGTGGGTGACGGGGTTGGATACCTACTCGGCCGGAAGGCCGGCGTGAGCGTCTTTAACCGTCCGGATTCCCGATTGTTCAAGCACGAGCACTTGGTCCGCACGCAGGAATTTTATGACCGGCACGGCGGCAAGACGATTATCTACGCCCGTTTTGTGCCGATCATTCGCACCTTCGCCCCCTTCGTGGCGGGCGTGGCGAAGATGGACTATCCCCGGTTCCTTTCGTTCAACATCTTCGGCGGCATCGGCTGGGTCGTTTCGATGACCATGGCTGGATACTTCCTCGGCGACAACGAAATTGTCCGGAAGCATTTTGAGAAGGTAATTATCGGCATCGTCTTCATCTCGGTTCTGCCGATTGTGTTCGAATACTTCAGAAGTCGCGGGCGCAGCGGAAACTGATATTGGTGGTGGCGCTGTCCGGGGTGTTTTTCGTGCGCGCGGCGGGCCGGTAGCGATTGCAGTAGCTCTTGTGGCACAGGTAGCTGCCGCCCTTCATGACCCGCTCCCGGCCCTCGGGTGGGCCGACGGGATTCACGTGCGTAGCCGTCATGTGCCAAGTGGGATGGAACCAGTCCTGGCACCACTCCCAGGCGTTGCCGGTGACCGAGAGCAGGCCGTAGCCATTCACGGGAAAGGCATCGACCGGTCCGGGAGCGGTGTAGCCGTCTTCGCCGAGGTCGACGCGGGGGAACTCGCCCTGCCAGATGTTGCACAGGTGCTGGCCGCCGGGGGTGAGTTCGTCGCCCCACGGATACTTCTTTTGTTCAAGGCCGCCCCGTGCGGCGTACTCCCACTCGGCTTCTCGTGGCAGCCGCTTGCCGGCCCAGGCGCAGTAGGCCTGTGCGTCGCTCCAAGCCACCTGCACGACAGGGTGATGCGGCCGGTCCGCGATGGAGGAGTCCGGCCCCTCGGGGTGCCGCCAATCGGCCCCCGGCACCTTGCACCACCACTCGTGCCCCAGGACGGTATCTTCGACGATGCGCCGGTACTTTTCCTCGGGGATGTGACCGGCGAAGACGAAGCTCCAGCCGAAGCGTTCGCTTTCCGTGCGGTATCCGGTGGCCTCGATAAACTCGGTGAACTGCTCGTTGGTCACCGGCGTCGTATCGAGGTAGAACGGATCGACGTGGACCTCCCGGATCGGTCCTTCGCCGTCGGCGGGAAATCCCTCGGCGTCCTCGGCGCCCATCAGGAAGCGGCCGCCGTCGAGCTTGGTCATGCCGGTGGTAGAGCCGGTGCGGATCACGAGCCGCTCCTCGGCCATGCGCTTTGACAACGCGAGTTCGGCCTCGCGCTGACGGCTGGGAATGCAGCAGGGGTTCACCCCGCCGAGAATGCGGAACGGATCGGTCATACGGCTGGTTGCTTGGCGGACTTGACTACCGCCTTCTCTTTCAATTCATCCACGAATGTTTCAAGGGCCCGCTCCCGCTTCTCGGCCTGCAGGGCGGATTCGATCTCATCCTTGACGTCGTTGAACGGCCGGATGCCCTCCGGGCGGCGGTCGTGCAACTGCGCGATGTGGAAGCCGAAGACGGAGCGGAAGACGGGGCTCACTTGCCCCGGCTCGAGCGCCAGGACGGCGGCTTCGAACTCTTCAACCATTTCGCCCAAGGGGAACCAGCCCAGGCTGCCGCCTTGGCCGGCGCAGTCGGAATGCCGGTCGGCCACTTCGGCGAAGGCGCCGCCGGCGGCCAGCTCGGCTTCGGCCACGGCGATCGCGGCTTGGGCGGTGGCTTCGTCGACCGTGTCGTTGACGTTCTTGACGATGTGCGACGCGTGGAGCATCGGCGGAACGGCGAAGCGCTCCCGGTTGGCCTGGTAGAAATCGAGCAGCTCCTGCTTCTTCGGCTTGGGCGCTTTCTCGCCGACATCCTGGACCAACCGCTCCATCTGGATCTGGGCCAGAATCTCGGCTTTCATCGCCTCCTGGTCCACCCCGGCGCGGGTTGTGCCGGCCTCGCAGTTCTCTGGATCGCCGGGCGGGGGCAGCAGTTCGGTTAGCCGTTCGTTGATCTCCTCCTCGGAGACCGCCGGGGCGCGGCGGGCCGCTTCCTGGCGCAGCAGGACACGTTCAATGACGTTCTCCTTGCTCCAGTCTTTCAACTGCATCTCGCGGGCGACGGGCTCCATGTCGGCCATCATCGCTTCGTAGTGCGGCCGCAGCGACGCCATCTCCTGCCGGATCAGTGCGTCGTCGACGTATTCGCCATTGATGAGTAAACCCATATTCCTCCTGCTATGCTATCGCGTATGTTTGTTCCCGTCTCGATCCTTGGCACCGGATCGATCTTGCCGTCCCGTCGCGTCTGCGCGGACGATCTCGATGCCCAGCTGGGGCTCGCGCCGGGAACCGCGTTGGCCCGGAATGGCGTGGCCATCCGGTACTTTGCCGCTCCGGAAGAGACATCGAGCGGCTTGGGCGCGGCGGCGCTCCGGCAGGCGTTAACGGCGGCCGGCCGGGAGCCGGCAGACCTGGATGCGATTCTATTTGCGAGCGTGCTGGCGGAACAGCCGATGCCAACGACGTCCATCCTCATTCATCGCCAAATCGGCGGACGCGCCGGGGGCGTCACCTGCTTCGATCTCAACGCTTCCTGCAATGGATTCCTGAAGCTGTTTGAGATCGCGGCCTCCGGAATTCATGCCGGCCTTTGGCGGCATGTGGGCCTGGTGGCGGCCGAGATTGGGTCGAAGGGCCTGAACTGGGACGACCTCGATACGTGCACCTTGTTCGGTGATGGCGCGGCGGCGGCCGTGCTGGGCCCGGGGGAGACGGCAGGTATTTTGGCGTCGCGTAGCGTCACGCTGAGCGAGGGCCTGGACTTGTGCCGGATTCCGGCTGGAGGATCCCGCTACAACGTGCGTACGCCTCCACCCCACGAGACCGATTACTTCTTTGCGATGAATGGCCGCGGGCTGCTGCGTCTGATCCAGGAGCACTTCCCGCCTTTTCTCGACGAACTGCTCGCCGAGCACCCGGTTTCGCTCGTCGTGCCGCACCAAGCGAGCGTGATTGGCCTCGGTTTCCTTGCTAAGCAGCTCCGTCCCCGGCAGATCCCGCATGTCGACATCCTGGCTGGGGTTGGCAACCAGGTGACCGCTTCGTTGCCGAGTGCGCTGCATCACGCTTTCTCAGAGGGTCACTGCCGCTCAGGCGCAATCACTCTGCTCGTTGGCACCGCAGCGGGCGTCTCTCTGAGTGGTCTGGTTTTACGGCACTAAAAAGGAAAAAGGCCGCAGTGGGAACTGCGGCCTTTGGATGAACCAGAAACAGCGTTCGACTAGGCGAGACGGCGGCGGGCGTAGGCCAAAGCGGCCAAACCCAGACCCATCAAAGCGTAGGTGGAGGGTTCCGGAACCGCCTCAATCGGAACCGCCGCAGTCACCAGGGAAGCAACCGCGCAATCCGAAGTACCGGCCACCCGCGAAATACAAGCCTGCGCCCCCGGCGCCGGCAGCGGAATGGCAAACGCACCGATGTTCGAAGCCGTACCGTTCAACTGGTCCTGCGGCGGCAGGCCAGCCAAGGAGGAATCAGGCAAGAAGGCGACGTTGAAGCCGCGGTAGAAGAAGGCATTCACCGGCGTGTCACCGGCCTGACCCCCGTTCAGAATGACATCGTCGCCACCACCCAACTGACCGTCGAGGCCGTACTGAACACCGATCACGGTCGTTCCATCATAGGTGTCGGCCGGCGTGTTGTAGTAGATTGTGTCGTTGATAAAGAACTGGTCGACGTACACAAACTGATGCAGCGAGAACTGATCGGCTGCGTTCGCACCAACGGCGCGGATGCCGAAGTACAGACGGTTGCCAAACTCCGAATTAAACAGCGCGTTCGGAGCTGCAATACCCAACCAGCTGTTAAACGCTCCGCTCGTATCGATGATCTGGCTCGGATTCGCGGGACCGACCAGCCGATTGTACTGGGCAGCGCCACTGCCAAAAGTCGTCAAGTTCCCTTGCAATGCCGTCAACGCGTTTGAGGCGTAATTGGCGCCGTTCGGACTGGCGTCGCCTGTCCCGATCGAAGGGATGATCGTTATGACCGGAGCTCCAAAAGCCATTCCGGCGACGGCCACCATTAGCGAAAGTGTTTTCCTCACGATTTAAATCCTCTCTTCCAACGTATTTCGTTTGTTTTACGTAGGCGGTGGTCCGCCTTACACTTACTCAACCTTACGATTGCTATACAGTACAATGCCTAGAACTAAAGGTCAACAGACTTCAACGTCTGTACTAGGATTTTCCGCTGAGTTCACAACCGGAAGGTACTGGTACTAGAAGATCCCAAGCCATTTGCGTCGCTTTTCAGGCGGATCTAACGGTCCTGACTCGATTTTGTAACCATCGATGACCGCCTGCGGGTGAATCTTCAGCAGCGCTTCGGCGTATTCGGCCCCGTATTTGTCCGACACGTGTTTCCAGGTTTGGTCCAGGCGCGGCGTCCGCCGCTGCGTGTCGTGGGCATCGCTAGCGAGAAAGTGCACCCACCCCTTCTCAATCAGGCCTTCGGCAAACTTCCGGACGTCGCTGCCGAAAAAGCCGAGGAGCGACTGCCCGGTGACCTGCAGGAACGCTCCCTGGTGCAACCAGGCTTCCAACCGCTCCGGTTTTTGCCGCAGCAGCCAGTTCCGCTCCGGGTGCGTCACGATCACGCGCATCCCCGCGTTTTCGAGCTTCACGAAGATCTCTTCCGTGTTGGGAAAGATCATCAGGTCGGAGAATTCAACGAGCAGCCAGCCCCGTCCGTTCACCGTGTACTTGGCCGGATTGGCAATTGCGTCCTGGATATTGTCGAGCTTCAGGTGGAAGTCGCAGCCGGTGTGCAGCCGGATTGTTTCGCCCAGCCGCTCCTGCAACTCCTTCCGCCGCTCGGCAATCAGCTCCGGTTGGAAGGTGTACTGCAGGTCGGCGTGTGGCGTCGCGACAATGTCCGTGGTCCCATGCGCGGCCGCCATCCGCAGCATCGCTTCGCTTTGTTCGATTGTCCGGGCCCCATCGTCGAGACCCCAGAGCACATGACTGTGAATATCGACCATGCCGCCTAGAGTTCCGTCTCCCGCGTGCCCGGATTGAAC
>LNFM01014489.1_pt1 | contig 10800 bp, 8 predicted proteins | sample 596031 | NCBI WGS metagenome assembly LNFM01 (sample SAMN04254537, study PRJNA301005) | activated carbon metagenome | isolation source: dual media filters at the Ann Arbor, Michigan drinking water treatment plant | place: USA: Ann Arbor | reverse complement strand
AGCGTCTTGACCGCGCGGTAGTCGTCGGAGCCGCCGCCCTCGACCATGTAGCAGGCCAGCGTCCAGGGGCTGCCGGAGAAGCCGATCAGCGGCACGCGGCCGTTCAAGGCCTTGCGGATGGACGTGACCGCGTCGAACACGTAGCGCAGCTTGTTCATGTCGGGCACGGCCAGCGCGTCCACGTCGGCTTCGGTGCGCACGGTCTTGGCGAACTTCGGGCCCTCGCCGAGGGCGAACGACAGGCCCAGGCCCATGGCGTCGGGCACGGTGAGGATGTCGCTGAACAAAATGGCCGCGTCCAGCGCATAGCGCTCCAGCGGCTGGAGGGTGACTTCGGTGGCGTAGTCCACATTGGTCGCCAGCCCCATGAAACCCCGCCTGGCGCATGAGCCACACGGGCGTGTGGTCGGTGGACTGGCGCAGGCAGGCGCGAATGAAGGTGTCGTTCTGCAGGGGAGCAAAGGGCATGGGGCGTCCGGCGGGTTGGCTGCGATGCCGGCCATTATCCGGGCTGCGCCGCCGTGCGCTGAACGTGGGTGACAAGGCCCCCGCGCAGGGAGGAGCGTGGTGGCTCGGTTCAGGCCGACTGGTACTTCACACTGCAGCCATAGGCGCGGCTGTTCGCCACGCTCACCGGTTTGCCGGCCTGGATCTCGGCCATGGCCTGGCGCACGTAGTTGGTGGCCTTGGGAATGTCTTCCACGCGGGCCGAGGCGATGCTGTCGATGCCGCCGGCGTACACCAGCATGCCCTGGGCGTTGACGATGTACATGTGGGGCGTGACGCGCGCCGCATAAGCCTGGCCGACCTTGCCGTCCTCGTCCATCAGCGTGGCGGTGGGGCTGGCTTTCTGCTCGGTCATCCAGCGGCCGAGCTGGGCGGGCGCCATGTAGTCGCCGCTGTCGTCGCGCGTGGAATTGATGGCCAGCCACACGCCGCCCTGTGCCACCACCTCCTTTTGCAGGGTCTGCATGTTGCCCTGGTAGTGCTTTTTCACGAACGGGCAGCCCGGGTTGTTCCACTCCAGCACCACCGGCTTGCCTTTGAACTGCGACAGCTTCACCGGCTGGCCTGCGGTGTCCAGCAGGGTGAAGTCGGGCGCGGGCTGCCCCACGGTGGCGGCTTGCGCGGTGGCGGGCAGCAGCAGGCTGGCAAACGGTGACAGCGCAGCGAGGGCGATGATGGGACGGCGTTGCATGGTGAAGACTCCTGATGGCGGAACAATGAAGGCGGCGCCACCGGCTCAGAGCCGGGAGAGCGCCGCGCGGACCTCCTCCACACTCAACACTTCGGACAGCACCTGGGGCGCCTGTCCATTCTTGTAAATCGCGTACACGGGCACGCCGTTGCGGCCCAGGGTGGCCAGCGCGGCGGTCACGGCCGGGTCGCGGCGCGTCCAGTCGGCGCGCAGCAGGGCCACGTTCTTGCCGGCCATGTCGCCGAGCACGGCGGCGTCGGCCAGCGTCGTGCGCTTGTTGTACTGGCAGGTCACGCACCAGGCGGCGGTGAAGTCCACAAACACCGGACGGCCTTCGGCCACCAGCGCGGCCTGTGTTTCGGGGCTCCAGGCCTGCCAGCTCACGCCGGCCTGCGAGGTCGCCACGGCTTGGCCGGGCGAGGGCTCTTGCAGGCGCGTGACGTTGGGACCGAGCGTCCAGCCCAGCCAGACCAGGCCGGCGAGCGACACAACAGACAAGGCTGCACGGCTTTTGCCGCGCAGACCGAGCGACCAGACCAGCAGTGCGAGCACCACCAGCAGCATGAGCAAGCCGGCCGCGCCGTCGATGCCGCTTTGCTGGCCCAGCACCCACAAGAGCCAGACCACGGTGGCGAACATCGGGAAGGCCATGCCGCGGCGGAAGGTGTCCATCCAGGCGCCGGGGCGGGGCAGGGCGCGCGCCACCGCCGGTATCCAGCTGGCCGCCAGGTAGGGCAGGGCCATGCCCACGCCGAGCACCGCGAACACGGCCAGCGCTTGCGCGGCGGGCAGGCCGATGGCCAGGCCCAGCGAGGCGCCCATGAACGGCGCGGTGCAGGGCGAGGCGATCGCCGTGGCCAGCACGCCGGTGAGGAAAGCGTCCACCGTCGGGTTTTTGGCCTGCAGGCTGGCCAGGCGGCTCGGCAGCACGTTGCCGAACTCGAACAAACCGGCCAGGTTCAGGCCGATCAGCGTGAACAGCACAGCCAGGCCCGCCACCACCGTGGGGCTTTGCAGCTGAAAGCCCCAGCCCAGTTGTTCGCCGGCGGCGCGCAGGCCCAGCAGCAAAGCGCCGAGCGCGGTGAATGAGAGCACCACGCCGGCGGTGTAGGCCAGGCCATTGGCGCGGTGGGCCGGGCGGTCGTTGGCGTGTTTGGCGAACGCCATGACCTTGATGGCGAGCACCGGGAACACACAGGGCATGAGGTTGAGGATCAGGCCGCCGAGCAGGGCGCCCAGCAAGGCGGCACCCAGCGTGAGCGAGCTGGCGCTGCTCACCGGTGCGGCGGCGCGCGCGGCGTTGGCGTCCAGCGCGGCCTGCAAGGCGTCGGGCACGGCGGCCGGCAGCGGCGCTGGCGCGGGCCAGGCGCCTTGCACCGGCACGTCGAGCCGCGCACCGGCCAGGCCCGGACCGGAGCCGGGCGGGTTGGCCTCGGCCACCACCAGCGCGAGCTGTGTGGGGCTCTCGCTGCGGTGGGGTGAGAGCGGCACACGCGCGGTCCACCGCTCGCCGTCCCAGGCCTGGGTCCAGGGTGAGCCAGGTTCGATCAGGCCGGTGGTCTCGGGATAGAACTCCAGCGCCTTCCCGCGCCAGGCGGCGGGCAGCTGGGTCAGCGACACGTTGAGAAAGCCGTCTTCGGGCTGCAACTGGCTGCCGGCGGCGGGTTGGTCCTTGGGCGCGGCGTCAAAGCTGGCTGCGAACGCCGCACCAGCGCTGCCCGTGGATCCGTTGACCGGAATGTTCAGCGTGAAGTTGCCCTCTTCGGGGATGCATTCCTTGCGGCAGACCAGCCAGGCGGCGTAGAGCTGCACGTTGATCGCATCGCCTTTGAAATCGGGGCCCACGGTCAGCGGCACCGGCAGCACCACGGTGCCGTCATAGCCGTAGTTGGCGAGGTTGCCGATGGGGAACTTGCGTGGCGTGGGCCAGGCGATCTCGCCGGCGCTCACACCGGGCGGCAGGGTCCAGCGCAGTTCGGTGGGCAGGCCGGAGTCGCCGGCGTTCTTCCAGTAGGTGTGCCACTCGGGTGCGTGGGTGAGCTGCAGGCCAACCCAGATTTTCTGACCCGGCCCGGCGCCGTCGGGTGCGTGCGCCACGATCTCGGCGCGCGCCTGGTCGCTCTGCACCACGGTCGCGCTGGCGGCCGGGTTGCCCAGCAGACTCTGGGCGGCCGCGCCCAAGGGGAGCGCGACGGCGAGCAGCCAGGCGCCGAACAGGCGAAGGGCGGCGGAAGCGCGAAAGGCGGTGGTGGGCGGCATCAGGGTCGGGATCGGGCGTGGGAGAACAGACGAGGGGTGTGAGCGGCGGCGCCCGCCCAAGTTCCTCGGGTGGCCATTCGCGGCGCCGTTTGAATATAAGTCAGTGCTGTTTGCCCCGCAGGAAGGCGTTCATGGGCCCGACCGGGGACCACGGCGGCGGCGCCCCGCCGCGCCACAGGCGGTGTGCGACCGTAAGATCGGTGGATGACAAGCTCCACCCGATTCTGGTCCGACCTCTCGACCGCCGACGTCGCGGCGCTGGACCTGGCCCGCACCATCGCCGTGCTGCCCGTGGCCGCGATCGAGCAGCACGGCCCGCACCTGCCGCTGTCGGTGGACACCGACATTGCCAACGGGGTGGTGGCCGCGAGCCTGCCCCACATCGCACCCGACCTGCCCGCGCTCTTCTTGCCCACGCAAGCCGTGGGTTACTCGCCGGAGCACACCCGCTTTGGCGGGACGCTCACGCTCAAGGCCGAGACCGTGCTGCGCCTGTGGACCGAAATCGGCGAGTGCGTGGCGGCCAGTGGCGTGAAAAAGCTGGTGCTGTTCAACGCACACGGCGGGCAGGTGGGTTTGCTCGATGTGGTGGCCCGCGACCTGCGCGCGCGCCTGGGGCTGCTGGTCTACAGCGTGAACTGGTTTCACCTGCCCTTGCTGGACGAGAACGGTGCCGACCTCAATGCGCTGTTCAGCAGCGAAGAACACCGCTTCGGCATCCACGGTGGCGAGATCGAAACCTCGCTGATGCTGGCGATCGCACCCGAACGCGTGCGCATGGAACACGCCGCGAACTTCGCATCGAAGTCACAAGACCGTGCCGGGCGCTTCAACATCCTGGGCAACGGCAAGAGCGCCAAGCTCGGCTGGCAGATGCAGGACTACAACGCTTCGGGGGCGGTGGGCAACGCCGCCGCAGCCTCGGCCGAGAAAGGTCGCGCCTTGCTGGAGGCCGCAGGCCGCGCGTTGGCCCGCCTGTTGAGCGAGATCGATCAGCTGCCCGCCGACACGCTGTCGAACCAGACGGCCTTCAGCCCGAAGGACTGAACCACCGCGTCATGCATAGGTGATCCAGGTTTTGTAGTCCTGGTGATCGAGGTGCGGCAACGTGTTGTAGGTCAGCAGCGTGTGCCGCTTCGGGTTGAACTGGAATTCCGTCACCGCGCTGTTGCGGATGCGAAGGTTCAGCTCGATCGTGGCCTCCGGGCTCAGACCCAGCACGTGGCCCACGGCGGTGGAAATGGGTCCACCGCTGGAGACCAGCAAGACGTTCTGTGCCTGATGGGTGGCGCGCACATGGTCCAGCGCGCTGGTGACCCCGCGAACGAACTCGGTGTAGCTCGGCATGCCCTGTGGGCTCACGGTGCCCGCCATCCACTGCGTCAGGCCGTCGCGCAGCAGGCGGAAGTGGTGGCGGTAGAGCTCGGGCGCTTCTTCGGCGCTTCGCGGCTTGGGCAGCGGGTGCGGGTGGATCGTTCGAATCACGGCCTCGCTGTCGTACTCGTTCAGGCCGGGCCAGGCCAGCGGCTCGTGGTTCAGCTTCGCTCCTTCGGCGATACCGGCCCAGGTTTGCGCATGGCGCTTGAGCGTGCCGGTGATGACGGCGTCGAACACCACGCCGCGCTCGGCCCAGTGCTCACCGAGCCGGCGGCTCTGGCGCTGGCCCATGTCGCTGAGCTGGTCGTAGTCGTCGGCACCAAACGAGGCCTGGCCGTGGCGCACAAGGTAGAGCGTTCCCATGGGCGGCATTCTGGAACAGCGGCTTGACGACGCTTTGTCCCGGCAGCGACTGGGCGCCCCCGCGCAGTCGCGCAGGCGTCTGCGCGGGGGGCTGGTTGCGCCGAACACCCCTGCCTTTGTGCCGCTTTTCAGCCCGCTGCGGCGGGAAGCCTGTGCTTCAATCTTCTGCTATGTCGACTCACTCCTGCGCCCATGCTTTTTGACCTGCCGACCCTGCTGGCTCTGCGGGTGGGCATCGATGTCATCATCGCGCTGGCCTTCTGGGCGCAGATGCGCCGTTATCCCGCCATCGGTGGTCCGGGCTGGTGGTCGCTGTCGTCGGTGCTGGGCATCCTGGGCTCGGTGATGCTGTGGTCGCGCGGTACCTTGCCGGACGTGTTGACCTTTCCGCTGGGCAACACCGCGCTCATGGTCAGCGCGCTGTGCGCCTGGCTGGGGTTTCGCAGCTACGTGGGTGTGTCCCGCCCGCTGTTGCCCATCGTCTCGGCGTCGTTCGCATTTTTCTGCGTGACGCTGTTCTTCCTGGTCGAATGGGACCTGCAGCCCGTTCGCCAGGCGGTGTTCACCGCGTCGATGATCTGCATCACCATGTTCTCTTACGTGGAGATCCGGCGCGCCGACCCGCAGCGCCGGGTGCCCGAGATGCAGGCACTGAAATGGCTCACCGCCGTCGAATTCAGCGGCGTTGTGGCTTTTGCCATCAGCTTGCAGGCGCTCGACCTGTCGCAGGACGAGGTGACACCGCCGTTCGTCTTTTTCTTCCTGCTCACCAAACTGCTGCGGGTGGTGCTGTACGGCGCGCTGGTGTCGTACCGGTTGCGGCTGGATGGCGACAAGGCGCGCCAGGGCCTGCTGATGCGCGAAGCGGATTCGCGCGCCCTGGTCGACAACCTCAGCGCCGGCGTGATCGTGTTCCGCCCCGACCACACCTTGTCCAGCATCAACACCGCTGCCCGGCGCTTTCTGGGCTGGAGCGAGGGTGGGGCCAACAGCGCACTGCCCGAGCCGTCGGTGGAGGGCTGGCAGATGCTCCGGGAAGACGGCCAGCCGATGCGCCGTCACGAAATGCCCTTTGAACGCGTGCTGGCCACCGGAATGCCGGTGCGCAGCGTGGTGATCGGCATGCCCCAAGGTGCGGGCCAGGAGGTGAACTGGGCGCTGTGCAACGCCCATCCCGAGAACAACGCGCAGGGCGGTCTGCGCCATGTGGTGCTCACCTTCATCGACATCACCTCGCTCAAGAACGCGCAGGCCCAGCAGAAGCACCTGCAGGCGCAGCTCGCGCAGTCGCAGAAGATGGAAGCGCTGGGCACGCTGGCCGGCGGGGTGGCGCACGACTTCAACAACATCCTGGCCGCGATCCTGGGCAACGCCGATCTGGCGCGCCAAGACCTCCAGGAGAACGCCAGCGCGCGCGAAAGCCTGCACGAAATCAGCACCGCTGCGCGCCGCGGGCGTGAGCTGGTGCGCCAGATTCTCGCGTTCAGCCGCCAGCAACCGGTGGAACGAACCCGGGTGAGCGTGTGCGCCATCCTGGCGGAGTCGTGCACGCTCTTGCGTGGCGCCTTGCCGCCCCAGGTCGAACTGGTGCAGGTGTGCGCACCCGATACCCCCTGCATCGAGGCCGACGCCACGCAGATCGGGCAGGTGATGGTCAACCTCTGCACCAACGCCATCCACGCGCTGGATGGCCGCTCCGGGCGCATCGAATGGCGCATCGACACCTTGCCCAACCAATCGCCGTTGTTGCCCGCCGAACTGGCCCAGACCTGCGCGCGCCTGGGCGTTGATGCGGTGCGCCTGCGCGTGAGCGACAACGGCCGTGGCATGGACGAGGCCGTGCGCAACCGGATCTTCGAGCCCTTCTTCACCACCAAGGCGGTGGGTCAGGGAACGGGCCTGGGTCTGCCGGTGGTGCTGGGCATCGTGCAGGTCCACGCCGGCGCCATCGAAGTTCACAGCGAGCCCGGTCGCGGCACCGAATTCACCCTCTTTTTCCCCGCCGCTGTCGCCGAACCCGCCCTGCAGGTTGAGTCAGACACCGCGTCGTTGCCGCACGAACCCGGCACAATGGGTTGCAACGCAACATCCCTCCCGACCGTTCCCAGCACCCCATCCGATCCAGCCATGGCCGAACATCCCTCCGCGGTTCCCCCCCACATCCTGTACCTCGACGACGACGACACGTTGGTGTTTCTGGTGCGGCGCCTGCTGGAGCGCCGGGGCTACCGTGTGACAGCGGTCACTTCGCAGACCCAGGCCATCGACGCGGTGCGGGCGTCGCCCGACGGGTTCCAGCTGCTGCTGACCGACTTCAACATGCCCGGCATGTCGGGTCTGGAAGTGGCCAAGGCCGTGCTCGACATCAATCCGAACCTGCCGGTGGCCGTGGCGTCGGGCTACATCACCGACGAGCTGCAGGAAGAAGCCAAAGCGGCTGGCGTGCGCGAGGTGGTGTTCAAGACAGACGCGGTGGAAGCGTTCTGCGAAGTCGTGGCGCGCCTGGTCCGTTCAGAGCCGGTTTGAACGGTTCAAGGCGGGGAAAGCAACTCGATCCGACCCCGCGCCGGGGCGTCGAGCTCGGCTGAGACGCCGGCGGGACCGTCCGCGACGCTCATGCCTTGCAGACCCAATGCCTGCAGGGCAGCGCGCAAGCCGGCCGCACCGGCGTGCCGCAGCCGCAGCTGGCGCAGCGCGATGCCGCTGGCCGGCATGTGTTGCGTGGGATGCGCCGAGCCCCACTGGATGAGCGTGGGCAGCACCCCGTTGAAGAGCCGCTGGCCGTCGTCGCGCACGCTGATGCGCCATTGCAGCAGGCCGTGCGCTGTCTGACGCGAGGCGCTGACCACGGGGCCGCGCTGGATGCCGATCGCTTGCAGGGCGGCGAGTGCGGCGTCGATGTCGGGCACGCTGGCCACCCAGTGCACCAGCTGCGGTCCGCCTTGCGCCAGCCGCGCCTGCAGTGCTGCGTCGTCCAGGTCGAACCAGCGCTTGAGCCCGGCGCCGCGCGTGGGCGTGGCCTTCGGGTCGATGGCGATGATCTCCAGATACGGCGGCTTGTCGCTGCCATCGTCGAGCTTGAGCAGCCGGTTGTGGGTGCCGAACAAAGGGTGTTCACCGCCCGGGCCGGGTGTCACACCAAGCGTGGTTTCGCACCAGCTCACGCCCTCGTCGAGCGTGCGCGCGGCCACCACCAGGTGGTCGATGCGCGGCGTCACAGCACGACCTGACCGCTGATGCAGGTGACCGACGCGCCGCCGACCCAGATGGTGCCGTTCGCATCGCGTTCGATGTGCACACGCCCGGCGCGGCCCATGGCCGTGCCTTGCGCCGCCACGTAGCGGTCGGGTGCGAGCCCGGCGCCGATGAGCCACTGCGCCACGGCGGCATTCAGGCTGCCCGTCACCGGGTCTTCGCTCAGCGTGTCGTGCGTGTGGAAAAAGGCGCGCACTTCAAACGCCGTGTCCGCGTCGGCGGGCTGCGGCGCGACCACGCCGATGTCCAGCCCCGCGAGCGCGGTGGCGTTCGGCTTCAGGGCCAGCACCTGGGCCGCGGTGCGCAGCATCACGCCGCGCCAGGGTGGGCCGTTTTCGCACCAGGCGTGCGCCACGATGGCGTCGCGTGCGATGCCCAGGCCTCGCGCAATCAGCGCCACGTCGGCTTCGTCGAGCGGCCCGCTGCGGCGCAAGGGTGGCGCGGCAAACGCCAGCCGGGCGCCATCGCGTTTGATCGATACCAGGCCCACGCCGCACTCCTGCACCACGTGTTCACCGCGCGGTTGTCCACCGGCTTGCAGCCACGCATGGCAGGTGCCCAGCGTGGGGTGGCCGGCGAACGGCAGCTCGCGGCCCGGGCAGAAGATGCGCACGCGGTAGTCGGCCTCGGCGTTGGTGGGCGGCAGCACGAAGGTGCATTCCGAGAGGTTGGTCCAGTCGGTGAAGCGCTGCATGGCCTCGGTGGTGAGGCCGCTGCCGTCGAGCACCACAGCCAGCGGGTTGCCGAGGTAGGGGGTGTCGGTGAACACGTCGATTTGTTGAAATGCGCGTGAGGTCATGGCGGGTTCCGGTTCAGGACAAAGGCAGGTCGAGCACACCGCGGCTTGCGGGCAGGGTCAGCAAGGCGGCGTACCAGCGTTCGAGGTGGGGCCAGGCGGGACGCGGTTGCGGCAGGCCCCACCAGCGGTGCACCTCGCAGGCGATGGGGATGTCGGCCATGGTGAGTGCGTCGCCGACCATGAAGGCCTGACGCGAGAGGTGCTCGTCGAGCATGGCGAACAGCGGTTCGGTGGCGGCCACCGATTGCGCGATCACGCCAGCGTCGCGCTGCGCGGGGGCCACGCGTATCCACTGCTTGAAGCCGGGGCTGCCGGCGGGGTTGAGCGTGGTCTGCTGCCAGTCCATCCAACGTTCGGCATTGAAGCGTTGTTGCAAGTCGCTGGGATACAAACGACCCTCGCGAGCACACAGGTAGCGCACGATTGCGTTCGACTCCCACAGCGTGAAGTCACCGTCGCGCAGCAGCGGCACCAGGCCGTTGGGATTGGCCGCGCGGTAGTCGGGTGTGTCCACCACGCCAAAGGTCAGGCCCGCGTCGGTGCGCGGCAGTTCGATGCCGAGCACCTGCGCGCACAGCACCACCTTGCGCACATTGATCGAACTCAGGCGGCCCCAGAGGTGCAGCATGGTCAGGCGGTGTGTTGCTCGAGGATGGCGCGCGCCAGGGCCGCGATGCCCACACCCATCTGCTCTACCGTGGCGGTGACAAATAGAAGGCGCTGCCCGGCACGAAGGCCACGCCGTGCTCCACCGCCTTGGGCAGCAGCTCGGTGGCGTTCATGCCCTCGGGCAGCCGCACCCAGAGGAACATGCCGCCGTCGGGTTCGTTCCATTGCACGTCCAGACCCGCCATCTCGGTGCGCAGCGCGGCCAGCATGGCCTGGCACTGGCGCTTGTAGAGCGCGCGAATGGTGGGCACGTGGCGGTCCAGAAAACCGTCTTTCAGGACCTCGGCCACCACGCGCTGGTTGAAGCTGGGGCTGTGCAGGTCGGCGGCCTGCTTGGCCTGCAGCAGCTTGGGGTAGATGCTCGCGGGCGCCACCATGAAACCCAGGCGCAAGCCGGGCGCGAGGATCTTGGAGAACGACCCGAGGTAGATGCAGCCTTCGGGGTTGAGCGCGGTCAGCGGCGTGGGCGGCGGCTGGTCGAACCACAGGTCGCCGTAGGGGTTGTCTTCCACCAGCGGCAGACCCACGCGTGCGGCCGCGTCCACCAGCGCCTGACGGCGCGCCAGGCCCATGCTGCGGCCGGTCGGGTTCTGGAAGTTGGGCAAGACATAGAGGAAGCGCGGCGCGGCGGCCGGGCTGCTGGCCAGGTCGAGGTCGAGCGTGAGCAGGCGGCGGCGCTCCATGCTCTCGGGCTGGTCGTCGCCCGCGCCCAGTTGTTGCAGCAGGGCGTCCACGTCCACGCCCCCGGCATCGCTGGCCACGCCCTCGATCTGCGGCTCCATGGGCGCAAACGCCTGCAGCGCGCCGAGGTAGGTGGGTGTTTCCACCAGCACGCGGCTGCCGCTGTCGATCAGCACCTTGGCCACCAGGTCCAGGCCCT
>LNFM01024950.1_pt1 | contig 10803 bp, 11 predicted proteins | sample 596031 | NCBI WGS metagenome assembly LNFM01 (sample SAMN04254537, study PRJNA301005) | activated carbon metagenome | isolation source: dual media filters at the Ann Arbor, Michigan drinking water treatment plant | place: USA: Ann Arbor | reverse complement strand
CCGATCTTCACCTCTCGGCCGGTCTTCCACCCATGATACGGGTGCATGGTGATGTGAGACGCATCAACGTCGAACCGCTGGACCACAAGCAGGTTCACGGCATGGTGTACGACATCATGAACGACAACCAGCGCAAGCAATACGAAGAGTTCCTGGAGTGCGACTTCTCGTTCGAGATTGAAGGCCTGGCCCGTTTCCGCGTCAACGCCTTCAACCACAACCGCGGCGCAGGCGCGGTGTTCCGCACGATCCCGAGCAAGATCCTCACGCTGGAGCAGCTCAACGCGCCCAAGATCTTCGGCGACCTCGCCTTGCGACCGCGCGGTCTCGTGCTGGTGACCGGCCCGACCGGCTCAGGCAAGTCGACCACGCTGGCCGGCATGGTGAACCACCTCAACGAAACCGAGTACGGCCACATTCTCACGGTGGAAGACCCGGTGGAGTTTGTGCACGAATCCAAGAAGTGCCTGGTGAACCAGCGCGAAGTGGGACCGCACACCCTGAGCTTCTCCAATGCCTTGCGCTCGGCCCTGCGTGAAGACCCGGACGCGATCCTGGTGGGCGAAATGCGCGACCTGGAAACCATCCGCTTGGCCATGACGGCCGCAGAAACCGGCCACCTGGTGTTCGGCACGCTGCACACGTCGAGCGCGGCCAAGACCATCGACCGCATCATCGACGTGTTCCCCGCTGAAGAGAAAGACATGGTTCGTGCCATGTTGTCCGAATCCCTGGTGGCCGTGATTTCCCAAACTCTGTGCAAGAACAAAGATGGTTCGGGCCGCGTGGCAGCCCACGAAATCATGCTGGGCACCAGCGCCATCCGCAACCTGATCCGTGAGGCCAAGGTGGCACAGATGTACTCGGCCATCCAGACCGGCAGCAACGTGGGCATGCAGACACTCGACCAGAACCTATCGGAACTGGTCAAGCGCAACGTGATCAGCCCGGCGGAAGCACGCGGCAAGGCAAAAATTCCGGAAAACTTCCCCGGCTGAGCACCAGAAGGCAGAACACATGGAACGCGACCAGGCATCGAAATTCGTCAACGACCTGCTGCGCCTGATGCTCAGCCGCAGCGGAAGCGACCTCTTCCTCACCGCCGACTTTCCACCAGCCATCAAGGTGGATGGCTCGGTGATCAAGGTATCCCCGCAACCGCTGAACGCTTCACACACGCTGGCGCTGGCGCGCTCCATCATGAACGACAAGCAGGCGGCCGAGTTTGAGCGCACCAAGGAGTGCAACTTTGCGATCTCGCCCCCCGCTGTCGGACGCTTCCGTGTGAACGCCTTCATCCAGCAGGGCAAGGTCGGCATGGTGATGCGGACCATCCCTGCCGTGCTGCCCACCATCGACAAGCTCGGCCTGCCACAGGTGCTCAAGGACGTGGTGCTGGCCAAGCGCGGTCTCTGCATCATGGTGGGGGCAACGGGTTCGGGAAAATCCACGTCGCTCGCGGCCATGGTCGACTGGCGCAATGAAAACACGCACGGCCACATCATCACCATCGAAGATCCGGTGGAGTTTGTGCACCCGCACAAAAATTGCGTGGTGACGCAGCGCGAAGTGGGCCTGGACACCGACAGCTGGGAGGCCGCGCTGAAGAACACGCTGCGCCAGGCGCCCGACGTGATCCTGATGGGCGAGATACGCGATCGCGAGACCATGGAGCATGCGATCCAGTTCAGCGAAACCGGTCACCTGTGTCTGGCCACGTTGCACGCCAACAGCTCCAACCAGGCGCTGGACCGCATCATCAACTTCTTCCCCGAAGAGCGCCGCGCCCAACTGCTGATGGACCTCTCGCTCAACCTGCGCGCCCTGGTGTCGCAACGTTTGATTCCGCGCCAGGACAACAAGGGTCGCCATGCCGCGGTGGAGATCATGTTGAACTCACCGCTGATCTCCGACCTGATCTTCAAGGGCGACGTCGCCGAGATCAAGGAGATCATGAAGAAGAGCACCCAGATGGGCATGCAGACCTTTGACCAGGCGCTCTTCCACGCGTTTGAGGCCAACCTGATCACGTTTGAAGATGCGCTGCGCAACGCAGACTCGATCAACGATCTGCGCCTGCAGATCAAGCTCAACAGCCAGCGGGCGAAAACGCTCGACCTGGCGGCGGGCACCGAACACCTGACGATTGTGTAACCCCCGCGCCGGGCGTGAACCACCCCCGCGCCGCACCTGCGGTGCGTCACCCCCTCAAGGGGGCAATGCCTGCGGCCTGGCAAAGCCACTTCCGCGGCATTCTCGTTTGAGAACCCTTCCTTCCATTGAGACCATTCCATGAGCAACATTGCAGAGAAAACCTACGAATCCGCGCCTGCCCGCAAAGTCGCCTTCATCGGCCTGGGCGTGATGGGCTATCCCATGGCCGGGCACCTGGCGCGTGCCGGGCATTCGGTGACGGTCTACAACCGGTCGAGTGCCAAGGCAGCAGCCTGGGCGGCCGAATTTGGTGGCGCGCACAAACCCACGCCGCGCGAAGCGGCGCAGGGTGCCGACATCGTGTTCTCCTGCGTGGGCAACGACGATGATTTGCGCTCCATCACGCTCGGTGCCGATGGTGCGTTCGCCGGCATGACCTCTGGCGCGATTTTCGTGGACCACACAACAGCGTCGGCCGACGTTGCGCGCGAGCTGTACCAAGCCGCCAAGACGCTTGGTCTGTCGTTCGTGGATGCGCCTGTGTCGGGCGGTCAGGCCGGTGCTGTCAACGGCTTGCTGACCGTGATGTGTGGTGGTGATGCGGCGGCTTTCGATGCGGCGAAGCCCGCTGGCATGGCGTTCTCGCGCGCCTTCACGCTGCTGGGGGCATCGGGCGCTGGTCAGCTCACCAAGATGGTCAACCAGATCTCCATCGCCGGGATGGTGCAAGGCCTGTCCGAAGCCATTGCCTTTGGTCAGAAGGCCGGGCTGGACATGAACCAGGTTCTGGACGTTATCGGCAAGGGTGCGGCGCAGAGCTGGCAGCTCGACAACCGCGGCAAGACCATGGTCGCAGACAAGTTCGACTTCGGTTTTGCGGTGGACTGGATGCGCAAGGACCTTGGCCTGGTGCTCGACGAGGCCAGGCGCAACGGTGCCCGCCTGCCGGTCACCGCGCTGGTGGACCAGTTCTACGCCGATGTGCAGGCCATGGGCGGCAACCGCCTGGACACATCCAGCCTGATCAAGCGGCTGAAATAAGACTCCCCCCGCGCCACGCCTTCGGCGTGTCACCCCCAGGGGGCAACATCTACGGCCTGGCAAAGCCAGCTCCGCGGTGTTCTTGCTTGGGCCCGTTACCTGGCGGGCGCAGGCTGCATGCTCGCGAGTTCCTGCTCGGTGATGATCTCCAAGGTGCGCACCACGCGCGACACACCCGGTGTGTTGCGCGCCAGCTCGGTGGCACGATCGGCTTCGCGCTGGGTCACGCGGCCCATCAAATACACCGTGCCACGCTCGGTGACCACCTTGAAGGCGCTGGCCGCGAGGTCTTTGGCATCCACCAGGGACGCCTTGAGGCGACCTGTGATCAGCGTGTCGGTGGCGCGCTCCTTGAGCGTCGGGCTGTTGGTCACGCCGAGTTCGTTGACGACCTCACGCACATTGCTCACGCCAGAGACGATCTGCGTGATCTGCGTTTTGACCGCCTCGCTGGCCGCCTCACCCGTGAGCAGCACGCGGCGGTTGTAGCTCGTCACGGCCACGCGAGCGCGGGCGTCACCGAGCTCGTCCTTCAGGCGGTTGTTCGATCGCAATTCGATGCCCTGGTCATCCAGCTGCGCGCCCGATGTGCGGCGGTCCACCGCGACCAGGGCACCACCCACCGCGCCCCCCACGATCAGGGGCGCACAGGCCGACAGGCCGACGGTCAGCGTCACGGCAGCGAGCACGGCAGCCGCAACACGGCTGCGAACGGCAAAAGGGAAATGGCTCATGGGGAACTCTCCTGTTCGTTGGTCAAGACGTCGGGCAAACCCAGCAGCTGGGCATCCACACCGTCGCAAATGCAGTGCAACACCAGGTGGTGCACCTCCAGAATTCGGGCTGCAAGGTCGTGCGGCACACAAATGTGCACGTCGGTGTCGCGCAGCAGCAGCGCGAGCTGTCCGCCGCGTGCACCGGTGAGCGCCACCACCGTCATGTCGCGCTCATGAGCGGCTTGCACCGCCGCCAGCACGTTGGACGAATTGCCCGAGGTGGTGAGCGCCAGCAGCACGTCGCCAGCCTGCCCGAGCGCTCGCACCTGGCGCGCGTAGACCGAGCTCACATCAAAATCGTTGGCGATGCCGGTGAGCACCGCAGCATCCGCCGAGAGCGAAAACGCCGCCAGCTCGGGGCGCTCCCGGTCGTAACGGCCGACAAAGCTGGCAGCGAAGTGCTGGGCAGCAGCGGCCGATGCACCGTTGCCGCACGACAGCACCTTGCCACCACCAGTGACGCTGGCCAGCACCGCGTTGGTGGCCGCCTCGACCACGGGCGCAAGCGACTGCGCACACTGGTATTTCAGGTCGGCGCTGTCGATGAACTGTTGCTGGATGCGTTGCAGAAGCATGGGGCGATCATAGCGGTGGGGTCTGTATCCAATTGCTCACGACGCGTCGAAGGCCGCACGCAACCAGTCGAGGTGGCCACTGCTGCCGTCGATGAGCACGACGTCGAAGCGGCATGGGGGTTCTGAGCCAAGCCGCAGCAGAAAGTGCCGCGCGGCAAACACGATGCGGCGCTGCTTGAGCGGGGTGACGCTGGCGCCCGCACCGCCCTGGCGTTGACTGGCACGCTGGCGCACTTCAATGAAGACCAGCGTGCCATCGGGCTCACGCATAATCAAATCGATCTCGCCCCCGCCACGCCCGGGCGTCCGAAAGTTGCGCTGAACCAGCCTCAAGCCCTGGCGCTGCAGGTGCATCAGCGCGGCCTCTTCGGCGGCATCACCCCGGGCTTTGGTGGTCGGTGCAGGCGCCTCAGGCGCCCCTTGTTTCCTGGAACTCCACATCCCTGTTGGCGGCCGCGCGCGACGCGGCGGCGCACCAGCATTATCCGCAGGGCGCGCTCTACATGGTCGCCACCCCCATCGGCAACCTGGCCGATATCGGGCTGCGCGCACTGCAGGTGCTCTCGCTGGTGGACACCGTGGCCTGCGAAGACACGCGCCACACCGCCGCGCTGCTGCAAGGCTACGGCTTGCACAAGCCACTGCTGGCCCTGCACGAGCACAACGAAGCCGAGGCCGCACAAACCGTGGTGCAACGCCTGCAGGCTGGACAGCGTGTGGCTTATGTGAGCGATGCCGGCACACCTGGCGTGAGCGACCCCGGCGCGCGCCTGGTGGCGGCCGTGAACGCGGCTGGCCTGCGCTGCGTGCCGGTTCCCGGCGCCAGCAGCATCACCGCCTTGCTCAGCGTCTCGGGCACGGTGGCCGGCATGGGAGGCTGGGACGGGCGCTTCGTCTTCGCCGGGTTTCTGTCCAGCAAGGCCGTCGAGCGCCAGCGCGAAGTGCGGCTGATGGGTGCCGATGCGCGCGCCTGTGTGCTGCTCGAAGCCCCGCACCGCATTGAAGCGTTGGCCAAGGACCTCGGCTCACTCGGCGATCGCATGCTCACCGTGGGCCGGGAACTCACCAAACAGTTCGAAGAGGTCGCGCACCTCAAGGCGCAGGATTTCGTCGCCTGGTTGCTGGCCAACGCCAACCGAACCCGAGGTGAGTTTGTGTTGCTGGTACACCCCCAGCCCGCCACAGCCGCGGCTGAAGGGGGCGTGGACGCCGCGGCTTTGCGCACGCTGGATGTGCTGCTGAAAGAGCTTCCCCTGAAGACGGCGGTGAAACTCTGTGCCGAGATCACCGGCCAGCCGCGCAACGCGCTCTACGACGCCGCGCTTTCGCGCCGTCAGGGCACGGGCGAATCAAGCGACTGAATTCAGCGCACGACGCGCGCCATCGGATCGCCGCCGGAGCGGGGTGCCGCTTCGCGCGGGGCCGGCGCATCGGGCACTTCGTGGGCCTGCACATCGACCACATCGCCCATGGGCTGGACAGGGCTGCGGCTTGGCCACGCGCCCTGGGTGTAGCGCTGCGAGGTCTGCCGGAACCGGTTGAACACCACAAAGGGTGCGGGTTTGCGCCCGGTGATCAGCGCCCACAACGACATGCCCAGCACCGCCACCAGTGTGGCCAGCAGCAAGCTGAGCACGAACACCAGCGCGGCAACGCCCAGCACCAGCTTGAGAACACCCCGCACGAGGCGGGCAAAGAAGTCAAATAAACCGTTCATGGATGACAGAGCCCCAAGGGCCGGTGTTGGTTCCGCGGGCAGGCTGTGCACCGATCCAGCCCCCACCGGTTAGCGGGCCAAACACTGCGCACTTGAGGACATTGTGCGCAGATGCAAGCTCCGCGAGCGGACCGACGGTCGTCACACAGCGCTGCAACACCGACTGCTATGCTGACCGTTGCTCGCGCGCAAAGCCCGCGCGAGGTCCATCCAAGGCCCCCATGAAACCGATTTACCAGTACTTTTTCCGCGGCCTCATCACCTTCCTGCCGCTGGCCATCACGGTCTATGTGCTCTACCTCACCGTGGCCTGGATCGAGTCGATCGCCATGTGGTTGATCCGCCCCTTCATCGGCGATTTCTACCTGCCGGGACTGGGCATCGTGCTGGGGGCGGCGCTCATCCTCGGGCTCGGCTTCCTCATCTCGCAGCCCCATCTGGCGCGCTGGCTCTCCTGGATTGAACTGCCGTTCACCAACCTGCCAGTGGTCAAGAGCATCTATTCCTCGCTCAAGAGTTTTGCCGATTACTTCTCACCCAACAAGGACACGCAGCAGCAGGCCGTGGTGGTGCTGCGCATGCCGGGCAACGAGCTGTCTATCGTCGGCCTGGTCACACGCCAGAACATGCAGGGCCTGCCGCCCGCGCTCGCCGAACTGGACCAGGTGGCCGTGTACCTGCCCATGGGTTACATGATCGGCGGCTACACCGTGTTTGTGCCGCGCAGCTGGATCACACCGATCGACATGTCGGTGGAAGAGGCCATGCGCTCGTCCTTGCTGGCCTGGATGGCCTCGAACCGCACCAGTGGCTCCGCCACCGAGCCTCTGGAGACCACCGAACCCAACCGCCCCACCCCATGAGCATTCGCCACCTCGACGCCCTCTTCTCGCCCGCCTCCGTGGCGGTCATCGGGGCCTCGATGCGGCCCGCCAGCGTGGGCGCCACCGTGTGGCGCAACCTGAACAACGGGGACTTCAAAGGCGCCCTGTACGCGGTGAATCCCAAACATGCCGAGCTGGGTGGCGTGAAGACATGCGCCTCGGTAGCCGAGCTGCCGGCAGCGCCCGAACTCGCCATCCTGTGCACACCAGCAGCCACGGTTGTGCAGCTGATCACAGAACTCGGCGCACGCGGCACCCGCGCGGCGATCGTGCTCACCGCCGGGTTGAGCGCCACGCAAAAACAAGCCATGCTGGACGCAGCGCGTGTGCACACCTTGCGCATCCTCGGGCCCAACTGCATCGGCATGCTGGTACCGCACCTCGGGCTCAACGCCAGCTTCGCGCACACCGGCGCGCTGCCCGGAGAACTGGCGTTCGTGTCGCAATCGGGCGCACTCGTCACCGCCATGCTCGACTGGGCGGGCTCGCGCGGCATCGGCTTCTCACACTTCGTCTCGCTCGGCGAACGCGCCGATGTGGACTTCGGCGACATGCTCGACTTTCTGGGCAGCGACCCGAAAACCCGCGCCATCCTGCTCTACATCGAGAGCATCGAAGAACCGCGCAAGTTCATGTCGGCCGCGCGCGCTGCGGCGCGCAACAAGCCGGTGATCGTGGTCAAGGCCGGGCGCTCGGCCGCCGGGCAAAAGGCCGCCGCATCGCACACCGGCGCGCTCGCTGGATCGGACGCGGTGTTCGACGCGGCGATTGCGCGCGCCGGCATGCTGCGTGTGAGCACCCTGCAAGACCTGTTTCTCGCCGCTGAAACGCTCTCGCGATTCAACGACAACCGCGCCGACCAGCTGATCGTGCTCACCAATGGCGGAGGCGCCGGCGTGATGGCGGCCGACGCCGCCGCCACCGAGGGCGTGCCGCTGGCCGTGCTCGGCGACGAACTGAAATCCCGGCTCGACGCGGTGTTGCCCGCCAACTGGTCGCACGCCAACCCGGTGGACATCATTGGCGACGCGCCGGCCACGCGCTATGTGCAGGCGCTGGAGGCGCTGGCCCACGATACCGAAAGCGCGGTGCTGTTCATCCACGCGCCCACCGCCATCGTGCCCAGCCTGGAGATCGCGCAAGCCTTGCTGCCGCTGGCCAAGGCAAGCCCCAAGCGGGTGCTGGGCTGCTGGCTGGGCGATGGTGCGGTGGCGCAGGCCCGCGCCTTGTTCCGCAGTGCGGGTGTGCCCGACTTCAACACGCCCGAGGACGCGGTGCGCGCCTTCTCGCTGCTGCGCACCTTCCGCGAACACCAGTCCGAGCTGCTGCAGACACCGCCGGCCCGCAGCGCGGTGCACGAGGTCGACCTGCCGCGCATCCGCGCCATCGTCGCCAGTGTGCTGGCCAGCGGGCGCGAACTGCTCACCGAGCCCGAAGCCAAGGATCTGCTGGAGGCCACCGGCCTGCCGGTGGTGGCCACGCGGGTCGTGGGACCACTGGCCCAGGAGGCCAGGGTGGCGGCCGACGCGCTGGGCTATCCGGTGGCGCTCAAGATCCTGTCGTTCGACATTTCCCACAAGTCCGACGTGGGTGGCGTGCGCCTGAACCTGGGCAGTGCGGCCGAGGTGGGCGAGGCGTGCGCCACCATGCTGGCGCGCGTGCGCGAACAGCGTCCCGATGCGAGGGTGGAGGGCTTCACCGTGCAGACCATGGTGCGCAAGAAGCATGCGCACGAACTCATCGTCGGCGCCAGTGTGGACCCGGTGTTCGGCCCGACCATCCTGTTCGGCCAGGGCGGTGTGGCGGTGGAGGTGCTGGCCGACACCGCACTCGCCCTGCCACCGCTGAACACCAACCTGGCGCTGGCGCAGATCGCGCGCACCCGCGTGGCCAAGCTGCTGCGCGGCTACCGCGACGAGCCCGCGGCCGACCTGGACGCCATCGCGCAGGTGCTGGTGAGCGTGTCGCAGCTGCTGGCCGACGTGCCCGAGCTCGCCGAGCTCGACATCAACCCGCTGCTGGCCAACCACGAAGGCGCGGTGGCACTGGATGCGCGCGTGCGCGTGTCGGCCCGGCGCCCGGCCGGGGCCCGGCACTTCGCCATCCAGCCCTATCCGCAAGATCTGGTGGAGATGTGGGACTGGCAGGGCCAGCCCGTCACGCTGCGCCCGATCCGCCCGGAGGACGAAGCCCAGCACCGCGCGTTCCTGGAGCGGCTCGACCCCGAAGACATCCGCCTGCGCGTGTTCTACAGCCGCCGCCACATCGAACACAGCGAGCTCGCTCGCCTGACGCAGATCGACTACGAACGCGAGATGGCTTTCATCGCCACGCGCCCCGGGCCCGATGGCGTGGAGGAAACGCTGGGTGTGGTGCGTGCAGCGATCGACCCCGACAACATCGGCGCCGAATTCGGCGTGATCGTGCGCTCGGATCTCAAAGGCAGCGGCCTGGGCCACAAGCTCATGAGCAAGATCATCGAACACCTGCGCGCGCGCGGCACGCAGCGCATCTTTGGGACGGTGCTGCGCATCAACCGCGGCATGCTGGAACTTGCGCGGGCGTTGGGCTTCCAAGAGTCGACCAACCCCAGCGATCCCGACGACTTTGAGACAAGGTACGTCGCGCTGGACCTGCAGACCCCAGCCGCGCCACCACCATGAACCCAAAGCCCAACCGCCGCCGCCTGTTGATCGCCAGCGCCGCAGCCCTGGCCGCCCCCGCCTGGCTGCCGCCGGCCCTGGCGCAGGCCAAGAACCTGCGCCCGACGCCGAGCCAGACGGAAGGCCCGTTTTACCCCGTGGCCCTGCCGGCCGACAGCGACGCCGACCTGCTGAAGAACGGCAACGCCAACTACAGCAAAGGCCAGCCCGCCTGGGTCGAAGGCACGGTGGTCGATCTGGCGGGTGTGCCGGTGTCGGGCGCGGTGGTCGAGATCTGGCAGTGCGACCACGCGGGGCACTACCACCACCCCGGCGATGGCTCTCGCGCCGACCCGGCGTTTCAAGGTTTCGGCAAAGTCAACGTGGGGCGCGACGGGCGCTACCGCTTCCGCACCATCCGCCCGGTGCAGTACGGTGGGCGCACGCCGCACATCCATGTGAAGGTTCGGCTGGACCGCATGGACCTGCTGACCACGCAGCTGTATGTGGCGGGCGATCCGGGCAACGAGCGCGACTTCCTGTGGCGCCGTCTCAACGAAGACAACCGCGCGGCGCTCACGGTGCCTTTCGCACCGGGCAGCGACGGCATTCGCGCCATCTTTCCCATCGTCGTGCAGGCCTGAAAAGCCCGGCGGCGCCCGGGGGATCTGCCCCCGCGCTTAAGCTCCCGCCCATGGATTCACTCTCTCAGATTGCCCTGGGCTCCGCCGTCGGCGTGGCCGTGATGGGGCGGCGTACGGCAGTGTGGAAAGCCGCGTTGTGGGGCGCCATTGGCGGCACCCTGCCCGACCTCGATGCCTTCGTCGACCACGGCGACGCCATCCTCAACATGACGCGCCACCGCGCCGAAAGCCACGCGCTGTTCATCCTGACGCTGGCCGCGCCCGTGATGGCCTGGGTCGTCTCGCGCATCCACGGCGAAGCGGCCTTGTTCAAACGCTGGTGGCTGGCGCTGTGGCTGGTGCTCATCACGCACCCGCTGCTCGACACCAT
>LNFM01012932.1_pt1 | contig 10803 bp, 9 predicted proteins | sample 596031 | NCBI WGS metagenome assembly LNFM01 (sample SAMN04254537, study PRJNA301005) | activated carbon metagenome | isolation source: dual media filters at the Ann Arbor, Michigan drinking water treatment plant | place: USA: Ann Arbor | reverse complement strand
CCCGAGGGCGACCAGATCCGCATAGCGGTTCCTCATCCGGTCCCCCGCCTCATATGAGGTCGAACCGCTCGGACTCGACCTGCTCGGGCGCGACAACCGACAGCTCGGTGAGGAAGGAGCGCCCCTCGGGCGGGTCGGCCGTCAGCGCGATGACGAGCGGCCCGGCCGCGATCAGCGCGTAGATCAGCACCCAGCCGAGCCCGATCGCCGCGAGAGGCGCGCCCCGCCGCGTGACGGACACCTCGGGGCCGCCGTGCCCGGCCCTCACCCGCGGACCCCGGAAGGGCGTAGGCAGGTGGCGGGCGGGCAGCGGCGATGAGGTGCTCCGATCAGGGAGGGGGCGGTCTCCCGAGGTGATCCCCGCCGATCCGGCCGCCGAACTGGTGCCGCGGCCCGATACCGCCGGGGCGGGACCCGATGGGAGGCGCGAGGCCCCCTCGGAGAGGGCCTTCACCGCACGGCGGCTACGGTACGACGAACCGCCCCGACGGACGGACGGAGACGACATGGGAGAGACGGTGAAGGGTCCCGCGTCCTACTTCCCGTCGATCGAGGCGAAGTACGGCCGCCCGATCGCCGAGTGGAAGGCGCTGATCCGCGCCAGTGGCATCGAGAAGCACATGGAGATCGTCGCCTGGCTGAAGGCCGAGCACGGGATGGGCCACGGGCACGCCAACGCGCTGGTGGCGGACACCCTGAGGGAGGACCGTACGGCCTGAGTCACGCGCTCCGCATCCACTTCGAACCCGACCCTCAGATCCGACCGGCCTCGAGGCCGACGATCAGGTCGAGGAGGCCGTCGGCCTCCCAGGCTCGGTTGCGCGCCGATTCGGTCAGGCGGGTGAGGATCCCGGCGGCCTCGAGCTGCTCGATCGCGTTCGCGACGGCGGGCTTGGTCCGCCGTGTCGCCGCGACGGCGACCGGGACCGTCACCACCGGATGGGCCGGTAGGGCCGTGATGAGGCCCCACGCCGCGGCATCGACCCGAGGGTTCGCGCGCCGGCGCAGTCGCTCGCGCCACTCGTCCTGCAGCTCACCCACGCGGACCGTGTAGTGGACCGCGAGCGTGGCGGCCTCGGCCGCGGCGGCCGCGAAGAGCTCGATCCACTCGGCGAGACGGTCCTCGCGGAACAGCGTCAGGCCCCTCAGATAGCGGGCCTTGTCGCGCGCCAGGACGACGCTGAGCGGAGGGACGAAGGCGGGCGCCAGGCCGCGCCTGCGCAGCACGACCTGCACCAGGGCGCGCCCGGTCCTGCCGTTGCCGTCCTCGAAGGGATGGATCGTCTCGAACTGGGCGTGCGCGATCGCGGCCTGGACCAGCGGCGGAAGGGAGGCATCGTCGACGAACGCGCAGAGGTCGTCGAGCAGGCGATCGACGTCCTCCGGTGGAGGTGGCACGAACGCCGCGCCGCACGGGGTGTAGTCGTTGCCGCCGATCCAGTTCTGCTCGGTGCGGAACCTCCCGGCGATCCGCGCGTTCGGCGCGCGGTCGAGCAGGACCCGGTGGATGTCCAGGAGGTCCGCCGGACGGATCTCGCCGAGGTCCGCGGCGCGCTCGATCGAGAGCTGCATCGCGTCGATGTTGGCGAGGATCTCGGCCGCGCCCGGGCCGACCGTGCGACCGGTCTCCTGGTTGGCCTCCGCCCGGGCGAGGCTGCGGGCGTCGATCTGCATGCCCTCGACCTTCGAGGAGGCGATCGACTCGGTGCGCAGCAGCAGCCGCGCGAGGGGCATGAGCTCGGGCCCGGCGACGCGGTTCAGATCGGCGATCGCCCTCTCGGCATCGGAGAGCACGCCCGCGACGTCTCCCGGAAGGGCCACCTCCACGCTCGCGACGGGCTCGGGGACGAACGCTTCGTACTCGCACGCCCGGCGATGACGCGGAGGCGCATAGGTGGCCGGGTCCCCCTGCCAGATCCGATGGACGTACCGACCTCGCACCGCATCCTTTCCGTGGAACCGACACTGGGAAAGGATCATGACTTTCCTTTCCCCTGCGCATCCTACCCCGCTCGTCTCCCATGGGAAAGCTTCTGGCCTGAGCTTTCTTTGAGTCCCTGGGGAGGCACGACTCGGGCCGGTCGTCCGGGGCCGGCACAACAGCACCGGGTCGGATCCGCCCCCGGGCTTAGGGTCGGGCGACGGGCGGACCCGTCCCGGTGCCGCCGTGTCCAGGAGGTCCACATGAACGCTCGACGAAAGGGGCTGGCGGCCGTCGTCGCCATGGCGTCGCTCGCCGGCACGGCGGGCGCCGCGCACGCCGAGAGCATCACGGCCATCGGCATCGGACAGGTGAAGGTGGTGGCACCCGCGCCGCTCACGAACGCGAAGATCGTGCGGGCGGTGTCGGTCGCGCGCAGGGCCGCGGTCCCCCGCGCGCTGGAGGCGGCCCGCAATCAGGCGACCAGGATCGCGATCGCCGCGGGCCTCCAGCCGCTCCGCGTGCTCGAGGTCGTCGAGACCGGGCCGGGGCCCTACGGGTTCTACTTCGGCGTCGGCACGCTCGGCCGGTTCGGCCCCGATCGCTACTGCGGCCGCGTGCAGAAGGTCACCCGCGCCCCGCGAGTGGACGGGAGGCGCGGCCGGGTCATCTCCCGGCGGTTCGTCACCCGCTGCTACAAGCCCGCCTCGGTCGCGGTGTCGCTGTCGGTGACATACGACGCCGTTCCCGTGCCGGTGGCGCCACCGGCGGCCTGAGCCCACGGCGACGTCGCACCCTCCCGGCACGAGGCCGGGAGGGTCGCGTCCCCCACCGGGACCTGCGGGAACCGGCTACGGATCGATCGCCACCTCCCGGCGGATGTCGCGATCGGGATGGAGGACGAAGACCGGGACACGACGGCGCGGTAGAGCCGCACCTCGGCGGGGGCGATGACGCGCTCGGCCGGCCACGCCCCGAGGCCCTCGCGCGGGAGCGGCGATTGCCGCCACAGGAGCCCGCACGTGCCTGCGGCCCCGCAGGATGGGAGGATCACACCATGCCCTTCTTCGAGACTCCCCCTCCCCTGACGCCCCAACTGGCCGAGCCTCCCCAGCCGCCCTGGATCGGCCCCGCCGAGAACGTCCTCGGGGCCGCCGTCGGCTTCTCCCTCGTGCTCGCCCGCACCGAGGACGTCGGGGTCGGGCTGAGCAGCGTCGTGGCCGAGCCCAACGGGGTCTCGTTCGTCCTGGACTTCCGGCGGCGCTTCGGCGCGTTCCCCGGCACTGAGTGGGGCAAGCCATTTCCGCCGGCCTACCCGGGCGAATCACGGGATGAGGAGGACTTCCGCTTCGGCGTCCAGTTCTCGGACGGGCGCAAGGCCACGAGCCTCAGCGAGACCCGGAGCCCCGAGCCGGCGGATCCCAGCCGGCTCGCCTCGGCCTCGCCCCGGCTCATTCCGCGTGGAGGAGGCGGGGGTGGGAGGCATGCGTCCCAAGTGGCATTCTGGGTCTGGCCGCTTCCGCCCCCGGGACCTCTTGCGTTCGTCTGCGAGTGGCGAGCAGTGGGCATCCCCCTCACGCGCGTCGAGGTGGATGCAGCGCCGATCATCGTCGCCGCCGGCCGGGCGACGGTGCTGTGGGCCCTGCCGGATCCGGACCCGGCGTCACAGGGTGGGTGGAGCGCCTACTGAGAGAGGTCGCCCGGCCACGCGGTGGCTGGCCGCCCCCCTCTGGCGCGTCTGTGCGCGATCGGCGTCGGCCACTCCCGACTTCCCGGCACCCGCTTCGGGGGTGAACGTTCGAGCTCCCCGGAGAGGATCGGGTCGCTCTCGCGATCCCCGTCGCCAAGCGGTCTCTCAGGCTTCGAGAACCTGAGGGACCGACGCGTGCTGCTGCTGCTGTGCGCGGGCCGTTCCCGGGTATCGGCCATTGCTCGAGAACGCGGTCGGGAAAGGGCGTCTCGGAGCCATCACGTCTTCAGGCCGTGAGGTACTTTCGGAGCACCGGTGATCACCGGCTTCAGCATGCCGGCAGCGGCACGCGGACCAGCGTCTGCTCGACCGGGGCGATCATCCAGGCCGCGCCGCGGCCGAGGGCCAGCTGCCCGGGGCCGGCGGACCGGGCCGGTTCGGCATCCACGGGCCGGACGACCGGCGGCTGGGCCTCCCGCCCCCGGAGGCGTCGCATCTCCGCGTCTCCGCCAGGAGTGATGCGGAGGCCCCACACGCAGGAGCGCGCGCCGGTCAACGCGAGGTAGCCGGAGCCCCGGGGAAGCCCGGCGCCGGATGCGCCGAACCAGGTGACATCGCCGCGGACGTCCCGCGTCCACACGCCGCCGGGCACGGCGAGGAACTCTCCGGAGCTCGCGCCCTCGACGGGCCTGATCTCGCCGCGCAGGAGGGGAGCGGCCCCGGGTGCCGACTGCAGCACCTCGGTCGCGGCGGGCTCGCCGTCCGGGCCGACCCGGACGGCACCGGTCGCCCAGATGGTGCCGTCGGGTCCCGAGACGGGCCCGCTGAGATCACCGACGCTCCGCGAGGGGCGGGAGGTCGCAGCGCCGACCGTGAGCGTCGTCGGGACGCACGTCGCGCCGCACGAGCCCACCACCAGCCGCGCCGGCGCTCCGAGCAGCCCCGGCCGCGCCGCGTCGAGCGCCCGGAACCCACCGCCGGTCAGGGCGACCAGCGGAGGCCCGCCGGTCTCGACGAGCCGGAAGGCCGAGGGAACGGCCACGGGGCCGCGGCGCGGACGACCGGTGCCGGCGTCGAGCAGGCGCAGTTGCGGGGACCCCCCGCGGGTGATGCTCAGCACCCACAGGTCGCGCCCGCGAGCGGCCAGGGAGAGGGGCTCCCATCCCGCGACGATCCGGGCCCTCGCCGGGCGTGAGATCGTCACGGCCACGGCGTTCGTCGCGCGCCGGAAGCCCCGCCCGTAGGCGAGGCGCACCCGGGCGGCGCCCGCGCGGCCGAGGCGGACCGCCGGATCGCGGTCGGCGTCCACGACGAGGGTGTTGACCGCCCGCCAGGGGCCGTCGCCGTACGCGACCTGCGCCCGCACCCGCGCCGGGCCGGTGTAGCGCGTGAAGCGGACGGAGAGGGGCACCACGGCCGCGGTCACCCGGCGCAGCGCCCGAGTGGGCGCCAGCCGCAACCGGGGCTCGTCTCCGGTCCGCACGCCGGTGCCCTGTCGCAGGTCGGCGTACCTCAGCGCCAGGCCTCTCGGGACGTTCGCGGTCCACAGGAGAGTGGCGGTCGCGCCCGCCCGCCCCTGTGCGAGCGCGACCGGCGTGGACGGGACGGCCGGCCCGGCCACGATGCGGGGGCGGGTCCAGGAGCGTCCGGCGGGGGTCAGGCGGGTCCACTCCACGGCGCCGCCGCTCGCGCGCCCGCCGATCACGAGTGCCCCGTCGCGCGCGATCGCCACGGTGTCCGGGGGCACCGGCGGCCGCAGGGCCCGCCATCCCGCCCCCGCGGCGCCCAGGGTGGCCAGCCTCGTCGTCGCCGCCCAGGCCTGCCAGCTCAGGGCCACCGTGCCGGCGTGGGCCACGAGCTCCGGCGCGAACCCCTCGCCCACCCGCGACGCACGCGGCCACGCTCCTCCCGGGGGGCGCACCGCGGCGAGGACACCGACGTTCGAATCGAACGCGACGACGAGGCGGCGGCCGGTCGCGACGACCGAAGGCCGGCGACCCCCCGCGGCCCCTGGCAAGGCGGCGGGCACGGACCAGCTGTCGCCGCGCAGGTCCGCCGTGCCGATGCTCCGATCGGAGGTCGGGCCGGATCCCTGGTTCCAGAGGACCGTCGCGTCGCCCGCGGCGTCGACGGCCAGTGCGACGTCGGCTCCGTACGCGGGCGCGAGGCCCGCGGGTCGGACGATCTGCGGGGGGCCCCAGTCCGCCGATCCGGGGGGCTGGGCCCGCGAGATGACCGAGCCGTCGGCCGCGCCCATCACCACCAGCGCCCCGCCACCGGGCGTCATCTCGACGTCCGCGATCCGCGTTCCGGAGGGGCCGCCGACGGCGCCGCCGGGGAGGTCCGCGAGCGTCTGCGCCGGCGACCACCGGGCAGGCCCTGAGCGCCGGGCCGCCCGCACACGGACCCTCGACCCCGCAGGGGTCTCAGTGAGGACGGCCCACACCGCCACCGCGCGCCCCGTCGCGTCGGCCGCGACGTCGGTCTGCACCACCGCACCGGCCTCGCCCGGATCGAGGAGGACGGCCTCCCATGATCCCCGGCCGGGTGAGTGCTCGGCGGCGATGGCGCTGGCGCCCCTGCTCTCCCCCGACCAGACGGCGAGCACCCGCCCGCTCACCGTCGCCGTCGACACGTGCTGCACACCGAAGTCCGATGTCCGGACGACGCCGCTCGACCCCGCACCGGCCGCCTGACCCACGACGGCCACCAGCACGACTGCCGTCGCGACCAGCGTCGCGACGGGCCGCCGGCGGGGAGGGGCCTGGGTCGGGTGGACGGCCATCACGGTCAGTCTGCCCCACGGGGGGGACGATGCCGCCGGCCCGGGTTCCGCCGGCATCGGGCGGGCCCGGGCCTCCGAGCCCTGCACGCCGAAGGGGGCGGCCTCTGGCCGCCCCCTTCGTGTCCATCCCACCCCGGCGCCTGCAGCCGCCGATAGCCTCGGCCTGCTGGCGCTGAGACCTACCCGCGCTACTGCACCAGCTCGAAGATCTTGAACATCGGCAGGTACATCGAGATGACCACCACGCCGACGATGCAGCCTACACCGATCATCATCATCGGCTCAATGATCGAGGTGAGCGACTTCAGCATCGTCGCGACCTCGTCGTCGTAGAAGTCGGCCAGCTTGTGGAGCATGGTGTCCACGGCGCCGGTCTCCTCACCCACCGAGAGCATCTGCGTGACCATCACCGGGAAGACGCCGGTGCGCGCGAGCGGGGTCGCCAGGGGCTGGCCCTCGCGGACGCGCTCGGCCACCTCGCCCATCGGGTCGGAGATCACGCGGTTGCCCGCGGTCTTGGCCGTGATGTCGATCGCCTGCAGGATCGGAACGCCGGACGCCGTCAGGGTGCCGAGCGTCCGGGCGAAGCGGGCCACCGCGATCTTGCGCACGATGTCGCCCACCCGCATGGGGAAGCGCAGCTTGATGGAGTCCCACATGTACTGACCGCGGTCGGTCGACTTCCACTTGCGGAAGATGGCGAGGAGCACGATCGGCACCAGGATCATCAGGTACCAGTACGACCTCATGGCATCCGAGAGGGTGATCATGAACTGGGTCAGCGCCGGCAGGTCGCCGCCGAGGTCTTTGAAGATGTCGGCGAACACCGGGATGATGAAGAGGATCATCCCGATCAGGACCAGCACGGCGAAGACGCCGATCAGGACCGGGTAGACCATCGCCGAGCGCACCGTGCGCTTGAGGTTGTCGTCCTTCTCCAGCTGCAGGGCGACCCGCTCGAGGACCTCCTCGAGGTTTCCGCCCGTCTCGCCGGCGCGGACCATCGCGACGAAGAGGTCGTTGAAGATCTTGGGGTGCTTGGCCAGCGCCTGCGACAGCGCCAGACCGGCCTCGACGTCGTGCCGCACCGCGATGATCGCGTGCTTGAGCTTGGGCGCCTCGGTCTGCTCCTCGAGCACGTAGAGGGCGCGCAGCAGCGACAGGCCCGAGGCGATCATCGTCGCCAGCTGGCGGGCCATGACGGTGACGTGACGGGCCTTGAGGCCGCGGTAGCGGTCGAGGATCTCCTCGACCGTCGGGGCCTTCGACTTGGCGTCGACGTCGGTGACCGTGAGGCCGCGCAGCCGCAGCTGGGCGGCCACGGCGGCCTTTGAGTCGCCCTGGATCTCGCCCGCCGTGGGGGCGCCCGAGCGGTCGAGCGCCTTGTAGGTGAACGTGGTTGCGCTCATGCGGCCTTCACCATCCCCAGCAGGCGCTTGAGCTCGTCCGGGTGGCCCGCGCGCTCGACGGCCATGTCGAGGGTCACGACCCCCTGACGGACGAGCGTGGCCAGCGTCGAGTCCATCGTCTGCATGCCGTGTGCCGAGCCGGTCTGCATGACCGAGTAGATCTGGTGGGTCTTGCCCTCGCGGATCAGGTTGCGGACGGCCGGCGTCGGCATCAGGACCTCGCAGGCGACGGTCCGGCTGCCCGAGAGCGTCGGCACCAGCTGCTGGCAGCACACGCCCTGCAGGCCGTTGGCGAGCATGATGCGGACCTGCTCCTGCTGATGCGGCGGGAACACGTCGATGATGCGGTCGATCGTCTGCGGCGCGTCCGAGGTGTGGAGCGTCGCGAACACCAGGTGGCCGGTCTCGGCCGCGGTGAGGGCGATCTGCATCGTCTCGAGGTCGCGCATCTCGCCGACGAGGATCACGTCGGGGTCCTGGCGCAGCACGCTGCGCAGGGCGTTGGCGAACGAGAGCGTGTCGGCGCCCACCTCGCGCTGGTTGATCATCGAGCGCTTGTGCCGGTGGAGGAACTCGATCGGATCCTCGACGGTCATGATGTGGCAGGCGCGCTTCTCGTTGATCTCGTTGATCAGGGAGGCGAGCGTGGTCGACTTACCCGAGCCGGTCGGGCCGGTGACAAGCACCAGGCCGCGGGGCTTGGTGGTCCACTCGCGCAGCGCCGCCGGGAGGCTCAGCTCCTCGAGCGTCTTCAGGCCGCTCGGCACCACGCGGAACGCCGCCCCCAGCGACGCGCGCTGGTAGTAGGCGTTGACGCGGAAGCGCACCCGGCCGGGCACCGCGTAGGAGAAGTCGATCTCGAGATCGGTCTCCAGGCGCTGGCGCTGGTCCTGGTTGAGGAGTCCGTAGACCAGCTCGCGCGTGTCCTGCGCCGTCAGGGGGGTGTCGCCGAGCCGCACGAGCTCGCCGTTCAGGCGCATCACGGGAGGCGCGCCGACCGACAGGTGGAGGTCGCTGGCGCCACTGGCGATCACGTTGGTGATGAGCTCGGCGAAATCGACCATGGACGCCTTTCGTGTTGCTCGTGGGAGGACAGCGGACGGTCCCGCTCAGATCTCGTATCGACCGGACATCGCCCAGCCTCAAGCGTTCCGCTCCGACGGGCGGTCACCCGACCGCGCGGGCGATCTCCTCGATGCTCGTGTGGCCCGAGAGCACCTTGAGCAGGCCGTCCTCGCGAAGCGTGCGCATGCCCTCCCGGCAGGCCTGCTTGGCGATCTCCTCGCCGGACGCCCCCGTGACGGTCAACCGCTCCATCGCCTCGCTCATCACGAGCATCTCGTAGACGCCGACGCGCCCGAGGTAGCCGGTCTCCTGGCAGCGCGGGCACCCCACGGGGCGGAACACCGGCACCGGATCGGGCAGGCCCGGGGGCAGGATCGAGATGTCCACCAGCTCGCGCAGCGTCGACTGGGGCACCAGCGCCTGCTGCTTGCAGTGGCTGCAGAGCCGGCGCGCGAGGCGCTGGGCCAGGATCCCGGCCACGGCGCTCGCAGACAGGAAGGGCTCGACGCCCATCTCGGTGAGGCGCGTCAGCGCGCCGGCCGAGTCGTTGGTGTGGATCGTGGCCAGCACGAGGTGGCCGGTCAGGGCCGACTCGACGGCGATCTGGGCGGTCTCGCGATCGCGGATCTCGCCGATCATCACGATGTCGGGGTCGCACCGCAGGATCGAGCGCAGGCCGGCGGCGAAGGTGAGGCCGGCCTTGGGGTTCACCTGGACCTGGTTGATGCCGGGCAGGCGGTACTCGACCGGGTCCTCGACCGTGATGATGTTCTTGTCGGTCGAGTTGAGCTGGTTGAGGGCGCCGTAGAGGCTCGTCGACTTGCCCGAGCCGGTCGGGCCGGTCACCAGCACCGCGCCGTAGGGGCGCCGGTAGCAGGCCTCGAACTTGGCCAGCACGTCCGGGGCGAAGCCGAGGTCCGACAACTGCAGCATCACGTTGCTCTTGTCGAGGATGCGCATGACGATCTTCTCGCCGTACACCGTGGGCAGCGTGGCGACGCGCAGGTCGAGCGGCCGCCCGCCGACGGTGAGCCCGACGCGCCCGTCCTGCGGCACGCGGCGCTCGGAGATGTCGAGGTCGGCCATGATCTTGATGCGGCTCGCGACGCCCACCGCCAGGCGGAACGGCACGGAGGTGACCGTGCGCAGCACGCCGTCCACGCGATAGCGGACGACCATCTCCTTGGCCTGGGGCTCGAGGTGGATGTCCGAGGCCCGCTCGTCGACCGCCCGCGCGATCAACGAGTTGACCAGGCGCACGACCGGCGCGTCGTCGGCGGTGTCGGAGATGTCGGCCTGATCGAGGGGCGCGTCGTCCCCCCCGCTCTCCTCCACCAGGTCGGCCACCACCGCGTCGAGGCGCGAGGTCTGGCCGAGCAGCGTCTGGATCTCCTCCACGCTCGCCAGCGCCGGGCGGATCTCGTGACGCGTGAGGATGCGCAGGTCGTCGATCGCGAAGACGTTGGAGGGGTCGGCCATCGCCACCAGCAGCCGGCCGTCGGGCTCGAGGCGCACCGGCACGGCCTGGTAGCGGCGCGCGCTCTTCTCGTCGATCAGCCGGCCGACGGAGGGGTCGACTCCATCGGCGAGCGTGAAGACCCCGACGCCCATCCGTGCGGCCATCGCCCGCGCGAGCTCGTCGCGGGTGATCCGCTCCTCGCCGACGAGCATCTCGCCGAGCTTGCGGCCGTCCTCCTTCTGGCGCGCGATGGCCGCCTCGAGATCCTGCGGCGTCAGCACCCCCATGCGCACGAGCACCTGCCCGAGCGGCTCGCCTCGGGGGATGCGGATCGCGCCCGGGCGCAGCGCGGGCGGGCCGGCCACCACCGGGGCGGGCGGCGCGGACGGGCGCGGCGGGCCCTGTGGGCGCGGCGGGCCGGCCGGGCGGGCGCCCACGGCGGGACGCGGCGCCGCGGGCGGGCCCACGGCGGGG
>LNFM01012931.1_pt1 | contig 10804 bp, 6 predicted proteins | sample 596031 | NCBI WGS metagenome assembly LNFM01 (sample SAMN04254537, study PRJNA301005) | activated carbon metagenome | isolation source: dual media filters at the Ann Arbor, Michigan drinking water treatment plant | place: USA: Ann Arbor | reverse complement strand
ATTTTGGCCCTGTGTATCGGGGCCAATACGGCGGTGTTCAGTTTATTCTCAAACGCCATTCTTCGGCCGCTTCCCGTGGACCGTCCTGAGGAGTTGTACTCGCTCGATTCGGTGGGACGAGGAGACGTTAGCCCGGCATTCTCCTATCCGAACTACAAGGATTTTCGAGACCGGAATACGTCGTTCACGGACTTGGCCGCGTACCGGGTGGCGGCCATCAGCCTGGGCGCCGAAGGACGGGCGGAACGGCTGTGGGGCTACCTCGCGTCGGGCAACTACTTTCCGATGCTCGGCATCAATCCCCATCTGGGCCGTCTCTTGAGCCCGGATGACGATCGAAATCCCGGCGCGCATCCGGTAGTGGTGCTGAGCCACGCGACGTGGGTAAAGCGTTTCGCGGCGGATGCTACGGCCATTGGCCGCCGAGTGATCCTGAATGGGCGCGAGTACACCGTGATTGGCGTTGCGCCGCCCGGCTTCAACGGAACGGAGAAATTGGTTCGCTGTGACGTTTGGGTGCCGATGATGATGCAGCCTCAAATTGAACCGAGTTACCCTTCACTCGAGCAGCGTGCCTCTGAGAACATGTTCGTGCTGGGACGATTGAAGCCGGGCGTGAGCTTAGTGCAGGCCGGGAGCGACCTGCAGCGGATCGCCCGCGAGTTGGGAGAGGCCTACCCGAACACCAATCGAGGGTTGGCGATCGGGCTGACCCCTCCCGGACTGTTGGGCGGATACCTGCGGGGACCTTCGCTCGGGTTCTCGACGGCGCTGCTGGCAGTGACTGGACTGGTTCTGTTGATTGCCTGCAGCAACATTGCGGGCCTGTTGCTGGCGCGGGCGGCGGACCGGGCGCGGGAGACCGCGATCTATCTTGCCTTGGGGGCTGGGGCTTCGCGCCTGTTGCGGCAGCATTTCGTCGAGAGTCTGGTGCTTTCGGCGCTGGGCGGCGGGGCGGGCCTGCTGCTGGCGGCTTGGCTGAACGCCGCACTGGTGGCGGCCATGCCGAAGATGGATTTGCCGGTGCAATTGGAACTTTCGCTGGACTATTGGATCATCGCCTTCTGCGCCGGCCTGAGTCTGGCGACTTGCCTCTTTTGCGGGTTGGCGCCGGGATGGCGGGCCGCGAGGATGAACGTGCTCGAAGGACTAAAGTCGGGCGGAGTGGGCCAAAGCTCGCGCCGGTGGCAACTTCGGGATGTTCTGGTCGGCCTGCAGGTAGCGGGTACGCTGGTGCCCTTGACGGGGGCGTTACTGGCTGTACAGGGACTGCGGAATGCGGTTACGTTCGATCTTGGCTTCCGGCCGGAGGGCGCCGCCATGCTGGCTTTCGACCTGGAGTTGCAGGGCTACCCACGGGAGAAGCGGGAACCTTTCCAGCGGCGGGTGCTCGAAGAGGCGGGCGTCACTGCGGGGTTGATCTCCACGCTTCCCCTGAGTATTGAGAGTTCGTCGACCACGATTCGTTTAGAGGGCGATGCGCCGAAGTCGACAGCCGAACTGCCTCTGGCGGCGGAGTATAGCGCCAGCCCTGGATATTTTGCCGCGGCGGGAACGCGGCTGCTGGCCGGGCGCTTGTTTAGCGAAGCCGATAAGGCGCCGGTGATGGTGGTCAACGGGACGTTCGCGCGACGCTTTCTTCCGGCGGACCGGCCCTTCGCGCGGCGGGTTCGTTTTTCGGACGATGGGGAGTGGATCGAGGTGGTGGGCATCGTCGAAGATGGCAAACACCGGTCGCTGACTGAAGGCCCGACTCCGGCGCTCTTCCGGCCGCTTCGCCAAAGTCCGGCTAATCGCGTGGTGTTGCTGGGGCGGAGCGACGCGCCGGAAGCGGAGACGCAGCGCCGGTTGCGCGAGGCGGTGCGCCGGCTCGATCCGGCGGTCGCCGTGTTTAACGAAGGGCCGCTGCGCGACCACCTTCGGCTGGCTCTGCTGCCCAGTCGAGTGGCCGCGGGTGCGCTTTCCACCTTCGCGGTCCTCTCGCTGTTGATGGCCTCGGCCGGGATCTTCGGCCTGATGGCCTATGCCATCTCGCAACGATCGCGCGAGATTGGCATCCGGATGGCGATTGGCGCAACGCCGTGGCAAGCCGTGGCCGGATTGCTGCGGCGGGCGGCCATGCTCATTGCCGCCGGGGCCGTGGGCGGGTTGGCGCTATCGGTTTTGATGGTGCGCCTGCTCGGCCCGCTGTTGGCCGGTGGGGCCGAACTTGGCTTCCTTACGATGGCGATGGCCGCGGCGGCGCTCTGCACGATCGGTTCGCTCGCCGCGTTCTACCCGGCCCGGCGTGCCACCCGGATCGATCCGTTGATTGCTCTGCGCTATGATTGAGCGGACTATGGACCGGATCGTTTCGTTGGATGTCCTGCGCGGGTTCTCGCTGCTGGGGATTCTGCTGATGAACATCGTGTCGTTCGGCTTGCCGTTTGCGGCCTACATGAATCCCGCCGTTTATGGCGGAGCGACGGGCGCGAATCTAACGATGTGGTACGTCGCGACCGTGATGTGGGATGGCAAGATGCGGGCGATTTTTTCGCTGCTGTTTGCCGCCAGCTTTGATGTATTTCTTTCCCGGCTGCCGGAAGAGGACCGGGCAAAACTCTACTATCGCCGGACGCTTTGGCTCATAGTGATCGGCCTGCTGCACGCCCACCTCATCTGGTCCGGCGACATCCTCTATTCATACGGCGTCATTGGACTCTTGCTGTTTCCGCTGCGCAAGCTTTCGACGAAGAAGCTGATTTGGGCGGGGGCCATCATCCTGGTGCTGCACTCGTTGTGGAACCTGGGTGGAGCCTTCGCGATGCGGGAGATGCAACAGAAGGGCGGCGCCGAGTGGGCTCAGATGGAGAAACTCTTTGCTCCTTCCGCAGCCCAAGTGGATGCTCAGATCCGGGTACATCGGGGCGACTACGTGGACAATCTTCTGATGCGGACGCGGGAGGCCTACGAATTCGAGGGCCCCATGTTCTTCCAGTTCATCTTTCTCGATGTGCTGGGCATGTTCGTGCTGGGCCTGGGCTTGGCGCGGGCCGGTATCTTCGATGCTTCGCGTAGTGTGCGCTTTTGCGGAGGCATGGCCGCGGCCGGTTTTGCGTTGGGCATCCCACTGAACTATTGGGCGGCGTCGCAGTGGCACGCCACGGGCTTCCGGATTCCCGACTACTTTCTTTACATCGCGTCCACGCAAGACCCCGGGCGGTTCCTGGTCGCCGCCGGCTATATCGGTGTGGTCATGATCCTCGTCAAGGCGGGCGTTCGCTGGTTCATCCAGCCCTTGGCCGCCGTGGGGCAACTGGCTCTTTCGAACTATCTGCTCACGTCGGTGCTGCTCACGCTCTTCTTCAATGGCTATGGGCTGGGCCAGTTCGCTCGCCTGGAACGGGCGCAGTTGTATTGGGTGGTGCTGGGCATGTGGGCGATCAACCTGACCTGGTCGCCGATCTGGCTGCGGTACTTCCGCTACGGCCCCGCGGAGTGGGCGTGGCGGTCGCTTACTTACTGGCGGTTCCAGCCGCTGCGCCGAGCCAGCGGGCAATCCAATCCATCGCTTGCGACACCGCCTCCGGCGTAGGCGAGTGCCCGGTGCGGTGATTGTAGAAACCGAGCCGATCCGGATCCCGGTAGAGCGGCCGCGCGGCGGCCAGAAACTCGAGACCCTTATCGTTGTCCGCGGAGTCGCCGGCGATGAGGAAAAACGGCCGCGGCGCGAGCAATCCGATCAACTCGTGCTGGTCGGTGCCGGGCGGGATGTCGCGGATGCGCTCGCCCCAGTACCAGAAATCCTCGTAGTTCGAAAAGCTGAAGCCGATGCCTGGCTCCGACGTCACGGCGACATGGATGCGAGGATCAAGCGCCGCCGCATACAAGGTCATCTTGCCGCCGAGCGAGTGGCCAATCATCGCGATCCGCTCCTTGTCTACATCCGGCCGCGTATGCAGGTAGTCGACTAGGCGCTGCGCATCCCAGACCCACTTGCCGAGGCCGGTGACGCCGGGATGGCGCAATGCCAGATTGGCCACCGCCTCCGTGTAGCTTTCGCCATAGCTCTCACCGAACCAGCGGATGGCCACGGCCATGAAGCCGCGGTCGACGGCGTGCTGGGCGAAATTGCGCACGCCGGGCGGCGCGAAGTTGCGGCCGCCCAGGTTGCGGCCCGCCGGGGCGTCCACATCATAGAACGGCACGATCACCACCGGCAGCGGCTTGTTCCCCGCGTTCGCCGGCCGCATCACGAGGATCTTTTCGGAGTAGTCCTTCTCCACTTGCAGATAGCCGAGTTCCACGCCGGGGAACGCCTCCACGCGGGTGAAGCTGGGCGCCGGCGCGGGGCCGGTGGGTTGGCCGAGCAGCTTCATCCATTTTTCGCGGAGGCCAGCCGCGGAGCGCAGTGGTGTGGGCGCATTGGCCGGTGCATTGCGGGCGACTCGGAAGCCGGTATAGCGGCTGCGCCGGTCCGGCGGAAAGGAGGAGCGGAAGCCTTTGGTCCAGCCCGAGGCGGGCGTCAGAAAGCCGCCGCCGCGCAGGGCTCGCTCCACCCCTTGCGCCGGATTGGCGTCCGGTGCCGCCGGGTCGAACCAGTTCTGGCACCATTCCCAGACATTGCCCAGCAGATCATGCACCCCGTTCCGGTTAGCCGGAAAGGAGCCGACGGGAGCCGTTCCTTTTTCGAGCGACTCCTTCAGCCGCGCCACGCTCTTGGTTTCCGTGGTCGCCAAGCGGCCGGGCGTCTGTTCCGTTCCTAGCGCGGCGCCCCACTCGGACTCGGTCGGCAAGCGGTAGCCGTTGGCGGAGGGGTTGGGGCGACCGGTGGCCAGGTCGTATACCGGGGTGAGCCCTTCCTTCTGACTGCGCAGGTTGCAATAGCGAAGCGCGTCCCACCAGGAGACGGTTTCCACCGGCCGCGTGGGGCCCGGATAGAACGAAGGGTTCTGGCCGGTGATGGCCTGATAGCTCTCCTGCGTCACTTCGGTCTTGCCGAGTAGAAAGGGTTGCGTGCCGGGTCGAACCGGAATCAAGACGAGATCCTGAGCCATGGCGACGGCGGCCAGCAGACCAAGAAGAGGTAGCCTGTGCATACCTTGAGAGGGTATCAGGGTAGGTGGGAGACGTAGTAGTACACGGCGAAAAGCACGGCGCCCAGCGTCAGGGCGGTGACCAAGGCGACGGGCCAGGCGGTGCTGGCGGCGGGCTTTGCCGGTGCGCCGGCCAGGGAGCGGATTTGCTGGGTTGACTGGGTGCGCACGAGCAGCTTGCGGAGGTGCTCCAACGCCTCTGCATAGGACGCGGGACGCTTGGCGGCGTCCTTGTCCATCATGCGGTTCAACAGGTCCGTCAAAGGCGTCGGGATACCGCCGATCAAGGTGGTCAAGGGCCGCGCGGGCTTCGCGGGGTCGCTGTGCCATTCCATCCAGGGCAGCCCCGAGCCCACCTCTTCCATTCCCGGGAACTCCCGAGCAAAGGCCTTGCGGCCCAGGAACAGTTCATAGGCCATAAAGCCCAACGCGTAGAGGTCGGCCTTGACGGTGTCCACCGGCTGGTTGCGGAGGAGTTCCGGCGCGGCGTACTTCGGCATCGAGACCATCATGGTGTCTCTGCGGCCGGTCGCTCCGTGGGAGCCGATCTCAATCTGGCCCGTGGAGGAGAATCGGATGGAGTAAGGCGTGACGGGATCGTGCCGGGCATCGATCTTCGTGAGCGCTTCGAGCACGGCGACCAGCAGGTTGACGAGCGTACCCACCTCGGCTGGGCCATCGGTGAGCAGGTCCGCCAAGGGACGAAACGTGACCGGCGCGGTGACGGGCGTCTCCGGCGCGGCGTAGGCCGCCACCGGGGCGAAGGACCCGAGGCTCATCAAAATAGCATCGGCGTTCTGAAACCGCCGCTCTGGTTGGGGTTGCAGACAACAGAGCAACATCTGTTCGAGCCACGGCGGAACGTCCGGGCGCTTATCGCGGAAGGGCGGGGCGGGCTTCGTACAACGGTCGATGAGGCTCCAGCCGGGGAATGGAGAAGCACCGGTAAGCGCTTCATAAAGCACCATACCCGCCGAGTAGATATCGCTCGCCTGGGTCTCTGGCATGTCAGAGAGTTGCTCGGGACTCATGTAATCCGGTGTGCCGAGCGATGGCCCCACCGTGCGCGGCGCATGCAGTTCCTTCGAGGTTCCAAAGTCCATCAGCTTCCACACGCCATCGGGCCGAAGCATGAGATTGTTCGGCTTGATGTCGCGATGGACAATGCCCAGCGCGTGGATGGCGCTGAGCGCGCCGAAGAACTGCCGGCAGAGAGATTCGACTTCGGGCAAGGAGAGCGTACGCGTTAGCGCCAGATAGCTGTCGAGGCTGCGGCCGGCGACGTACTCCATCACCAGGTAGGTCCAGCCTTCGTGCACCCCGGCGCCATAGATTTCGACAACGTTTGGATGCCGCAGCTTTTCGCCGACTTTGATTTCCCGCTTGAACCCTTCCGATAGCCGGGCGTGAGCCATGGCCTTTTGCTTGAGTACCTTCAACGCCACGATCTGTTCGGTCGTCGTATCGCGGGCCTTGAAGATGACGGAAGTGGCACCCTCGCCGATCTGATCGAGCAGCAGGTATTGGCCGCCGACGTAGATGGGCGAGCGGAGATCTGGCTTCCACACTGGCGCATTCGGAAGACTGGAGGGCATCACTGACATAGCGAGAAATCGTGCGAAAACGCCTCTAGGTTCCGTGAAGTTCGCGATAGAGCCAGCCGCGAATGAACTTCAGGTCGCGATCGACGGTGGCCTTGGAAATGTTGAGAGCCTCGGCGACCTCTTCGACGGTGAAGGCGAGGAAGAAACGGAACTCAATGATCTGGGCTTTGCGCGGGTCCAACTCGGCCAACCGGTCGAGCGCCCGGTCGAGATCGAGCAGGTCGGAGTCCTGTTCGCCCAGCCACGCAAGTTCTTCAGAAAGCGGAATGCGGATCGCATTGCCGCCACGCCGTTGTGCCTGATGGCCGCGGGCGTGGTCGACGAGGATCATGCGCATGAGTTTGGCGGCAAAGGTGAAAAAGTGGCCGCGATCGGCGACGCCCACCTGTCGCTGTTGGGCGAGGCGGAAATAGAGCTCATGGAGCAGGGCGGTTGGCTGCAGCGTATGGCCATCGCGCTCCCGCCGCATGAGGCCGGAGGCGATCTGATGCAGCTCGTCATAGACCAGCGGGACGATGCGGTCGAAAGCCGCACGGTCCCCGGCACGCCAATGGGCCAACAACTGGGAGATTTCGCCCGGGTGATCGCTACTCATGCTGGTCTCGGAATCGATAGGGTAGCAGAATCACTGCTTCCAATCGGAGCGGAGCTGCTTGGCGATGCGGCCGGCGATGCGCTTGGCGGTGTCGCCCAGTCCGAGCGGTTGGCGATCGCCGACTTCGGTCACCCATAACACTTTGTTGTCTACGCGCGTCCGGACGCGGGCTTTCGCGCGGACCTTGTTTTTCAGGCCGAAGATGCGGCCGGCCGCGGCCACTTTGCCGCCGCCTTCTTCCTCGATGTCGACGTCCAACACTGCCTCGGCGCGGCCAGCGGAATTCACGATTTCGACGCGGCCGCCGAGTTCGTCGGAGATCTCACGGCGGAGTGCGTCGTCGAAGGCTTCATCAAGTGGTTTGAGGTAGAGGTGCTTCACCTCCGACAAGCGAAAGGGTACGCGAGGCTTTGACGCGGGCGGGGGCGCCGGTTCGGGCGCTGGTTCGGGCTTGGTGGGCAGTGGGGCGGGCGGCGGGGTGAAGCTCGCAACCGGCTCAGGGGGAGGGGCCTGCGGCCTGGCCGGGGATGGGTCGCGAAAGGAGTTCGCGATGACCTGCAGCAGGGCCGGCAAAGCGCCCACGGCTCGCAGATCGGCCGCTTGCTGGGGACTCATCCGGAAGTTTACGCCGCGTTCGAGGATCGCGTTGCTGATGGTGCCTTGCACGGTGGGGCCGAGCGTAAGCGACCGGCGGATGCTGGGGAACGTGAGCGGACCGGGTCCGCCTTCGTTGAGAACGGCCAGAATGGTGGCCCGGGCGGGTGGTGTTGGCGGCTGCACCGGTGGGGGCTCCGCGGGCATTGGTTCCGCGGCGGGCTGCGGGGGGAGGATTACTTCGGGAGCGATCGGCGCGACTTGCGACTCTTTCGGTGGGGGAGGAGGCCACGGTTGACTGGCGGCTTCCGCGGCGGCGGCCTTTTCCTGACGGCTCTTATCGAGATAGAGTTTCACGCCCCAGACGCTGACGGCGAGCAGGATCAACGCCCCGATGGAGGCGGCGAAGATAGCCAACTCCTTGTGTTGGAACGTCGGCTTGGGCTGGCTCGCCGGTTTGGCCACTTGCGTCTGCTTCGGGAAGGTGATGGGGAATCCAGTGGTGCGCACGGCCTCTTGGAACTCAGCCGCAAAGGTGGCGGCGTCCGGGAAGCGGTGGTTCGGGTCCTTGGCCAAGGCCCGCATGAGCGTCGCTTCAATGGAGGCGGGAAGTTGGATGCCTAGTTGATGGGGAGCGGGGGGCGCCTCTTCCACCTGGGCCCGCAGCATGGCGAAGTCCGTGTCGGCCTGAAAGGGCAGACGCCCGGTGAGCATTTCGTAAAAAACGACGCCGAGCGAATAGATGTCGCTGCGGGCGTCGGCGGGTTGTCCGAGGGCGCGTTCCGGCGCGAGATATTCGAGCGTTCCCACCACGCGGGCCTCGCGGGTTTGGCCGCCGGTGTTCAGGATGCGGGCGATGCCGAAGTCTGTCACCTTCACGCGGCCATCCGGCGTGAGCATGATGTTGGCTGGCTTCAGGTCGCGGTGCAGAATGCCCATTTGATGGGCGTGGCGGACGGCCTCCAGGATCCAGAGCAGATAGCCAACCGCCTGCTGCCATGGCAGCCGGCCGGTATGCTGCAGCAGGCGCTCGAGCGTGGAGCCCGGCACAAACTCCATCGCCATGAACAGTTCGCCTTCCTGCGGGAAGAAGCTGTACAGCGTGGCAATGGACGGATGATTCAGGCGGGCCAGGGCCACGGCTTCCGTCCGGAAGCGTTCGAAGAGTTCGGCGTTCCGGGCGATATCCGGGCGGAGTACCTTGATGGCCACCTGGCGTTCCACCAATTGATCGACGGCGCGGTACACGGTACCCATCCCGCCTTCGCCGATCTTCTCGACAATTTGATACGTGCCCACCACCCGGCCGATCATACGCTGGTTCCACTCAATTGTAGGACCACTGCGCTGATGTTATCGGTGCTTACGCGCTCAATGGCGACATCCAAGAGGCGGCGGCAGGCAGCGGACGGATCGAGCCCAGCGGTGAGGGTGGCCATCTCCGGCTCCTCAATCACTTCATAGAGACCATCCGAGCAAAGCAGGATTCGATCGCCGGGCCGCATCGGGAACGGCGCGGCCCAGGATGCCGCATCGACCCGCGGCCGCGTGCCCATCGCCCGCAGAATCACGTTCCGCTCCTCGTGCACGCGCGCCTCGGCCCGCGTCAGCATGCCCTTTTTCACCATCTCCATGGTGGTGGAATGGTCCTCGGTGAGGCAGTAGGTTTGCTGCTCCCGAATCAGGTATGCCCGGGAGTCGCCAATGTGAGCGCAGTAGGCGAGGCCGTTGACTACAGACACCGCCGTGCAGGTTGTACCCATGCCCAGCAGCCCTTTCTTCTCGCGGGACTGGGCGAAGATCTCCTGATTGGCGGCGGCGAAGGCCTCTTCGAGCGCGGCCTGCGGCCCTGATTCGCTGCCGAAGTAGAGCTCGCCCACCCGTTGGGCGGCCAGATGGCTGGCCACCTCGCCGCCTTCGTGGCCGCCCATCCCGTCGGCGACGAGCGCGAGGACGCCCTTGGCCAGCAGCAGGCCCGTTTCGGCAGGTGCGTGGAAGTACACACTATCTTCGTTGCGCTGCCGGGTCGGCCCTCGGTCGGAGAGCGCGGCGCCGATCACCCGCAGCGGGACGATTCCTTCGCCCGTGGGTCGCAATTGAAAGTCAGTCGTCGACATAAGGGAATCTACATGACGGGCTTCGTGCCCATCAGTTCCATACCGAATCGGATGGGTACGGCGAAGGTGATGCGTGCGTCGGACTGAATGGCGTAGGTGAAGAGCCCGATCACGCGTCCTCGCTCGTCCATCACCGGACCGCCGCTGTTTCCGGAACCGGTGGAGTTCACGGTCAACTGGTAGACGTCGCCGAAGGTGGACATGGTTGCTTCGGTCAGGCCGGCCCGTCCGCGGATGACGCGGCCAATGTTGCCGAGGCTCAGCGTCGGATCCGGGATCATCTTCATTTCCGTGGAGGGAGCCATGGCTTCCTTGGACTGAATGGCGCCGACCACCATCGGAGAGACGCCGGGGTATCCGAGGACCGAGATCTCATCGCCTTGCGCGATGGAGTCGTAGTTGTCGTGGAGTTCCAGCTTCTGCACCGGCCGCGGCAAATCTACCTTCACCAAGGCGACGTCAGCTTGGTCCGAGATGCGCACCAGCTTGGCTTGCACGCCCTCGCGGTTGCGCGGGAAGGTGACATCCAAATAGTCGTTCCGGCCTTCAATCATCTTGCCGGTGATTGCCTGAGGCACGAGCGGACTGCCGTAGTCGAATTTGCCCCTAACGATGAACCGCGCTTTCGAAGGCACCCAACGGGGGAACTGTTGCGCGCCGATCGGGGTCAATTTCCGGCCCCCTTGGGGATCGGTCTGCAGGACCAAGCCGACGGGCGCTCCGAACTCATAGGTCGACTGCCATGAGGCGGCCACATGGCGATTGGTTAGAATGAACCCGTCATTGCTGACGATGAAGCCGGTGCCGGAATGCAAGCTG
>LNFM01014676.1_pt1 | contig 10805 bp, 4 predicted proteins | sample 596031 | NCBI WGS metagenome assembly LNFM01 (sample SAMN04254537, study PRJNA301005) | activated carbon metagenome | isolation source: dual media filters at the Ann Arbor, Michigan drinking water treatment plant | place: USA: Ann Arbor | reverse complement strand
CGATCCTGCGCGCGACATCCAGCACCTGCGCCGCCTTGTCGTAAGGAATGAAGGCGACGCCCGCCTCGTCGGCGCAGACGATGTCGCCGGGTTTCACCTGGATGCCGCAGATCTGCACGGTGCCGTTGACTTCCACCGTCTGCATCCGCCACTTGCCGGTGATCGGCGTGAAGCCCTTGCACCACACCGGCCAGTCCATGCTGCGGTACTGGTCGGGGTCGCGTACGGTGGCATCGACGATGGCGCCGATGAAACCCTGGCGCCTGGCGATGGTCGCCGACTGGCCGCCCATGTTGGAGCAGCCCATCACGCCCTCGATCACCAGCACGTCGCCGGGCTCGGCAAGGTTGTGCGCCTCGGTTTCGCCCTGGCCGCTGGATTTGTCGAGCGCGGCCTTGTGGATCTGGGTCGCGTGCGCGACATTGCGCACGGTCAGCGCCGGGCCGACGATGCGCCGGCCGAGGGTCACCGGCGGCAGCACACAGGCCGGCACCACGGCGACGAGGCCCAATTCGTCGCAGGCGGAATCCCTCGATGATTTCGGGGGCAACGCGCGGCAGTTCCAGTATGCGAATGGCTTCGCGCGGCAGTTTGCCGAGGGTGGTTTTGGGCATGGATTCCTCCTGAGTCTGGGGAGGAGTTTACTGCGCCGGGCGGAGCATGACTCCTGACTGATGACAATGTGGAACGGAATTCCGGCACTGCTTCAGTTGTCTTTCAGAACGCGCAGCGCTGCGGCGGTGCGGGTGGCGACTCCGAGACGGCGGAAGATGTTCTCGACGCGGGTTTTGACGGTCGACAGGCTGATGCCCAGCGTGGCCGCGATTTCGTCGTTGGTCCTGCCGGCAGTGATCTCATGCAGGACCTGGGCTTCGCGCCGGCTGAGTCCAAAGCGCGTCATCAGCGCGAAGGTCACGGCTTCGCCATCCACGCGGCCTGACTCTCCTCCGGCCGCGGACTCTGCCCTCAGCCGCGCCAATTCGGAACGGGCTGCCGCGTTGCGGTAGGCCTGGATGAAATGCGGGCGCAGTCCGCTCAGCAGCGCGCGCTCGTTTTCACTGAAGTCGCGGTGTCTGCGGCTGACCGCAAAAAAGATCAGCTGGTCGCCGATGCGCTGGCCGATGGTGAGCTGGAAACGCACGTCGGCGAGCGGCTTGTAGAAATCGGCATAGAGGCCGGAATTGCGCCAGCGCCGCTGGCTGACGAAACCTTGAGGATGTGCTGCACCGAGGGGTGCTGCTCGACGTGATCAAAAAACGCCGGGCGCAGCACCGGAAAATCCGGGATGGTGTCACTCAGCGCGCTCAGTGAATCGCCATTGGCGAGGTTGATCTCGTTGTGGCAGGTCAGCTCGCCACCGAATTCCTCGCGGACCATGCTCAGCGCGCGCTGGCGGAAATCCTCCAGGTTCTCGGCGGAATACAGTTTCAGCAGGATCCCGGAGAGGGGATGCTGCAATTCGGATGCCGAAGCCGGATGGTTCATTTGCCTGCTCCCGATGTTGGGTTTCTTCGTTCATGCATGCGCGCCTTGTCGCAGGCATGCCGTGCCAGGACCGCGAAATCCGACTTTCGGCCGATGGGCAAAGTATAAGCGGCCCCACATCATGCGCACCAATGCCGAAAAATAGCTGCACGAAAATGCTGATCCTGAGGGTGTCAGGAATGTTCGGGTTGTGGCGGCGATGACAAACGAATAAAAAATATCAATTAAATCAATAAGTTGAAATAATGCGCGCTGTGCTGGACCGGAACCTGGGTATTGAATTCATCAGCTTGGACGGACTGCCGGTGTCGTTTCGGCGCCCTTCCATAAACGCGGACTTCGAGCCGTTTCCCCGTTGGCGCCCCCTGGCCTTCGCCGTGATGCTGGCCTGTGCCGGCGCCGCAATGGCCAATCCCGTCGGACCGCAGGTCGCCGCCGGATCGGCCACATTCAATACGTCCGGCAAAACACTCACGGTCACCAATACGCCGGGCACCATACTCAACTGGCAATCCTTTTCCATCGGCGCAGGGGAGCTGACGCGCTTCCAGCAGCAGTCGGCCCTGAGCGCCGTGCTCAATCGCGTCACCGGCAGTGATCCGTCGAGCATCCTCGGTACGCTGTCATCGAACGGCCGCGTGTTCCTGATCAATCCGCACGGCATCGTGTTCGGCCAGCGGTCAGTAATCAATACCGCGGGCTTCGTCGCATCGACGCTGAACATGCGCGATGAGGATTTCCTCGCCGGCCGGATGAAATTCGAGGGTGGTGGTCACGGCGCGCTGCGCAACGAAGGCGCGATCCGCGCCAGCGGCGATATTTTCCTGGTCGGGCCGCAGATTGAAAACGCCGGCCTGATCAAAAGCGACAACGGCAGCGTGCTCCTTGCGGCCGGGCAATCGGTGACCATCACCAGCCCCGATGCCCATGGCGTGCAGTTTGCGTTGCAGGCGCCGACCGATGCGGCGATCAATCTCGGCGCGATCGAGGCAAAAAACGCCGCAGCGATGTTCGCCGGCACGCTTAAACACTCCGGCGAGATCCGCGCCACCAGTGTCAGTGTCGATGCGAGCGGCCGGGTGATCCTCGCGGCGCAGAAAGACGCCATTGTTGACGGCAACGCGACCATCAATGTTGACAACAGCGCGGGCAAGGGCGGCTCGGTGCGGATTACCGGTGAACGCGTCGGTCTGTTCGACAACGCAGCGGTCAGCGCACGTGGTACCACGGGCGGCGGCGAGATTCTGGTCGGCGGGGATTATCAGGGCAGTAATCCGGCGGTGCGCAATGCCGCGATGACGCATATTGCGTCGGGAGCGGTGCTGGACGCCAGTGCGACCGCGTCAGGTCACGGCGGTCGTGTCATCGTCTGGGCCGATGACACCACGCGTGTGCATGGCACTGTGTATGCGCAAGGCGGGCCAAAGGGCGGGGCGGGCGGCTTCATCGAAACGTCGGGTAAACGCTTCCTCGATGTCTCCGGCATCAAGCTGTCGGCCTCCGGCGAGACCGCAGGTACCTGGCTGCTGGACCCGTTGAACATTGAGGTCGTGGCCGGTGCTGGTACCGTCAACAACAGCGGCGCGCCGTCATTCACGCCGGGCGGCGGCAGTTCGCAGATCGGCGCTGATCTGATCACGGGCCTGCTTGATGCCAACAACAATGTGACGCTGAACACCAATGTGGCGGGCGGCGATGCGGGTGATATCACCATCAATGCGCCGATTGTCAAAAGCGCCAACAACAGTGCGTCGCTGACATTGCTTGCCAACAACGACATCACGGTCAACCAGAACGTCACGCTGGGCTCACCCACCACAGGTCATGGTTCAGTCTTTACGGCGACAGCCGGCGGAAATTTCGCCATCAACAATGCCACTGTGACTGCCAGCAATATTGCAGTGACAGCCGGCGGCACCATGACACGTTCGGGTGCGCAGACCAATGACTTCATCTACGGCAACTCCGTTCCCTTTGCGATCGGTACGCTGGTGATGCAGGCCGATGACGGCGCCATCGGCAGCCCTGGCAACGCCATCCGCTTCGGCAATCCGGGCGACTCCTTTGGCCGGAGTTGGACCGCCAACACGGTCAATGCCGGTGCTGCCGGCCATATCTATCTGCAGATCACCAATCCCGGGGCCAGCCTGCAGACCGTCCTGACCGACCCCGCCACGGTGCAGAGCGTGGTGATCAGTCACACCGGCACGGACCTGAGCCTTTTTGGCGACCTTTCGGGCAACGACGACTGGAGCATCAATACTGCGGGTAATTTTTCTTCATGCAATTTCGGCGGCTGTGCCGGTGGCCACTTCACATTGACGGCCAATACCATCACTGTCACTGCGTCGGGCAACATCGGTGCATCTGGCAGTTTTGGTCCGCATGACCTGTTCAATACCTCCGCCAGCAACGGCAACATCACGCTGACCGCGGCGACCATCGACGGCACCGGCTGCGGCGGCGGCAACTACGGCATCGGCGTACGGCCGGGTTCGGGCACGGTGACAGCAACCTCCACCGGAGGACATCCGTCCTGCGGCGGCTCGATCCAGCTCGCGCATTACGGTGGTGATTTGCTGACCAGCCGCTACGTGCTGAACTTCACCGGCGGCGGCGCCGGCAACTACATGCGGCTCAAGGCTGCCGACGGCCACCTGATCGTGGACAACACCGCCGGGTTCAATGCCAGCCTCAACGACAAGGCGACCCTTCTGCAGACCCTGACTGCCGGCAAGGACATCATTTTCCAGGGTGGCACCGTGCAGGGAGGGCAGGTGGAAGTACGCGCGACTCGCAACATCGACAACCTGGCGCCCGGCACGGACGGTTTCGTGCAGACCAATGCCTTTGGCGGGCCGCACTGGATGTTGATTGCCGGCGGCGGCATCGGGCTCACCAACCCGATCGAAGGTCAGGCGAACTGGGTGGGCAGTGCGGCAACGAGTGCGGCCGGCGCAGCCGGGAATATCAATATCAAGTTCACGGGTGGTTCCCCCCGTTTCGGTGAAATCCGGACGGATGCCGGTTCGGTGCAGAACATCGACATTGAGTCGACGGTTGGCCTTATTTTCTCGACCGGGCAGCCGGGTTTCGGAGGAGTGCTCGGCGGGGGTTCGGTCAGCCTTACTGCGAACGATCATTACCTCATCAACGCCACAGGCAGCATCTTCTTTGACAATTTCAACAATTCGTTCACCGCCGATACCATTACGATGACTTCGGGCGGCAGCATTGTTCATGGTGTATCGGGCGGCGGCCACATGATGGCGACCACGGGGCTGTTGACAATGAACGCCAATGGCGGCTCAATCGGCGGCGCGGCCAACTATGCCCGGCTGCCGGGAACCGGGTCGCGCTTGTTACATGCCCTGAACGACATCTACATCGATGCCGACGCCAATCCGCTGTCGCTGAGCGGGCTCAGCACCGGCGCGGGCGTGGGCACCATCGGACTGCGCACCACGGCCGCCAACGACCTGACTTTAAGCGGTACCAGCAATATCAACGATGCACTGGTACTGAACATCGGCGGCAACATCATTTTTCCGGCAGCGGCCAGTTTCACCACCAGCGGCGGCCTGACGCTGAACAGTCCGACGCAAATTGCTGCAACGGCCACGGTTAACGCCACCGGCGGCACGCTGTCGGGCACCGGCGCGCTCAACAATGCCGGGACGCTGATCAAGGCCAACACCGGCACCAGCAATTTCTCAGGCGGCATCACCAACTCGGGCACGGTCAACGTCAATGCCGGCACGCTGGATCTGTCCGGCGGCTATACCGATGGCGGCGGCATGCTGATGCTCGGCGGCGGTGCGATCACCGCGCCCGCTGCGGGCCTGACGCTGGCCACCGGCACGCTCGGCGGTGTCGGCACCGTCACCGGCAATGTCGTCAACAACGGCACGCTGTCGGTGGGCGCGTCGCCGGGCACGCTGGTGATCAATGGCAATTTCACCCAGGGCGCGGCCAGCACGCTCAATGTCGAACTCGGCGGCACCACGCAGGGCGTCAACTACGATCTGCTTCAGGTGACCGGCACTGCCGCACTCGATGGCACGTTGAACGTTGCATTGTTCGGCGGGTTCGTCGGTGCTGCGGGCAATGTGTTTGATGTGCTGACCTATGCCAGCCGCAGCGGGGATTTCGCGACGAAAAATTTCCCTGCGGGTTACACCATGACGGCGACGCCTAATGCCGCGCTATATCAACTGGCGATGAGCGCAGTGCCGGGCGGTGGGGCCGTGGTGGTTGATGACGCAGTGAAGCAACCCGCAGTAGACGTCAAAATCCTCAACGACAAATTCATTTCGGCCGCGCTCGATCCCGGCAAACCTGCTGAAGATGAAGAGAAGAAAGGCGCGGTGCTCGAATGCAAATGACGCGCCGCGTTCGCACGGCGACGGCCACGCCGTCGATGGACGTCAATAAGCATTTGTTTTTATTGATAAATTTAGTTTTTCTCGCGATGGCGCTGATGGTGTGGTCCGGCACCGCAGCGGCGCAGGTCGCACGCGTGCTCGACACCAAGGGCACCGCGCTGGTCGAACGCAGCGGTCAGGTACCCCGACTGCTCGGCGCCGGCGAACAACTGGGCGAGCGCGATGTCATCAACGTTGCGCGCGATTCCTGGGCGATCCTCGAATTCAATGACCAGACGCGCATCACACTGCGGCCCAACACCGTGTTTCGCCTCGACAGTTACCGGGCCGATGCGCCGGAGACCATGTTGCTCGGCCTGGTCAAGGGCGGGCTGCGCGTAGTCACGGGGTTGTTCGGCAAACGCAATCCGCAGGGCGTGAAGTTTCAGACGGCGGTAGCGACCATCGGCATTCGCGGCACCGAGTTTGATGCGCGGTTGTGCGACGCGGATTGCGCAGCGGAAGAACGTGCGAGGCCTGCACCGCGACCGCTGGTGCTGCCAGTTGCACGGGTGGTCGAGATGAACGGCGTGGTCGCTGCGGGTCGTGCCGGTGAAACGGTGCGACTGCTGGTGCCGGGGGCGATACTCAATGAAGGTGATGCCGTGGCCACCGGACGCAACGGCGATGCGGTGCTGGTGTTCCGCGATGGTGCACGGGTCACGCTGGCTGCGAATAGTCGTTTCGCGATCAACCGTTTTCGTTATTACGAAGCGTCGCCGCTTAGCGGCAATGCATTCATGACGCTGTATGCCGGCAATGCCTTGGTCACTACCGGGCAACTCGCCAAAATCAGTCCCGATGCCTTCCTGTTCCGCACCGCGCTGGGGGTAGTGAGGCCTTTCGGCACTACCTTCGGTGGCGGCGGCTGCGTCGCGGGTTTTTGCGTCAGCGGCAGTGTGACAGCGAATTCGGATGGTGCCAGTGCTTCCGGCAGTGCCAGTGGTGGCGGTGCGAGTGCCAGCGGTACGGCCTCGGCAGGTGCGGGTGGCGCAAGTGCGTCAGGCACCGCCAGCACAGGAAGCAATACGGTTTCGGGAAGCACCGGTACGCTGGCACCACCGACCACCGGTACGGCGGGCGCACCCAATGCGCAGCAAGTCATGAACGAAGTGATCAATGGTGTAAACCAGGTGGTTGCGCAGGTAGCCAACACGGCCACCACCCAGGGTCAGAACGTTCAGCAGCAGGCCAACAACGTCGGCGTGGCTGTGCAGAATCAGGTTCAGAACACCGGTCAGGCGGTCAGTGAGGCGATGGTTACACAGGCGGTGAATGCGCTGAACGCGGCTACCGCGCCGATCGTCACTCAGATGACTGCGTTGATGACGCAGATGCGCAACAACCCGCCGCAGACCAACAGCGCGGCCCAGGAACTGTCCACCCGGATGACCCAGCTTGGGCAACTGCTGGGCACTGCGTTGGGTCAGGCGCAAGCCGCAGCCGGTGCAATTGCACAGACCGATGCATTTCGTGCCGCCTACGGCATGGCACTTGCGGAAAACCTGACTTTCCACTCGATCGTTGGTGCCGGAATGCAGGGGGCGGCAGCCTTTGGTGGAACCTTCGTTTTTAATCAGGCCGTATACAACAATGAAATCTCCAGAATTCTTGCCGATCCGTATGCCTTGGGCAGTGTGGGATTGGTGGGTCTCTCTGCGGGGGATCTGATTGAGGCTCGTAATGCCGGTGCGCTTGGCGGCGGTGCCGGGGTCATTCAGCGTGAAATTGCTGCGCACTTGGCCACACAAGGCAGCGCAGCGGCCAAGTCTTTTTTTAACGAGGCGCAGTCGACCGCAGCAGCAATCCAGCAGCGCACCGAGCAGGAAGCTGCTGCAGCTTTGGCTGCAGCGGAAGCAGCCAAAGCCGCGGCTGAAGCCAAACTCGCCGCGGCGCGCAAGGCGGCAGAGGACAAAGCAGCGGCTGACAAACAGCGGGCTGCGGAAAAGCTGGCGCAGGCGAAAATCCTGGCCGAAGCGCAGGCGCGTGCAGCAGGGCAGCAGGCGGTCAATGCCGCAGTCGCTGCGTTACGCGCGGCAACCGATCCGATCGTGAGTCAAATTACGGCGTTGATGGCGCAGATGCGCAATAACCCGCCTTCCACGGAGGCTGCGTTCCGGAAATCCGAAGCACTGATGAGCCAGTTAATGCTGCAATTGAATACAGCGCAGGAGCAATTCATGACTGCCCATCGTGATTTGGTGTTCAGTGCGCCTGTGCAAAGGGTATTTGCATTAAGTGATGCGGTCACATTGGGGAGTTACGGGTTCATGCAAATGTACTCGCTGCGCGCGCATGTGCAACAAGCTGAGCAAGCTGGTGTTGACGGAGGCCGCATTTCGAGTGTTATTTCGGGTATAGATCCTGTCGACTACGAATTGAAGCGGCGTGAACTGGCGCTAAGCTTGGTCTCGTTGGCAGAGAGGCGGGCGGGCATGGAAGCGATCGGCCTTTCTTTAGGTGAACTCGCCGGGATCGCTTGGATTGGGGGTACCGCGATAGACGGGAGTACCGTGGTGACTTTGGTTCAGTCCAATGTCTCGCAGGCCGCTGCTGCCGAGGGCGATGCTGCATTTGCCGCATTTTTTGCGGAAGCGCAGGCGGGAGCCGTTGCCGCGCAACAACGCGCCGAGCACCAAGCGGCTGCAGCACGCGCAGCAGCGGAAGCCGCTAAAGCCGCTGCTGACGCCAAACTTGCCGCGGAGCGCAAGGCGGCCGAAGAGAAGGCTGTGGCCGACAAGCAGCTCGCCGCGCAGAAACTCGCGGCTGCGAAGCAGCAGTTGGAGGCTGGCGTGCAAGGCCAAATCGACGGCATACGTTCCTACGACATCACCGGCGGACAAATCGCGACTATCGGACCACCCGATACTGTTGTGCCCCCGGGAATTCTGCGGACAGTGCCAGGAGAGCCCATGGTGACCAGGATGGGTGATCAGGTTGTTACAACCTGGGTTGAAACGGTGGTCGCTGGGGAAGTAAGAACAGCCTTTGGTGGAAATTCGATGGGAGGTACTGTGACCCGCACTGAAGTTTCTGGACCTGAGGGCACGACAACTACACTGACTTTTAATGTGATGTTCGTAAGCCCTTTGGCTGTTGGCTTAGTTCCTACTGTTGGTGGGCCACTCTTTTCCCTGGGGCCAGACAAGCCCGGCACTGTCCAGGTAACGCATCGCGCCCCCGATGGCACCACGACCGTGTCCTATCCCGGTAACAAGGATGATCCTAAGAATTCCACGGTCACCGTTCTTGACGGCGAAGTTGAAGTCATCGGTCGCGGTCGTGTCCAGAAAGGTGAAATGCTGGCTTCCAGCGGTGACAAGGTGCGTCTGGCCAGTCTCGCAGACGTGCCGGACATTAAAGTCGATCCAGACCCGTTCAAGAGCAGCGACAAGGCGGTTGAAGAAGGACTGTATGTCTGGGTCCGCGACGGCGCGGTGCAGGTAGCGAAAGACGACAAGTCCGTTGACGTACCTGCAGGCAACGCCGCTGTGGCGACCAAAGACAAAATCACGCTGCTCGACGTGGTACCCAACTTCCTGCGCTTCGATCAGACACCGCGGCCCGCGCCGAGTGGCGGCTCTACGGTGATCGATACCTTCAGGGCGGGTGACGGCGCCATAATCAATATGTGCGTGATTCGTTAAAAACACATTAAAAACAATAACTTGTATAAAACTCTCTTAATGCTGGGCAGCGCATGGCTGCTCGGCGCATCAGGACTGGCGCCGCTGGCCTGGGCGCAGGGCGCAAGCGAACCGCGCTTCGCCGTCACCGGTTACAAGGTCGATGGCGACAATCCGTTGTCATCGGCCGCGACGCAATCACTGCTCACGCCGTTTACCGGCGAGGCCGTGACCATCGATCGCCTGCAGGCCGCGGCCAGCGCACTGGAAACCGGATTGAAGGATCAGGGATACGGTTTCTTGCGCGTGATCATTCCGCCGCAGGATGCGCAGGGTGTGATTACGCTGCGTGTGCTGGCGTTCAAACTCAATGCCGTCAATGTGTCCGGCAACCAGCATTTTGATACCGCCAACATCCTCGCCAGCCTGCCGGCGCTGCAAACAGGCGCGACGCCGAACCTGCGCGAGATCGCGCGTGCGCAGGCGCTGGCGAATGACCATCCGTCGAAGCAGGTGTCAGTGACGATCCAGCAGGGCAAGGCGGCGGACACTGTCGATGCCGCGGTCAAGGTCGATGACGGCAAGCCGCTGCAGTGGTTCGGCAGCCTTGATAACTCCGGTACCAACGACAGCGGACGCACGCGGCTGGGTGTGGGTGTCTCGCACAGCAACCTGTTCAACCGCGACCATTCAGTGACGGCGACTTACACCACGTCGCCCGACGGCCACAGCTCGGATCTGCAGCAATACGGCATCTATTACCGCGCGCCGTTTTACGCTTTGAACGGCGCGCTGTCGGCGTATTACACCAAATCCGAAACCGATTCGGGCACGGTGGCGAATTTTTTCAATGTCAGCGGCAGCGGTGAATTCTATGGTTTGCGCTGGACGCATCGGCTGTTGCCGCTCGGCAGTTACAGCCATGCCGCCGAGATCGGCGTCGAAAACCGCTTTTTCGGCAATGACGTGACCTTCAGCGGCACGCCGATCGGCACCGACGTGCGCAGCCGGCCGCTGCTGCTGCGTTATACCGGGCGGCTGGATGGCGCGGCTTATGGCCTGCGCGGCAGTCTGGAGTTTGCGCACAACCTCGGAGGCGGCAGCAGCAACGATGATGTGTCGTACACCGCGAACCGTGCCGGCGCGACGGCCGACTGGCAGGCCTGGCGGTATGCAATCGAGGGATCGCAGGCGCTGGGTGCGTGGGTGGTGTCCGGCAAGCTGCGCGGACAGGCTTCCGCAGATGCCCTGATTCCGGGTGAGCAGTTCG
>LNFM01012930.1_pt1 | contig 10805 bp, 8 predicted proteins | sample 596031 | NCBI WGS metagenome assembly LNFM01 (sample SAMN04254537, study PRJNA301005) | activated carbon metagenome | isolation source: dual media filters at the Ann Arbor, Michigan drinking water treatment plant | place: USA: Ann Arbor | reverse complement strand
CCAGCGCGTACTCGGCCGCGGCTCTTTTGAGCTTTGTTTGCGGTACCGAAGGCGGCGTGAACTCGGGGAGCTGGGAGGGGCGGAAGTCGGTGTTCAACACGGGGGTTTATCCATGCAGGTTGTCTTATCTATTCTACGTGCGCCAGCGGCAGCCTGTGCCTGGCCGCAAGCGGCGCAGCCGTAAAAATTGTGTCTAACGCGATCGCTCCAGCAGCATCGCATCGCCATAACTGAAGAAGCGGTAGCGCGCGCTGATCGCATGGCGGTACAGCGCCATGATGTGCTCGTAGCCCGCAAAGGCGCTCACCAGCATCATGAGGGTGGACTTGGGCAGATGGAAGTTGGTGATCAGCAGGTCGGCCACCTGGAACTCAAAGCCCGGGGTGATGAAGATCTCGGTGTCGCCGCTGGCCTGGCCCGTCTTGGCCCAGGATTCGAGCGTGCGGATGGTGGTGGTGCCCACGGCGACGATGCGGCCGCCCCGGGCTTTCGTTTCCGCAATGGCCTGCTGCGTGGCGGCGGGCACTTCGTACCACTCGCGGTGCATGCGGTGCTCGGCCAGGTTCTCGGTTTTCACAGGCGAGAAGGTGCCGGCGCCCACGTGCAGGGTGACGCTGGCGCGCTGCACGCCGCGGGCTTCCAGCGCAGCCAGCACGGCTTCGTCGAAATGCAGGGCGGCCGTGGGGGCGGCGGCGGCGCCGGGTTTGGCGGCGAAGACGGTCTGGTAACGCGCCACGTCGTCCGCGCTGTCGCCGTGGTCGATGTATGGGGGGAGCGGCACGTGGCCGTGCTGTTCCATTAGCGCGTGCGGCTCGTCGCTGAAGCGCAGGCGGAACAGTTGCCCCTCTTCATCCGGCCAGCGGCCCAGCAACTCCGCGGTGTAGCCACCCGTCATCTGCAGCACGGTGCCCACGGCTGGGCGTTTGCTGACCTTCATGTGGGCCACCACCTCATGGCCGGTCAGCACGCGCTCGATCAGCAGCTCCAGCTTTCCGCCGGTCGGCTTCTCACCAAACAAGCGAGCCTTCACTACCTTGGTGTCGTTAAACACCAGCAGGTCGCCGGGCTGCAGGAGAGCCGGTAGTTCACGGAAGATGCGGTCCACCGGGGTGGCGGCGCGGCCGTCGAGCAGGCTCGAGGCGCTGCGTTCCGTTGCGGGGTGCTGGGCGATGAGCTCGGGCGGGAGCTCGAAGTCGAAATCGCTGAGGGTGTGGACGCGCGGTGCGGCTGAAAGAACAGACATGTGCTTGAGGGCCGGACGGGCCCGTTCCAAGTGAAAGACAGGGCCGAATTGTCCCACGCCCGGCGGGCTCAGAAGTCCAGTGTGAGCTGGTCCACAGCCGGCGCCGTGCTCCCGCGTTGGCTGCCGGCCGGCCGCTTGCGCGAGCCATGCCGCTCCACTACGGCGGCCTTGCCCGCGCGCACCTGCGGTTCGCGGCGCAGGGCGTGCAGCCGTCCCTTGCCCAGGCGGGTAGCGGCTTCCAGGTCGACCAGGGGCTGGGGGATGTCCACGCCCACGCGCACGCCGCAGCTCGCCTGCACGTCCGGTGGCATGCGCCAGGGTTCCAGCAGCCAGCTGTCGGGCACGCGGCGCATGGCGGGCAGCCACTGGCGCACGAAGCGGCCCTGCGGGTCGTGGTCCAGCGCCTGCTTGATGGGGTTGTAGACGCGGGTGGTGTTGATGCCGGTGGTGCCCGACTGCATCTGCAACTGGCTCCAGTGGATGCCGGGTTCGTAGTCGAGAAACTGCGTGGCCAGCCACTCGCCCACCTGGCGCCAGTGCAGCCACAGCGGATAGGCCGCCACCGAGACCAGCATGGCGCGCATGCGGAAGTTGACCCAGCCGGTCTCGCGCAGCATGGCCACGCAGGCGTCCACCAGCGGCCAGCCGGTGCGGCCGGCCACCAGGGCCTCGAAATGCGCGTCGTTCCACTCGCCTTCGCGCAGGCCGTCGTAGCCGCGGTGCATGTTCTCGAACTCGATGCGCGGCTCGCTCTCCAGCTTCTGGATGAAGTGGCAGTGCCAGTAAAGCCGGCTCTGGAAAGCCGCCAGGCCCTGGCGAAGGCGCGGGTTGTCGCTCAGCCCCTGTTGTTCGCGCGCGGCCTGCACCACCTCACGCAGGCTCAAACAGCCCCAGGCCAGGTAGGGCGAGAGGCGCGAGCAGGCGGTGGGTGCGCTTAGGGGCGAGGAGATGCCGCCGCGGTAATGGCGCGCGCGGTCTTCCAGAAACGAGCGCAGCACGGCCAGGCCGCGCGCGCTGCCGCCGCGCTGGCGCCGGGGCGGGTCGTGTGGTGCCAGGCCCAGGGCGCTGGCGGGGGGCAAGGCTACGCTGGCGCAGGGCAGGGGGGCGAAGTGCAGCGCTTGCGGCACGTCCAGCACGGGCGAACCCATGAGCAGCTCCCATTCGTGCTGCCAGTCATCGCGGTTGGGCAAGGCCCGCACCACACCGAACTGCGGCACCTCATGCCAGGGCACACCCTGCGCGCGGCACCAGCGGGCCACGGCACGGTCGCGCGCGTAGGTCCAGCCGTTGCCGGTTTCCTCGTGGCTGTGCAGGCTGGCAAAGGGCGCGGCCTGCCACAGCCGCTGCAAAACCTCGGTGGCTTCGCCCTGCAGCACCAGCAACGGGCCGCCGAGCGGCTGCAGAGCCTTCTGCAGTTCGGCCAGGCTTTCGCGCACGAACTCGTAGTGCTGGCGCGCGGCGTCGGGCTGCTGCCAGAGGCCGGGCTCGACGATGTAGAGGCACACCACGGGCCCGCGCCGGCTGGCAGCGTGGAGGGCGGCGTGGTCGTGCAGGCGCAGGTCGCGCTTGAGCCAGACGAGGTGGTAAGACATGATCGACTTGGGGGAGCGCCGAGCTTAAGCGGCTTGCCGCCGCCCTGCTGCCTGGCCACCGATAACCCGGCGCGCTGCCGCACAATAGCCGCATGCCCCGCGCCCCGAAAGCCGCCACCCCGCCTGCCGCCGCCGAGAAAAAGGCGGCCGCGGCTGCGCCGGCGAAAGCAGCCGCCAAGAGCCTGCCGCAGAAGGCCCTGGAAAAGCTCAACCTGCGACGCGACATCGACCTGGCCCTGCACCTGCCCCTGCGCTACGAGGACGAGACGCGCATCACCAAACTCGCCGACGCGCGCGAGGGCGACACCGCGCAGATCGAGGCCGAGGTCACGGCGCAAGAGGTGGCCTACCGCCCGCGCCGCCAATTGCTGGTGACGGTGAACGACGGCAGCGACACCTGCGTGCTGCGCTTCTTCAACTTCTACCCCTCGCAGCAGAAGGCCATGGTCGTGGGCACGAAGATCCGCGCGCGCGGTGAATTGCGTGGCGGTTTCCTGGGCTGGACCATGATGCACCCGCACACGCGGGCCGCCAGTGGCGAACTGCCCACGGCGCTCACGCCCGTCTACCCCACGGTGGCCGGCCTGCCCCAGCCTTATTTGCGCAAGGCGGTGCTGGGTGGCCTGGCGCGCGCCGAGTTGTCCGACACCTTTCCGCCCGAGCTGGCGGCTGGGCTCAAGTTCAAGCCGCTGTGGGACCTGCGCCAGGCCCTGACCTTCTTGCACCACCCCACGCCCGATGTCTCGCTGGCCCAGCTGGAGGACCACACGCACCCGGCCTGGTTACGCCTGAAGGCCGAGGAACTGCTGGCCCAGCAGCTGTCGCAACTGCAGTCGCGCCGCGAGCGTGAGCACCTGCGCGCGCCCGAGCTGCGAACCGAGGGCGCGGGCGCGCTGCACGAGCGTCTGCTGGCTGCGCTGCCCTTCCAGCTGACCGCAGCGCAGCGCCGGGTGTGCACGGAGATTGCACAAGACCTGGCGCTGCACAAGCCCATGCACCGCCTGCTGCAAGGCGATGTGGGCTCCGGCAAGACGGTGGTGGCCGCGCTGGCCGCCACGATCTGCATGGACGCGGGCTGGCAGTGCGCGCTGATGGCGCCTACCGAGATCCTGGCCGACCAGCATTTCCGCAAGCTGGTGGGCTGGCTGGAGCCCCTGGGTGTGCGCGTGGCTTGGCTCACGGGCAGCCAGAAGAAAAAGGAACGCACCGAGATGCTGGGCCTGATCGAGCGCGGCGAGGCCGGCCTGGTGGTGGGCACACATGCGGTGATCCAGGAGCAGGTGCAGTTCAAGAACCTGGCGCTGGCCATCATCGACGAACAGCACAGGTTTGGTGTCGCCCAGCGCCTCGCCCTGCGCAGCAAGACCAACGGTGAGGACCTGGAGCCACACATGTTGATGATGACGGCCACTCCCATTCCGCGGACCTTGGCGATGAGCTACTACGCGGACCTGGACGTCTCCACCATCGACGAATTGCCGCCCGGGCGCAGCCCCATCGTGACCAAGGTGGTGTCGGAGCAGCGGCGCGACGAGGTGATCCAGCGCATCCGCGGCCAGCTGGAGCAGGGCCGGCAGGTCTACTGGGTCTGCCCGCTGATCGAGGAGAGCGAGATGCTCGACCTCACCAATGCGACAGAAACGCATGCCGAACTCAGCGCCGCCTTGCCCGGTGTGCTGGTCGGCCTGCTGCATTCGCGCATGCCGGTGGCCGAGAAGAAGGCGGTGATGTCGCTGTTCACCGGCGGGCAGATGGGCGTGCTGGTCAGCACCACGGTGATCGAGGTGGGGGTGGACGTGCCCAATGCCACGCTGATGGTGATCGAGCACGCCGAGCGTTTTGGCCTCTCGCAGTTGCATCAGCTGCGCGGGCGGGTGGGGCGCGGGGCGGCGGCTTCGGCCTGCGTGCTGCTCTATTCCACCGGCGATGCACCGCGCCTGGGCGAGACGGCGCGCGAACGACTGAAGGCCATGGCCGAGACGAGTGACGGCTTCGAGATCGCGCGGCGCGACCTGGACATCCGCGGCCCGGGCGAGTTCCTCGGGGCGCGCCAGTCGGGCGCGGCCCTGCTGCGTTTTGCCGACCTGACCGAGGACAGCCATCTGCTGGCCTGGGCCCGCGAGGCGGCGCCCGTGATGCTGGACCGCCACCCGGACCTGGCCGAGCGCCACGTGATGCGCTGGCTGGGCAGCCGCACCAACTACCTGAAAGCCTGAGCAAAACCCCCCCGTTCGGCTTGAGCCTGTCGAAGGCCCTGGCGGGGCATGGGAGGCCTGGGGGCGTTTCGACAAGCTCAACGCGAACGGGCCGAAGAGCCCGCGTAGTTGCAAATTTGTAGCATCCACGGCACGCCAGACGTGGCACGGCGGCCAATGTGAATTAGACTCCGGGTATACCTGGAACATCAGCGATGGCCAAGGAACCCACCCACAAGCTCGCTTCCGGCGACACCGCCTACCTGTACCGCGCCACCATCGGTTCGCGCGCACAGGATTACTACCTGCGTCTTTTTGCCCGTTTCGACGGCGAGGGCAAGGCGGGCAGCAGCTGGAACTGGGCGGCCTACTGGACCACCTTCAACTGGCTGGTGTACCGTCGCATGTGGGGATGGGCCCTGGCCTATGTGGCGGCCCTGTTCGGCTCGGCGCTGCTGATCTTCGGCGTGGGCAAGCTGCTGCTCAATTACTCCGATACCAGCGCCCTGCTGCTTTTCCTGCTGCTGCTGACGGTGGCCTTCGTGGTGCCGGGCCTGTATGCCAACGCCTGGTTCTACACCCATTGCAACGAGAAGATTTCGGCCGTGCTGCGCACCTCCCCCGAGGTAAAGGACGCGGCCACCGTGCTGTCCCGCCAGGCGCCGGACCAGCGCCGCCTGATCCTGCTGGGTGTGGGCAATGCGGCAGTGCTGGCCCTCGTTCTCTCGGTGCTGAACTGGTTCCAGGGTGCGGAAAGTGCGCTGCCGCAACTGGCCACGCGCGAGGAACGCCCCCTGGCGGGTGGCGAGTCCGGCCAGGTGCGGGCGCTGGCCGCCGCCCCGGCGCCTGTGGCTTCTGCGCCAGCCGAATCCGCAAGTCCCCCGCCGGTCGCAGTCGCCAGTGCACCGCAAGCGGCGCCGGCACCGGCGCCCGTGCTGGCCGCTTCCGCGCCCGAGGCGCCACGTGTGGCCCAGGCCGCGAGTGCGCCCGTGACACCTTCAACGGCCCGGCCCACCACGGCAGGCCAACCGGCCATGGTCAACGCCTCGGACCGCCGCGAGGCACCTGCCCGGCCTGAACCCGCCGTGCCATCGGCCCCTGTCCCCGCGCCGCGCCCGGCGACCACCGCCACCGCGGCTGTGGCCACACCGGCACCGGCGGTGCCCCCGCGCCCGGCCCGTGCCGCCAGTGCGCCACAACAGCGTTATGTGTGGGTGATCCAGGTAGGCGCCTACGCGCAGGAGGCCAACGCCCAGAGGGCGTTGGCCCAGGTGCAGGGTCTGGGCCTGGAAGCTGGCGCCGAATCCTTTGAAAGCCCCAAGGGCCCGCTGAGGCGCGTGCGTGTCGGCCCCTTCATGCAACAGGCCGAGGCCGACCAGGCCGCGCTGCGCATCAAGACGCTGGATCTGCCAGTGCTCGTCATACGCCAGCGTCCCTGAAACTTACGAATCAATCTACTGCGCTTGCCCGTCGCCGCGTTGGGCGGTGCTCGGAATCCTCACGTACAGGAAGTACGTTCCGGTTCCTGTGCTCCGTCCGCCTTGCGCTCGGTCCGCTCGCTACGATTGCTTCGCAAGTTTCGCGCTGGCGATGGCAAGCGGTTTGGATGGCGCTCAGCGCATCCCGATCCGCACGTTCCCGAAGATGCCCTGCGCCTCGCGCGGCAGGCAGCGCCAGTAGGGCTCGCTGGCCTGCACCTGGCCGCCCAGGGTCACGGCGGCTTCCCAGGGCCAGCGCGGTTTGTAGAGCAAGGCGCGCGCAATGGCGATCAGGTCGGCGTCGCCGGCCTGCAAGATGTCCTCGGCCTGCTTCGGATCGGTGATCAGGCCCACGGCGGTGGTCGGCAGGCCACAGGCTTTCCTGACCTCACGCGCATAAGGCACCTGGTAAGCAGGGCCCAGGGTGATCTTCTGCTGCGGCGAGACGCCGGCGGTGGAGACGTGCATGAAGTTGCAGCCCAGGGCCTTGAGCTGGCGCGAGAACTCGGCCGTCTGCTGCACGTCCCAGCCGCCCTCGACCCAGTCGGTGGCGGAGACGCGCACACCCAGCGGTCCGTCGAACACGGCGCGTACCGCGGTGAACACTTCCAGCGGAAAACGCATGCGGTTCTCCAGGCTGCCGCCGTAGTTGTCCGTGCGCTGGTTGGCCAGGGGCGAGAGGAACTGGTGCAAGAGGTAACCATGTGCGGCGTGCAATTCGATGGCGTCGATGCCGATGCGCTGCGCACGTTGTGCGGCAGCCACGAAGGCCTCGCGCACCCCGACCAATTGGGCCGCCGACAGGGCTGCGGGCGGCGGCTCGTCGGGCAATTGCGGCAGGGCCGAAGGCGCCAGCGGCAGCCAGCCGCCCTGGGCCGGAGCGAGCAGCTGTCCACCCAACCAGGGCGCAGCGCTGGAGCCCTTGCGCCCGGCGTGGGCAAGCTGGATGCAGACCGGCATGGGTGGCGCCAGTTTGCGCGCGCGCTGCAGCGTTTCGCCCAGGGCCTGTTCCGTGGGGTCGTCCCACAGGCCCAGGCACTGGGGGGTGATGCGGCCATCGGGCGTGACGCCGGTGGCCTCGATGGTGAGCAGACCGGCGCCGCTGTTGAGCAGGCTGGCCCAGTGCGCCAGGTGCCAGTCGGTCGCGCCGCCGTCGACGGCCGAGTACTGGCACATGGGCGCGATGACGATGCGGTTGGGCAGCGCCAGGGGGCCGCGCGGGGCGGGCAGCTCAAAGGGGGTGAACAGCAGGCTCAAGGTGGTTCCCGGCTATGGTTGACATGCAGCACCGGCCGTGGGCCGGCCGCAGCGCCAAATTGTGGCACGCAGCCTGCGCTGGCCTGGCGCAGGCCTGCTTTGGCACAATGACTGACCAACCCAAGTTGAAACCCGCCATGCACCATCTGGTCCTTTTCCTGTCTGCCCTGCTGGCCCTGCCGGCGGCAGCCCAGTTGCCGCAACGTGATCTGGTGCTGGAGTTGCGCGAGATCGAGGAGGGCAGTGAAGGTTATGTGGTGGGTACGCGCCCGCAGGTGCCGCTGATGGCGCCGCAGCAACTGCAGGTGCGCAACGGCAGCCAGGCGCGCTTGAGTTTTGCGCAGACCACGCCCTTGCAGTGGGTGCAGTCCGTGCAGGCGCAGGGCGCGCTGACGGGGGCCGGTGTGCAGCAGGGCCTGATCTGGCTGCAGGCCGGGCAGAGCCTGCAGCTGCGGCCGCGCTGGCTCGGCGGCCGACAGCCCGCCACGGTGGAGATCGAGGTGCAGACGGCCAGCGTGCAGCAGCAGCCCGGCCGGGAGCTGCCCACGCAGGAGCGCAGTTCGCTGGCCACCACGGTGCAGGCGCCGCTGGGGCAGTGGGTCACCATGGCTCGCAGTGGCCGCAGCACCCCCCCGGGCAGTTACAGCAGCGATGCGGGCACGCAGCGCCCACGGCTGCTGCAGCTGCGGGTCACGGCGCCCTGAGGGGGACTATCGGAATAGTTCACGGGATGCCACAATTCAATCATGACCCTCACCGAACTCAAATACATCGTTGCCGTGGCTCGCGAGAAACATTTCGGTCGGGCGGCCGAGGCCTGTTTCGTGTCGCAGCCCACGCTGTCGGTGGCGGTGAAGAAGATCGAGGAGGAGCTTGACGTCAAGCTCTTCGAGCGCAGCGCCAACGAGGTGACGGTCACGCCGCTGGGCGAGGAGATCGTGCGCCAGGCGCAGTCCGTGCTGGAGCAGGCTGCCAGCATCAAGGAGATCGCCAAGCGCGGCAAGGATCCGCTGTCGGGCCCGCTCAAGCTCGGCGTGATCTACACCATCGGCCCGTACCTGCTGCCGGACCTGGTGCGCCAGATGATCACGCACACGCCGCAGATGCCGCTGATGCTGCAGGAGAACTTCACGGTCAAGCTGCTGGAGATGCTGCGCACCGGCGAGATCGACTGCGCCATCCTGGCCGAGCCCTTCCCGGACGCCGGCCTGGCGGTGGCGCCGCTCTACGACGAGCCCTTCTACGCCGCCGTGCCGGCCAACCACCCGCTGGCCAAGAACGACAGCATCAGCAACGAGGAGCTCAAGGCCGAGACCATGCTGCTGCTGGGCACGGGCCACTGTTTCCGCGACCACGTGCTGGAGGTCTGCCCCGAGTTCGCGCGTTTCTCCAGCCATGCCGAGGGCATCCGCAAGAGCTTCGAGGGCTCTTCGCTGGAGACCATCAAGCACATGGTGGCCGCCGGCATGGGCGTGACCCTGGTGCCGCGCCTGAGCATCCCCAAGTCCGCGCTGCTGCCCAAGGGCAAGGCCAAGGGCAATGGCCAGGAGGACAACTTCATCAAGTACCTGCCCTTCGGCGGCGAGGCCCCCACGCGCCGTGTGGTGCTGGTGTGGCGGCGCAGCTTCACGCGCTACGAGGCTATCGCCTCGCTGCGCAACGCCATCTATGCCTGCGAGTTGCCGGGTGTGAAGCGCCTGTCCGAATAGTCTGTTTACAAGGAGCCCCCATGGCCAAGACCATCGCCCCCGCCATCAACATCGGCATCAGCGAGAAAGACCGCGCTGCCATTGCCAAGGGCCTGAGCCACCTGCTGGCCGACACCTACACGCTCTACCTGACCACGCACAACTTCCACTGGAACGTGACGGGTCCGATGTTCAACACCCTGCACACCATGTTCATGACGCAGTACACCGAGCTGTGGACGGCGGTGGACCCGATCGCCGAGCGCGTGCGCTCGCTGGGGCATCCGGCGCCCGGCTCCTATGCCCAGTTCGGCAAGCTGGCCTCGGTGCCCGATGCGCCGGCCAAGCCGCCCAAGGCATTGGAGATGGTGCGCATCCTGGTGCAGGGCCACGAGGCGGTGGCACGCACGGCGCGCAGCCTGTTCCCGCTGGCCGACAAGGCCGGTGACGAGCCCACGGCCGACCTGCTGACCCAGCGCCTCACCGTGCATGAGCAGACCGCCTGGATGCTGCGTTCCTTGCTGGAAGAGTAAGTCCCCAGTTCGGCTGCGACGGGCGGCGTGGCCGCCCGATTCTTTTGGCGTCTTGCCTCTGACCCATGCGTGAGAAATTCCATCTCTACCTCGATCTGATCCGCTGGGACCGCCCGGCTGGCTGGCTGCTGCTGCTCTGGCCTTCCCTGAGCGCGCTGTGGGTGGCGGCTGGCGGTTTCCCGGGCTGGCATCTTGTGGCCGTGTTCGTGCTGGGCACCATCCTCATGCGCAGCGCGGGCTGCTGCCTCAACGATGTGGCCGACCGTGACTTCGACAAGCATGTGAAGCGCACCGCGCAGCGCCCGGTGACTGCGGGCAAGGTCTCGGTGCGCGAGGCGCTGGTGCTGGGTGCTGTGCTGGCCCTGCTGGCCTTCGGTCTGGTGCTCACGACCAACCGCGTGGCGGTGGCCTGGTCCTTCGCGGCGCTGGCCGTGGCCATCGTCTATCCCTTTGCCAAGCGTTTCTTTGCCATGCCGCAGGCCGTGCTGGGCGTGGCCTTCAGCTTCGGCATCCCTATGGCCTTCGCCGCCGTGCAGCAGCAGGTGCCGCCCCTGGCCTGGGGGCTGCTGATCGGCAACCTGTTCTGGGTGCTGGCCTACGACACCGAGTACGCCATGGTGGACCGCGACGACGACCTGCGCATCGGCATGAAGACCTCGGCCATCACGCTGGGGTCCTGGGACGTGGCGGCGGTGACGTCTTTTTATGGGGTCCAGCTGCTGATCTGGACCGTGCTGCTGGTCGAGCGCCTCGCGCCCTGGGCCTGGTTCCTGGCGCTGGTAGCTGCCGTGTGCCAGGTGGTCTGGCACCATCGCCTGA
>LNFM01012929.1_pt1 | contig 10805 bp, 11 predicted proteins | sample 596031 | NCBI WGS metagenome assembly LNFM01 (sample SAMN04254537, study PRJNA301005) | activated carbon metagenome | isolation source: dual media filters at the Ann Arbor, Michigan drinking water treatment plant | place: USA: Ann Arbor | reverse complement strand
GGCCCGCGTCGCCAGATCATCTCGGCGACGCTCTCCGAACGGAAGAACGAGCGTCCGAGATCGCCCGCGGCGATATCCCGTATCCAAGCGACATACTGCACCCACAGCGGCTCGGAGAGTCCCAGATCGCGCATGTAGTTGGCGCGCTGGGCCTCTGTCAGCTTCGTGAAGCCATCCGGCCCGAAGATGGCGACGAGCGGATCACCCGGCAGCACCCGCATGACAGCGAACACCACGATTGAGACCCCGACGACGGTCAGAGCACCAAAAATGAGCCGGCGTAGGATGTAGCTGAACATGAGTTCCCGAATGGCTCGATGACCGGATCAGGATCCGGTCTCGCTAACATTGCATGAGAAGAATGAGGTGGGCGCCCAGGAGGCGGCGCCCAGGCAAGCTCACTTGTCGAGCCACATCGTGTCCATGCGGACGACGTCGTAGATCCCGAAGTAGTCTTTCGGATTGTGGCCCTTCACGTAGCTGTACCAGCCGTCGTTGATCTTTTCCCACGACATCGGCAGCAACGGCGGGTTCTCCTCCATGATCATTTCAGCCTGGCGGATGTACTCGAGGCGCTTCTTGGGATCGACCTCGGAATCGATTTTAGGAAGAAGATCATTGAACTGGGGCACGTCCCAGTTGGAGTAATTCTGTGGCCCGCCTTTGCCGTACCAGGCATTGAAGTAGTCGGAGGGATCGAGAAGCGTGGAGACGATCGCCCCTATAGCCAGATCGAAATTGCCGGAGCGCGTGTCGTCGAACCATACGGACTCTACAACGGTCCTCAGGTTCGTCTCGATATTCAACGTCTGTTGCAGCATCGCCTGGATCGCTTGCGACCAGAGTTTGAAGGAGGCCACCTCGCGTACAAGGTAATCTAGACCCTTGATGCCGTTCCCGTAGCCGGCCGCCTTCATCAGTGCCTGCGCCTCTTGTACAGCGGCCGTCGCGTCGGCTTGATAACCCATTCGCTTCTCGAGTTCGGCCTTCGGTGTCGCAAAATCCGAGAACGGGTAGATGAAGCCACCGACCATCATCGGCGCGACATCTTTGACGACGTCGACAAGCACGGCCTTGTCGAGGACGAGATGACAGGCGCGGCGCACGCGCGGATCGTCAAACGGTTTCTTCTTGGCGTTCATCCAGGTGGCCTGGATGACGCTCTGATAGAAATCCTGGCCCATCATTCCTGCGGTCGATTTCACCCTGCGCATGGCGCCAGGGTCGAGGAGGCGCGCGTAGTCGATACGACCGGATAGAAGCGAGGACGCAAGCTCGGGCGAGAACGGCAGCGCGTGATAAAACGACACCCCGTCGAGGTACGGCAATCCCTTATTCCAGTAGTTGGGATTGCGCTCCATTTCCCAGACTTCGTTTTCGACGCGACGTTTACTCTTGAATGGGCCCGTTCCGGGAATGTCGACGACGCGGCGAAGGTTGTAAGCGTTGTCCTCGAGTGTCTTCTTCCTCACGATGCCGTTCCAGCCGGAGGCGATGGCACTCATGATGAAGGCGGGCGGGCGGGGTGCGGAGAGTTTGAACTCGACAGTGTGGTCGTCCTTAGCTGTGATCGTGTCGACGGCCTGGAACAGAATTGAACGAGGGATCGAGATGCCGGCTGGCGGCTTCGAGATTCGGTCGAACGTCGCCTTGACGTCGTGGGCGGTCAACTCGGCCCCGTCGTGGAACTGGACCCCCTTGCGCAGGAGGAACGTGTAGGTCGTCCCGTCCTTGGAGATCTGCCAGCTGTGCGCCAGATCCGGAATGATCGTCTTGCCGCTGTCACGAGGGTCGCGCCGCACGAGGTTGTCGAACATGCAGCCTTGCGATCCAAGGCTGTTGATCGTGCCGGACTGATGAAAATCGAAATGCGGCGGGCGCATCGTAATGCCGTAGCGGAGCACGCCGCCGCGCTTGGGGTTCGGCTCAGCTGCCGACAGCTGGAACTTAGAGCCGTCGAACTCCATGGGGACGCTTGCGAGTGCCCTACCGGGGAGCAAAGCGGCGACCGCGGCGGCAGCACTGCCCTTAAGCACGTCCCGACGTTGAAGACCCAACGAGCCTCTCCTGGCGTCCTGCATCGTTTCCTCCTGGGCGTTTTCTTTTTTTGTGAGCGTGTGACAAAATCTCTCGCGACGTATTGTCACTAAGACTAGACCGTCAGTTTCGGAGTGTCACGCAGTGAACCTCGCCGACCCGATGCAGGAAGATACGCGGGGAGCCGCTAGCCCCGTGCTCGAGGTGGACAATCTGCAAACGCATTTTTTCACGTCTGCCGGTGTGATCCGCGCTGTCGACGGCGTGTCGTACACCGTCAATGCAGGCGAAACGCTGGGCATCGTCGGGGAGTCCGGTTGCGGCAAGAGCGTGACCTCGCTCTCGATCATGCGACTGGTCGCCAGCCCGCCGGGCCGCATCGTCGGCGGTAAGGTACGTCTCGAGGGAAGGGATCTGCTCTCGCTTCCCGAGGCGGAGATGGAGCGTATCCGCGGCGATGAGATCTCGATGATCTTTCAGGAGCCGATGACGTCGCTCAATCCCCTTTTTACCGTCGGAAGTCAGATTGCGGAGGCGATTGCCGTGCACCGGGGGCTCGGTCGACGCGCGGCGCGAGAGCAGGCCATCGAGATGCTGCGCAACGTGTCAATGCCCGAGCCCGAGCGGCGGGTCGATAACTATCCGCATCAAATGTCTGGCGGTATGCGCCAGCGCGTGATGATCGCTATGGCACTGTCGTGCAATCCCAAAGTGCTGATTGCCGACGAGCCGACAACGGCGCTCGACGTGACCATCCAGGCTCAGATCCTCCAGCTTATCCGCGAGCAGCAGGAAAAACTCGGGATGGCAGTCATTTTGATCACGCACGACATGGGGGTCGTTGCCGAGAATGCAGACCGCGTGATGGTCATGTACGCGGGCCGCAAAGTCGAGGAGGCGCCAGTAGCGGATCTCTTCGAGAGGCCGGCGCACCCGTACACCGAGGGTCTGCTCGGCTCGATGCCGAGTCTCGACGATGCGTCGAGAGCCGGTGCCTCGCGCGCACCTCTGAGCGAGATCAAGGGTATGGTGCCGTCGCTCGCCAATCTGCCACCCGGATGCAGCTTCGCGCCTCGCTGCAAGTATGCCAGCGACCGATGCCGGGTCGACTATCCTCCTCGATTTGAGATCCGCCCCCGTCACTGGGTCGCCTGTTGGCACGCGGATCGTGTCGGAGGCCTTGGGCAATGAACGATCTGTCGCTCACATCGACACCGACCACCGACGATGCGGCCTCGAAGCCAGTGGCGGAGGTCAGGAACCTCAAGAAGCACTTTCCGATTTACAAAGGCGTCTTGTCGCGCGTTGCGGGCCAAGTCTATGCGGTCGACGGTGTCTCGTTCCATGTGGCAGCCGGCGAGACCCTGGGACTCGTCGGGGAATCAGGCTGCGGCAAGTCCACGGTCGGGCGCACCCTTCTCAAGCTGCTCGAGCCCACGAGCGGCCAGATCCTATCGCGCGGCGAGGATATCACCGGGCTCGACGGCTCGGCGATGATGTCCTATCGGCGCCGCATGCAGATGATCTACCAGGATCCGTACGCCTCGCTCAATCCGCGCATGTCGGCCGCCCAGATTGTCGAAGAGCCGCTAATCATCCATGGCGAAGGCCATCCAGCGGAGCGACAGCAGCGGGTTGCTTGGCTGTTCGAACGGGTCGGCTTGAGACCCGAGCTGATGTATGCCTATCCGCACGAATTCTCGGGTGGACAGCGGCAGCGCATCGGCATTGCACGGGCACTGGCGCTCAATCCCGAGTTGATCGTGGGTGACGAGCCGGTCTCGGCGCTCGACGTGTCGATCCAGGCGCAGATCATCAATCTTCTGATCGATTTGCAGGACGAGTTCAAACTCGCCTACCTCCTGGTAGCGCACGATCTGGCCGTGGTGCAGCACATCTCGCACCGCGTTGCCGTGATGTATCTCGGACGCATCGTCGAACTTACGGACAAGCGGCGACTTTTCGAAGAGCCTTTGCACCCCTACACCGAGGCTCTGCTGTCGGCAGTTCCAATACCGAAGGCAAGCGCACGCCAGCGCCGCCGCATCATTCTGACGGGTGATGTGCCAAGCCCCATAGCCCCGCCATCCGGCTGCCACTTTCACACGCGGTGCCCTTATGCCCACGCGCGCTGCAAAGTCGAAGCGCCAATTTTGCGCGAGGTGACGCCCGACCATCACGCCGCCTGTCACCTGCACGATGGCGGACCGAAGATTCCTCTCGCCATGCCGCGGGCCGGAGGCTAGAGCCAAATCAGTCGGGCTCTGATTGAAGATGCATGCTGGGGCCGGGCGCGAGCACGCGTGGCAAACCTTACGCCGATGATTTGCGGAACGGGTGGCGGCTGCTATCGCAACGGGATTTCCTATAGATCAGGCTTGGAGCAGCATGGGCGCTCACTGGGTCGTCGCAGTTCTTATTGTAGGTGCAATGAGCATTGCCCGGCGGCTCGGTATCGGCCAGCCTCCATCTATAGGGCCTTGGAATCGTGAGCACTGCACGACTAGAGCGGGCCGATATCAAAGTGTGCACGAGACTTCGCTTCATCCCGCCGGCCGTACCAGTCGCCAAGCTGACCGTGCCTCGCGTCGCGGGTTGGTTGCAGCCTAAATTCGGCGGTTTGCGCTCAAGCCTACAGGCAGGGAGGCGGATCACGCATCACGCGGAACGGCGTTGAGTGCGCCCGATGGTTCCCGATCATTGCGGCGGCGCTCAACCGTACCGGCGGCGTCGGCTCCATGATCTCGATCGGTGAAGATGGATTGCCCGATTTCGGCGCGCTGCGTCGAGGCACCCGGCAGACTCTACGCTCTAAGCTACGGAATCGATCTCATGCAGACTCATGGCGTGGTTCGGGTGGCCTGGTTTTTACCAGAAGCACTCTTTGGCTTTTTGCCACTCTCAGCTTTTCTCGCGGTGAAATCAGTGGTCGGCATTCCAAGCGGCCAACTGGCGCTCGTACTCCAGGTGCTCATGACAGCGGTGTCAGTTCTAATCGTTCGGCACTTTGTCCCGCCCTCGTACCTAGTCCCCGTCTGGTGCATGGGGTACTTTGCTGTCGGTGTGTTGCGCACATTGGCTAGGCTCTGTGCCACGATGTTTTGAGCGGAGGCGGCTCTTCTGGACCTAACTGACGCGAGTGGACAGGAGAGATCGCGCCGATCCCGGTCGGAAACATCTAGCAGCACGCTGGCGATCGACGATCTGCCGAAACAACGCGGAGCTACCAGGCGCCGCAAACTAGGTTCGCGGCGTCTTGGCCGGCTTTACAGGTTTCGAGGCCGCATCGTTCGCGGGCAGCGTTCGGGCGCTCGCCTGCAACATCTCCTTGAGCGTTGCCGGACGGTTGTGGTTCTTCAGGAGGTCGCGAACCGCCTCGTCCATCAGTTCCTGCACAGACTTCATGTTGTCGCGGCTCAATCCCGTGATCGCCTGCCACGATTCAGCGTCAAACTCGATCAGTTTGCGGGTGGGTCCGTCGCGTTTGGGCATTTTGAGCCTCGGGCACGTACGATCGAAGCAATAGCATGGCTTTAGATGACATCCTCAGGGTGAAAGGCTCGGTTCGCAACGCTCCCTCAAATCGCCGCCGGTCGACAGTGCGGTCCACTTAGGGGTGGATGAAATATGGCTGAGGAAGCGTTCATACCGCAGGCATGTTCCAATCCGTGCCAGCTTCGAGGACGACTGCAGCGCGCTTGCCATCTGGCGCCGATCGAACGAAGGCCTCTACGCCGATGGTACCGGACGCGCCCGACTTGTTCTCGATGACGAATTGCTGGCCCAGGGACGTAGACAGCCGGTCTGCGAATGGTCGAGCGGCATTATCAGTGGAGCCACCCGGTGCAAAGTTCACGACGATACGCACCGGCCCGCATCTTTGATCTCGTCGAAGACGGACCGGGGCGCGCTCTCGTTGAGGGTCGTCCACGGATCCTTGGCATCGGCGGTCGCGGAAAGAAGCCCGCAGGCTAGAACGGATGCAGCTATTAGCGTTTTCATGGCAACGCTCCTTCGGCTTTCTAGCGTCACTCGCTGGCGTCAGACGGAGCTGGCGTCAGTATTTCGGGGGTTTTTCGCTTTTGTTGTCCCCGGATGAGCTGAAGATGCCAGGATTGCTGCGCGCCCACAGTTCCGCAAGAAACAGGCTCTAATAAAAATCGCTCGTCGGTGGCAGCCCGTGGGAGCATAGTCATTTGCTTGAGCGCATTTCATCCGGCGGCAACGAGCCGGCCGATTCGATCCTTCTGGATTTCATTCGTGCCATCTGCACCCGCAATTTCTTTCAGCGAGCATATGCCGGGCGATCGGATAATCGGAGCGCAGGCCATTGCACCCAGGACCTGCATGCACTTGGGCAGGCACCGGGTTGCCAACTCCGCGCCGGCGATTTCCATCAGAAAGAATATGGTCCATCATCATCAATCGGCTCCTCCCGGTATCCAACAGGACCAGCCCGATACTCGGCGAGAAGGGCGGCCTCGTTCTCGGGCGGCCCCCACTTGGCGTTGGGGTCTTCGAGGAGGCGCCGTTGATAGTCCATCGTCCAAACCGCATACCGCTCCCATTCTTCGCGCGACATTTTACGCGCCGGCATCGCCGGATGCCGATGACCGATTCCGAAAAGTTCGAAGGCCAAGATTGCTGTTTCGGGCACCTTGCACAGTGCACCCATCGGAAAGCCAAACTCATCCGGCTGCGCAAACCAACCCCCTCGCACTTCCTCGTCGTTCATGTGAACGTAGGGCTTCTGCTGATACTGCGCGGAAAAATTATACGCCCCCATGTCCATCATGCGGCGGTAGAGGGGCACCCAGCTGTCGATTTTGGGCGCCAGCGGGTAGCCTTTCTGGCGCGTGATGATGCCACCCCGCAACAGCGTCCACTCTTCGTCCTCGGTGGCGATCGCCGGCAAGTTGAGGTGCACCCATGGCTGCTCGCCTGACAGCAGATGGCCACTGAGATCCTCGTGATGAAGCCGCTGCATGACAACGACGACCCGGCCCTTGTCCTTGTCGTTAAGCCTTGGGATGACCTCGGCATCGAACCACTTGTTGACGGCCCGACGGCGCGGCTCATCGTGTACGCGGGCCGGCGCGATCGGATCATCGACGACAATGAGGTCGGCGCCACGACCGACCAGGATGCCGCCAACCACGCCCGAGATCCGCTGGCCGCCATGAGGCAGATAGAGGTTGCCGCCACGGCCCTCGGGCTTCAGATGCGGAAACAAGGCCTGGCAGCGCTGGGATCGCAAAAGGTCTTGCGTCGCGTGCTCGAAGTCACTGGCCAACTCACGCGAGCCGGCGATCGACATGATCTTGAGTTCGGGATTGCGCCCGTGCATCCACACGGGAAGCGCGATCGAGGCCGCGAGCGACTTCAAGCACCGCGGCGGCAGGTTGATGATGAGCCGCGTTATCTCGCCTTTGGCCACTCGCTCCAGATAGTCGGCCAGCACATCGATGTGCCAGGTGTCGACCAATTCCGTCTTAGGGTTCAGCTCTCGAAACGCAAATCTCAGGAAGGCCGAGAAGTTCGACCGGTAGAGCGCCTTGATCTGTTCAGCCTTCGTCATTGCCGTCTCCTGTCGGCGGCGCCCTGAGCGCCTTCAGCAATTCGGCATCATCCGCCTCCGTTGCCGTGAAGGGCTCGATGTCCTTGTGCTTCTCGAGATGCGAGAGCACGAGTTGCATCGGCTTCAGGTCGCCGCTGATGGCGCGGTTGACGAGTTGCTTGATCAAGGCTTCGAGCTTGCTCAAGCGCGTCTCTCGGCCGCCTTCCTTGAGTACGACCGTCTGATCGAGCTCGCGCTTGATCATGGCTTCGATGCTGCAGTTTTTGCGCGGTCGGCCGCGCGAATTACCCGACTGACCGGGCTTAAAGCGGCTGTGCTTCGGGGGCCTGCAGTAGCCGACCTTGTCGTCATCCTCTGCACTCATGATGCGACCTCTGAGGACACAACCTGCACAGAGGCAGCCTCGCCGAGCCGCTCGGCTGCGACCTCGGCAAATGTCTGACCCGTTGCGAGCAGGCGGGCCTCGCCGCCGCCGATGCCACTCACGCGCTTCACGATGGTGTCGCAGTAGGTGGGATCGAGTTCGATCCCGTAGCCGCGTCGGCCCGTGCGCTCGGCGGCTACGAGCGTCGTGCCCGAGCCGGCGAACGCGTCGAGCACGATGCCGCGACGCCTGGAGCAGTCGAGAATGGCATCTGCTACGAGCGCGACCGGCTTGACGGTCGGGTGCATCGCGAGGTCCGCTTCACGGGTCGCGCTGAAGGTGTTGGCACCGGCATAGCTCCACACGTTCGTGCGGTACCGGCCATGCCGGCCGAGTTCGACGTTGTTGATATGGGGCGCGGTGCCGCTCTTGAAAACGAGGACCATCTCGTGCTGCGAGCGGTAGAGTGAACCCATGCCGCCATTTGTCTTGTTCCAGACGCAGATGTTCTTGAGTTCGCTGAACGTCCGGCCGCCGGCAGCGAGGACTTCGCCGAGGTGGCGCCAGTCCATGCACACAAAATGAATTGCGCCATCGACGGCGCGAAGAACGAGGCTGGCGAAGACACGCTCGAGAAAGGTCGTGAATTCGGCCTTCGTCATCTCGCCGGACGCAAAGGCAAACTCGCGGTGCTTGACAGCGCCGAGCCCCGAGACGTGGCCATCGATCTTCACGTTGTAGGGCGGGTCCGTGAAGACCATCTGCGCGCGCTCGCCGTCGAGCAGGCGAGCCGAGGTTTCGAGGTCGGTTGCGTCGCCGCAGATCAATCGATGGGCACCAATCTGCCAGAGGTCCCCCAGACGCGTAACGGCTGGGCCGTCGGCCATGGGCGGCACAACGTCGGCCATGTCGGCTTTCGTCTCCGCCTCGCCAAGCAGAACGTCGATCTCAGCCATCTCGAAGCCGGTGATCGTGACGTCGAAGTCAAGATCGAGCGTCGTCAGATGCTGAAACTCGATTCTGAGGATCTCCCGATCCCAGCCGGCCTTCTCGGCGAGTTTGTTGTCGGCGAGGATGTAGGCGCGTTTCTGAGCCTCGCTGAGATGCTCAAGTCGCAGGCACGGCACCGTATCGAGCCCGAGTTTCTTTGCGGCTTCGACGCGGCCGTGACCGGCGATGATAGTGCCGGCCTTGTCGATGAGGACCGGATTGTTGAAGCCGAAGGCCTTGATGCTCGATGCGATCTCGGCGATTTGCTTCGGACTGTGAGTTCGCGCGTTGCTGCTGTAGGGTTTGAGGGCAGCAACGGCAACGTGCTCGAGAGAGAGCTTGGCAGACATGGGTCGCCTCCGAAAAACAGAGTTCGACCCTTCAATTAGACGCATCATGCGCCTTAGGCATTCCCAGGATTATCGACGGAAATTCAGGGAAAACAGATCCGATGAACGAACCTCAGCGCTTGGCTGCTTTGGCTCTCGGCTTTTTTTCGGACGGATCCTTTATCGCGCTCAACCTATTGGCGATGGTCTTGTCGTCAAGGTCACGAGTTGAGGGAAGCCGGCTGCGGACGAAGTTCATCGCAAGCTCAGTTTGCGATGGTACCGGCTCTTTTGTCTGCCAACGCATCTTGCGCTCTTCCCTTCGTGATAGCCGCTTTCTTAGCCAGGCCGCAGCGCGCATCGCCCGCCGATACACCGACGGGAGCAAGTCCTGCTCGAGACGCTGAATTGAATTGAGGCTGGTCTTGCGGCCAGGTCGTGCGCACCGTTGGTTGCGCAGTTCTAAAACTATGATGTTCCTTAACGCCTTCGGTAGCGGCTCATCCTCATAGAGCTCCACAAGCTGAGCCAGTTCATCCTTGGTCAGCCGCCTCGGAGCTAAGCGACCGAGTTCGTGTTCCTGGGCCAACCGCCGCAGCAGCCCAGCCGGGCCGTTTGGCCCCCACACGTCGTGAATGCTCTTGTCGCGAAATGACCTTGGCAAATCTAGACGCCGATCGACGACGCGCTCGGACGAGCTTGACTCGGCGCGGCCGCCGTCGCGTTCAGATTTCCGTTCGTTGCCCGTGGCCATAGTCGTAACTGTCTCAATTTGATGCGACCAAGCGCTTGAACAGCAAGAAGGGGGCCAGCACTGCGTCAGGCACGCCGAACGCAGCGCCCACCCGATAAATCAGGTCGCCGGGCACGATCGAGCGACACCTCTTTGGTTGAGGTTGTCGCCATCGGTCCGTCGCTATCCCGGTCGATGTTCCGACTGTTGCCCGTCACCTGTCGAAGGCCTTACAGGTTCTTGGGCTCACGGTTCGTTTCGCGGCTCGGTCCTTCAGCGCTCGATCAAGTTCATCACAAACCGCACCGCCGGGAATGCACGGTGAAGCGCTGGCTAAGCCCATTTTGGAGGTATGCCCCAAAAAGATCAAAGTTGGGCGCGCTCACGTAGCGGCTGAATGGATGTTTGGTAAATCAGATCGCATAGATCCCTGATATGTTTGCTGTGGTCCCTGATCCGGCTGCAAACCGCCCTGTTAGGTCCGCAAAATTCCCTGTTATTTTCGCGGCGGATTTTCGATGTAACGCCCGGAATTATCGAGATAAATTGGCCTTTGGAGGCCATTTTCAAGCCCAAAAAGCGCAAAATTTCCCTGTTATCGAGACCCGTTCGTCGCAAACTGCCAGCACAGCCACCGACTAATCCGTTGAGATCGCTTCCTTTTTTGGAATTTTGAGCCCGGGAATTGCACCGCGATTTCCGGGAGTTAGCGGCATGCGTTTTGAGCGTGCGCGCGTCCAGCCGCGTCTCTGAGGTGGTCCCGTTTGTTCGGAC
>LNFM01028381.1_pt1 | contig 10806 bp, 10 predicted proteins | sample 596031 | NCBI WGS metagenome assembly LNFM01 (sample SAMN04254537, study PRJNA301005) | activated carbon metagenome | isolation source: dual media filters at the Ann Arbor, Michigan drinking water treatment plant | place: USA: Ann Arbor | reverse complement strand
TGGTACAATACCCAAAACACGCCGATCCCCAGCATCGCCAACCAGCCGATCTTCACCGGCTTGGAATCGTACCACTGCGAGATATCGTAGCCCCGCCCAGAACTATCTGCAGCCATGTTGCCTACCTCCTTCGGTTAGATGAAATTGTGAACAACTACGACCCTATTCCAAATATTTTGTATGGGGACCACCCGCTGACAGATACCTTCATACGTTCGGCACATCAATACTCGTCCGCTTCCTACGTTATATCGCGGAGGAGTATCTGACAAAATTCCGTTGCGAGTCAAGGAAAATATAACCGCATATGGCTAGACAGCATACTGCCGCCGCGACGTGGTTAAAAGCCTTTTAATTTCGCGATGTATACTCCGGCCTACAAGGAATGTCAAGGTCAGACAGGACGCGTATTGCGGCAAATCACCCTTCCAAAAATTGGCAAGCCGCCTTGCTTCTTGTCCCTCAGTGAACATGATCACCAGGAGGTGGCAGAAGCTCCCCTTCCCGTTTGAGCTGCGCGATCTGTGACATCAACAACTCCAAGTCGGTCCAACCAGCTCCGTCGCTCTCAGGAATCCATCTGGCCCGCAAATACCCGAACCGGTCAAATAATAACTCCATGTGTTTTGGAGCGGTACCCTCGCCGAACAAATCAGGCTTGCTGATAGTCCTCCGAAACAAGGCATAGCTACGGGCAATCTCACTTGCGCCTTGAGTCACCACCGGAAATCCCGCATCCGCCGTCATCGAGGCCACATCCTCCGGCGCGAGATCGTTCATGGGAACGGCCAGCATCACTGTCCCGCTCCCTTTAATCGCAGCATACGCGGCGCGCAACTGCTCAATCCTGGCGCGCGAGTCCGGCCACGAAAATAACACCAGCAATACCATTTGTTGCCGGCGAAAATCCTTCAATGTCCCGCTCGAACCATCGTGCGCTGAATAGGAAAAGTTCGGAGAGGCCATGAACGGCTGTTCGGGGAGAATACGGGGATTGATAATACGGGCCTGGTAACCTCGGGCATTGGCATGAAGAAAATTCAAGACATCCCAGCGCTCCTCTTCCGCAAGTGTCCCGCCGAAGGCCGGCATGATCCCATTGAACCGGCCGTAGGTCAGCCAGTGGAAGAAATCGCCGGCTGTGTGCATCGCAGTGTGCGGTTCCGTCAGAAGATCGACCGGCTGCTTCGGCAATGTCTTGGCCAAAATCCCGTTGCCCTTGGCTTGAGGTCCGTGACAAGGCACGCAGTTGGCGGCAAACAGCCCCGCGCCGTTGGCAATGGAAATCGCATCGAACGGAACCGGCGTCTTCCGGTAAGTTTCCGGATACGATTGAATACCAAGAGGGTAGAGTATTAAGGGGAGTGCGCAGACGATCAGGACAGAGGGGACGATGATACGCGCCCCTCTCCCCCACTGTTTGACTCGTCCAACGACCATCATTCCGGCCGCCATGACAAGAAACATGACCCCGGCCAAGACAAGAGTCTGCACCAGCCAATCGCTCCAGGTCGCGTCGATAGAGAACCGGAATGGATAGGGCCAATAATCGATGACGTCGTGTTTGGCCGGAATGGTATTGGCCAATAAGGTGGCGACGAAGACCAACAGTGATGCGACCGCCAATTCGACACGAAGCCATTTTCGAAGCCCGTACGTCCCGGCTTGAGCCGATATTGAACCCTGATCCAGTGAGGGAAGCCACACAAAATGGGCGCGCGCAGCGATCGCGAGCACGACCACAAGCAGCGTGACCTTCGCATTCAGAAGCAAGCCATACTTTGTCGCGAACAGTGCGGCATAATTCGTACTGACCATGCGATCCGCAACCAGGAGACCGGTCGCAACAATCACGACCATCACCGGCAGCGCAATGACTGAAAACCGTTTGACAGACCTGATATCCGATGAGTTCGCAGCAAGGGTAGAGGAATTCCCGCTGGCGGCGAATAGTACGGCGAGGACGCCGGGCAATGCGCCGAACCAGACGCTGGCCAAAATGAGATGCACTGTATAGGGCAAGATGGCGAGAATGGACTGTTCTTCAGCGGCAGGGTGGCTGGCAAACGATCCTACGGCCAACGTGAGCGCGGCAGCCGACGCGCATGCAGCATAGCGCCATTGCGCGCCGGGCGAAACCCGAACATACAAGGCAACTCCAAAGACCAACAATGCGCAGGTTTCACGGGCTGTCCAAATGAGCCCGATACGGGTTTTCTGAATAAACTCCAGCCATGCGCCCGGACGCCAGATATTGTCGGCAACACCGGTCGCTTGAGCCGTCGTGGTAGCCAGCAGCCCAAGCAGTCCAAGAAACAGCGTGACGGCCAGCCACGGAAGCGCCTTCTTCAGGCGTGTCAACCATAGATTCTTAGAGAGCGCACTCTTGTCTTCGGCGATCGCCAGAAATACGCAACCGCCGAGCACGAGCATGTTGGAGGCAAGCTGTAGGAAGCGAAACAGTGCGCCGAGGGGCTCGATCATTTCCCGTGCACTTTGCCCTTCACGGTGAAGTCAAATGACGACTCCACCACGTGACCATCTACCGACAATACGCGGAATTTGACCGAATACTTTCCGTCCGCGAGTTCCGGCAGGGGAAGCACGATAGATTTGGGATCGTCCTGCGCCAATCGAGGTTTGGCCTCGGTGACCGGATGCTTTTCGGCGTCAAGCACCACCAGGGCCGCATAGTCTCCTTCGATTTCCTCATTGAACCATAGCCGCACATGTACCGGGGCCTTGGCAAGAACGGCCCGGCGGGGCGGCTCGGCTTTAACCAACATCGAATGCGCCGACGCCGAAGGGACGGCTGAAATCAGCGCCATCGCCACCATCGCAGGAATCAGGGCAATCCGCATGAACATACGAACCGCCGATAGCCCTCTCATCATTGCCCCTCATCTCCGGCTTATCTGACAGACCTTGCAGCCGAACCGTTCGGCCGTCCTGTCTCGACGCCATACGTGAATGATCCGGACGGCAACTCTACGAAGACACGGAAACTTGCGAAGGCTTACGGCGATCGCGGAGCGCGTAGAACACCACAAAGCCGATGGCGACTACGAGCGGGACGATGATCATGATGTAGTGCGAGAGGTGCGACATGGCGTCCGTTTCGCCGACCGAGAACGAAAACCGGGATGGCTGCTCCGGTTTATCGCCGATCGAGACCAGGCCGACGAACTTGCCGGGCGTATCGAAGTTGTACTTCACATCAATCGAACCGGAGGGATAGACCTTCGGTGGAAAATGCACAACGGTAACAGACTCGAGATTTTGCTCCGCACCCGTGTCTTTGATAATCCGAATCTCAACCGGCATGGAACGAAGTTCATGCTCGACAAAATCGAACACCAATACTGTATTCCCGGTTCCTGGAAGTTCTTTGCAGAATTGCCTGTCGTAGAATGCATCAGGCTGGTAACTGTTGAAGTACATTTTATAGGGTCCGGCATGGACCACGCAGGTATTCGTCGCCAACTCGTGTCCATGCTGGGCCATCGCCGTCAAGGGCGCGCCGATCGCCAGCATCATGACGCAGACCCCGACTCGAATCAGAAATCTAAAAGACATCATGGCATTCCTCATTTTCTGAGCGTATTTCTTCTCTTCGTCAACACACAGCCCGGCGCGCGCAATAACCACCGGTACCGTACAGATCAAGAAGCGGCAACTTCAGATGATTTTCGGCGATCGCGAAAGAAAAAGACAATGGCCAAGACAATGACGAGCGCAAGGACCGGGACCATGTAAATCGAATAGAGATATTTCGAAAAAGACTTCGGCTCGCCGACTGAAAAGGGAAACCGCGACACATGCTTTTGCTGCTCACCAACCGTCACCAGACCGACGAATTTCCCGGGCTTGTCAAATGTGTAGGTGAAGTCGACCGAGCCGCTTGGATAGACCTTTGCGGGCAAATGCAACACCGTGTCCGCATCGAGATTCTGCTCCGAACCCGTGTCCCTGATGATCCGGACCTCCGTGGGAAGAGAACGAAGTTCCTGTTCGATATAATCGAGCACCACGATGGTTTGACCAGTCGCTGGAATATCCTCGCAGAATTGCTTCTCTTGCGTGTTCCCCGGCTGATAGCCACTGAAGTGCATCATATAGGGACCGACGGTCAATTTGCACATGTCTTCCGCCATGGACAGCCCCCCATGGGCCTGGACCTGCGTCGATACCAACGCGCTGCCGGCAAATACCACACACCCCGCCATGAGTTTCAGATATGTAACAGGCTTCATAGAATCCTCTTTTTGGAATGTTCACATCGACAGTTGTACATACACAGGGCGGGTCAGGCACATCTCGATTCTTATGTTCGCCGGGAAGCCCACCAATTGCGCATACGGCCCGACTTGGAAAGTTCATACCCGACCAGTGCGAGCACCAGCAGTATGACAACCGGCCCCACCATCTTCCGCCCAACCTTCGAATAATCGACCTGCTGTACCCGCAAGAGATAATAGGACGGACTCAATCCCTCTGCCGTAATGATCAGCTTGTATAGACCCTTATCCAGCTTGGCTTCACCCCTAACCACCCCATCCGGATGGGAGACCGGCCTCCAGTAAGCCACCGTCTGATCATCGTCCTTCCCATCCCCTTCCTGTCCCCGTACGATCCGCACACCCACCGGCATCGTACGTAGTCCAGGATCCACAAGATCCACAACTAAGAAGGTGTCTCCGACCTCAGGAATCTCGGTGCAGTACTGCGCCTTGGGCTCGAATTGCGGTTGATAGGCGCTGAAGTGCACCATATTCCCGCCGATACGCCGCACGCAAATATCCTCTTCCATCGTCACATTTCCATGCGCATCGGCTATGCCGGGAGATACTAGTGCAGCAAGAACGAGCCCGCTGAAAGTTGCCTTCGTCATCCACTTCATCATAACTATACTTCTCCGACGAACCCCATCTTTTTACAATACTACTCTTACCCAGAGTGGACCCACCCACGACATGGCCATGCCGTACCGCTCTGTATCAGAAGGAAATTTACCATTCTGCAGCCAACTCTTGCAAGGGCCGATACACAGCCAGGAAACAGCGGAAAGGTCCCCCTATTGATGCGTGCGCCACGATGATCTGCCGTTGCCAGCCAAAGTTGTTCGACAAAGAGCAGCCGCCAAGAGTGACTCTTACTCTCAGCGAGACTGAGAGACAGAATCAAAAAACCCTCATCAGCCAAGTTGACGGGAAGCAAAAGTGAGAGAATAATGGACCAGTTACACCGGTGAGACTGACGGAGACACGTAACGGTCTTATTATAGTTAAGGAGGCACCACATGAAAGCCAAGGACGGAGTCGTCAATATCCTGAATAAATTGCTGACGGCCGATCTCACTGCCATCAATCAATATTTCGTCCATGCAAAAATGTGTGCGAATTGGGGCTACGAACGCCTGCACCACAAAGTCCGGGAACGCAGCATCGACGAGATGAAAGATGCCGATGCCATCATCGGCCATATTCTCTATCTCGAAGGCGTCCCGAATGTACAACGCATGAATTCGGTGCACATCGGCGAAACCGTGCCCGAGCAGCTGAAGCTGGATCTGAAAGCCGAACAAGAAATGCTGGCCTTACTGGCCGAGGGCATAGTCCACTGCACAAAAGTCATGGACTTCACCACGCGCCACATGTTCGAGGACATGGCGAAAGACGTCGATTCGCATATCGACTGGATCGAAATGCAGATGGAAACGATCAAGCAGGTCGGCCTTGAAAACTATCTGACCGAACAGATTAAGAAGGAGTCCTGATTCAGATAGTTACAAGGACTACCGACCGGATTTCCACCAATGGGCGGTTCTCCTGAGACCTTGTAAGACCGGCGCCGCACCACCGATGGCCACGGCATCGACCAGACAGTACCAGGCCCCGACACCGCTGGGCGGATTGCCTTGGGGCCATCCGAGCAGAGGATCAATCGATGCCCATTTCCACGCTCCGACCGTTGTCCCTAGAAGTTCAAGCCATGTGGTGATAAAAAAGGCCGCGACGTAGACCATCGGGGACCGACCAGTAACGAGCCATCCCAGAAAAATACAGAACAGCAACGCCCCGACCCAGTCTCCCTGTTGAGGAATCCCACTGATCCCCCACAGCGACCACCCTCCCCATACCCCAATGACAAACGTCGTAATACCTCTGGCATAACGCACGAAGAATCCGGACCTGGCTAACGCGACGGCCGTGAGATACACCATGCCATGCCCAGGCGGGACATAGGCCGGCACATTTTCGAATCGATAGGTGTACCCGCCCATGTAGAGTGAGGCGAAATGTTCTCCGACGGTGGCAAAGATGACTGCGATGGCGACTTGTGCCTTCGTTTCTCGATTCTCCCCCAACAAGAGCCCGATCAAAATCATCCAGGCCACCACCCCTAGGACCTGTTGGACTCCGACGCTTCCGCTTATTTCGAAAATGGCGCTGATGCTGACGCAGAAGAAGGTGAACGCTGCGATAAAGTAATCTCGTGTCCGGTGGGCATAGTCGGCATTGACATGTGGGAAATGCCGTAGCATCTTGCCCCAAATCGCCTGTATGCTGAGCTGGTCGGGCGCTGCTGTGCGTGGAATATCCATGTATCCGGTGCCCTGCACATTAAGAAGACACGCGTCCATCATATCTCACAGGCTGTGAGCGAGCAAGACTTGCCCCTATCCACCTACTTTTAGAAAGAACTCCGATGATGATGACACCAGGCAGTGAGGGTCGCCTGATTTCTGTACAAATTGGAATGCCACAATCCCTTGGGCAGGGTGGTGCGCCTGATTCAATGGATCAACCGTGGACAACCGGGTTTTTTAAGCTCCCTGTCACCGATGGACGGAGATGGCCAGGCGGATTTAAAGAATCACGGTGGCCCTGAAAAGGCCGTGAACGTCTATCCCGTCGAACATTACCCCTATTGGCAACAGGTGCTGGGCACGGCTGAATTTCCCTTCGGATCGTTGGGGGAAAACTTCACGACAGAAGGGCTGCTTGAAACTGAGGTGTGCCTTGGCGATATTTTTGAGGTCGGAGAGGCGCTCGTTCAGGTCTCACAGCCGCGACAACCCTGCTGGAAATTAGCACGGCGCTGGCGCAGAAAGGACCTGGCCCTCCGTGTACAAGAGAGCGGGCGAACTGGATGGTATTTCCGTGTCATCAGAGAGGGAACAATTCAAGCAGGGTCGCGCCTCATGCTAGTAGAACGTCCCTGTCCAGAATGGACCGTGGCCTCAGCAAACGACGTGATGCATCGACGGACAGATGATATTCAAGCCGCTCAGAGCCTCGCAATGTGTCCGGCCCTTGCAGTCCGATGGCGTGAGACACTGAACAAGCGGGTTGAGACGAAAACGGTCGGGTCGACCACGGCAAGGCTGTATGGACCCAACCTCTAACACGCGCACGAAGTAGAACTGCTCTGCAACGAGTCAGTCTTATGGTATAGTTCTGTGCCACCTTCAGAGGCTCACGCATGAACGGCTCGACGCGCAGCTGCTCCCCCTCCCTTGTTGTGATCATTCTCCTGGGAATCATCCTCGTTCTGCTTCCCTTGGGGAGCCGAGGTTACGCGCAATCGGAGGAAGACCAGCGTACATGGGTTGACGCACTCAAGAGCCTGTCGAGCGAACGGATGCTCGCCGACGTACGCACGTTAAGCAGCCCGGCGTTCAACGGACGGCAAGCCGGATCCGCCGATGACCTGCGATCCGCACAGTGGATTGCACAGGAATTGGCTTTGGCGGGAGTACAACTACCGATCATTGACAACAAGGGGATCGTCTTCCCCTCTCCCGGCGCCGGGAAGGAAGAGCCCGTTGGCATCATGGCCTCGATGGTCTCCACGCCACTGATCGAACCCGACCCGGTCGTTCGCATCGGCGCAGCAGACCAGTTGGTCACCGCGCAGTTGAGTAAAGACTATCTCCCGGTCTTTGACTCCCCCTCCGCCGATCTCCAGGGTCAGGTCGTCTTCGTCGGTTACGGCATCGTCGATCCCGCTCAGGGAATCGACGATTACGCCGGCGTCGATGTGAAGAACTGCATCGTGCTCTTCCTGCGTGGCAAACCGGATCACTACCAAGGCTCCATCAGCCACGCCGACAAGGTCCGCTTCGCACGAGATCGAGGAGCCTGGGCCTATCTGACTGCCACAGGGCCGATTATCAGCCCATATGAAATTCGCCGCGGCGCCACGGGAAAGCCCAGCGCATTGTATGGGCAGCTCCCCCCTGACCAGGCCCTCCCTGGCGCATGGATCAGCACGAAATTGGCGGAGACGCTCCTCGCCGGAAACGGAGACGAGTCCAATCCTGATAACCGCCTTCGCACCCTCCAGGAACAACTCAATAACGCCCCATCAGCGCGATCACGCCTCACCAATCGATATGCGTCTCTCCATTGGAAAACAATGATCGCGGACGGCTTGCTGACGAACGTGGTGGGAGTGATCCCCGGCACAGGATCGGAAGCCATCATCATTGGCGCCCATCGAGATCATTTCGGACGTACAGCGGGCCTCTGGTTTCCTGGCGCTGACGACAATGCATCAGGAACGGCCATAGTCCTGGAAGTCGCACGGGCCCTTGGGAAACTCGGCCTACGTCCTCAACGGTCGATCCTCTTTCTATCATTCAGTGGACAGGAGAGAGATGTGCTCGGGGCACGTCTCTATACATCAAGACCCGTGCTCCCACTCAGCTCAACGAAGGCCATGGTCAACATCGACCATGTCGGAGTGGGAGACGGAGTGTTAATCCTCCGTGTCGCAGAGCTGAAGAAACCCATGTTAAAGGAAGCGGGGTACGCGGTGGGTTTGGTACGCAAACTTGACTATTACGGATTCTTGCCCGGCGGGGACGATGGACCGTTCAAAGAGGCAGGAATTCCAACCGTCAGCATCGCAAGCGGCGGGGTCCACCCGCACATGCAGCAGCCTACCGACACCGCCGACACGATCAATCCGGAAATTTTGCGGAACATAGCACGGTATGTCCTCGCGCTCACCTGGCAACTGGCGAATACGCAATAGAATGTGCGCTAGAAATAGGGCCTGAGAACTGGCGGATACCCGGCTATTCAGGTCGCGTTCGGATCGTGCTCCGGAACCTTCCTCTGCACGCTCAGATCAATGTTTCATATGAGCCCTTGAGGAATCCGGGAGCAGACGGAACGACCTCAGCATTTTCCCGCCCTTAGCGCCGTATGGCACGAGAGCATACACATACTGGTCGGTCGCAAGATAGACGAACTCGTTGGGCGCAGGTCGCTGTGGTTGAGTCACTCTCAACCCTTCCTTCACGCCAGTTAGTCGAACCGAAGTAATCTCGCTGCCGGGAGGCAGCAGTCCGGATGAGTCGAGCCACTCGCCCAACAAGCGTCCCGGCGGTAGCTCGAACACACTGATCGTCAATCCCGGAGGTTCATGGCCTGCAACCTGACCAGTCGAGATGTCTTTCCGTTGAAAGTACACGCGCTGGACCGCCGGCGGCTGCGTGGTTGCCTGATGGGGGTCATCCGTGAGAAGCGCGTACTCTTTTTGATAATATTTAACGGTAAAACCATAGGTGTGGTCAGCGTGCTTCTCCCGGCTCTCCGTTTGGACGACAGGCGACGACTCTGCCGGCTTGCTGATTTGCCGCACTGTGCCGTCGCAACCGGCCAAGAGAAGACCTACGATGATCATCATTGAAAACCAACCGACTCGAAACAGGATCGGTGTACCGTTCGCCATCTGATACGCTCCTCGTGCTTCTTGCCCCCATGTATGAACCCGACGACTCATCACGGCAATCTACCAATCGGCTAACAGAGGGTGGGGCACAACTGATTCGGCGCATTCCCGTGTGCGCAATCTTGCACGGAGGTCGCCGAGGTTGTCAATGCATCCGGTGCGCACACAGGACTATCGGGCCATGCTGCCCACCACACGTGTACTGACTTTCTCAGTCCAAGGATGCTTCGCAGAGTACATGACTTCGTCACACTCACTTCCAGGCCAAGTTCGGCTGGGTCCAGATGCACAAGGTCCACACCATCGAGACTAAACTGGCTGCATGGCAGTTTCGCCACAGAACGGGCGAGTATTTCACCTCGCACAGGACCAGCCCCGATATTTCCACTGCGACAAATTTGCCTTGATCCCAATCGCGACATCACATATGTTGTAGAGTTTCGAGCCTCGGCCAGTCGCACATAAAGAAAAGAAAGGACCGCTCATGCGTTTCGTTGTCTCCAGTTTGGCGATCATGCTCTGCCTGGGAACCACTGCGACATTCGCGGCGGCGGCAGAACCCACGACCGATGAACAGAAAACCTTCTATGCTATGGGATTAGCCATCAGCCAATCGATCAACACCTTCACCCTGAGCGAATCTGAACTCGAAATCGTCAAAGCCGGCATCACCGACGGAGTATTCAAACGGCCACCTAAGGTGGATCTCGAGACCTTCGGCCCGAAGATTCAAGTATTGCAACAGGCCCGCGCTGCGGCCCTTGCAGAACCCGAGAAGAAAGCGGGTGCCGCCTTCCTCGCAAAGATCGCGGCAGAACCCGGCGCCAAGAAAACCGAGTCCGGCGCGGTTCTCAGGACCATCAAGGAAGGGAGCGGCGCCATTCCGAAAATCTCGGACATAGTGAAGGTGCATTACCAAGGAACCTTGATTGACGGAACGGTGTTCGATAGTTTAGCCAAGCAGGGCGAACCGGCTACGCTGAGAGTGAATGAAATGAGCAAGTGTTGGGCGGAAGGGATACGGCAGATGAAGGTCGGCAGCAAGAGCACCCTGGTCTGCCC
>LNFM01012928.1_pt1 | contig 10806 bp, 9 predicted proteins | sample 596031 | NCBI WGS metagenome assembly LNFM01 (sample SAMN04254537, study PRJNA301005) | activated carbon metagenome | isolation source: dual media filters at the Ann Arbor, Michigan drinking water treatment plant | place: USA: Ann Arbor | reverse complement strand
GATCCCCGCCACCCTCCCCATTAGCCCCACCAGGTTCATCCACGAAACGAAACACGCCCACCCCGGCGAACCCAGCGCCGCGGTCCAATGGTACATGGCGCCCGAGGTGGGAAACGCGGAACACAGCTCCGCCATACTCGCCGCCAGCAGGAGGGAGAATACGGTAGCCAAGGGCCAACCGAGCGTCATTTCGAGCGGCCCTCCCATTTCATAGCCGTAGCCGTAGAGGGTGACCGCCCCGGTCAGGATCGAAATGATGGAAAACGAGATGGCGAAGTTCGAAAACCCGCCCATACTCCGCCAAAGTTCCTGGGCGTACCCAAATCGAGAGAGACTTGCTTCATCCGGTTGCGACACAATCTAGGTATGATCGCTCACCGCCTCGGCTTACTGGCAGTTTTTCTTGTGGGATCGGCTTCGGCCGCCGGACCGGTTAGCCCGGCCGAGCGGGAGCTCATGGATTCGATCCCCGCCAACACCCTGCGGGGGCATCTTTCGTTTCTGGCGTCGGATTTGCTCGAAGGCCGGGATACCCCCTCGCGCGGGCTCGACCTGGCGGCCGAATACATCGCGTCGCAGTTTCGGCGTTTCGGGGTTGAGCCGGGCGGCGACAACGGTACCTACTTCCAGAACGCGCCGTATCTGAAAGTCTCCCAACCCATGCAGGATTTCCGTCTGCGGCTCCAAACGCCGGACGGAAAGTCCTGGGAGTCGACCGGGGCGAAGGTGATGGCCGTCACTAACGAGGCCGTGGACGCCACGGATCTGGAGGTTTTGAAAGTTACGGTCAAGGATCAGAATTCGCCGCTACCCTCCGCTGAACAGGTGCGGGGCAAAGCGGTACTTCTGTACGTAGCCCAAGGCTCCGCGGCGGCGAACGCCCGGAATCGGGCTTTGCAAACGATGAAGCCCGCCGTCCTCGTGACGTATGGCGTGATCGCTCCGGCCCCGTTCCGTCTCCGTCCGGCGTCGGCGGCATCCACCTCGACGGCGCCCTACATCGTTACCTCCGACGCCGATTTCAGTAAGTTCGTCGACACTCTGCCCGAAGGATTGACGCCCGCGAAGCTGACGGCCAAGGTCTCGGCCCCCGTCCAAGAGTCGATTCAACTCCGCAACGTCATCGGCAAGCTGGTGGGCAGCGACCCCACTTTACGAAACGAAGCCATTCTGCTGACCGCTCACTACGATCATGTCGGGGTCGCCACCCGCGGCGACGGCGACCGTATCCACAACGGCGCCAACGACGACGCCAGCGGGGTCTCCACCGTACTTGCGCTCGCCGAATCCATCGCCGGCCGAAAACTGCGTCCCAAACGGACGTTGATCTTCATGACCTACTTCGGGGAAGAGAAGGGGCTGCTCGGGTCGCGGTACTACGCGGCCCATCCCGTCTTCCCTCTGCGGCAAACCGTCGCGAACCTTAACTTCGAACATATGGGTCGCACGGATGATAGCGAAGGCAAGCGCGAAGGGCAGATCACGGCGACCGGCTTCGACTACACGACGCTCGGCGAAGCGTTGACGGGGGCCGGCGCTGCCACTGGCGTAGGCACCTGGAGCCACCCGCGGAATAGTGACGATTTTTTTGCGCGCAGCGATAACCAGGCTTTAGCCGATGCCGGGGTGCCGGCCATCACCGTAAGCGTCGCCTGGATCTTTCCCGACTACCACCGTCCCGGCGACCACTGGGAGAAGATCGACCTGCCCAATATGGAGAAGGTGGTGCGGATGGTCGCGGTGGGCGTCACCCGGGTCGCCAATGGCGAAGTGGCGCCGCAGTGGGTAGAGTCCCATCCGAAAGTGAAGCGCTATGTCGAGGCCTTCCGGAAGCTGCACGCGGCGGACTGAAACGCGACTGCGCTATCATTATCAGGAATGAGCGCGAAACAGAAACTCCCCGTCACCGTTCTCTCCGGCTTTCTGGGGGCCGGCAAGACCACCGTCCTGAATCACGTACTGAACAACCGCGAAGGCCTCCGGGTCGCCGTAATTGTCAACGATATGAGCGAAGTGAACGTCGATGCCCGGCTGGTGGCCCAGGGCGCTTCGTTGAGCCGGGTGGACGAGCAACTGGTTGAGATGTCGAACGGGTGCATCTGCTGCACGCTGCGCGACGATCTGCTGAAGGAGGTCCGCCAGCTCGCCGAGCAAGGGCGATTTGACTACCTGCTGATTGAATCGACCGGGATCTCCGAGCCCATGCCGGTGGCTGCCACGTTCAGCTTCGTTGACGAGGCGGGCGTCTCGCTCTCGGACGTCGCGCGGCTCGATACGATGGTCACCGTCGTCGACGGCGAGAAGTTTCTCGAAGACTACCTCTCGCTCGAGGACCTGCACGACCGCGAACTGCAGCTGAATGAGGAGGACGAGCGCAACATCGCCGACCTGCTGATTGACCAAATTGAATTCGCCAATGTTCTGATCGTCAACAAGACAGACCGTATGGAACCGTTAGCGGTCGAGCAATTGCGCGCCATTCTCCGCAGCTTGAACCCCGAGGCGACCATTCTGACCGCGGAACGCGGCCGGGTGGCGCCGCGGCAGATTCTGGCCACCGGATTGTTTGACGAAGAGAAGGCCTCCGAAGCGGCCGGTTGGATCAAGGAGCTGCAAGGGTTTCACACCCCGGAGACCGAAGAGTACGGCATCACGAGTTTCGTCTTCCGGGCCCGGCGGCCGTTTCATCCCGAACGGCTGAATGAGGCGCTCGACGAGGGCTGGGAGAACGTCCTGCGCGCCAAAGGGATGATGTGGATCGCCTCGAAGCACGACTGGATCGGGCACTACGCGCAAGCCGGGAACTGCGTCGGCGTCGAGCCGGTGCGCCGCTGGTATGCGGCCAGTCCACGCGAGGAATGGCCGGAGGATGCGGCGTCGCTGGACGCGCTAGCCAAGGATTGGCATCCCGAGTTCGGAGACCGGATGCAGGAGCTCGTATTCATCGGCGCGGGCATGGATCAAGCGGCGATCGAAGCGGCGCTCAATGGTTGTCTGCTGACGGACGAGGAGATGGCGGAGGGACCGGCCGCTTGGGCGACTTACCGCGATCCTTTGGGGTCCTGGGAGACCGAACCGGGCGCATAGGCGTAGGGGTTAACTTGGCGGGGCCGGCGGCTGCGCAGGAAGATCAACAAAGCGAACAACGCTGCGCCGATTCCGAGTGTGAGCCCTACTTGTCCTCCCCGTTCGAGGAGCAGTACCTCTTCTCCTTTTGAAGACTGCATGGAGGCGGCTTGGGCAACGGCTGCCTTGATTTCGCCGCGCAGCCGGTGCTGGGTCTGGGCGAAGTCTGTCGTGCGGCGCAACTCATTGGTCGCAGGCGATGGCCCGTCCAAAGATTGGGACCATTGCAACAACGTCTCAATTCGATTTAAGCGGTCTTGAAAGGCCGGGGAAGGCGCCTGCCGAAGGATCTGGCGCACAACCACCGATACCCGGCCCGACAACTCCTGCCGGAGTTGCGCGTCCGGAGCCTTCTGCCAGCGGTCCATCAGATCCTCGAGCTCTTCGAGACTCCGCAACTCCTGGCCCAGCCTCTCGAAAGACACTTGGCGCTGCCCAATCATCCGGTCCATCGATGCTGCTCCGGCTAGGGAAAGAACCGCTAGAATCAGAAAAATCTGAGCCAAGCGGGAAGCCGGAAGGATAGCGTAGTCCTCGTTCATCTACCTGAGGTATCGGCAGACTAGGACTATTCCTTTAACTCATATCGCCGAATCTTCAGCGCCTTACCCGTTTCCGGGTCCGCTGTCACAATCGTCGCGTGGAGTTCCACCATGCCCTTGGCCGGTTCCATGCGCATCGGCAGGGCGGTTTGGAACTTGCGAATGATCGGGCCCTTCTCGACGCCGATTACCCCGGCGTAGGAGCCGGTCATGCCGACATCGGTCTGATAGGCCGTACCTTCGGGCAGAACCCGTTCATCGGCCGTGGGAATATGCGTATGCGTGCCCACGACGGCGGTGGCGCGCCCATCGAGGTGCCAGCCGAACGCCACCTTCTCACTGGTGGCCTCGGCATGGAAATCGATGAAGCGGACCTTGATCCGGTCGGGAATCTGGGCGAGGAGCTCCTCCACCTTGCGGAAGGGATCGTCGAGGGTTGCCATGAAGGTGCGGCCCTGCAGATTCATTACCGCGTACTCGGCGCCATTGCGCGCCTTGCCCAGATAAAGCCCGCTGCCCGCCAGGAGGGGGGAGTAGTTGGCTGGACGGAGCAGGCGAGGCTGCCGCGGGAGGTACTCGTGGATCTCGGTCTTGTCCCAGACGTGGTTGCCGGTCGTCATCACCTCGACGCCGAGCGAAACGAACTCTTCGGCGATGGCGGAGGTCACCCCAAATCCGCCGGCCGAGTTCTCCACGTTGGCAATGATCAGATCGATCCGCTCTTCCGTCACGATCTGATGCAGATTATTGGCCACGATGCGGCGGCCCGGCGAGGCGAACACGTCGCCGATAAAAAGGATGTTCATGCTGGCGGGAGCGAGTTGGAGCGCCCCAGGGAGACCGTGAAACCCCTGTCATTGACCCGTCTTTTGGAACGGGGGAACCCTCCGCGCGCCTTCAGGCTTCTCCCTGGAACTTGCGTTCAGGAGCTTGCACACCGGCACATTTGTGCGAGACGGACTCCATGACTTTGACTATCGGATCAAATTTAAGAGGCCCCACCTGACCCCCAGAAACGCTCCAAGGGTCAGGATAGCATGCCGCCTAGGCCAAACGGCCGGTCTTCTTCCACTCCGCGATCCGGGCGAAGTGGTACTGGAAGTAATACATGTTGAAGAAGAACGTCATCACGGGGCTGAGCTTCAACCCGATGTTCTCCACCGTGTTGTAGTGCTTCTCAATCGACGCGCGCATATTGAACACCCCGAGGATGATCGCAATGATCCCGCCGAGGTAACAAACCATGGTTAGCAGAATCGGGATTAGTGCCAGCGCCGAGTCGCTGAGCGCCGCACCGAGAATCGCACCGATGAGCACCCCGCCAATGGCCAAGCCCCAGCCGCCGAAGATCATCTTCATCGCCTTGCTTGCCGGGTCCAGCTTCTTGACGAACACCATCTGCGTGTAGAACCAGTACAGGCCGAAGAATCCGCAGACCATGGTGATAATCAGAACGAGATACCACTGCATGTCGGGCGGAGCCGGCCAGGCGCCGGAGGCCGCGGGGTTGGGCGCGGGGGCGAAGCCACCCGGGGCGGGAGCACCGAAGCCAGGCGAAGCTGGGGGACCGCCGAAGCCGGAATTGGCCGGAGGAGCACCAAACCCTTGCTGCGCCGGGGGAGCGCCAAAGCCAGGCGAGGCCGGGGGAGCGCCAAAACCCTGTTGCGCGGGCGGCGCGCCGAATCCACCCGTCGGCGGGGCCGAGAAGGGGTTGCTCGACGTGGCGCCAGACGGCGCAAACGGGTTGGCCTGCGGGGCCGGGGCTGGGGGAGTCCACACCGGGTTGGCGTCGGTGGGCGCGGCAAATGGGTTTGGAGCCGGAGTGGGAGTGGGCGCCGGGGCGGGTGCGGGTGCCGGGGCCGGCGGCATGAACACCGGGGCCGGGCTTACCTGCGGCGCCGGCGTGGCCGGGGGATTAAAGAACTCGGTCTGCAGGACCCAGTTCTCGGAATCTTCCGGGCGGATCTTGTCCTCGGGACCGATCCGGCCTTCACTTTGGTAACGCTTCAGATCGTCAAAGGAGTAAGGACCGAAACTCCGGCCTTCCCGCTGCAGGAAATACTTCATATATGCCTCACGTTTGCCGCAAGACTTCTGCGAGTTCTTTTTCTGGGACCGCCCCTTCTTTGATCACGCGCCAGTAGGGTTCGGTAATATCGATCGTCGTGGGACCCATGCCTGGGCACGTCCCCCCGTCCAGCACTAAGTCCAGACGACCGTCCATCGTACCAAAGACTTCGATGCCGCTGGTACACGTCGGCTGGCCGTTTATGTTAGCACTTGTGGCGATCAACGGCTGGTTCAACTTTTGCAACAGCGCCTGCGCCACTTTTGACCGCGAATGGCGCAAACCCAACCGGCCAGTATTGCCGGTGGCCCGCAGCGGCACTTTCGGCGACGCCGGCACAATTACGGTCAGCGGCCCCGGCCAGAAGACCCGCGCCAGCACGCGAAAGCGGGCCGAAATCTCCGCGCATAACTCTTCAGCCATGGGCACATCGCTGACGAGTAGCGGCAGGCTCCGGGCCTGCTCGCGGCCTTTGGCGGCGAACACCCGGCCCACCGCCTGCAAGTTAAAGGGATCCGCCACCAGGGAGTACAACCCGTCGGTGGGGATGGCGACCACTTTCCCCCGCAAAATCGCGGCGGCGGCCGAGGCGATGACGCCTTCATCCGGGTCAGTCTGGTCTACTTCGAGTAAGTCCGTCGGCACAGGTTTGTTAGCGTTTCTCGATCACGGTAGCCACGTCAACGGCCATTTGATAGCGTCCGAACGGGGCGCTGAGCTGAATGCCTTCGACCATCCATTGCACCTCCCGGGTCATTTCCTGGGCGATGGCAATGCCTTCCTGCCGGGCGGCTTCGGCATCGGCGGCCCGCTGCATGCGTTGCATGAACGGTTCCGGCACCGGGACGCGTAACTCATCCACCATGAACTGGGCGTTCCGGTAGCTGGTCAACGGCCAGATGCCGCAGACCACCGGAATCCTGCAATGCTCGGTCCGTTTGAGGAAGTTCTCGAGGAGTTTGATGTCGAACACCGGTTGGGTAACGACGTACTCGGCGCCCGCCGCCACCTTGCGCTCGAAGCGGCGCACCTCTTCGTCGATATTCAATGCGCCAGGATTGGCTCCGACGCCGAGCAGCAGCGCCGTTTGCGAACCCATGGCGTTGCCGCCAATGTCGAGCCCCGAGTTCAGGTTGGTGACGATATCGGCAAGACCGATGGCGTCCACATCGAAGACGGCCGTGGCGTGCTGGTGGGCGCCCATGCGGGGCGGATCGCCGGTGATGCAGATGAGGTTGCGTACCCCGAGCGCGTGCGCGCCCAGCAGGTCCGACTGCATGCCAAGGATATTCCGGTCGCGGCAGCAGAAGTGCAGCACGGCTTCGATGCCCGCCTGCTCCTGAAAAATCTTGCAGGTGATGGCGGCCGAAAGCCGGGCGCTGGCGCGGGGGCCATCGGGGACGTTGATTACGTCAATGCCCGCATCGCGGCAGAGGATGGCGCCGGCCACCTCGCGCGCGGGATCGACGCCCCGCGGCGGCAGAATCTCGACAAAGGTGACGAACTGCTTGGCGGCCAGCTTGGCGCCGAGCTTGCTCTTTTCGCCGACCGGCACCAACGGCATCTTCACCACGGGTGGCTTCGTTTCGTCGACGGTCACCGGCAGGGTTTGATGGCCCGGCTGGAGGCTGCGCGCTTCGCTGCGGACGAGCTTGATGTGATCCGGGGTGGTCCCGCAACAGCCGCCGACGATCTTCACCCCGGCCCAGAGGAAGCGGCGGGCGTATTGCGACATGTACTCGGGCGAACAGAGATAGATCTTGCGGCCTTCGACATCGGCCGGATGGCCGGCGTTCGGCATGGCGGAAACCGGCTTGCTCGTCTGGCGCATAATGCGTTCGACCGTTTCGAGCGTCGCCTTGGGGCCCACTGAACAGTTCAAACCGATGACATCGACGGGCCATTGGTCGAGCAGGGCGGTGAAGTCTTCCGTGCTGGTGCCGTCGAGCATGGCGCCGTCGTCGTTGATGGTGACTTGAGCGATGATGGCGAGTTCCGGCCCGGCTACGGCGCGGACGGCGGCGACCGCCTCGCGCAGTTCCTCAATGGCGAAAAAAGTTTCGAGGACGAGAAGGTCGACGCCGGCTTCGACCAGCACCGTGGCCTGTTCAGTGAAGATATCGCGGAGCTCTTCGGGGCTAGCGTTGCGCATGCCGCTCGGCCCGATGGAGCCGGCCACGAACGCGACCTCTCCGGCGGCTTCGCGGGCCAGACGGACGCCGGCTTGATTGATCGCCACCAGCTTTTCGCCCAGGCTGAACGTCGCCAAGCGGCCGCGGTTGGCGCCGAACGTGTTGGCTTCGAGGATCTGCGCCCCGGCCTTGACGTAGGCTTCGTGAACCTCTTTGACTAAGTGAGGGGCGGAGAGATTCAACTCGTCGTAGCAACGGTTGATGAATACGCCCTTCTCGTACAGCATGGTGCCCATGGCGCCATCGGCGACCAGAACCCCGTGGGCAAGCGCCTCACGGAACTCTTTGGCGCGGGTCTTCGGCAGGGTGGCGGAACTCATTTAATCTCTGAGTTTACCAGCCAGTCACATCCACCGGGGCGCCGCTGACTACTCCCAGCCGCTTGGCGGCCGAGGCTTCCCGCTGCACAATTTCGATGTAGCCGCTCGAACCGACAATCGCGTAGAGCTCTCCATACTCGCACTCGGCAAAGTGGGTGGCGCGTTTGCCCACTTTCTCGAAACCAACCAGGATCTCGAAGGGCCGATCGGCCAGCCAGCCGAACTCAGCAATAGAAAAACTCGTGATGAGGTTGCCAAAACGGTCTACGCGCAAAACGGAGCCGCTCCATTGCCGCTTCGAAATCCGGTTGTTCGTGCCGAGGTTCAGCCGGAGAGCGTCCTTCACCAGTTTGCCCAGCTTGGCCGGCGGCATCCCGGCGGCAAGATGCGCCGCACAGGGGGCGAAGATGTCGCGACCGTGGAAGGTGGCGCTGACGGGCTTTAGGAAGAGTTTCTCGTTGCTCAAGTGCCGGGTCTTCACCGCGCTTCCGCCGAGCGCGTAGGTGAAGATGCCGTTGTCGGGTCCGACGAGATAGTGCCCCCCGGCCTCGACGAGGAGCGGCCGGCGCGTGCTGCCGACGCCGGGGTCGACGACGGCGACATGGATCGTCTTTTTCGGGAACCAGCGGCGAGCCTGTTCGAAGACAAAGGCGGCCTCGGTGACGTCATACGGCGGCAACTCGTGGGTCAGGTCGACGATGGTGGCCTTGGGGCAGATGGAGAGCAGCACTCCCTTCATCGCGCCGACGTAGGAGTCCGTGGTGCCGAAGTCGGTCGTCAGGGTGATGATGGGCATTTATAGGAAAAGCTCCTGCACGCAGCCGCGGACGTCCATTTCGAATTCGATGGTTTCAATGGGGGGCCGGGAGTAGTGCCAGGTGACGCCGTGGATGGCGCCTTTCGCCATGGGCCGGACGATCTGTTCGGCGAGCAGGTGCCACACCGGATGGACGGTGTACATTTCGGCGACGTTGACGAGGTCCCAGTTGACGCCGAGGCCATGCAGGCGGCCGGTCATGAGCCCCATGACGAACTCGGCCTTGACGCGAAGCGCGTCGGCGGAGAGTTCGCCGCGGCGGACGACATCGTGCGGGTCAAGGGTGCCTTCGGGCAGTTCGCCGGCCCCGGCTACGATAAACGTCTTGCGGGTGACCTTCGATGGCACGGTGTAACCGAAGCCGTAGAGGCTCGGTTCGGAGGGCGCGCCGATCTCCGGGGCAATGTTGGTGCGGGCGACCGGATTCATGTCTTCGAGGAAGAGCCCCCAGTTTTTGAGCACGGTGACGTAGCCGGCGTTGAACTCATTGAAGCCCTGGAAGGTGAAGGGCCGGGGCGACCGGAGCTCCATCGAGCAGAGGGCGTGGAGCGGCCGGTTGATGGCGGCCAGATGGGCCTTCACCCGTTCAAAGCCCTGCGCGAGGGGCACGGGCTGATGGAAGCGGGCGTGGACGACCTCGAAGCCGTCAGCGGCCACGGCACCGCCGGAGTACGGCGCAATGCCGCGGATGAAGGAGTAGTTGCCCTTAGGGTTGGCGACAAGCATGACCGCTATTCTAGCGGTCCGTGATACCGTGAGGGAGATTGGCGCAACCTTTGGTCAGGCTTTTTTTACTCTGGGCGATTTCCCTCGGGTGGATTGCCGTTTTGCAGGCCCTGGGCGCCGGGGTGGGTTTCCGCATCGGCCCATTGGGCGAGGATTTCAACTGGGTCTACTTTCTGCAACATCATGCGGAGTACCCGGCGCAGAAGGCCTTTTGGGAGCACGATAGCCGGAATCCGCTGGCCCCGTGGTGGTACCTGGCGGTAAAGCCGTTGGTGATCGACACGGCTTACGGAATCTACGCGGTTCGGAAGGTGGTCGACCTGGTTTGCGGGTTGTCGGTTTACGCGCTGGTGGCGTCGTTGGGGGGCGCAGCCTACCGGCGGTTCGCAGTTGTGAGCGGTGCGTTGGGAATGTTATGGAGCTGCTCGGGGATAGTCGGCCAGATCAACTGGACGATGGTGATGGCGGCATCGATGTCCTTGCTGGCGGTGGCGGCTTACGTGCGGTTTCTCGATAGCGGCCGGGCGGAGGCCGGGTGGCTGGTGGGAGCCCTGCTGCTGTATCTGGCGGCTATTTCGACTTATACGCTGCAGGCCTCTGCTCCGCTGGCCATCGCCGGGCTGGGCGCGGTGCGGCTGGGATGGCGGAAGGGGTTGATCGACGCGCTGCCCTTTGCCGGGGTGCTGGCGCTTTTCGGCATGATCTGGACAACGGTAGGGTACGTGCCATCGGAGACATTGTCGGTGGATGGCCCGGCGCTGAGCCGGCTGGCGCCTTCGTTACTGGCGTGGGTTTGGGATCCGGTGTACGGGGACGTGCTCCGGGAGTTGTGGGGCTACTACCGGCGGGACCTAATTTTTTGCGCGGTGGGCGCGGTGGCGCTGGGCGTGGCGTTTTTCCGGCTGTGCGCTGAGCCGGGCAGACCCGCGGGCGGACGGCGCTTGGCGCTCGAATTGGGGTGGGCAGTCGCGGGTCTCGGCGCTGGCACCGTGGCTTTGGAGATGACCAGTGTAGT
>LNFM01012927.1_pt1 | contig 10807 bp, 7 predicted proteins | sample 596031 | NCBI WGS metagenome assembly LNFM01 (sample SAMN04254537, study PRJNA301005) | activated carbon metagenome | isolation source: dual media filters at the Ann Arbor, Michigan drinking water treatment plant | place: USA: Ann Arbor | reverse complement strand
GTGAAAACTTTCAGCGCCAATGGTACTGTGTCTCAAGGCACGGGAGAGTAGGTCGCTGCCAGGTCTTCCAAGCGCGAAGAGCCTCTTCAGGTACGCGGTCAACGCGATACACATGGATTTGACGCGGGGTGGAGCAGCCCGGTAGCTCGTCAGGCTCATAACCTGAAGGTCGTAGGTTCAAATCCTGCCCCCGCAACCAAAAAAGCCCGCTAGCCCAAAAGGTTAGCGGGCTTTGGCTTTTGGCGAAGCTGCTGACATTGCGCCGTGGAAGCACTGTGGAAGCAAGAGAGCGCGTAGATCTGCGCACAGTGTCCTTGTTCAATATATGTCTTTGGACCTTCGGAGCGACACCAAACCAGCTCCAAGTTCAGCGCTTATCGCGGTGGGCAGATCGCCCGGACGGCCTCGAGCACGTCTTCGGACCTGAACGGCTTAATCAGCCGAGCCTGGCCTTGGAGTGTCTCCGGCAGCGCCCAGGTGCCATAGCCGCTGGCCAGTACGAAGGGAACACCCCGCGCCAGCAGGACTTCGGCCACGGGAAAGACCCGGCCCCCGCGAATATTGACGTCGAGAATGGCCGCGTCGAAGGTTTCGATGCGCGCGATCTGCAACGCCATCTCGAGCTTGGCCACTGGACCGACGACCTCGTAGCCTGCACTCTTCAGGATATTTTCGATATCTATGGCAATGAGGGTTTCGTCCTCGACGACCAGTATGCGCCGGCCGGCCAGGGGCTCGATCATCCGACGATCTCCAGCGCGGCGTCGCGCAGGCCCAGATAGCCCACTTCGGTCGTCAACCGAATCTCGATGACGCAGCGAAGGCCTGCGGGCAAGAATTCCCGGCGGACAACTGCATCGAGTTCGTGGCTGAGCGCGCGCTCGATCAGCGTGGTGCCGAAACCCCGCTTTGTCGGCGCCTGAACGGTGGGGCCACCGCTCTCGGTCCAGACAATTCTAAGGATCGTGTCGTCGCCGCCGCCAGTACTGTCCCAGGTGACGGACAGCCGTCCCTTCACCGCTGACAGCGCGCCATACTTGGCGGCGTTTGTCGTCAGCTCGTGTAAAGCCATGGCAATCGCCATCCCCGCTCTTGGCGTCAATGTCACGTCCGCGCCGCCGATCGCCACTCGCTTTGGCTTCCCCACGTAAGGCGCCAGCTCGGTCTCGACGATGGCGCCGAGCAATGCTCCGTCACGACCATCACGCGTCAGCAGACTATGGGCCTTCGCGATGGCCTGGATGCGACTCTCTATGGTTGTGGCAAAATCCGCCGGCGACTCAGCGCCCTCGAGGGTCTGCTTGACGAGGGAGGACACCACCCCAAGAATATTCTTCACGCGATGATCGAGTTCGCTCATCAGCAGCGCCGCGTGCTTTTCAGCTCGTTTGCGATTGCTGATGTCGCGCGCCACGGCCGATGCGCCGACGATGGTGCCGCTCGAGTCCTTCATCGGCGAAATGGTTAGCGAAATATCGATGACTCTTCCATCCTTCGCCGTTCGCGTACTGTCGAAATGCCGGATCACCTCGCCACGCCGTAACCTGGCCAGGAGCTTGGGCCATTCATCCTCCTGGTTCGCGCTCAGGAGCTTGGTCATCGATTGGCCCAGTACTTCTCCTTGGGCATAGCCGTAAATCGACTGGGCCTCGCCATTCCAACTGGTGATAGCCCCTTCGAGGTCGTGGCTGATGATCGCGTCCTCGGACGATTCGACGATTGCCGAGAGCTTGGCGCGATCCCTCTCGTGCTGCTTGTGGATCGAAATATCGACGAAGGTCACGACCACACCGGTGATGGCGTTGCTTACGCTGCGATAGGGACGGATCTGCATCTGATAGACCTTCTCGCTCACGTTCAATTCCACTTCCCGCTCCACCGGGATGAGCGTGCGGATCACCTCTCGCACGTCGCGTGCGAGGCCGTTCTGCGAAAGCTGCGAGACGATGTCGGTGATCGGCCGGCCCTCGTCGCCAACGCGTATGTTGAAGATCTCCAGGACCGCCGGTGTAAATCGCTTGATCCGAAGGTCGTTGTCCAGAAACAGCGTCGCAATCGATGTGCTGTTGATCAGGTTCGTGAGGTCACCGTTCAGGTCCGCCAGATTATCGTTGCGGACGCCCAGTTCGGCATTGATCGTATGAAGCTCCTCGTTGATCGACTGCAATTCCTCCTTCGAGGTTTCGAGCTCCTCGTTGGTCGACTGCAGCTCCTCGTTAACGGTCTGGTATTCCTCGTTCGACGATTGCAACTCTTCGTTGGCGGTTTCGAGTTCTTCGGTGACCGTCTGCAGCGTTTCGCGAGTGGCATTCAGTTCTTGCAGTGCGAGCAACTCCCCTTCCCGGCTAGCGGGCGCACGCCGCCCCTTGGCCTCGCCGACAGCCCCCAGTTCCTGGAACACCACGATGAAAAAGCCGCCGGCCGCCGGCTTGGGGAGGGGTTCGACGACAAGGTTCAGGGCCTCCTTGCGACCTCCCACCTCGACGAAGAGATTTTCGGTGATGACCCTGCGCTGGGCGGATGCGGCTTCCTTGAGCGCAGCCTGCAAAGGTGCGCGCAGCCGCGGCTGGATCAGGTTCGATAGTTTTAGGCTGGCGGTTCCGCTCGCCGGTTCAAGAAACTTGGCGATGTGGCCGGAAAATTGCTGAACGGCCTGTTGCCGATCGACAATAGCGAAGGCCGGAGCATAGCGTGCCATGATGCGCGCGACGACGGGTGCTATTTTAGTAGCGGGAATTTTCGAGTCTGGCGTTGAGCGGCCTCGGATTGAGGCATCGCCAGGCACGACGACGCGGCTCGGCACATCACGTCGCTGAAACAGTCGGTGCTTTCTGTCGATTGAAGAGAAAAGATCGTCTTGCGCCACAACCGCTTCAGACGATCCCAGAAACAGCATGCCGTGTGGCACAAGCCCGTAGTGAAACATTGTGAACACGCGCTTCTGCAGCTTCGCTCCGAAATAGATCAGCACGTTGCGGCAGGAAATGAGATCGAGCTTCGAGAAAGGCGGATCCTTGACGAGGTCGTGAACCGAAAACAGGCACATCTCGCGAAGAGACCGGGCGATGCGGTACTGATCGCCTTCCTTCGTGAAGTATCGTTCAAGCCGGTCCTGAGCGAGGTCCGTCAGGGCAGCGGCGGGATAAAGCCCCGCACGGGCGAATTCGACGGCCTGATCGTTGATGTCGGTTGCAAATATCTGAACGGTCCGCCGGTGGTCGCCGGCTGCCAAGGCATCCTTGAAGAGAATTGCCAACGAGTACGCTTCTTCACCCGTTGCGCACCCGGCCACCCACACCCGGATGGGGGTTGCCCGGTCGCCTTCCGCCAGCCGCTGGCGAATGAATGTCGATGCCAAGGCCGTGAACGCCTCTGCATCGCGAAAGAACTTTGTCACGCCGATTAGCATTTCGTGAAACAGCAGGTCCGGCTCGGTCGGACGCTCGCGCAGCTGTTGGATGTAGTCCAGGACGTCGTTGATCTGGAGAACCTGCATTCGTCGCTTAACGCGGCGCATGATGGTACTGGTCTTGTACTGACTGAAATCCCGCCCCAATCGGGAGCTCAGAAGCGCACAGATCGTGGTGAGGTGCGGTGCCACGTCATGACTGGCGGGTCTCTCCTTCTCGGCGCTGGTTGTCGCGGTCCGATAGTCCAAATACCTGATCAGTGCCGCCGGCATTTCCGGCACCTCGAGAACGTGATCGACAAAGCCGCTCGATGCCGCGCTTTGCGGCATTCCGACCTTGGGTGAATGATCTGACCCAGCCTGGGCCATCGTCAGGCCGCCATGCTCCTTGATTGCCGTCACGCCGCGCGCGCCGTCACTGCCATATCCAGAAAGGATGATTCCGACGGCATTCTGGCGTTGATCCTCCGCCAGCGATGTCAGGAAGGTGTCGATCGACGTCCGCCGTTGGATTGGCGCCGCGGGCCGGGTGAGCTGGAGGACACCTCCCTCGATTCTCATGATGGCATCGGGCGGAATAACAAAGATATGATTGGCGACGAGGGCAGCACCGCTTTCCGCGGTCGAGACGTCCATCGCGGTGTTGCTGCGGAGAATTTCTACAAGGCTGCTGGCATGCTCGGGATCAAGATGCTGAACAATGACGAACGCCATTCCCGCGTCGGAGGGCATGGCGGTGAAAAAGGCCCGGTACGCTTCGAGGCCGCCCGCCGAGGCGCCAATGCCGACGACCAGTTTGATGACTTGCGGCGCACCCGCACGCGGCTTTGCTTTGACGGTAGCCGTTGTCCGGCGCTTCGCTCTGCCCAACTGTCGCTTCCTCTTTGAACCGGCCAATTGCGTTGCTCTTACCCTTGTCAAGAATTCATCAGGCCGCCGGTTCGCTTTCGGCCAGCCGTCACTTTAACTTCTAGCTCGACATCCCTGTCGCTTGGCCATCCTGGTGTGCAATTCGCGCGATTTCCCGGGCAATTTCCTCAGGCGAGAGAACAAAATCCACGTCACCGCTGGCTATCGCACTCTCGGGCATATCCGGCTGTCCGGCCGTCTCGGGCTTCTGCGCAATGGTGATGCCGCCTGCTTCCTTGATGCCGCGCAGCGCTGCTGCGCCATCGCCATCGTAGCCCGAGACGATGACTGCGATGATCTTGCCGTCCCAGTATTCGGTGAGCGAACGCAGGAAAACCGTGATCACGTCGGGCCACCCCCGCGGTTTGGAGATCGGCTTGAGACGGAACTCACCGTCAAGAACGTGCAAGTCGCGCTGTGCCGGGATAATGAACACCCGATTGGGCCGGATGAGTAAGCCTTCCGTGATCAATTCGACCGGCATCTTTGTATGCGACGGCAGAATCTGGTGGAGCAGAGTGTCGACGTTTCTCAAATGATTGACGATGACGACTGCCACTCCTATGTCGGCGGGTAGATGCCGCAGCAACCGGATGTAGGCGTCGAGACCACCGGCCGAGCCGCCCACGCAAACGACCGGAAAGTCTTTTGCGACACTCTTGGATGTCATGGCTAAACTAATAGCATTGAAATCCCGTTGTCCTAATGAAATTAGACCAAACCGCCAGACCCATCGACGATGGTGCCGTTGCGGATCACCAGGCTGGAACTGGACATGCGGAGGCTCCACGGCGTGGTTGCGTCCACCTAACCGCACGGCACCCTCTGTATTGTCAAGGGAGGCCCATACCTTGCTGTCGTCCGGGGCCGCGGTGTAATTGCGCAGTCCATCGAGCTGAGGAGCAATGAAATGGTGCGCCAACGGACAATCTTTGCCCGATCGATTGCCGCTCTGGCCCTGGTCTTGTCCGCCGCGCCCCTCGCCGTCCCGTCCGAGGTTGCAGCCCAGGCGGAGCCCAATCGAGGAAAAGCCGCCCTGGCGGTGCAGGGAAAATTCATCGACCAGCGGATCGCCGAGTTCATGGAAAAGAACGACGTGCCCGGTCTGACCATGGCCATCGTCCAGGCGCCCTATATTCCACGATCCGCCGGCTATGGCCGGGCGAGTCTGGCCGACGACGAGCTCGCATCGACGAAGACGATGTGGAACATCGGCCCGCTGACGCAGGGCTTCACCACAGTCGCCATCTTCCAGCTCCACGAGGCGCAGAAGCTCGATATTCGCGATGCCATCGGTAAATATCTGCCGACACTGCCGTCGGCCTGGGCGAAGTCGACGATCTTCCAGCTCCTGCAGCACGCCTCCGGCATTCCCGACTACCGCACCAACCCCGACTACAAGGACGGCCAGGCCTACAAGCCCGCCGATCTGGTCGCGCTGTCGGCCGCCAGGCCGCTCCTGTTCCAGCCCGGCACCCAGGTCCGGATGAGTGCGACGAATTTCCTCCTCCTCGGGCTGATCGTCGAACGGGCCGGCGGCATGTCCTTCCATGACCACGTCACGCGCCACCAGATCGAGCCGCTCGGCCTGCGCAGCACCATGTTCGCCGAGGATTTTTCGAAGAAGTCCTTCCCGGACAAATCGCACGCCCGCTTCAAGACCGAGATTCCCTACATCAATCCGGTCGAGCCTGCGGTCGGCTACAGGGATGTCCAGGGCAAGCTCGTGCCCGTGGCTCCCAAGGCATCGGAAAACCTCTTCGCGTTCGGCAGCCTGTGGTCGTCGGCCGAAGACATCAGCGCCTGGGATATCGCGCTGGCGGGCGGCATCCTCGTCAAGCGCGAGGAGAACCGGGCGCTCATCTACAAGCCGACAAGGCTCGACAACGGCATGACGGTGCCGGCCATGGCCGGATGGGAGTTCTCGCGCCATCCCGGATTCATGGAGATCAAGGGGTCGGCCCCCGGCTTCAGCGCCTATCTGAGCCGCTTCACCGCGGCGGCCGACCTCGTCTGCGTGACATTGCTCGCCAACAAGGAGGGGCTGGACCTCACCGGCCTCGCCCGCGATATCGCCGAAGCCTACAAGGCGGGCCTCAGCGCCGGCGTGAGCTCCGGTGCGATCGTCACGCGAGAGAGCAAATTCTCGGTCGATGAAACCGTGTCCCGTCTCGAGAAGCTGCTGGGCGAGCAGAAGGTCCCGATTTTCGCGACGTTCGACCATGCCGACAATGCGCATAAAGCAGGGCTGCAGCTGCGGCCGACGAAGGTTCTCGTCTTCGGCAATCCCAGGGTGGGCACCAAACTCATGCAGAGCAGCCAGGCCGTCGCGCTCGACCTGCCGTTGCGCCTGTCGATCTGGGAAGACGAGCGCAACCGCGTGTGGGTGAGCCATCACGCCATGGATCGACTGGCGGCAGAGTTTGACGTCAAGGATCCCGCGACCGTGCTCGCCCTGGAGCGCGTACTCGGCAAATTGGTGGCCCGCGCCACCGATGTTTATGGCGACTGAGCGGCGCTAGCCTGGTGCGGTCTCGAGGCTGGCGACAGCGTTGGCGTGGCCGCTCGCCAAGGCTCTCTTCAACGCCGTGAGGCCGTCCCTGGTGGCGTGGCTGACATCGGCGCCGGCATCGATCAGCCGTTTGATCAACGTGGCATCGCCGGCGGCGGCGCAGATCAGGGCAGTCCAGCCATTGGCGTCGGCCTGATTGACGTCGGCCTTGGCGCCGACGAGCAGGCGGACCATCGCCTCGTCGCCGCCAAGGGCTGCGCGCATCAAGGCGGTCTTTCCTCGTCGGTCGGCGTGGTTGACGTTGCCGCCCGCCCTCAGGAGATGATCGACCATCTCAATCCGGCGGTTTTCCGCCGCCCGCATCAGGGCGTTCTTGCCCTTGGCGTCGGAATGATTGACGTCGGCACCGGCCTTGATCAGCCGGTCGGCGACGGCGACATGGCCGGCTTCCGCGGCCCGCATCAGCGCGGTGAGGCCCTTCGTGTCCTTGTGGTTGACGTTGGCGCCTGCGCCCAGCAGCCGGTCGACCAGGGCCGCGTGGTCGCTTCGGGCGGCGCCGATCAGGGCGGTCCAGCCATTGGCGTCCGCATGATTGACGTCCGCGCCGGCCTCGAGGAGCCGGTCGACCGTCGTCTTGTCGCCGCCCAGCGCGGCCATCACCAAATCTTCCATGGACCTCGATCCTTCCGGGAGGGGCCGATCGTGCCGAGATTGCCATGCCTCCTGGCGCAAGACCACAATCGCCACAGCAGGGCCGATCAGAGGAGCTTTGGCGTGAAGGTGCCGTGCAGCGGATAGGGCACATGGTGCTTCAGCCGGGCCGTGAACAGCGGCCGTGCCGCGAGGTCGCGCGCGTCGAGGCCGACGATCTCGGTCCGGCGATCGGTTGAATTGAACACCATCACGAGGACCACGCCCTCGTCTTCCGCGCCACCGGGATGGGTTGGGACGAACAGAGGCTCGCCGACATAGCCCGCGGGGCCGAAGTCGTGCGAGGCGACCGCGCCGTTCTCGAAGTCTATCCGGGAGATCCGCTGCTGCAGGCCGCTCTCGCGCTGGGCGGGGTTGCTGGCGACATAGGCGTAGCGATAGCGCTTGCCGGTGAACGCCGGATTGATGTTGGGGAATTCGTTGGCGGTGCCCGTCGAGAAAGTTTGCCTCTCGACCTTTCCTGTTTCAAGGTCGACGCGGAGCCGGGTCAAGGCCGCCATGCCGCGGGACGGCCAGTCGGAGCGCCAGTAGGTCCGCAGGGCTTCGCCGATCGTGCTGTAGTTCGGGTAGCGCGCGAGATCGAGCACCAGATCGCCGTCTTCCTCGAAGCCGTTGGCAAAGTGGAACTGGAAGAAGGCATCGGTCTCGATCCGGCGCGGCTCGCCCCGTCCGTCGCGCGGCACCAGCAGGATCAGCGTCGGCTGCGATTCTTCCCAGCGAAGCGCGCCGTCGAAACTTTTCAGGCCCAGCAGGATTTTCAGCGGACTGACCAGGATTGGCCCGAGGCAGAACACCAGGTAGCGGGCGGTGAGCACGAAGTCGTGGTTCATGACCGGGTGGGGCAGCACGACCGGCGGCAGTCGCGTCAGGATCCTGCGGTCGAGGCGATAGGGTGTGAGCGTGGTCTTGGCGCCGTAGTCGATGCCAAAATTGAACAGCTCGCCGGTGTCGGGATCGATCTTGGGATGGGCCGAGAAGGCTTTCACGGCGCCGCCAAAATCCTCGATGCCTTGCGTGTCCAGCGTCGCCGGATCGAGCGCGGTCGGCGGGCCGCCTTCCCACAGCGACAGCAGGCGCTCGCCCTGCATCACGACCGAGGTGTTCGAGACGTTGGCCGGCTGGCGGAAGGCGTTGCCTAGCGGGCCGAGGGGCCGCATCTTGCCAAAGCCGCGATGGACGATGCGGCCGGCCTTTGTTTCGTCGAGGTAGTTCCGGGTCGCGACGTAGCGGTTGCGATAGTGGATGCCGGCCTCGTCGAAGCGGATCTTCGAGATCATGCCGTCGCCGTCGAACCAGTGGGCGAACCACTGGCCGCCGAGCTGGTTGCGTCCGGAGCCGTTGCGGAAGAGCGTGCCGCGCAGGAACGGGGGCACGACACCGTCGATATCCTCGACGCGGTAGTCGTGCTCGTCCGGCAGAGTCTGGAAACCGGCGCTCCAGGGATGGTTCACGCGCGCCGGACTATTCGCTGGCAATCAACGGTGATGGCGCGCCGACGCCGAACTTGTAGGCGAGGCCGGCGCGGATCGTGTGGGTCTCCGGCTGGATGCCGATGCCGCTCACGATCTGCTGCTGCTGGAACTGGCTGTAGCGATACTCCAGGCGTGTCGTCCAGCCGCCGGTCACCACCGTCTCGACGCCCGGACCCACGGTCCAGCCGTGGAAGGTATTGTCCTGCGAGGCGAAAGCACTGGCGCCGCCGGCAAAAGCCGTGGCGGTTGAGGTGATATTCTGCCCGGCATAGCCGCCGGCGGCATAGAGCAGCGTCGCCGGCGTCGGCAGGTAGCCCACGCGGGCCATCACGCTCCACGCCCTGTTCGCCTGCGCCGAGATGCTGGCATTGCCACCGCCGGCCGACAGGCTGGCCGTCGATTGCAGGCCGGCCCAGGTGAAGTCGCCCATGACGCCGACCAGGGCCTGGGGTGCGAACTGATAGTCGGCACCGGCGAAGACCGAGCCCAGCAGCCCCTGTCCGGCGCCGGTGATCGATGTCGATGCGCCGCCGAACGCGGTCGAGACGCTGTTGACGGCAACGCCGCCGCCGCCGGCCACGCCGCCATAGAAGCCGGTCCAGTTGTGCGCGACCGGGCGGCTGGGCGGCGAATCGTCGGTTGCCGGCGCCGCCAGTCCGCCGAAGCGGTAGGTCAGACCGGTACGAACCGCCTGCGTCGAGGGCGTCACGTTGATCGCGGTGCCGGACGGCGTCGTCGAGCCGAACTGGCTGTAGCGGTATTCGAGCTTGGCCGACCAGCCGCCCGTCAGCATTGTCTCGAAGCCGGGACCGACGGTCCAGCCGTGCACCGTGTCGTTGCGCGAGAAGCTCGCCACGGCGCCACCGGCCACGGCCGTGCCGCTGGTGCTGATGTTCTGCCCGGTATAGCCGCCGACGAGGTAGAGCAGCGTCGAGGGATTGGCGAGAATGCCGGCGCGGCCGAGCAGGCTCCAGCCGAGGCCGGCACTGGTATTGGCGACTGTGCCTGCGCCCGGCACCTGGGCCGAGGCAGAGGACTGGAAGCCGGACCACGATGCCTCGGCCAGGGCGCCGATGATCGCTTTCGGCAGTATCTGATAGTCGACGCCGCCGTAGATGGAGCCCAGCACGCCGCTGTTGCCCAGCCCGTCGAGGCCGAGCGAGGCGCCGCCGCCCGAGGTGTTCACTTTGTTGACCAGGGCGCCGCCGCCAAAGGCCGCGCCGACATAGAAGCCGGTCCAGACGGGCCCATAGGCCTGCGAGGGAATGGTGGTTTGGGCCACGGCGGGCACGGCCATCGCCAGCGAACCGAGCAGGAAAAGACCCTGCCGTATTCTGAAGGAATTAGAAGCCATTAGACCCGACACCAGAGACCCAAGATGAAAATCAGTATAACACAACCGATGACAATAGGGGGCTTCGGAAAGCAGGATAAATCCGCAGTTGCACTGTGATTGGTCGTGGGGAGAGTCTTCACAGATGCGCGCCATCATCATCGGAGCCGGGCGGGGCAGCCGGCTCATGCCGACCACCGAAGACGCGCCCAAGTGTTTCGCGGAGATCCGGGGCAGGCGCATCCTCGACTGGACGCTGGACGCGCTGCGCGGTGGCGGCTGCACCGAGATCGTCTTCATCGGCGGCTACCGCATCGAGTCGGTCAGACGCGACTACCCGGAATTCGTCTTTCGCGAGAACAAGGACTGGGCGAACAACAACATCCTGGTGTCGCTGATGTGCGCCGAGGACCTGATGGACCGGCCGTTCGTCACCAGCTACTCCGACATCCTGTTCACCA
>LNFM01012926.1_pt1 | contig 10807 bp, 10 predicted proteins | sample 596031 | NCBI WGS metagenome assembly LNFM01 (sample SAMN04254537, study PRJNA301005) | activated carbon metagenome | isolation source: dual media filters at the Ann Arbor, Michigan drinking water treatment plant | place: USA: Ann Arbor | reverse complement strand
TCATCTGGACCAAGACTGCTCGCGACATCCTGCAGAAGGTCATTCGGGCCAACAACCGCTTAAGTTCCAAACAGAATGCAACACTACACTAGCAGCGCGCATGTGCCTTGTCACGGGCGATTTTGGCGATCAAGGGAAAGTACTTATTAATGGCGCAGCCCGCTTATGCAACAGTTGGTTTGTCCAACAAACTCCATGATGTCCGCCACCTGCATGCTTGCCGAAGTAGCCTCCGAATCCAGCGAACCCCTGTTTGAGCGGGTCAAGGTCACGCCTGCCTACCAGATGATTTCCGGGGTTGTGGAAAAGCAGATTCTGAGCGGAAAACTGGCGCCTGGCACCCTGCTGCCGACCGAGGTCGAGCTGGCTGAGCAATTTGGCGTCAACCGTTCCACCGTGCGCGAGGCCATCCGCCAGTTGGAGCAGGAAGGTCTGGTCGAGCGCCGCAGCTCCAAGCGCCTGCAGGTCACGATGCCCGGCATTTACGACGCAGCCCCGCGCGCCGCACGCTCACTGATGCTGCAACAGGTCACTTTTGCCGAGCTGTGGCAGGTTGCGGTGGTCCTGGAGCCCGAGGCTGCGCGTCTGGCTGCCCAGTCGGCAACAGCCGCGGACATCGAGCAGCTCGCGGCCAATGTGGAGCGCCTGAAGTCGCACCACAAAAATGGCGGCTCCATGCAGGAGCATGCGCAGATTGACATCGAGTTTCATGCTACCGTGGCGCGCGCCTCCGGCAACCGGGTGTTGATGCTGGCGCGGGAGCCCATCAACCTGCTTTACCGCCCGTCTCTGACCAGGCTGCAGGCTGTCTTGCCGCAACTGGAACGACGCAATCTTGACGCCCACAAGCGCATCTTCAAGGCCATTGCCGCAGGCGATGCCGGGCAGGCGCAGGAATGGACGCTCAAACACCTGATTGATTTTCAGCGTGGCTATACGCTGGCCAAAATTCCGATGAACACGCCCATTGAGACGCATCACCTGGAGTAACGGCGAGGCCTTGGCCCGACCGGTTTTTTTACCTGTTCAACCAATAGGAGACAACGATGAAAATCGCAGAAAAAAAATTGCAGACCTGCTTCCGGCCCCGGTGGCGTCATGCACTTCTCGCCACCGCCGTGGCCATCGCGGCAGCGCCGGCGCTGGCACAGGAGACCTTCAAGGTCGGTATCGTCAGCTTTCTTTCCGGTCAGGCGGCGGAAAGCTTCGGCGTGCCGGCAGTCAATGGCGCCAAGGTGCTCATTGATGCCTTCAACAAGGGGCAGGCGCCCGCGCCCTACAACAAGCCCGGCTTTGCCGGGATGAAAATCGAAGCCGTGTATGTCGATGAAGCCGGCGGTGCCACCAAGCAGGTTCAGGAAATGCGCAACCTCTACGAGCGCGAGAAAGTTGATGTGGTCGTGGGCTACGTCAGCTCGGGCGACTGCCTGGCGGTGGCGCCGGTGGCCGAGGAAATGAAACGATTCCTGATTCTCTACGACTGCGGCACGCCGCGTATTTTCGAGGAGAACAAGTACCAGTACGTGTTCCGCACGGCGTCGCACGCCACGATGGACAACGTGGCGCTGGCCCGTTATCTGAAGTCCCGCAACGTCAAGGTTGAGCGCTACAACCTGATCAACCAGGACTACGCCTGGGGGCAGGACTCGCGCAAGGACTTCGTGCTGTCGATGGAGCAGCTCTACAAGGGTGCCAAAGTCGAAGCCGACCTGCTGCCGAAGTTTGGCGCAGGCCAGTATGGCACCGAAATTTCCGCGCTTTCCACCAAGCCGGCGGACATTCTGCACTCCAGCCTCTGGGGCGGCGATCTGCAGGCCTTCATCCTGCAAGCCAACGCCCGCGGCGTGTTCCAGAAGCAGCAGGGCGTGTTTTCAGCCGCAGACCACGTGCTGCCTGCCCTGGGTGACAAGATGCCGAATGGCGTCATCCTCGGCGCGCGTGGTGCCTATGGCCTGATGTCGCCGAAGTCAGCCCTGAACGACTGGTGGTTCAGCCTGTATGAGAAAGCCAACAACGTGTACCCGGTGCAGGCACCCTACCGCATGGCCCAGGCCTTGTTCGGACTCAAAGCTGCCGCAGAAAAGGCGATGGCGGCCAATGGCGGCAAAAAGCCGACGCAGGAACAACTCGCCGCGGCACTGAAAGGCAGCCAGTGGGAGTCCCCCGCCGGCACCATCCGGATGGCGCTCGGCGACGGCCAGCAGGCGATCCAGGACACCGCCATCGGCAAGACCCGCTACGACGCCGCCCGCAAGATGGTGATGCTCGATGACATCCAGCGCTTCAGCGCCGATTGCGTCAACCCGCCTGCCAACATGAAAAGCGAGGACTGGATCAAGGCCGGCTTTCCAGGCGCCAAGTGCCCGTGAGGCCAGCGACTCCCTGATATTCAATTTTCTATACGCCGAACATGAACCTGCTTCTGACCATCCTGTTTGACGGCATCACTTATGCGTCATGGCTTTTCATCGTGGCGCTGGGGCTGACGCTTGTGTTCGGCGTGCTGAAAATCCTGAATATCGCCCACGGCAGCTTTTATGCCGTGGGCGCCTACGCCGGTGCCAGCCTGGTGGGCTGGATGCTGTCCATCCAGATGGCGCCGGCCTTCACCGTGGTCGCACTGTTTGCGGCGGCCGTGGGTGTTTCTGTCCTGCTGGCGCCCTTGACGGAACGCGGCCTTCTGAGAATGTTTTACGGCCGCGACGAAGTGCTGCTGGTGCTGGTGACCTACGCCTTGTTTTTGATGCTGGAAGACATCACCAAACTGCTGTGGGGCGTGAATCCCTATTACGTGTCGGACACCTACCAGGCCTTCGGCATCCTCAATATCGCCGGTCAATCCTACGTCGGCTACGACGTGCTGCTGATCGGGCTCGCGATCGGATGCGGACTGCTCACCTGGTGGGTGCTCAACCGCACGCGTCAGGGCAAGATCGTGACGGCAGTCATCCACAGCGCGGAAGTGGCGTCCAGCATGGGTGTGAACGTGTCGCGGATTTACACCCTGGCTTTCATGGGCGGCGTGTTTTTTGCGGCGCTCGGGGGAGCGCTCACGGCACCCATGATTTCAGTGCAACCGGGCTTGAGCGTTGGGGTGATCATCGTGTCGTTTGCAGTGGTCATCATCGGCGGACTTGGCAGCATCGAGGGCGCAGCCATAGGCGCATTGATCGTCGGGTTATCGCGCGCGGCGGCTGTGCACATCTGGCCGCCAGCCGAGCTGTTCAGCATCTACGTCGTGATGGCCGTGATCCTGATGTTCCGCCCCGAAGGAATGTTCCAGCGCATCCAGGCCCGCAAGATTTGATGGCAAGCCGCCGTCCCTACCAAGCCCGGAGGATTTTGTCTTGATTGCTTCTTCTGCAAAGCGCGTTTTTCTGGTTTCTGCCCTGGCCTTTGTGCTGCTGCTCGGGCTTGGACTGGTACTGCCCAAGTGGCTGGTTTTTTTGGGCACCATTGCCCTGGCCAATGGCCTGGTATCGCTCGGCATCATGCTGATGATGCGCAGTGGCGCGGTTCCCTTCGGCCAGGGACTGGTGTTTGCAGCCGGCGGCTACACCGCTGCCCTGCTGTTCAACCGGCTGGGCATTACCGACGCGCTGGCACTGTCCGTGATGGGCGGGGTGACGGCCTTTTTTGTCGCCCTGCCTTTTGCGCCCCTGCTGGCGCGCTACCGCGGTATTTTCTTTGCCATGCTCACGCTGGCGCTATCCATGGTGCTGTACGGGATTCTGATGAAAACCGACACGCTGGGCGGCTCTGACGGCTTCAACGTCACGCGTCCGACCCTGTTCGGATTCAAACCGGAGGCGGCGCAGTCCACCTTGCTGCTGTGGGGTGTCACCTCGGGCATCACCTGCCTGATGGCCGGGCTAGCACGCCTCTATTGTGATTCCACGCGCGGTCTGCTGTCACTGGCGGTTCGGGAAAACGAGCTGCGGGTGGAATATCTGGGCATGTCGGTCGTGAACCTCGTGGCGTGGAATTACCTGCTGGCCGCATTTCTGGGTGGGCTGGGCGGCGCACTGAGCGTGCTCGCACTCGGCCACATTGACCCCAATTTCAGCTACTGGACAACCTCCGGTGAATTTGTGTTCGTGGCCATTCTGGCAGGTTACCAGAGCGTGACCGCCGTGCTCATCAGCTCATTGCTGCTGGAGCTGGTGCGTTCGTTCTCCAGCGCCTATTTCCCCAACACCTGGCAGCTGGCACTGGGCATCTTCCTGTTGCTGGTGATCCGTTTTCTGCCCGACGGGCTGGGCTCGCAGATGTACCGGCTCCTTCCCAAACGCACAACAAGGACTGAGTCGTCGTGAACCCCGCCAAACAAGCCCTGTTGTCCGCCCAGCACCTGAACCGCAGCTTCGGTGCCGTGGTCGCGGCATCCGACATTTCCATCGACATCGCCACCGGCGAGCGCCTGTGCCTGATCGGCAGCAACGGCGCCGGCAAGACCACGTTCGTCAACATGATCACCGGCTACCTGAAACCGGCATCGGGACAGATCGTCCTGGACGGCGAAGATATCACCGCGCTGGCCCCGCGCGAGATCACGCGCCGCGGCGTGGCCCGATCCTTTCAGATTCCGCAGCTGTGCATGCACATGTCGGTGCTGGACAACATGCTGGCATCACTGCACTGCAGCCGCGGTGAACGCTCATTTCTGCGCTCGGGCCGCGAGCCCTCCGCCGTGGCCGAGTGCCACAGCCTGCTGGAGCGTTTCGACCTGGCGAAACACGCGTCGCGGCCCGTGATGGAACTGCCGGGCGGCGTGCGCAAACTTCTGGACATTGCGATGGCGCTGACCGGACACCCCAAACTCCTGATGCTTGACGAACCCACCAGCGGCGTCAGCGCCGAGGAAAAATTCATGACCATGGACACGGTCATGAATGCGATTGACCGCGGCGCGCAGGGACGGCCGGTGACCGTGGTGTTTGTGGAACACGACATGGATATCGTGGAGCGTTATGCCTCCCGCGTGATTGCTTTTTACAGCGGCCGCGTGATCGCTGACGGCTCGTCGTCGGTGGTGCTGGGGGACACCGAGGTGCAGCGCTACGTGACCGGCTCGGTACGCCCCACCGCGGAGGCCGCAGCATGATCCGGCTTTCGCAGGCCGTCGTGGCCATCCAGAACGTTGACGTGCTGCGGCAGTTTTCCATCACGGTGGAACCCGGAAGTCTGGTCGGCCTGGTCGGACGCAACGGCGCCGGCAAGACCAGTGTCATGCGGACCATCATGGGCCACCTCGCACTGCGCGAAGGGACTCTGCACTTTGGCGACGTGGACCTCAGCACCCTGGCCAGCCACGAGCGTGCCGCCCTGGGTATTGGCTACATGCCGGAAGACCGCGGGCTGGTGCCGGAGCTGACGGTTGAGGAAAACATCTGCCTGCCGCTCTGGGTGTCACCCAGCCTGCGTGTTTCCGAACGCCTGGAACTGGTCTACTCGGTCTTGCCGGAACTCGTTGAAATGCGCACCCGCAAAGCCCTGCTGCTGTCTGGCGGGCAGCAAAAACTGGTCGCACTGGCCCGCGCGCTGGCGGTGGGTACGCGCCTGTTGCTGCTGGACGAACCGTTCGAGGGCGTGGCACCCGCACTGTCGCAAAGACTCTCGGAGGTCGTGGGCAAAATGCGCGGCAGCGGTCTCTCGGTACTGATCAGTCAATCGGACCTGAACCACTCGCGCCACCTGCTCGACACCGAAATTGTGATCGAGCGTGGCGCAAACGGACATTGAACCCGCGACGGCACCCATGGACGACCGCAGCACCCCGCTGACGCATTGGCAGTTGCACGCCCCGCAGGTGTTGCGGCGCGAGGCCCATTTCGATTCGCGCGTCGTCGCCTGCTTCGCATCCCGCCCTCCGGGGCTTTCCACGATGATGCATGAGGCCGCGGCGCGTCATTCGCAGGCCGAGGCGCTGGTGGATGGTGATCAGCGCTGGACCTGGCGGCAGCTGGAAGACGCCAGTATGCGCATTGCCCAGGGCCTGCAGCGCCTGGGGGTGAACCCGGGTGACCGGGTGGCGCTGCTGATGGGCAATCGGGCCGAGTTCGTGCTGGCGCTGTATGGCATTGCACAGCTCGGTGCTGTGGCGGTACCCATGAGCACGCGGGACTCGGCCAAAGGCATCGGCTTCATCCTCCATCAGTGCGGGGCACGGGCCGTGATTGCGCAGGCCGACCTGGCGCGCCTGCTGCCAACGCAACTCGACGACGGCGCGCCGATCATTCAGGTGCTGTGCACCGGCGCCGACGGGTCTGAAGCCCCGCCGACGACGCTGTCAACGCCGTGGAACAGCCTGCTGGCCCCACCCTCGGCAGCCTTGTCGCACGATGAGGCAGAAGAAGCGCCCGCCATCATTCTCTACACCTCGGGCACCACGGGGCAACCCAAAGGCGCGGTCATTACGCACTTCAATGTGGTGCACTCGGCCCTGCACTACCAGACCTGCCTGGGTCTGGAGGACGGCGAACGCGCGGTGCTCGCGGTGCCCGGCTCGCATGTGACCGGCATCATTGCCATCGTTGCGGCCATGGGCGCGGTCGCGGGATGTGTGATCATCCTGCGCGAGTTCAAGGCGGGGGCGTTTCTGCAATTGGCCGCGCGCGAACGCATGAGCTACACCCTCATGGTGCCGGCCATGTATGCGCTGTGCCTGCGCGAACCCGGGTTTTCCGCACTCGATCTGAGCGCCTGGCGGCTGGGCGGCTTCGGTGGCGCACCCATGCCTGTGAGCACCATCGAGCAGCTGGGGCTGCACTGCCCGACCGTGCAGCTTTTCAATGCCTACGGCGCCACGGAAACCACCTCTCCGGCCACCATCACGCCGCCAGGTTCGCGGATGCTGGACGCGGTAGGCGTCGCCCTGCCCTGCGCCGACATCCGCATCATGGACGACGAAGGCCGCGAAGTGCCGCCTGGCGAAAGCGGCGAAGTCTGGATTGGCGGGCCGATGGTGGTTCCCTGTTACTGGAACAACCCGCAAGCCACCGCGCTGTCGTTTTGTGGCGGCTACTGGAAATCAGGCGATATCGGCACCCTGGATGCGGACGGCTTTCTGCGCATCCATGACCGCAAGAAGGACATGATCAACCGCGGCGGCTACAAGGTGTTCTCGGTCGAGGTGGAAAACTGCCTGATGGGACACCCGCGCGTGCTGGAGGCCGCTACCGTCGGTGTGCCTTGCCCAGTTCTGGGTGAGCGGGTCCATGCATTTGTGTTTGTGCATGTCAGCGCCGGCGGTGTGTCCGGCGAGGCGCTCGCAGAAGAACTCAAGGATCTGTGCCGCCGTGACCTGGCGGACTACAAGGTGCCCGATGCGATCAGCATCATGCCGTCGCCGCTGCCCCGCAACGCCAACGGCAAACTCCTCAAGCGCGAGTTGCGCGAGCGCCTGCTTTCAAAAAATTGAGCCGCACCAGCGGATCAGGCGGTACCGCCCACCGTCAGACCATCAATGCGCAGGGTCGGCTGGCCGACGCCCACCGGCACGCTCTGGCCTTCCTTGCCGCAGGTGCCGACGCCGCTGTCGAGCTGCATGTCGTTGGCAATCATGGTGACGCGGGTCAGCGCATCCGGGCCGTTGCCGACAATCGTCGCGCCCTTGACCGGGTACAGGATCTTGCCGTTTTCGACCCAGAAGGCTTCGCTGGCCGAGAACACGAACTTGCCGGACGTGATGTCGACCTGGCCGCCGCCGAAGTTGGTGGCATACAGGCCCTTTTTGATGCTGGCGACGATTTCTTCGGGCGCCTTGTCGCCGCCCAGCATGTAGGTGTTGGTCATGCGCGGCATCGGCACATGCGCATAACTTTCGCGGCGGCCGTTGCCGGTGGGCTTGACGCCGGACAGGCGCGCATTGAGCGAATCCTGGATGTAACCCTTGAGGATGCCGTCCTCAATCAGCACATTGCGCTGGCTGGCATGGCCCTCGTCATCGACGTTGAGCGAGCCGCGCCGGTCGGCAATCGTGCCGTCGTCAAGCACCGTGACGCCCTTGGCCGCCACCCGTTCGCCGATGCGGCCGGAAAACGCACTGGAGCCCTTGCGGTTGAAGTCGCCTTCGAGGCCGTGGCCGATCGCCTCGTGCAGCAGGATGCCAGGCCAACCCGGGCCCAGCACCACGGTCATCTCGCCGGCCGGCGCCGGTCGCGCTTCCAGGTTGGACAGGGCGGCGGTCACCGCGTCGGTGACATATTCATTGATCTGCGCCTCGTCGAAATACGCCAGGCCGAAACGCCCGCCGCCGCCGCCCGAGCCCATTTCGCGCCGGCTCACGCCGCCGACCTTCTTCTCGGCGATCACGGTCACCGACAGGCGCACCAGCGGCCGCACGTCGGCGGCCAGCGTGCCGTCGGCACGCGCCACCATCACCACGTCGTATTCGCTGGCCAGGCCGGCCATCACCTGCACGATGCGTGGATCTTTGGCCTTGGCGAGTTTTTCCACACGTTCGAGCAACTGCACCTTGGCCGTGCTGTCCAGCGTGGCGATCGGGTCCATGTCGCGGTACAGCGCGCGGCCCGGTGCCACCTTGCGGGAAGGGACCTTGACACGACCGGCGCGGGTTGCCGCCGAAATCGTGCGCACGGTGCGTGCGGCGTCGAGCAGCGAGGCTTCGGAGATATCGTCGGAATAGGCAAACGCGGTTTTTTCGCCGCTGACCGCACGCACGCCGACGCCCTGGTCGATGCTGAAGGAGCCGGTCTTGACAATGCCTTCTTCCAGGCTCCAGCCTTCGCTGCGGGTGTACTGGAAATACAGGTCGGCGTCGTCCACGCCCCAGGAGGTGATCTCACCCAGCGCCCGCGACAGGTGCGCCTCGGTCAGCCCGAACGGTGCCAGCAACAGTTTCTGCGCAATGTCCAGCCGCTGCGAGGTCGCATCGGCACTGGGCCGGGCGCTGGAGGCCGAAGCCGGACGGCGGGCAGAAGACGGCGAGGATTTGAGTGAGGTCATGCGCTCATTGTAGGCAGTCCACCCCCGCCTGCGCCCCGCGGGGCTTTGTCCCCCGGACTGCGCGGCGCGCCTGAAACCGGTGAGGGAGGCGCTGAATAAGTCCAGGGAGCTTTTTCAGCGCTTCCCTAGCTCAGGTCGCTGGTGCTGGCGCCCGGGGCGTTGGTCTTGCACGATTCGATGCCACCGTCGCGCGCCGCAGCGCTGGCGTACATCTGGCTCTGGCCAATCACCTGGTTGTTGCCGGCGCGCAGCGTGAAGTAGGGCGATCCGTCCTTGCCGTCCAGCCGCGCATACCGGGCGTCGTCTGCGGCATTTTTTTTGACCGATTCAATGCCGGCAAGGGCACCGGCTTTGGCGTCGTACATCTCGCTGGCCAGGATGGTCTGCCCGTTGGCGGCCAGCAGCGAGAAGAAATACTGGTTGTTTTTGGACTTCTTGAGTTCGAATTTTCCGGCCATGGTGATGCTCCTCAGCAAAAAAAAGGGTTGAGCCAACGGGACTACCGCTTGTACCCTGCTATCAGCCGGCGCGCAACCGCGATCCGGTGACACCGTGCAACAGGCGGTGCGCTAGCGGCCCTGCAGGTATCTGAAAATGGCCGCATCGTCGAGGCCGGCCAGCCCGGCCTGGTGCGCTTCCGCGAACACCTGGCTGGCGCGCGCGCCCAGCGGCCCGTCGAAACCGGCGGCTGTTGCAGCCTCCAGTGCCAGCCGGGTGTCTTTTTCCAGCAGCGTGACATGCGCCCGCGGCGCGTAGTCGCCGGCGATGGCGCGCCGCAACCGGTCAGAACCTATCCAGCTCTGGCCGCTCGATTGCTCGATCACGTCCAGCGTGCGGCCTGCGTCCAGGCCCAGCCGTTCGGCCAGCGCCAGCAACTCGGCCGCGCCGACCAGGTTGATGCCGGCCAGCAGGTTGTTGACCAGCTTGGTGCGGGCGCCGTCGCCGGGCCGCTCGCTGATGCGGAACAGCTTGCTGGACAAGGCCTGCAACAAGGCCTCCTGCGCCTCGAACACCGGCGACGGGCAGGCCACCATCAGGCTCATGGAGCCGTCACGCGCGCGCGCCGGGCCGCCCGACATGGGCGCATCCACCGTGTGCACGCCCAGCGCAGCCAGGCGGGCGGCGAAGTTCTCGACCTCCTGCGGCGCGATCGTCGGGCACAGCAGCACCGTATGCCCCGGCTGCAACACGCGCGCCAGGCCGTCCGGCCCGAACAGCACAAGTTCGGTTTGCCTGGCATCCACCACACACACCACAAACGCTACAGAATTGATAGCTGACTGTGAAGGTGTGGCAAGGGCTGAAGCCCCTTTTCTTTCAAGATCGGCGACTTTGGCAGGATCGATGTCGCAGACCTGCACGGCCCAGCCCCGATCCAGCAGGTTGGCCGCCATGGCGCCGCCCATGTTGCCCACGCCGATGAGGGTGACGGTTCCGGAAGGCAAGGGCATGCTCAGCTCAGCTCGACGCCTCAGTGGCGTTAACGACAAGCACGCCCGGAGGATTCGGCGTCTTTGCAGTCCTTCGCCTTGTCGATCCCCGCTTTGCGGGGCCCCTCGCCAGCAGGCTCATGACGACGCCTCCCATACTTTCACGGATTGCGCGCTGAAAGGTGTCGGCGTCCCCCGCAGTCCTTCGCCTTGTCGATCCCCGCTTTGCGGGGCCCCTCGCCAGGAGGCTCATGACTGCACCAGCCGTTTGGCTTTGGAAATTGACATCAGGATGCCCACGGCCAGGCCCAGCGTGACCATGGCTGTGCCGCCGTAGCTGATGAAGGGCAGGGGCACGCCCACCACCGGCAGGATGCCGCTGACCATGCCCATGTTGACGAAGGCGTAGG
>LNFM01003079.1_pt1 | contig 10808 bp, 6 predicted proteins | sample 596031 | NCBI WGS metagenome assembly LNFM01 (sample SAMN04254537, study PRJNA301005) | activated carbon metagenome | isolation source: dual media filters at the Ann Arbor, Michigan drinking water treatment plant | place: USA: Ann Arbor | reverse complement strand
CGACACCCCGCTGGCCACCAGGCTGCGCGCCACCCCGTCGAGGATCCAGGCCCGGTGCAGGCCGCCGAGCTCGCGCTCGAGCAGCCACACCAGCATCAGGAAGGTGATGATGCTGGAGATGGAGGTGGACAGCGGGATGCCGCCGACCCCGAGCGGCTGGTAGAGGGCGGCGTTGAGGGCGAGGTTCAGCACCACCCCGACCGCCGCGACCTTCGTCGCGACCATGGGCATCTGCATGCTGAAGAAGGCCCGCAGCACCAGCAGGCTGGCGCCGTTGAACGCCAGGCCGATCGAGAAGTAGAGGAGCGCCGAGGCGGTGAGCGAGGTGCTCAGCGCGTCGAACGCGCCGCGCTCGAACACCAGGCGCACCACCGGCTCGCCCAGCACGAGCAGGAAGGCGGAGGCGGGCAGCAGCATGAAGAAGATCTGGCGCACGCCGTCGGCCAGCGTGCTGCGCATGCCCTCGTGGTCGTCGCGCGCGGCCAGGCGCGAGATCGTCGGGAACAGCACGGTGGCGATCGCCACGCTGAAGATCCCCTGGGGCAGCAGGTAGAGGCGGAACGCCGCGTCGATCGCCCGGGGCGCGTCGTCGGAGACGAGCGTCGCGAAGATGCCGTCCACCACGAGGTTCACGTTGATGAGTCCGAGGCCGAGGGTCACCGGCAGCATCAGCATCAGCACGCGGCGCACGTGCCCGTTGCCGAGCCCGAGGGAGATCGGGAAGGGGCCCAGGCCCCGCAGCGAGGGCAGCAGGTAGAGCAGCTGCGCGAGGGTGCCCACCAGGATCGCGACCGCGTAGACCGTGATCTGCTCGGCGTCGGTCACGAACGGCGTGGCCGCCACCAGCAGCACGATGATCACCATGTTCCACAGCACCGGGACGAACGCCGTGGGGCCGAAGCGGTCACCCGCCTGGAGGATCGCCGAGACCAGGCCGGTCAGCCCCAGCAGCACCACGATCGGGAACATGATCTGCGACAGCCGCACCGTCTCGTCGACCAGCTCGGGCGACAGGCCGGGCGCGAAGAGGGGCATCACCCACGGCGCGGTGAGCACCGCGGCGAGGCTGATCAGCCCGAGCCCGACGGCGATGACGCCCACCAGCGCCCCCGCCAGGCGCCGCGCCTCGCGCTCGCGCCCCTGCTCCTCCAGCTCGGTGAAGACCGGCAGGAACGCGGCCGACAGGGCCGAGTCGGCCACCAGGCTGCGCAGCAGGTTGGGCACCGCGAACGCGATGACGAAGGCGTTGATGGCGCCCTGAGTGCCGAAGATCGCGGCGGCGATGATCTCCCGCAGCAGGCCGGCCACGCGGCTCACACCGGTCCAGAGTGCGAAGATGGCGGTCGATCGCCCGCGGCCCCCCGCGGCCGCCTTCGCGCTCATCTCTGGCCGCGATCCGGCCGGGCCGCTACCATGCAGCGCCGACCGACCCATGGAGGACGCCCCGCGTGGCGAACATCAAGCAGCAGAAGAAGCGCAACCGCCGCTCGCTCGAGCAGCGCGACCGCAACCTGAGGTACCGCTCGACCATCAAGACGCTGTTCCGTCGCCTCGACGACGCGGCCGTGTCCGGTGATGGCGACCAGATCAGCGCCCGTGCCCGCGAGCTGGAGCACCTGATCGACCGCGCCTCCGCCGAGGGCGTCATTCACCGCAACAACGCGGCGCGCAAGAAGAGCCGCGTGGCCCGCATGGTCCAGAAGGTCGGCGCCACCAGCTAGTGCCCCGGATCGCCCGGCGACGGCCTCGTGCCGCGCGCCAGGGCGAGCAGGTCGCGCGCCGCCGTCTCGAGCACCAGGCGCTCCCCGTCACCGGGTGAGCGCCTGAAGTCGAGCTGCGCCGACACGCGCAGGTCGAGCTCCAGGGCCGCGATGCGTGCAAGCGCCTGCTGGGCCGCCCCGGGGGGCATCGCCTGGGCCTGCTCGGCGAGGATGCGCGCGGGATACCCCTTGACGCCGGTGGCCGCGCTGACCGCGTCCGGGGAGGGGTTCGGCCCGAGCGCCTGCGCCTGGGCCAGCGACCGGAAGCGGTTGGCCAGCTGCACCTGCATCACGATCGGCGGGGCCGGATGGTCGCCCGTGGCCAGGTCCTGGAGCAGGTCGTACACCTGCGGCGCGTTGCCGCTCGTGATCGCGTCGGCCAGCTCGTAGACCTTGGCGTCGGGGTGCGCCGGGACGATCGCGGCGATCATCTCCGCGCTCACGGGCTCGCCGTCGGCGTAGGCGGCGAGCTTCTCGGCCTCGCGGGCGAGGTCCATGGCCGTCAGCCCGGCCTTGCGCGCGTCGGCGCTGTCGACCATCACGCGCTCCACCACCGTCCGCGCGAGCGCGGGCGACACCGAGCCCCCGGCGCGGGCCACCTCGCCACGGAAGTGGTCGACCAGCCACTTCACGCGCTCGCCGCGCTTGGCCTTCGGATCGGGGCCGTAGCGCAGCTCGCCGCCCAGCTCGACCACCGCGCCGTGCAGCGCGGGGGTCAGCGGGCCGGCCGAGACCATCGCCAGGCACGTGCCCTCGTTCGGGGCCTCCAGGTACTTCACCAGCGGGGCCGCGTCGGCGGCCTTCCATGCGTCGGCCCCCTCCACCAGCACCAGGCGCAGGCCCCCGAACGACAGCGCCTCGCAGGCCGCCACGACGTCTGCCGCGGGCGTCTCCTCGGCCGCGACGCGCTCGGGGGGCATCCCGCCGTCGCGCTCGACCCGCGCGATCAGACGGGAGACCGCGCGGTCGATCGTCGCCCGGTCCTCGCCCCAGATGGCGTAGGCGGGCTTCAGGGGTTCCGGGGCCATCGACGGGCCAGACTAGCGGGTGCCCGTGACGACGAGCTCCCCGCGCCAGGCCGTGACCGTCAGGTCGCCGGAGCGGTCGGTGCGCCAGGTGGCGGCGCCGCCCGCCGCCAGGGCGGCGAGGGTCTCGGGGCGGGGATGGCGGAAGGAGTTGTCCTCGCCCGCCGACACCAGGGCGACGCGCGGGCGCATGCGTTGCAGCTGGGCGGGGAGGCCGGGATCCTCCGAGCCGTGATGGGAGACCTTGAGCACGTCGATGCGGCCCGTCACCAGCCGGGCGAGCGCGTCGCTCTCGGCGTCGGCGGTCAGCAGGGCCGTGAGCCCGTCGCCGCGCGCCAGGGCGACCAGGCTGTACGGGTTGGGATCGGCGCCGGCCGGGCGCGGACCGGACGGCGACAGAACCTGCAGGCTCCACCGGCCGAGGCGCAGGCGCGAACCCGCCCGCACGCGCCCGACCGGAACCCCCCGAGCCCGCGCGCCGGCGACCACCGCGCGGGCGGCCGGCAGCCAGCCGTCCACGGGGTCGGGCGGGGCCAGCACGGCGCCCACCGGGAACCGCTCGAGGATGTCGAGCGCGCCGCCGACGTGGTCGAGCGAGTCGTGGGTCAGCACCAGCAGGTCGAGCCGGCTCACCCCCGCGCGGCGGAGCGCCGCGACCACGGGCGCCGGCTCGCCCGGCGGGCCGGTGTCGAACACGGCTGCGGCCCCCTCCGGGCTCCGCAGCAGGATCGCGTCGCCCTGACCGATGTCGAGCACCGTCAGCGCCGCGGTGGCCGGCCAGGGAGGTGGCGGCGCGGGGCGCGAGAGGGCCCAGGCGCAGGCCGCCACGGCGAGGGCGAGCGCGGCCACCGGGCGCCAGGGGATCGCCCGCACGCCCTCCGTGGAGCCGCCCGGCCGGATGACCCCCCAGAGCGCCAGCGGGGCCAGCGCCAGGCCGATGAACGCCGGGGCGCTCGCCGGCGGCAGATCGACGGCGGCGCCCGGGATCGCCGCGGCGCCTCGGGCCGCGAGCAGCAGCGCCCACGCCCCGAGGCCCGCCGCCCAGGCCAGGACGACCCCGGCGGCGGGCAGCACCGCTCCCGCCGCGAGGCCCGCCAGGGCGAGGATCACGATCGGCGCCGCCAGCGGTACGGCCACCACGTTCAGCGCCAGACCCGCGATCGACAGGCGCCCGAAGTGCCACACCACCACGGGGGCGGTCGCGAGGCTCGCGGCGGCGGCCAGGCCCGCCAGGTCGGCGATCCGGGCCGGCATCCAGCCCGACAGCCACGCGCTGGCCGGCGGCGCGAGCAGGAACAGGCCCGTGACGGCCGCGAACGAGAGCTGCAGCCCGGGGTCGTGGATGGCGCGCGGCTGATGCGCGAGCAGCACCGACAGGCCGACCAGCATCAGGTACCAGCGCTCACGCGGCGACGAGCGCACCTCGGCCAGCAGCCCGAGCCCCCCGACGATGCCCGCCCGCGCGACGGAGGCGCCGCCGTCGCAGGCGAGGACGTAGGCGAGCATCAGGGCGCCCGCCCCCGCCACGGCCGCCCGTCGCCGGACGCCGAGCGCCCCGAGCAGCCCCGTCGCCGCGATCGCCACCACTGCCACGTTCTGGCCGGAGACGGCGAGCAGATGCCAGATCCCGGCGTCGCGGAAGTCGTCGGCGGTCTCCTCCGACAGTCCCGCCCCGCCCCCGAGCGCCATGCCGCGCACGATCGCCCCGGGCTCGCCGCCGAGCCCGGCGGCCGCGTTGCGGCCGGCCCACTCGCGCCATCGGTCGCGAAGGCCCCGCAGGCCGCCGCGGCGGCCTTCCTGGCGCACCGCGTCGGGGCGGAGGCGCGCGGCGATCCCCTGCCGGCCGAGCCACGCGCGCCACCATCCCGGCGACGCCGGGCCCGCCGCCGACGACAGCTCCCCCTCCACCCGCAGGCGCGCGCCCACCGGAGGCGGTGAGCGCGGGTCGTCGAGGTCGATCAGCAGGCGCGTCCCGACGGCGACCGGCGGGCCCTCGACGACCTCGAGGCTCTCGACGAGGGCGCGCGCCCGGAGCCCGCCGCGGCCGTCGGGAACGGTGGGCGTGTCGAGCACCACCGTCCCGCGCACGGCGGCGGGCAGATCTAGGTCGGGCGGCTCGGTCGCCGCCAGCCGCGCCCCTCCCCACGCCCCGCCGGCGAGCAGCGCCGCAACGCACAGCAGCACCAGCGACGGCCCCGGCAGGCGAAGCGCCGCGCAGGCACCGGCCCCGATCGCGACCACCAGACACGCGAGCGCGACGCCTCCGGGCGGACGCGCGGAGGTGGCCGACACGAGCCCCGCGCAGAAGAGGCCGAGCACCAGGTGCGGGACGAAACGCAGCCGGCCCGCATCCCCCACCCCCCGACGACGTCCCCGGCCCATACGGCGACCGTAGGCACGCAGGGCGCGCACGGGTGTCACGCACCGAGCCGATCCCGTCGCGCGGCACGGACCTCGCCGGTCCCACCTCCTGGCACCACCACGCCCCGCCGCGGCGCGACCCGGCGCGGAAACCGGGCCGTTTCCAGGCGCTTCGGGGGGACGGTCCAATTGGACGCCGCGTCGTCGTCCAATTGGACCATCGCGAGCGCGGAGCGTCAGCGGGCCGGCCGGCCGGCGTTCGGGCTCATGCGTCCCGGAGCGCCGCGCGTCCCCACCCGTCCGCCGGAAACCCACGCTCAGCAGGCACTTCGGGGCGATGGTCCAATTGGACGATGCGTCGTCGTCCAATTGGACCATCCACCACGCGCCGGAGGCGGAGTGGGCCCGGTGGGCCCGGACGGGGCGAGCGCAGTGCGGCGGCCGCGAGGTGCGCGGCCGCCGCGATCGGTCGTCAGGCGATCAGGGGTTGCAGCCCCGGATGACGTTCGCGCCCGGGCCGCCGTCGCACTCGACCTCGGCGCCGGGGCCGCCGTCGATGCGGTCGTTGTCGCCCTCGCCGCGGATGCGGTCGTCGCCCGGTCCGCCGAGCATGGTGTCCCTGCCGTCGGCGCCGTACATCTGGTCGTTGCCGGCCTCTCCACGCATCTCGTCGTCGCCCTCCTGCCCGAACATGAAGTCGAGGCCGAACCCGCCGCGCATCACGTCGTCGCCGGCGCCCCCGTACATCCGATCGCTGCCGGCGCCGCCCAACAGGATGTCGTCGCCGAAGTCCGCGGTGGTGCCACCGCCCCCGTAGACCCGGTCGTCCCCGTCGCCTCCAACGACGAGGTCGTCGTCCTGATCGCCGTACAGCTCGTCGGAGCCACCCTGGCCGTCGATCCGGTCGTCGTCGTCACCGCCGTGGATCACGTCCGCTCCGGCGCCGCCGAGGAGGATGTCCCGTCCCGGGCCTCCGAAGATGCGATCGTCCTGGTTGCCGGCGATGACCACGTCGTCCCCCGGTCCGGCGCAGATCAGATCGTCGCCACCGAGGCCGAAGATGACGTCGTTCCCACCGTTGGCCTGGATGACGTCCGGCCCCGGGGTCCCGGTGATCGTCTCCCCGATGTCGCTGCCCACGATCGTGGCGGGCACGCCGTTGCAGAACCGCAGCACCTCCACCTCGGCGGAGGTCGCGGTGAGCGCGCCGGCGGTCGTGAGGGCGGCCGCGGCGACCAGGGCGGCGGCCTGCACGCGGCCACGGGTGGTGAGTACGGGACGGCGCATCGGGAGGTTCCTTTCGTGGGGCGACCGGCTCATCGCACGCCGCACGGGCGGCGGCGGACGCCGTCGAGGCTACGACGGCCGGCGGAGGCGCTGAATCGGTGAGATCACCCGTTTCTAAGCGTCGTGCGCGCGTGACGTGCGGCCCTCTGCGCCCATAGGCTCGACCGGGTCAACCGCGAACGAGGTCCCGCGATGCAGCTCGTCGGACGCGACACCGAGCTCGACCGCCTGCGCGCCGTCGTCAGGGGTGGGGGCGGCGGCCTGCTCGTCTCCGGGGCCCCGGGGATCGGCAAGAGCGCCCTCCTCGAGCAGGCGGTCACCGACCCGCCCGGGACGGTGCTGGCCGCCCGCGGCCGCGAGACGGAGACCCACCTCGCGTTCGCCGTCCTCGGCGCCGTGCTGGAGCCGCTGCGCGAGAGGATCGGCGAGCTGTACCCGGCGCGCGGCGGCGCCCTCGCCGCCGCGCTGGCCCTCGCGCCGCCCGCGCCCGGCGACCGGTTCGCCGTCTTCGCCGCGGCCACCGACCTGATCGCGCTCGCCGCCGCCGATGCACCGGTCGCGGTGGTGGTCGACGACCTGCACTGGGCCGACCCCGAGTCGGCCGAGTGCCTCGCCTTCCTCGCCCGGCGCTGCCCGCCGGGGGCGGCCGTGATCCTCGCCACCCGGCCCTCGGACGGCGACGCGCCGTGGCGCGATCTGCCCGCGCTCGTGCTCGAGCCGCTGCCGGAGGAGTCCGCCCGCGCGCTCCTGATGCGCAGCGCCCCCGACCTTCCCGACGCCGTGGCGACGCAGCTCCTGGGAGCCGCCGCCGGCAACGCGCTCGCGCTCACCGAGCTGCCGGGCATGCTCGCACCCGACGAGCGGGCGGGCCTGCGGCCCATCCCGCGCCCGCTGACGCCGGGCCCCGGGCTCGGCGAGGTCTTCGGGCGCCGGGTGGCGGCGCTTCCGGAGGAGTCGCGCCTGGGCCTGCTGGTGGCGGCCCTGGGCGGCCCCGACATGGGCGTCGTGACCCGTGCCTGCGAGGCTCTCGGCACGTCTGCGAGGGCCCTCGTTCCGGCCGAGGCCGCCGGGCTGGTCTCCCTCGCCGCCGGGCAGGTGACGTTCCGCCATCCCCTCGTGCGCGGCGCGGCGAACGACGGCGCGCCGGCCGAGGACCGCCGCCGCGTCCATGCCGCTCTCGGCGCCGTGGGGGGCCCGCAGGGCGCATGGCACCTGGCCGAAGCCGCCCTCGGCCCCGACGAGGCCGCAGCGGCGGCCCTGGAGACCACCGCGGCCGCCGCACAGGCGCGGGGAGGGCACGCCACGGCCGCCGACGCGCTGGAGCGGGCGGCCCGGCTCACCCCGGATCGCGAGACCGGCCTCCGGCGGCTGGCGGGCGCGGGCGCCGCGGCGTTCGCCGCGGGGCTGCCGATGCGCGCCGATGTCCTGCTGGGCGAGGCCGCCGGCGCGGACGACCCGCTGGTGCGCGCGACGGCGCAGCACATGGGCGGGCTCTCCGCCCTCTGGGGCGGCATGGCCACGGGGGTGGCGCAGCGCATCGCCCCGGCGGCGGAGGCGCTGGCGGGGCTCGGCGCCCCGCACGCGCCCCAGGTGCTGGCCGACGCCGCCACCGCGGCGCTCGCGGCCGGCGACTGCCGCATGGTGGTGGCGCTGGCCGAGCGCGGGTACGCGATGCTCGGCCCTGACGCCGACGCCCAGGCGCGGGCGCACCTGCTGGCGATCCTCGGGCTGGGGCTCGTGCTGCGCGGGGAGCGGCGACGTGCCCTGCCGCTGCTGGAGGAGGTCGATCGCCTGCTGCCCGGCGTCGAGCGCCTCAGCCCCGCGGGGCTCACCATCAGCTGGGCGATGAACTCGCGGCTGCCCACCGAGGAGTACGCCCGGGCCCGCGAGGAGACGCTGGAGTTGGCCGAGCGCGCGCGCCAGGTGGGCGCCCTCTCGGCCGTCCCGATGGTGCTGGCGTTCGCCGCCGACGCGGAGCGGCGCATGGGCGAGCGGGCCGCGTCGCGCGCGCACGCCGAGGAGGCATGGGCGCTGGCGCACGAGCTGCGCCAGTTCGGCCCGGCCAACCAGGCCGGGATCGTCCTCCTGCAGCTCGCCGCCGAGGAGGGCCGCGTCGACGAGGCCCGGGTCGGCATCGGGCAGCTGCTCACCTTCAGCGAGGCCGCGGGCGCAGGGAGCTCCCAGTTCTGGGGCTTGGCCATCCTGGGAAGCCTGGAGCTCGGTCTCGGCGACGCCGCGGCGGCGGTCGAGGCGCTCGCGCCGCTCCCCGCCCTGGCGGACCGGCTGGGGCTCATGGAGCCGACGATCTGCGCCCAGGACCCGGATCTGGTGGAGGCGCTCTGGCGCTGCGACCGCCACGTCGAGGCGCGCGCGGCGGCCCGGCGCCTGTGCGACCAGGCGGCCCGAAGCGGCGGCAGCCTGGCGCTCGCACTGGCCGCCCGGTGCCGCGGGCTGCTCGCCGGCCCCGGCCACGACGCCCACTTCGCGGAGGCCCTGGCCCACCACGAGCGGTCGCCCGATCCGTTCCATCGCGGCCGTACGCTGCTCGCCCACGGCCTGCGGCTGCGCCGCGACCGCCGGCGCGCCGAGGCCCGCGAGCGCCTGCGCGCAGCCCGGGACGTCTTCGCCCGGCTCGGGGCGGCCCCCTGGGAGGCGCAGGCGGCCGACGAGCTGCGCCTCGCGGGCGGGCGGCGCAGGACGGCGGCCGACCCCGACGCGCTCAGCACGCAGGAGCGCCGGGTGGCCGAACTGGTCGCCGGCGGCGCGACCAACCGCGAGGTGGCCGCCGCGCTGGTGGTGAGCCACCGCACCGTCGAGCACCACGTCGCGGCGATCTACCGCAAGCTCGGGGTGCACACGCGGGCCGAGCTCGCCCGCGTGGTAGCGGAGGGGCGCCTGGAGCTCATCGCGCCCTGATCGTGGGCTCCGGCCGGCGGCCGGCGGCCCGCTCAGACGATGGTGACGGGGGTCCCCACGGGCATCAGCCGGGCGAGCCGGCGCAGGTCGGGATTGCGCAGGCGGATGGAGGCGCGCGACACGGCGCCGGGCACCAGCTGCGGGCGGTTGGTGCCGTGGATCCCCAGGGCTCCCTCGACCGGCCAGTCGGTGAGGCCGGGCGCGCTGGCGCTCAGGCCGAACGCCAGGGGGCCGTAGAAGGCGCCGCGGTAGCGCCCGAGCCGCGAACGCACGTAGAAGCTGCCGGCCGGCGTGGGCGCGGCGGCGGTGCCGACCCCCGCGGGGGCCTGGAACACGACGCGCCCGCGACGGACGAGCGTGAACGTGCGGCGGGTGAGGTCGACGACCGCCTCGGTGGTGACGCCGCTCACGGTGCCGAGCGAGCCGCGCGCGACCCACCCGAGCCCGCCGGCGGAGCCCGGCAGGCGCACCTGCACCCAGCCCGCCTGCCCGGGCGCGGACCCCGTCTCGGTGACGACGACGATGTTGCGATCGCCCTCGGGCGTCCGGGCCGCGAGCCGCGCCAGCACGGGCGCGCCGGCGTCGGGTCGCGAACGGACGGCGGAGGCCCGCCGCACCGGCGCCCAGGTGGTGATCACTCCCTGGCTGACCGGCTCGCCGAGGCGCATCTCCCCGATCGCCGGTTCGGCGGGCTCGCTCTGGCGGAGGATGCCGTCGCCGCCGACCCCCGCGACGGCGACCCCAACGACGAGCATCACGAGCGCCGCCGCCCCGAGCGCCATCGGACGCACCCCCGCCCCGGCGCGGCGACGAGCGGGGGGCGTCGGTGGACGGCGCGCGGGCGGCGGCGCCATGCGGGCACTGCGGACGGCGGGCGGCGGCTCGGGCGCGGCGGGGGGAGCGGGCGGCGACGGCTCGTGCCGGGCCTCAGCCGCAGGCGCGGCGGTCGTGCGCAGCAGGCGCCACAGCGCCCAGGCGAGCAGCGCCAGGAGGCCGCACCGCAGCATCCCCCCGCATCGCCGTCGCCCCATCCGCACACCTCTCCCGTAGACCCCACGACGACCGCGGGTCGCGCGGCCGCCGGGCCGCCCGGAGACGGTCAGGGTGCCGCCGCCCGGAGTCCCGGCCGTCGCCATCAGCAGGATCGTTGTACGACGGCATGCGGGGGCCCGTCATCCCCCATACGACTAGTGCAGCGTTGCGAAACGCACGGCGCGGCGCGTGCTCCGTCCCGGAGGCCCTGCCCAGCGGCCGCACGGACACTCACCCAGGCCGCGGGGCGGCCGGGGCGTGCCCGCGCGCGATCAGCCCTCGGGGAGCGGCTCTCCGGCGCCCGGGTAGGGCATCCGCTTGGCCTTGGGGGACTCCTTGGCGGCCTCGCGCTCCAGCTCGGCGGCGGCGCGGGCGGCCTTGGCGTCGCGCTCGGCGAAGACGACGTCCTCGGGATCACCGGCCAGGA
>LNFM01012923.1_pt1 | contig 10810 bp, 8 predicted proteins | sample 596031 | NCBI WGS metagenome assembly LNFM01 (sample SAMN04254537, study PRJNA301005) | activated carbon metagenome | isolation source: dual media filters at the Ann Arbor, Michigan drinking water treatment plant | place: USA: Ann Arbor | reverse complement strand
CCGTCAACGATATAGAACGTGTAATCCACACCCAACCCGATACCCAACGCCACCACCGGCAAGGTGTTGATGTTCAACCCGATCTCAGCCCAGGCCATGTAGCTGAATGTGATGGTGTTGGACAACATCACCGGGATCATGAAAAACACACCCGCCACGGTCGATCGATAGGTAAACGTGCAGCACACCACCAAAACCAGCAGAGCCAAAGCGATTGCTTCAATCTGCCCCGCGAGGATGACCTCGTTCACCGCAGCCAGCACCCCAACCAGACCCCCTGCAAGCAGGTACTCTGCGTTCTGGATCGGATTCTGGGCCACATAGTCCTGCACACGGGCAATGGCGGTTCTAATCGTTTCCCCTTTGTGGTCGCGGAAAAACAACGTCACAGCGCCATTTTTTGCGTACTGATCTTGGTAACGGTCCATGTCGCCTGGGTCAGACCCCGCAACAAACATGTAGGTCAACTCGGCGTTTTCGTTGGCATCGTTACCCAACTCGCCGTACATGGGGTTGCCTTCGCGAAGCGCTCGGCGAACCTGAGGCAGGATATCCGCCACGGAAATACTGCCGCCCACTTCAGGCTGCGATTCCATGTAGCGCTGGAAATTGGTCATGCTTTGCAGCACTTCCGGCTCGCGCAATGAACCGTTTTCCTTGCCAGCGACCACCACGAACATGCGGTCAGAGCCCTGGAACTGCCTGTTGATTTCGGTGGCATCCGTGTTGTAAGACGAGTCAGGCCACAAGATCGGCGAGCCTGGATTGGCATCGCCCACCTTCAGGTTGAACGCATACCAGCCTGAAGTGACAAAAACGAACAGCGTGAGCCCGAGCACTGCATAACGGGCCTTCGTCGTCACAATTTTGGCGCACAGCGTGAGGATCGACTCCAATACTGGCCGGATGTTGATCGGGTGCACGAAGTGAACGCGTGGTTTGACCCATGACAACATCACTGGCGTCATGATCAGTGCGCTGATGATGATGGAGAAGATCCAAACCGTACCGATGTATGCGATCTTTTCGAGCATCGGAATCGGCGTCAGCGCAATCACCAACACGCAGCCCGCGTCGGCGACGATGGCCAGCATACTTGGCTTGAACAGATTCTGGACACTGGCAAGCGCCGCCTCTGCGGAGGTGGTTGCTCCCCTGACGATTTCATCGTCATATCTCGAAATCAGCTGAACTGAGTTTGAAATCGCCTGTGCCGTGATCAGGAACGCCACCACGATCACCAACGGATCAAGGTGGAAGCCCATCACATCTGCTGCGCCCAGGGCCCAGATTGCACTGATGCTACCGGCCAACAATGGGAGCAGAGTACCGTGCCACGTGCGCGTGATCAACAACAGAATGAGCACCAAAGAGGCAATGGCCGCAAAGAAGATCTTGATGGTCTCGTCGAGGTAGTAATTCACCCACCCGTAGAGCACAGGCTCGCCGACGACCCGAATCTTGACGCCGTCTTCGGCAGCGTCCTTGACCAGAGCCATGATCTCGCTGAAGGCCTTGCTGTAGTCAATTTCACCATCGCGGAAATCCGCGGTGATCAGCGTCGCCTTCAGGTCCAGAGAAACGTAGGGCCCATAGATCAGCGCATTGTTGAGGACGGCGGTCCTCAGTTTCGCCATGCCATCCTCACCCTGCGGCAAATCGGGCCACATGATCGGCCTGGTTTCAACGCCTTCGGTCGACGCGCGAACCTCCTTGAGCTTCTTGGAAGCGATCGAGATGATCTGGAAGGTGTCGATGCCGTTGACCTGTTGCAGGCCAACCGTCAGTTTTTGAACCTTGGAGAGAACCTTCTCATTGAAGATATCGCCCTTCTCCACCTCCACCATGATGGTAACCAGGTTCGAACCACCAAAGGTGGATTTGTATTTCTGGTTGACGGCAACGTAGGGATGGTTCTTTGGAAGCAAGTCGCTGAATATGGTCTTGACTTCGATCTTGGTCGCCAGGAAGCCCATGAGCACCGTGAGCACGGCAACGATAAGCACGACCGCTTTCCTATTTCTTATTAGGAAAGAGAACAAACTCTCAACTCCACTGAAGGTAGTATTTTTCACATCAATCTCCGTAGAATACTATTGACCGGCGATGGTTAGTTTTCCACCTTCCAGAATGCCGAGATTCGCCCCAACCACATAATACTTCGCACCAGAGTTGACAATCTGAGTGCGCCAAGCAATATCGCCCTCGAAGATTTTGCCGACTGTCCAGTCCTTAGCCTCTGCGTCCGCGGTGAGCTTGACACCCTTGTCGCCGACCACAACCCATTTGTTTTCGTAAAAATGAACGTCAAACAGATGCTCGGGAGTCATTTGCGGAGCGAGAGCCCAGGTCACCCCACCATCCGAAGTGGTCATCATCGTCCCCGACAAACCGACAGCCACACCATCGGTGTCGGTTCGGAAGTCAATGGCCATCAAGCTGACCTTGTTCTCCAACTCAACCGGATTCCAGGTGGCCCCTCCGTCGATGCTTTTGAACATGCTGCCGAACTCACCCACCACAAAACCCGTTTGGCCGCGGAAGGTAACTGCGTTGAATGCACTGTCCTTCTCAGGCAAGATTCGCGTGAAGGTGGCACCCTTGTCGTCAGACCGGAAAAACCCGCCGAACTCACCAACCGCCCAAGCGGTGTCGCCGTAAATGCGGACTCGCAGGAGCTTGTTGGGGTTGTCTGACTTGGGAACGACGGAAGGCTTCCACTCCTTGCCGCCATCGGTCGTATGGAAGGCCAAGCCCCGGTTGCCAACCACCACAGCGGTTTGGGCGTCCCAGGCTGCTATTCCTTGCAGGTTTTCGATGGTGGCCACGTTCTGACGGGTCCATGTCTTGCCACCATCTTCGCTGCGAACGATCTTCCCGCCCGTACCAACGGCCCAAGCAATTTGATCGGTTGGCGCCGTGACACTGTAAAAGTTATCGCGCCGCTCAATGGCTTTGGGCTCAACCCTCTTGATCTCCGTAGTACCTTTTACGAAAAAGCCTGCGTAGAAGAGACCGCCGATGATTGCGATCGGAAGTAATGAAGTTAGAAAATTGAGCAGCTTCGCAAAGCCGCCTTCCGCTTTCTCTGCCTGGACAACCACCGTCAGCCTCCTTCGTGCGTCGCTTCTAATTAAAGGTCTGCGACACTTTTTTGATTAAGCAAAAGTCAAATAAAAACCAAACTCAAGACACGACATTCATGAGTGGGTGATTAATGACTACATAACAGACGTGAACTGAAATCTTGATCAGCCGCACGCGTGATTCCCTCGTCTTTTGGATGAAGGGATTGGGCGGCCAGTGAGGCCACCCTTTCGGGCATCTGAAGACCGATGCCGATTCTTGTGGAACGTTTCGCCATTTGATTCAAAGCAACCAGCAATTCACTTGGGGGCTGCTTGAGACCCACCTCCCACGAGCGGAGCCATCACCACGAACACAGGACACGTCAGAGACAACACCATGAACGTCGAGGCCCAAGACCCGAGCCGACAAACCAAATGTCACCATCTTTACGTCTCCACCTACAACTGCCTGGTGTTTGCCGCTGACCGGGGTGAACCAGCTACCCCGATGGATCGACTGCAGGGCATTCCGTGAGGACTGCGCCGACTCCTGCCTTTGAAGGGCACTGCAGCCAACCTATTGTTTTGTAGAGTCTTTTCAAAACATATAGGGTGTACCCCGAGTCCCCCCGACCTGCCCTACTTGTTGAGCGCCGAGGGCCACGCATTGTGCGGCCTGCCGCGCGGGTTCGTAACGCATTGCCCTGCGAGAACTTTCGTCGCGGCGCAGAGACCGAGTGCAGGTATTTGGATTTGGGACTGCGGGCGAAGGCAAGCGACGCTCACCTGCGCCCGATTCGAATCGAGTGGCTCGGCTCGATTGCGCCGACGGAACTCGGATCCGCGGGCGGTCTAGTGGCTGATCATCCAGGGGCGCTTGCTTGGGAACGCTTTGGCGCCGTCAGGCGCTCGCACGGTGGCGCTACGACGACTGCTGCCAGTCGTCGAGCAGCAGCCGCAGCCAGAGGGGTGCTTGAGGCGTGCGTAGTCCCGTGAGCTTTTCGGCTCGTGCGAAGCGCGTTCGTTGATTTCGATCGCGCTTCGCGTCGCCCCCGCCAAGAGCGCGAGTCGGGGCGCACTGACAAACACCCGCGGCGACATGTGGGCACAGTCGGGACACATGGCGGGCTCGTTGCGTGCGGCCAGGGTGCGGAATGCATCGAAGCCGCCGCAAGAGGGGCAGTCGTAGTCATAGGTCGGCATGCGACGCTCCTGAGTCGATCAGACCAGGTCCGGGGACAGCGGCATGTCTATCGATCCGTCGAGGTACTTCACCGGCCCGGCTGCATTCGGGTTGATGTCGAATTCGAAGATCTGCGTGGGCAGCCACAGCGTGGCGCACGCATTGGGAATATCGACCACGCCGCTGATGTGCCCTTGCACGGGTGCTGTGCCGAGGATCGAATGCGCCTGAGCTCGGGAATACCCGAATTTGGTCAGATACTCGATGGCGTTCAGGCAAGCCTGCCGGTACGCCACGTGCACGTCCAGGTAGTGCTGCTTGCCCCACTCGTCGACCGAGATGCCCTCGAAGATCAGGTAGTCGTTGTAGGTGGGCGTGATGGGGCTCGGCTTGAAGATCGGGTTCTTGATGCCGTATTTCGCCATGCCGCCCTTCAGCAGGCTGACGCGCATGTGCACCCAGCCCGCCATCTCGATGGCGCCGCAGAAGGTGATTTCGCCATCGCCCTGGCTGAAGTGCAGATCACCCACGCTCAAGCCGGCGCCGTCGACGTAGACCGGGAAGAAGATCTTCGAGCCGCGTGACAAGTCCTTGATGTCGCAGTTGCCGCCATGCTCGCGCGGCGGCACCGTGCGCGCGCCCTCGGCGGCGGCCTTGGCTGCAGCGTCGCCCTTGAGCTTGCCCATGTGAGCCGTCCCCGATGACGGCGGGACGGCCAGCGGCGGCACACGGTTCGGATCGGTCGCGATGAAATCACCCTCGCGCTTGTTCCACATGTCCAACATCGGCTTGTCGGGCAGACAGCCGATCAGCCCGGGGTGAATCAAGCCGGCGAAGTTGACGCCTGGCACATGGCGCGAGCTGGTGAACATGCCCTTGAAGTCCCAGATCGACTTCTGCGCCTGCGGAAAATGGTCGGTCAGGAATCCGCCGCCGTTCTTCTTGCTGAAGAAGCCGTTGAAGCCCCACAGGCTGTCGGGCTTGGCGCCGATGTCGAGCAGCTCGACCACCAACAGGTCTCCCGGCTCGGCGCCTTTGACGCCCACCGGACCCGACAGGTAGTGCACCGTGGTCAGGTCGATGTCGCGCACATCGTCGGCGCTGTCGTTGTTCTTGATGAAGCCGCCGGTCCAGTCGAAGGTCTCGAGAATGAAGTCGTCGCCCGGCTTGACCCAGCACGCCATCGGAATGTCGGGGTGCCAACGGTTGTGGATGTTCTCGTTGAGGGTGGGCGATTGGCTCAAGTCGACCTTGATCAGGGTATCGGTCACGGCGGGCTCCTGTGTGGTTGGTGTGGCGCGGGGAAGAGGAAGGCGAAGCGCGGCTGAAATCAGTGAGGCTTCAGACGGAGAGGTATTGCTTGATGTGGGCGACATCGGTGCTGGCGCGGGTGGTCTCGTGCACCAGGCGACCGCCTTCGATGACGAACAGGCGGTCGGCGACATCCATCGCGAAACTCAGCACCTGCTCTGAAACGATGATCGTGATCTCGCGCATCTTGCGGATCTCGTTCAAGGCCTTGGCGATGTCCTTGATGATCGAGGGCTGGATCCCTTCGGTCGGCTCGTCGAGCAGCAGCACCTTCGGGTTGGTGACCAAGGCACGCGCGATGGCGAGCTGCTGCTGCTGGCCGCCCGAGAGGTTGCCGCCCTTGCGGTTGCGCATGTCGAACAGCACTGGGAACAAGGCGTAGATCTCGTCGGGAATCCGCTTGTCCTTGGCGTTCTCCAGCCCGGTCTGGATGTTCTCGGTCACGCTCAGCGTCGAGAAGATCATCCGACCCTGCGGCACGTAGGCGACGCCCTTGGCCACACGCTGGTAGCTCTCGTCCTTGCTGATGTCCTGGCCGTCGATCTCGACCTTGCCCGACTTCAGCGGCAAGATGCCGATCAGCGACTTGAACAGTGTGGTCTTGCCCATGCCGTTGCGGCCCATGATGGCCACGGTCTCGTTCTTGTTGGCATGGAAGTCGATGCCGTGCAGCGCTTCGCTCTGACCGTAGCCGACGTGCAGATTGGTGACGTTGAGCATGGGAGTCCTTGTTCAGTGCCCGAGGTACACATCGATCACCTTGGGGTCGTTCTGCACCTGGTCCATCGACCCTTCGGCCAGGATCTTTCCCTGGTGCATCACGGTGACCTTGTGGGCGATCTGCTTGACGAAATCCATGTCGTGCTCGATCACGATCACGGCGCGGTTGGCACAGATGCGCTTGAGCAACTCGGCCGTCAGCTCGCGCTCGCGCGCACTCATGCCGGCAATCGGCTCGTCGAGCATCAGCAGCTCGGGTTCCTGCATCAGCAACATGCCGATCTCCAACCACTGCTTTTGGCCATGCGAGAGCAACCCGGCTTCGGTATCGAGCTTGTCGGCCAGGCCGATGTCCTCGGCCACCACCTGCACCTTGGCCTTGACCTCGTCGGTGCACTTGAATGCCAAGGCACCCAACACCGAGCGTCCCTTCGGGTACGAGACCTCGAGGTTCTGGAACACGCTCAGGTTCTCGTAGATCGAGGGTGTCTGGAACTTGCGGCCGATGCCCAGTCGCACGCGCTTGTGCTCGGCCATCTTGGTCAGTTCGGTGTTCTTGAACTTGATGCTGCCGCCGCTCGCGCGTGTCTTGCCGCAGATCAGGTCCAGCAGCGTCGTCTTGCCGGCCCCATTGGGGCCGATGATCACGCGCAGCTCGTTCTTGTCGACGTACAGCGTGAGCATGTCGATGGCCTTGAAGCCGTCGAACGACACGGTCAGGTCTTCCACAGCCAGGGCGAAGTCGGTGTTGCTCATGGTTGGCTCCGATTCGGGTTCAGGCTTGTTGGCGGTTCAGGCCGGGCGGCAGGTTGCCGTCGGGGTCCTTCGGCGGCTTCGTTGACGGCCGCTCGGGATAGGCGGCGTGGGCCGCGGCGATGCGCTCTGCATTCGTGCGGCGCTCGAGTTGACGGCGCGCCCACCACGGCTTGATCTTCTCTTCGACCAGCCCCGCCAACCCCATCGGGAAGGCCATGGTCACGCCGATGAACAGCGCGGCCATCAGGAAGAGCCACAGATCAGGGAAGCTCTCCGAGAACAGCGTCTTGCCCGCGTTCACCAGCAGTGCGCCATACACGGCGCCGACCAGACTCAAACGTCCGCCCACGGCCGCATAGATCACCATTTCGATGGAGGGGACGATGCCCACGAAGCTCGGCGACATGAACCCCACCTGCAGTGCGAACAACGCGCCGCCGATGCCCGACAGCCCTGCCGCCAGGCAGAAGGTGAAGATCTTGAAATCGGCCACGTCGTAGCCGGAGAAGCGCACCCGGTCTTCCTTGTCGCGCATGGCCAGCAGCAGCGTGCCGCATTTGCTCTTTTGGACCCAGCGACACAGCAGGATGCTGGCAATCAACAGGCCCACACAGACGAAGTACAGGATGTACTTGGCCTGGTCGGTGCGTGTGTCCCAGCCAAGCATCGTCCTCAGGTCGGTCATGCCGTTGACGCCGCCGGTGTAGCCCTGCTGCCCGATGATCAACACGGTCACGATCAGCGACACCGCCTGCGTGATGATCGCGAAGTACACCCCACCCACGCGCCGCTTGAACATCGCGTAGCTGATGATCCAGGCCAGCAGCATCGGCACCGCGATCACCAGGATCAGCGTCAGCGGCAGGCTCTTGAAGGGCAGCCAGAAGGTGGGCAGCTCGGTGATCTGGTTCCAGTCCATGAAGTCCGGAATGCCCGGCGTGGACTGGATCTTGGTGGTGATGGGGTCGCTCGCCTCGAGCTTCAGGAACATCGCCATCGCATAGCCGCCCAGGCCGAAGAACACGCCCTGACCCAGGCTGAGCACGCCGCCATAGCCCCACACCATGACCAATCCAACCGCGACGAAGGCGTAGGTCAGGTACTTGCCCACCAGGTTCAGCCGGAAGATGTCCAGACTCAGCGGGAGCACCACCACCAGCAGGATCGTGAGCAGCAGCAGCGGGCCAAGTCCGGATCGTTTCAGGCCATTCAGCAAGGTGTTCATTCAGCGGGCTCCGGGAAACATCGATGCGTTTTGCAGCAGCAGGCTCATCGGCGCACCTTGGCCGCGAACAACCCTTGCGGACGAATCATCAGGATCACCACGATCAACGACAGCGTCAGCACCTTGGCCATCGAGCCGCTCAGGAAGAACTCGGAGATCGACTGCGTCTGCGCAATTCCGAAGGCCGAAGCCACCGTGCCGAGCAGGCTGGCTGCGCCACCGAACGTGACCACCAGGAAGGCGTCCACGATGTACAGCGAGCCCGAGGTCGGTCCGGTCGAGCCGATGGTGGTGAAGGCCGCACCAGCGATGCCCGCGATGCCGCAGCCGATGGCAAATGTCAACCGGTCGGTCTTCTTGGTGTTGATGCCGGTGGCGTTGGCCATCGCCCGGTTGGCCACCGTGGCACGTACCCGCAAGCCCCAGCGGCTGCGGTACAGCGCGAGCATCACGGCAGCCGTGACGAACAGGGTGAGGCCGAGCACGAACATGCCGTTGATCGGGATGTCCAGACCCGGGTGCGGCGACCACGAGCCCAGCAGCCAATCCGGCAGGGTTGGGCTCACCTCTTTCGGGCCGATGAAGGAGCGGAAGCTCTGCTGCATCGCCAGGCTGATGCCCCAGGTGGCCAGCAGTGTGTCCAGCGGTCGCTTGTAGAGATGCCGTATCAGCGACCACTCGACGAACCAGCCGACGATGAACGCGAACACGAACGCCACACCGATCGCGATCAGGAAGTAGTACGGCATGAACGTCGGCGCGAACTTCTCGGTGATCGTCGACGCCAGGAAGATGGTGTAGGCACCGATCGTCATGAACTCGCCGTGCGCCATGTTGATGACGCCCATCTGGCCAAAGATGATGGCCAGCCCGAGCCCCATCAGCAGCAGCACGGCAAACAGGCTGAGGCCTGCAAAGCCTTGCATCGTGGCAATGTTGAGGATGTCGGAAAGGGTCATGGCGGCGGCTCGCGTGCAGATCAAAAAAACCCTCTCCCGCCGGGAGAGGGGAACGGCTCAAACAGACGGAGATTTATTGATAACCCTTGGGGAACGGATCGGGCTTGATCAGCTCGGGCGACTCGGCCACCACCTTGAAGGTGGCGTCGGGCTGGCCCTGCGCAATGCGCGAGCGGCTCCACAGATGGTGGTTCGCATCGAGCTTGACGTAGCCCTCCGGCGCCATCTTCAATTCGATGCCCGGTGACGCAGCGACCACCTTGTCGACGTCGAAGCTGCCAGCCTTCTCGACCGCCGCCTTCCACAGCCAGGCACCGAGGTAGGCGGCCTGCGTCACGTCACCAATCACAGAGGCCGGACCGTACTTGGCCTTGAAGGCAGCGACGAACTTCTTGTTGTTCTCGTTGTCGAGCGACTGGAAGTACTTCATCGACGAATAGAAGCCGGTGAAGTTTTCGCCACCCACGCCGGTCATCTCGTCCTCGGTCACCGACAGCGTCAGCAGCAGCTGCTTGTCGCCGGTGATGCCCGCGGCCTTGAGCTGCTTGTAGAACGCGACGTTGGAACCACCGACCACGGCCGCGAAGATGCAGTCGGGCTTGGCCAGCTTGATCTTGTTGATCAGAGAGTTGAAGTTGGTGTTGCCCAGTGGGTAGTACTCCTCGCCCACCACCTTGCCCAGCTTGCCCACCGCCTCGATGTGCTTGCGCGCGATCTTCATCGAGGTGCGCGGCCAGATGTAGTCGGAGCCGACCAGGAAGAAGGTCTTGGCTTTCTTCTCCTTCGAGGTCCAGTCCAGGCCGTACAGGATCTGCTGGGTGGCTTCCTGGCCGGTGTAGAACACGTTCTTGCTCTGCTCCAGACCTTCGTAGAAGGTCGGGTAGTACAGCAGGCCGTTCTCTTTCTCGAACACCGGCAGCACGGCCTTGCGCGAGGCGCTGGTCCAGCAGCCGAACACGGCAGCCACGCGGTCATTGACCAGCAGCTTCTTGCTCTTCTCGGCAAAGGTCGGCCAGTCGGAGGCGCCGTCTTCCTTGATGACCTTGATCTTGCGGCCCAGGATGCCGCCCATCGCGTTGATCTGGTCGATCGCGAGCTGCTCGGCCTGGATCGAGCCGGTTTCCGAAATCGCCATCGTGCCGGTGGCCGAGTGCAGCTGGCCGACGGTGACTTCAGTGTCGGTGACGGCGAGCTTGGTCGTGTTCACCTTGGCGGTGGGATAGGTCTGGGCCATCGCCCAGCCGGGCACGGTGGCCACGGGCAGCGATGCGATGCCCTGGATCAGGCGGCGGCGGTTGACGGAGAGAGAAGATGAATCGTCACGGTCGTTGGACATGGGGGCTCCTGCGGTGGTCTCGAAGGCGGGGCGGGTTGCACTTCGCTTGAGACGCATGGTGCGCAGGAACAGGCGCAGATCGAATACGTCAATCAACGTAGGCGGCGGCGCAGCAAGGCGGGCAGCATCGAATCCCGCCCTGTGCCCGAGGCGGAACGTCTTCTTTCACGTCCTCGCAGCCATGGCGGAAATGGAGCGGGAATTGATCCTGGAGCGAACCAAGGCCGGCCTTGAAGCCGCCAGGCGTAGCGG
>LNFM01012922.1_pt1 | contig 10810 bp, 12 predicted proteins | sample 596031 | NCBI WGS metagenome assembly LNFM01 (sample SAMN04254537, study PRJNA301005) | activated carbon metagenome | isolation source: dual media filters at the Ann Arbor, Michigan drinking water treatment plant | place: USA: Ann Arbor | reverse complement strand
TGCTTGCTACTCACGGCTCAGTACCCGGTAAGGGCAAGGCCGCGGGACGGCCCCTCATCCTCCAGGGATCGTACCCGGCGGGCGCGCCGGGCGGGGCATGGTCAAAGGTTCAAGCGCCGATCATGGAACTGATTGGGGGATCGGCGATCTCAGCTAAAAATCGGAAGCTGGACGTCGGACCTTAGCGGACAGGCCTCGTGCGACGATATCAGAAATATAGTCTAAAACCTGCTGAACTTGCAAGTTTCTAGAGAAACTTTTCCTTGATGTCGATAGTGGAGCGCCGGCCGATGGCGTCGAAGTGGCTGGCGATCCAGGCGTCGGCGACCTCGCGCCCGATCGCCTTCAGGTGTAGAAGGAAGTCCATGCGGGCGTTCATCTTGCTCGACACCCCAAGCCCCTTCATCTGCTGCTCGGCCTCGATCCAGTGCACGTTGATGCGCTTGTAGGTCTTGGGGTCGAGTTTGCCCGCATCGACGAGATCGGTGACGAAGGAGATCGCCCGCATCTCGCGCATCAGTGAGGAGTTGAAGCTGATCTCGTTCAGCCGGTTCATGATTTCGGTCGCCGTCATCGGCACGTGATCGCTCCCCAGCGGGTTGACCTGGATGACGACGACATCGGCCGTGTCGGCTCCGTAGATCAGCGGAAAGATCGCCGGATTGCCCATGTAGCCGCCGTCCCAGTAGGGTTCGCCGTCGATCGTCACGGCCTGGAACAGGAACGGCAGGCAGGCGGAGGCCAGCAGCACGTCGGGCGTGATCTCGCCCGAGGTAAAGACCCGGATCTTGCCGGTCTTCACGTTGGTGGCGCTAATGAAGAGCTTTATCGCCCGGCACGTTTCCAGGCGCTTGAAGTCGACCGACTTCTCGAGCGCGCCGCGCAGCGGGTTGAGGTTCATCGGGTTGAGCTGGTAGGGCGACAGCATGCGGGTCAGCATGTCGAAGGCCACGAAGGCGGCGGAATGGTCGAGGTTCCAGCCGCTGGCGTACTGGTCGAACGGCGTGGGTCGCAGCGGACCCGCCTGCGAGGCCTGGCTGATGTTGGCCCAGAAGGCGTCGAGCGAACGCCGGGCTTCCTCGCGACCGCCGCGGCCCATGCCGTCGGCGAACACGGCGGCGTTCATCGCGCCGGCCGACGTGCCGGAGATCGCCTCGACCTCGAGGCGCTCGTCCTCGAGCAGGCGGTCGAGCACACCCCAGGTGTAAGCGCCGTGCGCGCCGCCGCCCTGCAGCGCGAGGTTTATGCGCTTGGCTTCCATGTTTCTCTCCTCATTGTGCCGTCCAGCCGCCATCCATGGGCAGCGCCACGCCGGTCACCGAGGCGCCGTTGTCGGTGCAGAGGAACAGCGCGAGGGCGGCCAGCTCGGCGACCTCGACGAATCGTTTGTTGGGCTGGCGCTGAAGCAGCACGTCGGAGATCACCTTGTCGCGCGAAATGCCGTGCGCCTTGGCCTGGTCGTCGATCTGCTTCTCGACGAGGGGCGTGCGGACATAGCCGGGGCAGATGGCGTTGCAGGTGATGCCGTCCTCGGCGGTTTCCAGCGCCGTCACCTTGGTGAGACCAAGCACGCCATGCTTGGCCGCGACATAGGCTGCCTTATAGGGCGAGGCAATGAGTGCATGTGCCGAGGCGACGTTGATGATCCGCCCCCAACCCTTGCGGCGCATCTGTGGCAGCACGAGCTTGGTGGCATGGAACGCCGACGAGAGGTTGATGGCGAGTATCGCCTCCCACTTCTCGTCGGGAAACTCGTCGATCGGCGCCACGTGCTGGATGCCAGCATTGTTCACCATGATGTCGACCGCGCCGAACGCGTCGACGGTCTGCCGAACCATCTGCTCGATCGCCTTGGGCTTGCCCATGTCGGCTGGCGAGTAGACGATCATCGAGCCGGTACGCTGCGCGAGGTCGGCCCGCGTCTTCTCGATCTGCATCGCATCGCCGAAGCCGTTCAGAACAACGCTGGCGCCGGCCCGTGCCAGGGCCTCGGCAACGCCGAGGCCGATGCCGCTGGTGGAGCCGGTGACGATGGCCGTCTTGCCGTGAAGCATGTGGGTTCTCCCAGTTTGCGAACGGCTCCACCATGCGCGCCGCCTGCAGCCGCCTGAAATGCCGAGTGCCTACCGATTCGATAGCGCGTGCACATCGCGCAACTGTTGCAGCGACGCGAGCAACGCCTCGGGGTCGGGCCAGCGCGCGGGATCAACGTCGCTGAAGGCGTAGGCCACGCGCGCGCTGGGCTCGACGACGAACACGGCGGGCACGGGCAAGCGCCAGGCCGAGTCGCCGTGGAGGCTGGGAAAATCGCGACCGCGCTCGCGGTGCAGACGGATGTGCCCCGGTGATAGATCGTAGGCGAGGCCGCAGGTGCGCGCGAAGACGTTGGCCGGGTCGCTGAGCAGCAGGTAGCCGATACTGCGCCTGGCTACCGTCCGGGCGACGTGTTGGCGCAGTTCGGGCATGATGCCGACGGCCGCGGCGCCCAGGGCCTCGATGGCCGGGCGGGCTTCCTCGAGTGCCGCCATGGTGAGATCGCAGTAGGGGCACCAGTCGCCGCGGAACAGTGCGAGCACGAGTGGCCCGCGGTCCAGAAGTTCGCTGGACGTCCATGTCCGTCCGATGCCGTCTTGCAGCGTGAAGTCGGGAAGATAGTCGCCGAGCCCCAGCCCGTCCTCGGCGAGGCGCAGCATGCGCAGCCGGTCGAGCTCGTCCTCGAAATCGGCTCGGTCACGCGCGGAAAGAGCTGCCGTATGGCGCCGGCCCAGTTCCAGAAGCGTTCCCGCGAGGGTCATGACGGCCAAGTCTGGTCGTCGGCACGATCCATCGGAAATACCTTGGCTGGATCGGATCGATAGCCGTAGGCTATGGTCGATTGAGGCACTATGGCCGCGCTTCCGGGGGGACAGCCGCCGTGGAAATGCATCAGATCCGCTACTTCCTTGCCGTATGCGAGACCTTGAACTTCACGCGTGCCGCCGAGACATGCCACGTCTCGCAGCCGTCGCTGACGCGGGCCATCAAGGGACTGGAAGACGAACTCGGGGGGCCGCTGTTCCGCCGCGAGCGCAACAACACGCACCTGACGGGCCTGGGCGAGATGATGCGTCCGCATCTCAGTCAGGTGCTGATCGAGACCGAGACGGCCAAGGAGCGCGCCAAGAACTTCGCGCGGCTGGAAGATATCGAACTCAAGCTCGGCATGATGTGCACCATCGGCCCACACCGCTTCGTGCCTTTTCTGCAGGCCTTTCGCGAACGCCATCCCAAGGTGGCGCTGGCCGTCCACGATGGCTCGGCCGGCGACCTGCAGGACCGGCTGGCGCGCGGCGACCTCGACGTGTCGATCTACGGCCAGCCCGAAGACATCGATGACCGCTTCCATGCACGCCGCCTCTACAATGAGCGTTTTGTGATCGGCGTCTGCCCAGGGCACGCCTTCGAGAAGCAGAATTCGATCCGCACGGTCGACCTGAACGGCAGGCCGTACGTCAACCGCAGTCGATGCGAGTTCGGCGAACACGCAGGCCGGCTGTGGCAGGAGCAGGGCACCGACGTGACGACCGTCTTTCGCAGCGACCGCGACGACTGGGTGCAGAGCATGGCCCTGGCCGGCTTGGGCTTCACCTTCATTCCCGAGTACTCCGTGACCATGGCGGGACTTTGCGTGCGGCCGCTCATCGAGCCCGAGATCACCCGGACCATCCAGGTGGTCACTGTGCGTGGCCGGCCGCATGTGCCGGCGGTCGGCGCCTTCGTGCGGGAAGTCCTGGCCTTCCCCTGGATGAACGCCGGCAGCTGAGCCCTGGGCGGCCAAGGGCATCGCCATCTCTCGCGGCTATCGAATCAATTCCCACACGGCATTTTTGTTCTCTCCATCGACCTCCGATGCTGAGGCCATCGCCGCGACCACTCCGGTTGCGGGGTCACCAGATGGAGATACCGATGTTCAAGCGTACGTTCCTCGCCGCGACGCTGCTCTCAAGCTTCGCGCTTACCGCCCCTGCCTTCGCCGGTGAATGCCCGGCCGACAAGACCAAGGCCGATGCCGTCAAGCCCGTGACCCACGGTGCCAAGGGCGTGACCGACAAGATTCTGTCGATGATCGACCTGTCGAAAGAGAAGGTGGCCGTGAAAGGCCATGCCATGCGCGTGCGTCGCCTCGAGGTGCAACCGGGCGGCATCGTCCCCTGGCACAGCCACGCCGACCGTCCGGCGCTGATCTACATCGTGGCGGGCGAGATTGTCGAACACGCTAGCAACTGCGCCGTGCCGATCGTGCACAAGGCGGGCGAAGTGGCCAGGGAGACGCATTCGGTGGCGCATTGGTGGGAAAACAAGGCCGGCATGCCCGTTGTGCTGCTGTCGTTCGACATCGCGGCCGACCCCAACGACAAGAACATGTAGGCGGAACGCAGCCATGTCAGGTGTCCTGCGCGCGTTCACGATCGGCCTTACTGCCTTTCTGACCGTGGTCGATCTGTTCGCGACGCAGGCCATCCTGCCGGCCCTCACGCAAGCCTACGGCGTGACGCCGGCGGCCATGGGCTTTGCGGTCAATGCCAGTACCATCGGCATGGCGGCGGGCAGCCTCGCCGTCGCGCTGTTCGGCCGCTCCCTCGACCGGCGGCGCGGCATCCTTCTGAGCCTGATCCTGCTGTCGGTGCCGACGGCGCTGCTCGCCACCATGCCGAACCTCGCGGTCTTCACTACCTTGCGCGTGCTGCAGGGCCTCTGCATGTCGACGGCCTTCGCGCTTACGCTGGCCTATCTCGGCGAACATACCAGTGCCGCCGACACCGCCGGCGCCTTCGCCGCCTACATCACCGGCAACGTCGCGTCCAACCTGTTCGGCCGCCTGCTGGCCGCCGGCGTGGTCGATCACCTGGGCCTCGCCGCCAACTTCTATGTCTTTGCCGCCCTCAATCTCTCGGGCGCACTGCTGGTTTGGTTTAGCGTCGAGCGCACGACGCCGATGTCGCAGGTGGACATGAGCGGTGCCTCGCCCTTCGCCAGCTGGGTCGCTCATCTCCGCAACCCGGCGTTACGCGCGGCCTTTGCCGCCGGCTTCCTGATCTTGTTCGCTTTCATCGGCACTTTCACCTACGTGAACTTTGTCCTGGTCAGCGAGCCGTTCTCGGTCGGCATGATGATGCTTGGCATCGTCTACTTCGTGTTCCTGCCCTCGGTGGTCACCACGCCGTTCGCTGGCCGTGTCGTGGCGCTCTTCGGCACCCGACCGACGCTTTGGGGGTCGTTCGCCGTCGCCATCGCCGGCTTGCCGCTTCTGCTGAGTTCGGTCCTTGCCGCCGCGCTGGCGGGCCTCGCCTTGGTGGCGGTCGGAACCTTCTTCGCCCAGGCAACGGCGACCGGCTTCGTTGGCCGCGCCGCCACGACCGATCGCGGTTCGGCGAGCGGCCTCTATCTGGCCAGCTATTTTCTCGGTGGGCTCGCCGGCAGCGCCGTCCTGGGGCAGCTATTCGATCACCTGGGCTGGACGGCCTGCGTGGCCGGCATCGGCGCGTCGTTGGTGTTGGGCATGGTTCTGGCTGTTCGGCTCGAGATCAGGCCGGCGGCCGGCCCGTCGGCAGCCCACGCCGCATAGCAGCCGGCCATTGATGTGATGCCCGAACGGCATTTCAGCCAGGTCTTGCCACTCACGATGATGGCCTCACGCAATTCCGCGTTCATCACGATGGAGAAACCCATGCCCAACTGCTTTACCCAGATCTGTGCCGCAGCCCTGCTCGCCTTTTCTCTGATGGCTTCGTCGGTGACCCCCGGCGCTGCCGAGGGCCTCAAGCCCGCATCTACCGCGGCCGGCATCATTGCTTCCAAGAGCGCCTACGGGATGGAAGAGACGGTCGAGCGCCTGAAGAAGGACATCGCCGGCAAGGGCATCATGTTCTTTCAGCAGATCGATCAGGCCGACCTTGCTGCCAAGGCGGGCATCGAGCTCCGTCCCTCCATCCTGCTGGTCTTCGGCAATCCGCCGCTCGGCACGCAATTCATGACCGCCAATCCCCAGACAGGCCTCGACTGGCCGGTCCGGCTCCTGGTCTATCGCGATGAGAAGGGTGCCGTCTGGACCGCCCACACGGACTTCGCATGGATCGCCAAGCGACACGGCGTGAACAACCGTGACGCACAGTTTCACATGGCCTCAGAAGTCGTCGCTTCGATCGTGTCGAGCGTCGCCGCCCGGTGATTGCAAGGAACAAGACAATGTATGCGCCGCCGCCCGCTTCCATCGGGGAACGCCCCGTCCAGCAACAAGTGGTTCTGGTGCTTCAGGGCGGCGGCGCGCTGGGTGCCTACCAGGCCGGCGTCTATCAGGCCCTCATGGAAGGGGGCATCGAACCGGATTGGGTCATCGGCACCTCGATCGGCGCCATCAACGGCGCGCTGATCGCTGGCAACGCCCCCGAGAATCGCATCGCGCGTCTGCGGGAGTTCTGGGATGGGGTGGGCAAGAAGGGTCCGTTCGACGAGCTCTGGCCATCGTCGATCCTCGGCAACTCGATGACCAACCTGTCGACCATCCTGTCCGGTATCCCGGGTTTCTTTGCGCCGAACCCGCAGGCGATCTGGGGACCGACCTTTCCGCTCGGGATCGAGCGCGCGTCCTACTACACGACCGACCCGCTCAAGGCGACGATCGGCCGCCTGGTGGATTTCGACTATTTGAACCGGAAGCAGGTCAGATTGTCGGTGGGTGCGGTGAACGTACGTACCAGCGAGATGCGCTACTTCGACTCGGCCTCGATGCCGCTAGCATCGACGCATGTCATGGCCTCCGGGGCGCTGCCGCCGGCTTTTCCCGCGGTTATCATCGATGGCGAGTCCTATTGGGACGGCGGCATCTATTCCAATACCCCGATCGAGGTCGTGCTCGACGATGTGCCGCGGCGAAATTCGCTCATCTTCTCGGTCAACGTCTGGCAGCCTGCCGGCGCGCATCCGGTGACGCTCCAGCAGGTCATGGCGCGGCAGAAGGACATCCAGTTCGCCAGCCGCGGCAAGAGTCACGTCGCCCGCCAGGCCCAGATCCATCGTTTGCGCCATGTCGTGCGTGAACTCGCCCGCCGGCTTCCGGCCGAACTGCACGATGACCCCGTCGTTCGCGACCTTGCGGAGTACGGCTGCGGCACCCTCATGCATCTCGTGCGCCTTCTGTCGCCCCGGCTCGACGGTGAGGATCACACCAAGGACATCGATTTCACGCGCGCGGGCATCGAGCAGCGCTGGCAGGCCGGGCACGATCATGCCCGCAAAGTTCTCGCGGCAAGGCCCTGGGAGGGCGCGGTTGACACGCTGGCGGGCATCGTGATCCACGAAGACAGCATGTAACGACGGCAGCAAGCGGCTGGCCGCAATCTCTTGGAGCGAGAGCGCCTCTCATGGTCAAGCGTCTGAGCGACATGCCCGAGGGCGAAGCGCGCCATCTGGCCAATATCAAGTGTCCGACCTACGACGACACGCCGTTGCTGGCGGGCCCGCCGCTTGCCCGGCGGCGCGTGGCGCTGATCTCGACGGCGGGGCTGCACAAACGCGGCGACCGGCCCTTCCAGCCCGGCGATGGCAGCTACCGCGTCATTCCGGCGGAGACGCCGGCGGGCGATCTGGTGATGAGTCACATCTCGGTCAACTTCGACCGCACCGGCTTTCAGCAGGACTTGAACGTGGCCTTCCCGATCGATCGCCTGCGCGAGCTCGCGGCCGACGGCGTCGTGGGCTCCATGGCGTCGGTCCACTATTCCTTCATGGGCGCTTTCCCGCCCGAGGCGGCCGAGCCGCACGCCAGGCACCTGGCCGGCCTCCTGAAGAACGACAAGGTCGACGCCGCGCTGCTCGTTCCGGTTTGACCCGCCTGCACGCGCGCCGTGGGCGCGCTGGGCCACTTCCTGGAGCGCGAGGGCATTCCCACCGCGGGCATCAGCCTGGTGCGCGAACACACGGAAACGATCCGTCCGCCGCGCGCGCTGTGGGTGACGTTCGAACTCGGCCGGCCGCTCGGGATCCCCGACGATCCGGCTTTTCAACGCCGCGTGCTGCACGCCGCCGCCCGTCTGCTGGAGCGTAGCGACGGGCCGCTGATCGTCGACTATCCAGAGCACGTCACCGAGGAAGCCGACTTCACCGGCTGGGCCTGCCCGATCAGCCTGGCGCCGCGCCCGACCGATACGCTCGAGGCAGAGATCGACCGGCTGGCCGTCTGGTACGACCGCGCGGTCGCAGCCCAGGGCCGTACCACGGTCGGCGTCTCGGGGCTCGACATGCGTGCGGCCGGAGAGATGGTGATGGCCGCGTTGGACGAGCAGCTGCCGGCCGCCCAGCCACTCAAGCAGGCAATCGACGACTTGAAGGCCTACTACCTCGAGGCTGCGTCGGCCTTTCCCGATCCGGGTTCGTCGCAGACACGCAGGGCATGGCTATGGGACGAGACGATCCTGGCGAAGTCTTTGCTGGCGTTGCAGCCGAAACTCGCGGCCAGCACCGATGCCCAACACAGGATCCTTGGCAACCTGACCATGATCCCGGCGACCGAGAGGCATCGGCTGGGCAATGCCTGACAACCGGGGTCTTGCTGGCCGACGGAAAATCACTTCATGCCAAGGCGCGCCGCGAAGCCGTGCGTCTCGATGGAGGGGGTTAGATCGGGCTGCGGCCCGTGCTTCGAGACGCCCGGCTATGCCGGGGCCCTCAGCGCGAAGTTTTTTTGTGAGATGGACCTGAAGTCATCACGCCCTCATTCGGCTCCGATCCGGTGATGAGTCGCGCGCCCGATTGGAAGGTCACATAGGACCAGATCCAGTCGAGCATGACGACCGCGCGGTTTCTGAAGCCGATCAGGAAAGAGACGTGGACGAGGCCCCACAAGAGCCAGGCGACGGTACCATCCAGCCGCAGCCAGCCGAAATCCGCGACGGCGGAGCGCCGGCCGACCGTCGCCATCGTGCCGTAACTGCGATAGCGGAAAGGCGGCGGCGCCGGCCTGGCAGCGAGGCGCGCCCGCAGCACGCGCGCGACGTAGGCGCCCTGCTGCTTGGCGACCGGCGCCAGGCCCGGCAACGGTTTGCCGTCCTGGCCGGCGACACTTGCGGTGTCGCCGATGACGAAAATCTCGGGATGACCCGGCACGGCGAGATCCGGACCGACCGGCACGCGGCCGATACGGTCCTTCTCGACGCCCAGCCAATGCCCGGCTGCCGAGGCGGCGACGCCGGCGGCCCAGATGATGGTTGCGGTGGGCAGATGCTCCGCGCCGATCGTGACGCCGCTTTCGTCGCAACTCGTAACCGGGACGCCAAGTCGGACCTCGACGTGCAATTTCTCCAGTGCCGAACGTGCCGCTGCACTCAACACCGGTGGGAAGGCCGCCAGCACAGTCGAGCCTGCCTCGACCAGGATGACACGCGCCTCACGCGGATCGATGGTGCGGAAATCGTGCCGCAGGGCCACATGCGCCAGTTCGGCGATGGCGCCCGCCATCTCGACGCCGGTCGGCCCGGCGCCGATGACGACGAAGGTGAGGAAGCGACGACGCGCCTCGTGCGAGTCGGTGGACTCGGCGTGCTCGAAGGCGGTGAGTATGCGCCGGCGGATGCTGGTGGCGTCGTCGATCTTCTTGAGACCGGGCGCCACGCTCTCCCACTCGTCATGGCCGAAGTAGGCATGGCGCGAGCCGGTCGCCAGCACGAGCTGATCGTAGGGGATCTCACGCTCATCGAGCCGGACCACGCGGCGTTCCTTGTCGACGCCCTTCACCTTGCCGAGAACCACGCGCACGTTGGCGTCATGACGCAGGATGGCGCGAATGGGCGAAGCGATCTGCGCCGGCGACAGGCCGGCGGTCGCCACCTGGTAGAGCAGCGGCTGGAAGAGGTGATAGTTGCGCCGGTCGATGACGGTGACGTCAGCATCGGCGCCTGCGAGCGAATGTGCCACGCTAAGACCGCCGAAGCCCGCGCCGACGATGACGATACGCGGCCGGGCCATGGCGGGGCTCCCTTGCTTAGCCGCGTCCAAACAGGTTGAACGCGATGAGACGATCGATCGACAGTCTGCCGGGTCCACGCGTCAGCACATAGGCCAGAATCGAAGCCCACATCAGATGCTCGGGCCAGTTGCCGGGATAGACCAGGAACTGGATGGTGAGAGTCATGACGAGCAGAGCCGCCGCCCCGAAGCGGGCGAACACACCCAGGACCAGAAGCACGGGGGCGGAGAGTTCCACGGCCGTGCCCATGTAGGCCGCGATCTCCGGCGGCAGAAACGGCAGGCGGTATTCCTCGCGAAAAAGCTCGATGGCAGTGTCGAAGCTCTCGAATTTGTTCATGCCCGATTTGAAGAAGGTGGCGCCCACGGCCACGCGCATGCCGAGCTCGAGCAGGGACAAGGGAAAGCGGCCGGCCGTCGCGCGCAACGCAGCAAGACGGGCAACCAGGCGACTCTCATGGACATCGCAGGCAAACGTATCGGTCGTCATGGCGAATTCCTCCGGAATGGGTCGGCCGCCGGCCCCGGCATCGTCCGGAGACCGGACGAGCCGACGTTCGAATGGGGCGGGGAAGCGCCGGCCGTCCCGAAAAGGGGGTGCCGGGGCGCGGCGTCCGATGGCGTGAGACGAGGGCGCCGGGCGATCAGCCCTTGGCGCCCGTCAGCTTGCCGCCGACGATCTTCTCGCAGGTGCCCTTCGGCACGCTGAGCCAGGCACTCGCTTCGGCGTCCTTCTTGGACGTGCCGGCGCACGACGAGGTCGCGGTCTGGCAATCGTTCTTGCCGGCCTTCGACACGCCGTAGCACTTCT
>LNFM01012921.1_pt1 | contig 10811 bp, 12 predicted proteins | sample 596031 | NCBI WGS metagenome assembly LNFM01 (sample SAMN04254537, study PRJNA301005) | activated carbon metagenome | isolation source: dual media filters at the Ann Arbor, Michigan drinking water treatment plant | place: USA: Ann Arbor | reverse complement strand
ATCCGTATCGAGGGCGCGCTGGACGAGCCGCTCGACGGCGGGCGTGCTGCGCAGGGTGCCCGGCGGAGACTCGCCCGTGATCATCGTGAAGAGCAGCGCGCCGCCCGCATAGACGTCGCAACCCGGGGTCGGGTCCTCTCCCACGACGAGCTCGGGAGCGATGGTGCCGGAGAGGCCGCGCCACAGCGAGGCGTCGGCCCCCTGCGCGATCGCCTTGGCCAGCGCGTGGGCGACGCCGAAATCGCCGAGGCGCACGTGACCGTCCTCGTCGACGAGCACGCTGCGGGGATGCACCGCGCCGTGGGTGAGCTGCGCGGCATGGGCCGCGGCGAGGGCCTGGGCGACGCACTTGCCGACGAACGCGGTCACCGGCAGCGCGAGCTTGCCGGACTTGCTCGCCCGGGCGGCCACGATGAGATCCTGGAGCGTGACGTAGCGACCGACGCCCCGGGTCACGACGACGACATCGGCGCCACCGGCCTCGACCGCGATCACCGGCACGATCGTCGGCGCCGTGAGCTTCACCACCGCCGCGATCGCCGCCGGGCTCGTCAGCGCATCGCGAAACGCGGCGTCGGCGAGGAGCTTCGGATCGACGACGAGCCCGCGCAGGTCGTGCTGGCCGTTCCACGACGCGCGGTGAATCGCCCCATAGGGCGTGACCGCCAGTCGTTCACTGAGGACGACGCCGGCGATAATCTGCTCGGCCGCTGGGCCTCCCATCGCCTCGAACGATAGCACCCGGGGAGACGTGGCTCATGCGCCAGGGAGGCGAAAGGACACCGAGATCCAGGGCTGCGCGAACAGATAGAAGACCGCAGCTATCGACAAGAACACCCCGAACGGCAGCTCCGCGCGCATCAGATCGCCCTCGGCCTCGCCAGCCGCGTCCGAGGCCTCGGATTCCGGGGCCGGCGCCAGGGGCTCGGGGCCGCCCTTCCGGCGGGCCAGGAGCAGCGCGGGGATGCCGATGATGGTGCCGACGGTCGCCCCTCCGAACAGCGCGACCAGGACCCCCGGCCAGCCCAGGAGGGCGCCCACGACCGCGAGCAGCATGCCGTCGCCGAGGCCCAGCCCCTCGACCCCGCGCAGGCGATAGTAGATCTCGCCGATGAGCCACGGCAGTCCATAGCCGATGGCCGCCCCGATGAGCCCGTCGTACCAGTGCCCACCCGGCAGCGCGAAGCTCGCCGCGTAGGCGACGATCATCGACGGAATCGTGACCTTGTTCAGGATGAGTCGGTGGTCGAGGTCGATGAACGCCACCACGATCATCACGAAGCAGAACGCCGCGCTGATCGCGAAGCGGATGAGACGGGTCTCGAAGGGCTCGAACAGCGCGTTCGGGACCATCGCCATCCACCAGGCGACGCCGAACAGGAGGCCGGTCGCCGCCTCGACGATCAGGTAGCGGGCCGAGAACTTCGCCTTGCATGCCCGGCACTGCCCCCGCAGCCACAGCCACGAGAAGAGCGGGACATTGTCGTACCACTTGATGGGGGTCTTGCAGACGCCGCAGTGAGACGCCGGCGTGGCCACCGAGCGGCCGTTCGGGAACTCCTCCGTCGGGGGCAGCCGGTAGATGCAGACGTTCGCGAAGCTGCCCCAGAGGAGCCCCAGCAGGACCGCAAAGCCGAACGCCACGGGGGTCGTGGAGAGCGGTTCGAGGTCACGAAGCACGGCTGAACCATAGCAGCGGCCCGTGCTAGAAACGCCAATCCATGCTGCGTTGCGCCGTGCTCGCCCTTGCCCTCCTCGGGGGCTGTGGACGCTCGCGCGGCGTGCCCGACGAGGACCTCGGCAACCTCGTCGTCGCGGCCCCCGAGCGTGATCAACCGGTCGACCTCGCGCGGGCGTCACGCGACCCGGTCGAGCTCGGCCGCGGGTTAGCTCGCCGGTACCAGAGCACGGTCGAGGCCCTCGGTCCGCACGCGATCACGATCAGCACGAAGACCGTGGTCACGTCAGGCACGGCCGCCATCAGCGAGCTGTCCGACAAGAGCGTGCTCGAGCTCGGCGCGGGCGGCGCGTGGCACGGGCTCTACGAGAACTCCGAGGATCTCGGCCGCGAGACGATCTTCATCAAGGACACGCTGTATCTGCGGCCGCGCTACCAGCGCTGGCACCAGCGCGCGCCGGAGACCGCCGACGAGCCGACGAAGGCGCGCGATGCCTACGTCGATGGCGTGTTCGCGACGTGGGACCTGGTCGCACCGGCGGTCGAGCTGACGGAGAAGGGTGCGGCCACGGTTGCCGGGCGCACCGGCCGGGCCATCGAGGTGAAGCTGTCGCCGTCGCCCGCGCCGATGCCGACGGAGCGCCTCACCCAGCGCAAGTGGCGCGAGACGCGCTCGGTCGAAGCCGTCAGCGGCGTGATCGTGCTCGACGCGGATACGGGCTCGTTGCTGTCGGCCAAGCTCGACGCGAAGCTCGCGTTCATGCGCGACGGCAAGCGCCTGCAGATGCAGGTCGGCCTCGATGCGAGCGTGACCAGCATCGGCCCGGTCGCCGTCGCCGCGCCGCCGCCCGAGGAGACCATCGCCACGCCGGAGCGTCGCCACGAGGTCGAGGAGCGCGACAAGCTGCTCGAGGGCCTCGCCCCGCCGACCCGCGAACGGCCCTCCGGGAGCGCGGCCCCATGAGCACGTCGCTGACGCTGCGCCGCGACTACCTCGATGCGCAGCGCCGCCGCATCATCGGTCGCGCGCTGGCGGCGAGCCTGGTCGGCGTGATTCCGCTGCCGTTCCTCGACGACTTTGCCCTCGAGGCCGTGCTCGCCGGCGCCTACAAGCGCATCGCGGCCGCTCACGGCGTCGATATCGACGCGGACGCGCTCAAGGCCCTCGTGCACGGGCGCACCGGGCCGGTGAAGATTCGCGACCTCGCGCTGGGCGGCATCGCGGCGCGCATCGCCGGTCGGGCGGCGCGGCGGATGATGCTCGCGCTGGCGACGGTGAATCGGGCGCGGGCGGCCTCGCGGCACTTCGTGACGCTCACGCTGTTCGATCACTACTGCGCGCGCCTCCATACGGGGCCGGCTCTCGACGCGGCGACGGCGCTCATGCTGCGCGACGAGATGAGCAAGGCGATCGAGAACACGGTGGGCGCGCTCTCGTTCCATCCGTTCCGGCGCGGTGCGCTCGCGGCGGCACGGGCCGCGGTGCGCGCTCCCCTCGAGCTCGCCGATCTGGCGTCGGGTGGTGCGCTGCGCAAGCTGCTCGCGAAGAAGAGCGTGACCTCGGAGGTCACCGAGGCCGAGGCGGTGGAGGACGTGGACCGCGCCGTCGAGACCGCCCTCGCGAGCAGCTCGAACTTCCTGGGCCGCACGGTTGCCGCCGTCGAGCTGCAGCTCTCCGCCGAGGGCAACCCGTACGTCGATGGCGTGATCGACAACCTCGATCGGCGCTGGCGCGCGCTCATGTCGAGCCGTGCGCGTGCGCAGGGCGAAGCGCCGCCGGATGGCGGTGCGGGTGGATCGCCGCTCAAGGCCCGCACGTGATCCGGTCGCCCGAGCGCGAGGCGCTCACGGGATGTCGCCGGGTGGTCGTCAAGATCGGGAGCCGTCTGCTCGCCGACGGGCCGATGTCGCGCCCCGCGACGATCGCGGATCAGATCGCGACGCTGCGAGCGCGGGCGATCGAGGTGGTGGTCGTGAGCTCGGGAGCGATCGCACTCGGCGTGAAGCGGCTCGCCATGGCGGCGCGACCGACGGAGCTGCCGGCGCTGCAAGCGGCCGCCGCCGTCGGCCAGAGCCGGCTGATGCAGCACTGGGAGGCCGCGTTCGGCGTGCACGGCGTGGCGATCGGCCAGGTGCTGCTGACGCACGACGACCTCGGCGATCGGCGACGGTTCCTGTCGGCGCGCCAGACGCTGCGGGCGCTGCTCGACCACGACGCGGTGCCGATCATCAACGAGAACGACACCGTCGCGACCGAGGAGATCAAGTTCGGCGACAACGACCAGCTCGCGGCGCTCGTCTGCAACTTGATCAGCGCCGATGCGCTCGTGATCCTGACGGATGTCGAGGGCGTGCGGGGGGCCGACGGCGTCCGCATGCCGATCGTGCACGACATCGAGCGCGAGGCCGCTCCGGTCGCGGGGGGCTCGACGAGCGGCGTGGGCTCGGGCGGCATGGCCAGCAAGGTGGGCTCGGCGCGCATCGTGACGCGCACGGGCGTGCCGGCGATCGTGGCGCCGGGGCGCGAGCAGGATGTCCTGCTGCGCGTGCTCGCCGGTGACGACATTGGAACGCTCTTCGTTCCGCCGCGCGGCGCGAGCACGCTGTCCGCGCGCAAGCACTGGATCGCGTTCGGGGCGAAGCCGGCCGGCAAGCTCGTCGTCGACGAGGGTGCGGTGCGCGCGATGAAGCAGGGCGGTAAGAGTCTCCTGCCGGCGGGCATCACCGCGGTCGAGGGTGAGTTCGATCTCGGGGACACGGTGGCGGTCACGAGCGCCGACGGCATCGAGCTGGCGCGTGGCCTCGTGGCCTATCCGGCGGCGGAGCTGCGGAAGATATTGGGTTTGCAATCGACGGCCATCGAGGCGACCCTCGGGTACAAGAGCACCGACGAAGCGATCCACCGAGATGACCTCGTGATCCTATGACCCAGGTGCGTGACGTCGCCGTCGCAGCGAAGGCCGCCGCTCGCGTCGTGGCGAAGGTCTCGGCGGAAACGCGGACGCGGGCGCTCCACGCGATCGCCGATGCGATCCTCGCGCAGGAGGCGCAGATCCTCGCCGCGAACGAGGCCGACCTCGCCGCCGGGGCCGCCCTGGCCGCGGCGATGCGTGACCGCCTGAAGCTCGACCCCAAGCGCGTTGCCGGTCTCGCGGCCGCGGTGCGCGAGGTGGCCGCGGCGCCGGATCTGATCGGCCGCATCGAGCGCGAGGAGACGCGGCCCAACGGCCTCGCGGTCGCGCGGCAGCGGATCCCGCTCGGGGTCGTGCTCATGATCTACGAGGCCCGCCCGAACGTGACGACGGATGCGGCGGCGCTGTGCCTGAAGTCCGGCAACGCTTGCATCCTGCGCGGTGGGCGCGAGGCGCAGGAGAGCAACCGGGCGCTCCTGGCGGCGGTGCAGGCGGGGCTCCGGGCGGTGGGCCTGCCCGCGGCAGCGGTCCAGCTCGTACCGACGACCGATCGCGAGGCCATCGCGGAGCTGGTGAAGCTCGACGAGCTGATCGACCTCTGCATCCCGCGCGGGGGCGAAGGGCTCATTCGCTACGTCGCCGAGCACGCCCGCGTGCCGGTCATCAAGCACTACAAGGGCGTCTGCCACGTCTACGTCCACGCGGCCGCCGACCTGGAGATGGCGGCGCGGATCGTCGAGAACGCCAAGGTCTCGCGCCCGGGCGTGTGCAACGCCGTCGAGACGGTGCTCGTGGACCGGGCGATCGCCGAGCGGTTCATCCCGCTGCTCGTCGCGCAGCTGGCCGGGCGGGTCGAGCTCCGGGGCGACGCCACGGTGCAGGCGCTGGCGCCATCGGCGCGTGCGGCCACCGAGGACGACTGGTACGCCGAGTACCTGGACCTGGTCCTGGCCGTCCGCGTCGTCGACGACATCGCAGCGGCGATCGCGCACATCGAGCAGTACGGCTCCTCGCACACCGAGGCGATCATCACCGCCGACCCGGCCGCCGCCGAGCGCTGGGTGCGTGAGGTCGACTCGTCCACGGTCATGGTCAACGCCTCCACCCGGTTCGCGGACGGCGGCGAGCTGGGCCTCGGGGCCGAGATCGGGATTTCGACCACCCGCCTCCATGCCTACGGGCCAATGGGCGCAGAGGGTTTGACCACGCTCAAGTTCGTGGTACGCGGCAGCGGGCAGGTCCGTTAGGACCCAAGGAGCATCAGGGCGCGCATGACTCAGAAGAAGGCAGCAGCGAAGCGTAAGGGCAGTGGGTCGAGCGAAAATGTCGGCGGACTCGAGGAAGCCTTGCGCGCCCTCGCGCTCGGTCTCGACAAGAAGGCGCTCGAGCCGGTGCTGCTCGACGTGCGCGAGCTCTGCTCGTTCTGTAACTACCAGCTCGTGCTCTCGGGCCGCTCGGACCGCCAGGTCGACGCGATCGCCGACGGCATCGCGGCCGGGCTGAAGCAGGAGGGCGTGACGGTCATCAGCTCCGAAGGTGCGCGCACCGGCCAGTGGGCGTTGCTCGACTACGGCGACTTCGTCGTCCACGTCTTCAACCACACGGCCCGCGAGCACTACGATCTCGAGGGCCTCTGGAACGACGCCCCGCGCGTCGAGATCGACGTGCCCGAAGAGGCGCGCATCCCCGCCGACGACGGCTACGCCGACGTGTCGTGACGCTCGCGCTTCCATGAAGCTGACGCTCGCCGTCATCGGCAAGCTCAAGGAGAGCTACTTCCTGGCCGCCGAGGCGGAGTACACGAAGCGCCTCCGTCCGTACTGCACGCTCGCGGTCACGGAGTTCAAGGACGAGGCCGCGCTCCTCGCCGCGCTTCCCGCGACGGCCCAGCTCTACGCCTTCGACGAGCGCGGCACCTCGATGTCGAGCGCGGCGTTCTCCGAGCTCATCGGCACCGAGCAGCTCCGCGGCGGCGGCGCCCCGGTGTGGTTCGCGATCGGCGGCGCCGACGGTCACAGCGACGAGCTCCGCAAGCGCGCGAAGAAGCTCATCAGCTTCGGCCAGCTCACGATCGCCCATCGCCTCGTGCGGCTCCTCGTGATCGAGCAGCTCTACCGCGCCTTCAAGATCCTGCGCGGCGAGCCGTATCACCGCGACTGAAAATCAAGTCGGACTTGAGTCCCGCGGGCTGATCGCCTCGACGAGCGCACCGGCGACCCGCTGAGCCTCGCGCGGATCGTCGGGGTAGTCCGTCGCCTGATACAGCGCGGTGAGCCGTGCCACCTTCGTGACCCCGAGCGTCGGCGCGGCGAGCACGAGGGCGTGTGCGAGGAAGAACAGCGAGTAGCCGCGCAGGAGCGTCGTCGGGTTCAAGCGCCAGGCTGCGGTCGCGAACCGGAAGTAGGGGCCGACCATCGCGAGCAGGGTAGGGCGATGCTTGTCGAGCGCGGAGCGCGCCGCGGCGACGGTCTCGACGCCGGAGGTGTGGAGCATGCGCACGAGATATTCGGGATAGAACACGTCGGTGCCGACGGGCTTGCCGAGCTCCGCGGCGATCGCGGCATCGGCGGCCCGGACATCGGGCTGGTCGAGGAGGAGCCCCAGGGACATGCGATCGAGGGGGACCTCGGTGTCGGCCGCCAGGATGCGATCGGGCAAGTTGGAGGCGTACTCGTCGAGCTCGGCGCGAATCGCCACGAACTCCTGATCGGCCAGCTCGAGCAGGCCCGCCAGTCGCGACAGCCGGCGCCGGGCCGCCAGCGGAATCGACTCCTGCGCCTTGTAGCCGACGGTGTGCTCGATCGCGGCCCACGCGTGCTCCAGCATCGTGCGGACCTGGATCTCGACGCGCGCTCCGGCCGGCAGGCCCGCCCCCGCCAGCTTGCAGACGTAGTGCAGCGAGCGATAGCCGAACGTCCCGTCCTCGCGCTCGCGGCGCTTGTCGACGGTGTGCTGGAAGTCGACGGCGAGGTTCTGCTCGACCAGCTGCGCCACGCGCTCCACGCCATCCGCGAAGTACGTGATGATCCGGATCCCGACGGTATCGGTCACGTCCCACAGCTCCGCGTACGTGCGGTCCGGTCGCGTCAGCTTCGCCGCCAGGCTCGTGCGGTCCTTCACGCGCAACGTCACGGAGTGCACCTGCAGCGAGGCATCCGCCGCGAGCCACGTCACGAGGCGCGCCCGGAGCTCCTCGCCAGCGTTGTGAAGATGCGGGACGTGCCGGTCGTAGACGGCCAAGGTCTCGGCATGCATGAGATAACGTACAGATATCCGTAATAACGGACCCGTGCAAGCGGGATATGGTCCGCCCATGTGCACGATCGTGGCGCTGCACGGCCTCCGGCCGGACCTGCCGCTCGTCATCGCCGCCAACCGGGACGAGGCCTACGCCCGGCCGGCCACGGGAGCCATCCGCCTCTCCGAGTCGCCGCGCATCGTCGGCGGGCGCGACTCGCTCGCGGGCGGTACGTGGCTGGGCGTCACGCCGTCGGGCCTCGTCGTGGGCGTCACGAACCAGCGTACGGGCAAGCCGCCCGCACCCGACCGGCTCTCGCGGGGGGCCCTCGTGATGGCGGCCCTCGCCGCCGGCTCGCTGGCCGAGGTGCGGGCCCTCCTCACGGCCACGGACGCGCGCCGCTACAACCCGTTCAACCTGCTGGTCGGTGACGGCCGCGAGCTGCTGGTCGCGTATGCGCGCCACGACATCGCCGAGCTTCACGTCGAGACCCTCGCGCCCGGACTCTGGGTGCTGGCCAACGATCGGATCGACTCGCCCGAGTACCCGAAGACGCTCCGCGCGGAGGCGCTGGTCCGGCCGTACCTGGATGCGCCGTGGCCGGCGCTGTCCACCGCCCTCCGCACGATGCTGGCGGATCACGCGCTGCCGGAGCTCTCCGCCGTGCCGCCGCCCGGCCCCGAGTCGCCGTTTCCGCACGAGCTCCTGCGCCAGCTCCAGGCGCTGTGCATCCACACGGAGAGCTACGGCACGCGCAGCGCGGCGATCGTCGCCGTGCGCCCCGATCGGACGGTCGCGGCCTACGACGTCGCGAACGGTCGCCCGTGCACCACGCCGTGGCAGGACGTGCGCGCGCTGCTCTCGGAGGACTAGCTCTGGCGGTTCTTCGACTTCATCGCGCGATCCATCTCGCGCTTGTCGTCGGCTTCGCGCTTGGTCTGGCGCTTGTCGTGGTGCTGCTTGTTGGTGACGAGCGCGAGCTCGACCTTCACGCGTGAGCCCTTGAAGTAGAGCTGCAGGGGGATCAGCGTGTAGCCCTTGATCGAGACCTTGGTGCCGAGCTTCTCGATCTCGCGCTTGTGCATCAGGAGCTTGCGGATGCGCTCGACGTCGTGATTCCAGCGCGTGGCCTGCTGGTACTCGTTGATCTGGATGCCATGGAGGTAGGCCTGGCCCTTCTTGATCTCCACCCAGCCGTCAGCCAGCGTGACCTTGGCGTCGCGGAGCGACTTGACCTCGCTGCCGACGAGGACGAGGCCGGCTTCCAGGCGCTCGTGGATGTGAAAGTCGTGCGTCGCCTTGCGGTTGGTCGCGATGACCTTCAGGTGATCCTTCGCCGGCTTCGGCGTCTTGGGCTTGGGCGGGGCCGTCATCGCTACCACTCGCCGACGTTGGGCATCGAGGTCCACGGCTCGGCCGGGGCCTTCGCCGCGCCCGCCTGCAGGAGCTCGACGCTGATCTTGTCCGGAGAGCGGACGAAGGCCATGCGGCCGTCGCGGGGCGGACGGCTGATGACGTACCCCGCGTCGATGAAGCGCTGGCACGCGGCGTAGATGTCGTCGACCTCGTAGGCGACATGCCCGAAGTTGCGCCCGACGGAGTAGTCGTCGGTCTGGTCCCAGTTGTGGGTCAGCTCGAGCTGCGGACCGTCGCCCTCGCGCTCGCCGAGGAACACGAGGGTATAGCGGCCGCTCTCGCTGTCGCGGCGGCGTAGCTCCTGGAGCCCGAGGCCCGTGCAGAAGAAGTGCACGGCGGCCGGGAGGTCACGCACGCGCACCATCGTGTGCAGGTACCGCATGCCGCACTGATACCATGCGGGCCTGCATGCGTGACGAGACGCCGAGCCGCACTGCCGCCTGGGTCGCCTTGAGCCGGCACGCCGGGCGCCTGCTCCCGCACGAGCTCCAGCTGGCCGATGATCCCTACGGGGCCGCCTTCGCATCGCCGCTCCTCGCGAAGGTAATCGAGCGGGGCGTCGGCAAGGCCCCGGGCGAGGCCCTCGTGACGTTGCCGCCCCTCCTCCGGTGGATCCTCTACATGCAGATCCGCACGCGGGTCATCGACGATGCGGTGCGCGCGTTCGTGGACGGCGGTGGCCGGCAGCTGGTGCTGCTCGGCGCGGGCTATGACTGTCGCGCCCTGCGCCTGCCCGAGCTCGCCGACACGGCCGTGTTCGAGGTCGACCATCCCGCCACCCAGCAGCACAAGCGACGGGTGCTGGACCGCCTGGGCGTCGACTCGCCGAGCACGTACGTGACCTGGCACTTCGAGGAGCGCCCCATGGCCGAGCTGCCCGCCGCGCTCGCCACCCAGGGCCATGACCCGGCGGCGCCGACGCTCACCATCTGGGAGGGCGTGACGATGTACCTGACGCCCGAGGCGATCGATGCGTCGCTGCGCGCCATTGCCGCCTTCAGCGCGCCCCACTCGCAGCTCGCGATGACGTACTTCACGTCGGATCGCCTGCGCCAGCCGTCGCTCGTCACGCGCGCCATCTCGCTGGCCGTCTCGGGCATCGGCGAGCCGTGGCGCTTCGGCTGGGATCCGGGCGCGCTCCCCGGCTACCTCCAGGGGCGCGGCTTCGAGCTCGTGGACGACGTCTCGCTCGCCGATGCAGCCCGGGCCCACTTGCCAGCTTCTGCCGCGGCCCTCGTCGGCGATGACGGTCGCCGCATCGCGACCTCGGCTGTGGAAACCATCGCCATCGCGGACCGCAGTTCCTGACATTCTTGTCAGCTTCTCGACGTCCCACCCGCTCAGATTGCCCGCCTCGCCGCACCGGTCGAGTGGCACGACCACTGCTAGCTGCCACATCATGAACCGCGCTGCCGCTCTCGCTCTCGCCCTCGTCGTCTCCGCGTGTGCGGACGAAGCGTCGTCCGACATCCTGCCCCCCGAGACCGGACCCCTGCATCGGTTCGTCGTGGACGAGATCGATATCGTGCGTACACGCGACGGGAGTGCCACCCTGGCCGCCGACCTC
>LNFM01012918.1_pt1 | contig 10812 bp, 8 predicted proteins | sample 596031 | NCBI WGS metagenome assembly LNFM01 (sample SAMN04254537, study PRJNA301005) | activated carbon metagenome | isolation source: dual media filters at the Ann Arbor, Michigan drinking water treatment plant | place: USA: Ann Arbor | reverse complement strand
GCGGCATCGTCGGCCTGCCCAATGTCGGCAAGTCCACCCTCTTCAATGCGCTGACCAAGGCGGGCATCGCGGCGGAGAACTATCCGTTCTGCACCATCGAGCCGAATGTCGGCGTGGTCGAGGTGCCGGATCCGCGGCTGGCGCAGCTGGCTGAAATCGTGAAGCCGGAGAAGGTCGTGCCGGCGGTGGTCGAGTTCGTCGACATCGCCGGACTGGTCGCCGGGGCGTCGAAGGGCGAGGGGCTGGGCAACCAGTTCCTGGCCAACATCCGCGAGACCGATGCGATCACCCATGTGGTGCGCTGCTTCGACGATCCGAACGTGATCCATGTGTCGAACAAGGTCGATCCGCTCGCCGACATCGAGACCATCAACACCGAACTCGCGCTGGCCGACCTGGCCAACGTCGAGAAGCAGGTGCATCGCGTGTCCAAGCTGGCGCGCTCCGGCGGCGACAAGGAAGCGGCCCGCCTGCTGCCGCTGCTCGAACGCTGCCGCGCGCAACTGGACCAGGCGAAGCCGGTGCGCGCGCTCGCGCTGGACGAGGACGAGCAGGCGCTGCTCAAGCCCATCTGCCTGATCACCGCCAAGCCGACGATGTACGTCGCGAACGTGAAGGAGGGCGGCTTCGAAGGCAATGCCTACCTCGACGCGGTGAGGAAGCATGCCGAAGCCGAGAAGGCACCGGTGGTCGCGGTCTGCGCGGCGATCGAGGCCGAGATCGCCGACCTCGCCGACGAGGACAGGCAGGTGTTCCTGGCCGACCTCGGCATGACCGAGCCGGGCCTCGACCGGGTGATCCGCGCCGGCTTCTCGCTGCTTGGGCTGCAGACCTACTTCACCGCCGGCGTGAAGGAAGTGCGCGCCTGGACGGTTGCGATCGGCGCCACCGCGCCGCAGGCCGCCGGCGTGATCCATACCGACTTCGAACGCGGCTTCATCCGCGCAGAGGTGATCGCGTTCCCCGATTTCGTCGCGCTCAAGGGCGAGCAGGCGGCGAAGGAGGCCGGAAAGATGCGGCTGGAAGGCAAGGAGTACATCGTCAAGGACGGCGACGTGATGCACTTCCGCTTCAACGTGTGAGCGCGAGCCCGTCCATGAATGCGTGCACCGGCATCGCGTCGATCGCCTGCGGATCGTCGTAGTGCTCGAGCAGCCGGTCACCCGCCGCCGGGGGCAGCCGGCGCAGCGCATGCGCGAACTTCGACCGTAGCGCCGGCACCGCTTCGGATCGCCGCCCGGGATGCCCGAGCGGATATTCTCGCTCGACCCGCGCGGTCGACGTGCCGTCGCGGAAGGACACCTGCACCGAGTTCGCGCTGGTGCGCCGCGCCGGATCGAAGAAGCCCTCGGTGTAGCGCGGCTCCTCCGCCAGCACCATCTTCGCGCGCAGTGCATCGATGCGCGGGTCGGCCGCGAAGGCATCGCTGTAGTCCTCGGGCCCGAGCCGACCATGCATCAGGCCGAGCGCGACGATGTACTGCACGCAGTGGTCACGGTCGGCCGGGTTTCGCAGCACACCGGGCTTGTCCATGATGCGCGCGAGGGATCGGTGGCACCGCAGTTCGATGCGTTCGACCTGGTCCAGCCGCGGCGCGACCTCGGGATGCAGCAGGAACGCGCATTCGCCAGCCGTCTGGCCGTGCATGCCCGCCGGCAGCAGCTTGAACATGCAGCGCCCGATCACCGATTCCCCGAGCGGGGCATCGAAGCGCAGCGGCGTGCCGCCGAACCGCGCGGCATGGAAGCCGAGCTCCGGTGCCGACAGGATCCACGGATAACCGTCCTCGCCGGCCATCACCATCAGCGCGATGCGCACCGCGCCTTCGCTGGCACGCGCGCACGCCCAGTTCTTGCGCGACCCGATGTTCGGCGCGTGGCGTATCGCCGACAGCGTCGCCTCGACGAACGCATGCGACGCGGCATCGAACACCTGCCGTCGCGTGCCGCCGAGCAGCTTCACCAGCACCGGTGCGACCGCGGCCTGCACCAGCATCGTCTGGTCCATGCCGTGCGCGCGCCAGTCGTTGGCCGCGCAAAGCGCGCCCTGGATCTCGTACACGCGCACCGCGGCGTCGAGCAGGTCTGACATCGTCGGCGGTGCCTTGCCCGTCGCCACCGCGCGCCGGGACAGGTGGTCGCCGAGCATCAGCACGCCGGCCAGCCCGTCGGACGGATGCATGGTGAGCATCCCGTTGCAGGCATCGTTGTAATCGAGCCAGCGGATCATCGCGCCCAGGTCGAACGCCGCCTTCGCCGGGTCGAGCACGAACGACGTGCCCGGCACCCGTGCGCCGTGCGGCACCTCCGTGCCCGGCACCAGCGGACCCAGCAGGCGCGTGCATTCCGGATGGAACAGTGCCTCCAGCGCGCAGGCCAGGGTATCGAACAGGCACAACCGTGCCGCATCGATCGACGCGCGATCGCACAGGCGGTAGTCCGACACGTAGCCGGCGATCGCATCCAGCAGCGCATCCGGCGCCGGCGGCGCGGCCTGCAGGTCGGACGGCATCGCCATCAGCGGGCTTCCATGTTGATCGACGCGATCAGCTTGCCGTTCTTCACGATCTCTTCCTCGTAGAAGCGCACGAACTCGGCATGCGTGCTGCCTACGGGATCGAGGCCCTGGGACACCAGCTTCTTCTCGATCTCCGGGTCGTTCACGATGCGCGTGATCTCCTGCTGCGTCTTCTGCACGATGTCCATCGGCGTGCGGCCGGGCATGAACACGCCATACCAGTTCTCGTAGGCATAGCCGGGCACGCCCGCCTCGGCGATGGTCGGCAGCTTCGGCAGCGCCGGCGTGCGCTTCGCGCCGAGCACCGCCAGCGCACGCAGCTTGCCTGCCTCGAAGAACTGCCGCGTCGACACCACGCTCGCCATCGACAGCGACACCCGGCCACCGATCAGGTCGGTGATGCTGGGCGCGGTGCCCTTGTAGGGCACATGCATCATCTTCACGCCGGCCATCTGGCCGAACAGTTCCGCGGCCAGGTGCTGGCCGGTGCCGTTGCCCGACGAGGAGTAGAGCAGGTCGCCGGGCCGCGCCTTCGCGAACGCGATGAACTCCTTCACCGACTTCACCGGCAACGACGGGTGGACCACCATCACGCCGGGCGAGATGACCGCCAGCGACACCGGCACGATGTCCTTGCGCGGGTCGTAGGACAGCTTCATCAGGCTCGGGGTGATCGCTACGCCGGACGAGTTGGTGAGCATGGTGTAGCCATCGGGCGCGGCACGTGCAAGCGTCTCGGTCGCCAGCGCACCCCCGGCACCCGGACGGTTCTCGACCACCACCGGCTGGCCCCAGCGCTCGGACAGCTTCTGCGCGATCAGGCGCCCGGTGGTGTCGACGCCGCCACCCGGCGCGAGCGCGATCAGCATCCGCATCGGCTTCGCCGGCCATGGCGCCTGTGCCGCCACGGTGGCGGCGGTCAGGGACAGGGGCAGGAACAGGGCCATGGCGAGGCCTGACTGCGCGGGCGCGCGGTCGTGTATGCGCATGATGATTCCTCCGGCGGCTGCATCGCGGCAGGCCTGCTCCGGGCCGGGTCCGCGATTCGATGATCGGGCGCCCTGAACCGGCGCGCGGGGCGTGCCCCTTTGCGCAGTGCAGGCGATGGTGTCCAATGTATACCCGATCTGCCCTCCGGGCAGCGTGCGCAACCGTCATTCCAGAGGAACCATGACATCACCCCGACCTCCCGCGATCGACCCCCGCGATGTCCCTGCTTCGCGCGGTTCGAACTATCCCGATCCGTTCGCCGCCCGCGTCGCGGGCCGCGTGAAGCGGCGCATCGGCGACGCACTCGGGCTGAAGAACTTCGGGGTGAACCTCACGATGCTGGAACCAGGCTCGCAGTCCTCGCTGCGGCACTGGCATGCACGGCAGGACGAGTTCATCTACGTGCTCGAAGGCGAACTGGTGCTGCTCACCGATGCCGGCGAGCAGCGGCTGACCCAGGGCATGGCGGCCGGTTTCCCGGCGGGCCGTGCCGACGGCCATTGCCTGGTCAATCGCAGCGACCGTCCGGCGGTCTACATCGAGGTCGGCGATCGCATGCCGGGCGATGCCGCGACCTATCCCGACGATGACTTCGCGGCGCAGGCGAAGCCCGGCGGCTGGACGTTCACGAGCCGGGCGGGGGTGCCGTACTGACGGGACACACAGGCTCGAATAGTCCGAAAGGACTAACGGCACGGTCATGGACGGCACTTTTCCGCAGTCAGCCGATTGACCATCGGTTTCGGCCACGATACCGTGCCTTCGTACCCGATTCCGATATCCAGGAGATACGTCGATGCCTGTCCCGTTCAAGCATGCTGCGGCCGCGGCTGCCCTTTCCTTCTGCGCGGCCGCGCAGGCGGCCCCGGTGCAGTGGACGACAGGCGCCGGCGCCAACAATCACTATTACGAACTGATCAGCGGCTTCTCCACGCGCGATGCCTTCCTGGACGCGCCGACGCGATCGTTCAACGGCATGCAGGGGTACGTGGTCACGATCACTTCCGCGGAAGAGAACGCCTTCGTGTCGGCACTCGCCGGCGGTGGGTTCACGATCGGCGGCACCGACGACACGACGCTCGGTGCGACCAAAGGGATCTTCCGCTGGATTGGCGGTCCCGAGGCGGGCCAGGAGTTCTTCCAGCGCAACGTGGGTGCGATCGGGGGGCGTTATTCCGCATGGTCCGGCGGCGAACCGAATGACGCGGGGCCCGAGCCGTACATCTACGGCAACTGGAGCGGCTCGAACTGGAACGACATCTTCGACATCACGCTCCCCTATGTGATCGAGTACAGCCCGTCGGCCTCCGTCGTACCCGTGCCCGGTGCGCTGCTGCTCGGCCTGTCCGGACTGGCAGGACTGGTTTCGCTGGCGCGTCGCAAACGCAGCTGATCCACGAAGCCGTTCGCCGGTCCCGTCGAGGAAGGCAGTCTTGCCGGCCTTCGACCCACTATCGCTGATGTCCGTTGCAGTCCGTTGATTCCCAGGAGAGACGCCATGCACATGTTCCGGACCATCGCCGTCGCAGGACTGCTGAGCTTCACTGCCGCACTTCCCGCCAGTGCCGCCGTCCTCCAGTTCGGCGGCACCCTCGTGCCGGAAGTGTCGGGTGCAACCGGTACCGGGAGCATCCTGGTCACCTTCGATGAAGTGGCCAAGAAGATGCGCGTGCAGACCATCTTCAGCGGGCTGAGCGGCGTCACGACCGTCGCCCACATCCACTGCTGTACCCTGGTTCCGGGTACCGGGACAGCAGGCGTTGCCACGAGCGTACCCACGTTCCCGGGCTTTCCGGCCGGCGTGTCCGCGGGGTCGTACGACAGCACGTTCGACATGACGCTCGCCGGCAGCTACCGGCCGGCGTTCGTCGCCGCGAACGGCGGCACGCCCGATTCAGCCTTCGAAGCGCTGATCGCAGGTTCGTTCGCCGGTACGTCCTACCTGAACGTCCACTCCGACAAGTTCCCCAGCGGCGAGATCCGCGCCTTCCTCACGCCCATCCCGGTGCCGGCGAGCGCGCTGCTGTTCGGCGCGGGGTTGCTCGGCATGGCCGGCGCCTTGCGCCGGCGCCGCGCGCACTGACCGACCGGACGGGCGCCGGACGGCCAACCGTCCGGTCCTCCGGTCGTCCGGTCAGTTGGCGACCCGCATCACGCCGAACTGCGCCGCAGAGCGCTGGTACAGCATGCGGCCGGAGGCGCGGTCCTTCACGACCAGGCTGAGAACCAGCGTGCGGTCGGCATTCTGGGCCTTGATCTCGAAGGTGCGGCGCAGGTCCACGACCATCTCCTCGCCGGTCCAGCGGCCCATCGAGGCCACGTCGTGGAGCTTGTACATCCGGTAGTCGCTGCCGTTCTTCAGCTCGATCTCGGTCTCGACCGAACCGCTCGACAGGCAGGCCTGCAGCGAGGTCTTCTGCTGGCCGACCGAGCAGCTGAACACCGCCACGAACGGGAACTCCGCTGCCTTGGCCTTCTCCCCGGCCGCCATCGCCGCCACATGGCGGCGCGCCTCCGCGTCCTCCCGCCGTGCGCGTTCGGTGCGGATCGCCTTGACCGAAGTGCCCTTGGCGGACGCCTCGCGCTCGTCGGCGGCCAGCTGGATCAACGCATCGATATTGTCGCGCGCGCCCGGTTCGACCTGCTCCAGCCGCTTGCGTGCCGCGGCGAACTGCTCGGCGCTGGTGATCCCGAGTTCCTGCAGCCGCGTGACCTGCGCAGCATCGCGCACGCCGACGCTGTTGCCGAACAGGTAGGCGTTGGCATCCTTGAAGCCGAGTGCCGCTGCATGCACCTGCAGCAGCGCGGCTTCGTCGAGCGGGTCGGGCATCAGCCGACCGTCGAGCTGGCGGTCGCGGTCGATCGCCGTCTTCAGCGTGGCGAGCGTCGGGCCGTTGCCCAGCACCACCGTGCAGCGGCCGTCGCGCTTCTGCAGGTCGGCATACAGCGCATCGACGCTGTCGAACGCCCGGATGCTGGCCACCCGGCCCGACAGGAAGCGCGCGAACGGTTCGCTGCGCAGGACCGCCTCGAGCGAGAGTCCGTGGCGCAGCGTGCCGGCCGCATCGGGCGAGACATGGCAGACCCGGTTGGACGAGCCGCCGACGCTCATCGCGCCATACAGCGCACCGGTCCCGCTGGGCGGCGAATCGGCCAGTCGGCGCAGCAGGTCGTCCGAGGCCTTCGCCGCCTGCGCGAAGCCCTGCTGCCGGGTATCGCGGGCAACGCGATAGTCGCCGATCGGCACCGTCGCGATCTCGTGCAGTTGCCCGGCGTCGAGGTTGGCTTTCCAACGGCTCGAGAGCTTCGGTCCCATCGCCGGATCGACCAGCATCCTCGGGATGGCGTAGGCGTCCGCGCCGCAGCCGGTGCCGCCGAGGTTGACCGACACCCGCACGGCGCGCCCGAACCGCTTCTGCAGGGCGATCTCGAAGGCGGTCGCCAGCGTCGCCCAGTAGTCGGCCGAGTCGGATTCCGGGCGTGGCGCGGCGGAGCGCGAGGGAATGCCCGCCGACACCGTCGGCGTCGGGCCGCTGAAGCCGCTGCGCGGCGGTTCGCGCAGGCCGTGCTGGCGCGCCGGCGTGAAACGCAGACCCTGGTAGAAGCCCTGGATGCGCAGGTCTCCCAGGCGCGGTTCAGCCGCCGCGCCGCGCGCGCCGAGTTCGCTGAACGCGCTCCACGGGATCTGGATGCCGTCCGCCTTGACCAGTTCGCCGATGTCGACGCACAGCGAATCGCTGTGCAGCGACCATTCGCCCGACACGCTCCGGCGCAGTGCGCCACGCATGTCGCGGTTCGAGACCATCAGGAGCAGGTCCAGGTTGCGGTTGCCCGCGATCGTCTCGAGCCGTTGCTCGAGCTGCGACAGCCCCGCGGTGGATCGCGTGCCTCCAGCGGTTGCGGCTGCTGCAGTCGGCGCTGCGGATCCGCCCATTGCGGCTCCGGCTGCGGCTGGGGTTGCACTTCCGGCGGCCGGTGCCGGCGTGCTGCCGGGCAACGATGACGGCGCGCCGACGACGGTGCCCGGCACTTGCACACCCGCGCTGCGTGCGGCGTTGGCCAGTGTCGGCATTGCCGCCTGGGCAGCCTGGAGCGCGCGATTCGCGGCAGCCGCTGCGGTGGGTGCCGGCGCCGCCGGCAGGGGTTGTGCCTGGGCAGGCTGCGGCGGTTGTGCCTGGGCAGGCCGTGGCTGGACGGCCTGCCCAGGCTCGGCGGCTCGTTGCGGCACGGGGCTCGGCGGCACCGGGCTCGGCGGCACCGGGCTCGGCGGCGCCGTCACCAGGGGCGCCGGTACCTGGGCGGCCTGCGGGGCTGCACCCTGCACTGGCTGCGTGCGTGCAGACAGGCTGGCCGGTGCCGGCGCGTCCATGCGCATCTCGATCGTGCAGTCGCGAACCTTGCGACCGTCCGAAGACAGCCCGCCGCTGCCGGCGAAACGATCGTGCGCTGCAGCCTTGCCTGAAAGGTCCCAGGTCCAGCGTGCATCGGGTTCGCGCCGACCCGTGGCGCCCAGCACCAGCTTGCCGTCGTCGATGCGGCCTTGCCAGCGCGTCTCTTCCTGGCCGAGGCCCGTCACCTGCGACTGGTTGTAGGTGATGCGGCCATCCGTGACCGTGAACACGATCCGGTTGGTGAATGCAGGCCGTCCGTTGCTGATGTGCGCACTGCAGCCGACCGTCGCGGCCCACTGGCCGTCGTAGTCGCCGGCAGCCGCGTGCAGCGTCGCGGGAAGGGCAGGAAGGGCAAGGAGTGCGGCCAGCATGCAGGCGCGCGTGCGAACGGAATGGGTCATCGGCAGGTCCGGATGGCGTGGGCGGGCGCGGCCTGGACATGTCGAAGGTCGAGGGCGCGGCGATCACCTGATATCGGCCTGCCGGTGCGCGACTTGAGCCGACGCGCCCCGGGGCAGCACCAGCGAAAACGGCCGCTTGCGCGGCCGTTCTTCGAGGCTCGACCGGGGATCAGCCCTGGGAGACGCGGCGGCGTCCGAGGCCGAAGACCATGCCGAGGCCGGCGACCATCAGCCACCCGGCAGCCGGCAGCGGGACCACCGCGGCTGCGTCCAGCGTCACCGAGTCGAGTGCTGCGCCCTGGTTCTGGTTGCCGAACTGCGTATCGCCCTGGAACCACAGCGTGTAGTCACCCGCCGCGGCGAAGTTCACGTCGAGGAAACCCTGCTTCCAGGCCATTGCCTGCTTCGTCGGATTGCCGTCGGCGGGAATGTCGTAGAAGAACGACGTCGACGAGGTGGCCACCGAGGCGCCGCCGACGCCGGTACCCGCGACGATGTTCGCGAACAGGCCCTGGTCGCGCGGCGAGTCGGTGTTGACCGAATGGAAGAACGACAGGCGATAGCTGCCGAGCTGGCCTGCCCCGACCGAGAAGGTCTGTGCGAGGAACGACGGCTGCTGGGTGCCGCTGCCGAACAGGTCGACGCTGTTCGCGCCCGAATGGGCCTGCCAGTACGGGGCCTTCACCAGGTCGATCGACGCACTGGTGTTGCCGCCGGCGGTGACCACCCGCCAGCCGGTCATCTGGAAAACGCTGGACGGCGTGACCGTCGCGAAGTTGCCGCTGACCGGGTTGGCATCGAAGTCGCCATTGACGATGAGTGCAGCCTTTGCCTGGACGGACACGACAGCCAGGGCGGCGACGAACAGGGCGGCGGAGATTCGGTTGCGCATTTTCGGTTCCTCGATGTGCAGAGGCGGGGGCCTCGGAATGGACATGAGTATCCGGATGGAGCGACTGCGATGCGGTGCGGTATCTGGCACTCGAGGCGTAATTGTTCCCGCGCCCGGCCGTGACTTGTTTCACGCGAGCGCGGATGATCCTCGGCCCTGCACCTGCACCTGCACCTGCACCTGCACCAGCAACCTGTGACGGGCGGCCGGCGCCTCGGGGGCCGGGGTGTCCGGCATCACGCCGGCGCCTGCCGTCGCAGGCTGACCAGCATCACCCCGGCGATCACCAGCGCCGCGCCCGCCATCTGCAGCACGGTGATCTTCTCGCCGAGGATCAGCGCGGCCATCGCCAGGGTGGCGATCGGGCCCAGCGTGCTGATCAGCGCGACCTGGTTCGCGCCCATGCGGCGCAGCGCTTCGGCCACCAGCAGGATCGGCAGCACCGTGGACACCGTGCCCATGCCGAACGCATAGGCGTAGACGATGGCCGGCACCACCAGCGACTCTGCGCCATGGGTCACGAAGAAGTGCGCGATGCTGAAGCCGCAGGCCACCGACGATGCGTAGCTGGTGAAGCGCATCGAGCCGACCCGCGGCACGATGCGCGAACTGGCGACCACATAGCAGGCATAGGTCATCGCGCTGGCCAGCGTGAATCCGACGCCGAGCGCCAGCGCGGAGGGATCGCCTTCCAGGCGCAGGTTGTCCCACACGCAGAGCAGCACTCCCGAATACGAAAGCACCAGCGACATCCCCTGCGCCGGGGTGAGCTTCGTGCGGAAGATGGCCCAGGACAGCAGCACGACGAAGGTCGGATACAGGAACAGGATCAGCCGTTCCAGGCTTGCGGGGATGTACGACAGTCCGATGAAGTCGAGGTAGCTCGACAGGTAGAAGCCGAGCAGGCCGCAGGCGCCCATGCCCCACCAGTCGCGCCGGCCGATCGACTTCAGGCCGGCGGTGCCGCACCACCAGCCGAGCGCGATGAAGAACGGCAGCGCGATCATCATGCGCAGCGCGAAGGTGGTGGTCGCATCCACGCCCTGGGCGTAGATCAGCTTGATGAAGATCGCCTTCGCCGAGAAGAAGACTGCGGCACCGATCGCGCAGGCGAGCCCGATGCTGAGCGACCGTTTCGCCGCGGCGGCTGCCGTCGTCGCGGCGGCTCCGTCGCCGGCGGGAGCGGGCATCAGCGCCTTCGGCCGCCGCCCATCAGCGAGCCGAGCACGCCGCGAACGAGTTGCCTGCCGATCTCCGATCCCACCTGCCGGACCACGCTCTTCATCGCGGTCTCGACCACGCCTTCGCGCGTGCGCCCGCCACGTGCGCCGTTGCCTGCGCCACCGCCGAGCAGGCCGCCGAGCGACCCGAACAGGCCGCCGCCACCCTGTTCAGCCTGCGCGGCTGCTTCCGCCTTGCCGGCCGTGGCGGCATCGCCCTGCTTCAGCTTCTCGTAGGCCGACTCGCGGTCGACCATCTTTTCGTAGTGGCCTGCCACCGGCGAACCGGCGATCACCTGCCTGCGCTCGTCCGGCGTGGCGGGGCCCAGGCGAGAGGCGGGCGGCAGCACGAACGCCCGTTCGGTGACCGTCGGGCTGCCCTTCGGATCGAGGAACGAGAC
>LNFM01012917.1_pt1 | contig 10812 bp, 6 predicted proteins | sample 596031 | NCBI WGS metagenome assembly LNFM01 (sample SAMN04254537, study PRJNA301005) | activated carbon metagenome | isolation source: dual media filters at the Ann Arbor, Michigan drinking water treatment plant | place: USA: Ann Arbor | reverse complement strand
GAGCCGCAATACCGGAATGACGCGCGCCGCGACCAGCTTTTCCCGGATTGTGCCCATTCGAAACCTTCTCCCCAGAAGTGTTTGTCGGTCACCGGCGCCAAATCGGCGGCCACCGTCATGCATACCCGCCGAATTGTAGAGGCTATGCCCTCCTGCGAGTAGCCCGGCGCGTATTCCGGCATAATCTGCCCGCGAACAGATCGGCATCCGGTGCGCGGCACAGTTCTGGCTTTGCCATCCGGGTGCGCACCCCAGGTTCGTTGCGACGAGCACATTCTGCCCTGCCAACACCGATGAACCATTCCCCATCAGGCTCCCAACCCGATTCGACCGGGATTGCGCTGCTGCACAGAGTAGCAGCGGCGCTGGGCGCACACGAAACACCAATGGACGCGCTCGCCGCAATCATTCGCGAGATCTGCACCTCGCAGGACTGGGATTTCGGCGCCTACTGGGAGGAAGACGAGCAGTCCCACGAGGTCCGGTGTGCGCAGATGTGGCACGTGGCCGAATTGGCTGGAAGCCGGTTCGTCGAAATCACGCGGGAAACCAGCTTCATGCCCGGGCCGGGCGGTTTGATTCGTACGGCGCTGCGCAACCGCAAGCCGCATATGCTGGAAGACCTGGATGCAACCTCCGGACTGCGCCGCGCGGAATCCGCCGGTGCGGCCGGCATGCAGTCGGCCTTCGCTTTTCCGCTGCTGGCCGGTGACCAGACGCTGGGGGCAATGGAATTTTTCAGCCGGCAGCAGCGGCGCGAGGACGCCGACTTGCTGATGACCGGTGCCGCCATCGGCGCGCTGCTGGGAGAGTTCATGGCCCGCAGCCAGGCCGAGGAACGCTATCGCCAGCTGGTGGATTTGTCACCGGATCCGATCATCGTCCATTGCGAAGGCCGCTACGTCCTGGCCAACCGTGCCGCGGTCGAGACGCTGGGCGCGACCGACGTCAGCCAGATCATCGGCCGGGAAACCTACTTCCTGCTGCACCCTGACAGCGAGCCGATCTCGAGGGCGCGCGTGCAAGCGCTCTATGAGGGCCGCACCCAGGTACCTCGTGTGGAGCTCAAGTACATCAAGTTCGACGGCGAAACCATCGACGTCGAAGTGTCGTCGCGCTATTTCGTCTACGCCGGAAAACCTGCGATCCAGACCATATTTCGCGATGTCACTGCGCGCAAGCGCGACGAACACAAGATTGCGCGGCTGACCGACCTTTACGCGGCGCTGAGCCGGACCAACCACGCAATCATCCAGTTCGACTCGCAGGACGCGCTGTTCAACGAGGTCTGCCGCATCGTGGTCGAGTTTGGAAAGTTCCAGCTCGCCGGAATCCTTCTCGCCGATCCGCAGACAGAGACCGCCCGCTTCGTAGCCAGCCATGGCGGCAACCGGGAATCCTTCGATTCGGTACGGATTTCGTACCGAGAGGACGACCCGCTCGGCCGCGGCCCGGCCGGCACCGCGATCCGGGAAGGCCGCTATTGCATCTTCAACGATTTCCGCAATGACCCGCGAGCCAGTCCCTGGAAGGACGTGGCCGAACGCATCGACCTGCGTGCCGCCGCCGCATTCCCGCTCAGTATCCGTCGCGGAACCATCGGTGCTCTGACTGTCTATGCCGGAGCCCCTAACATCTTCGACGATGAAATGATTGCGTTGCTGGACGAGATGGCGCACAACTTGTCGTTTGCGATCGACGCGATCGAGGTCGCAGCCCAACGCAGGGAAGCCGCCGCCGCGCTCCAGGAGAAGGAGCGTACGCTGTCAACACTGCTGCGCAATCTGCCGGGAATGGCCTACCGCTGCCGCGTCGATGAGCATTTCACGCTGGATTTCGTCAGCGGCGGCTGCCTGGAACTGACCGGTTATCCGCCCGAAGACCTGCTCGGAAACCGGCGCCTCGGATTCATCGACCTGGTCCACCCGGAAGACCGTGAGCGGGTTTCCAAAGACATCCGCCGAACGATCGGAAGTTCGGAACGCCTGATGATCGAGTACCGGATCGTTTGCGCCGACGGCAGCATCAAGACTGTCTCCGAAAAGGCGCAAGCGGTTCGAGACGAATCCGGCAAGGTCGATGCGCTCGAAGGCATCATTGACGACATAACCGACCGCAAGCGCTTCCAGGAACAGCTGGAGATTCTGGCCCAATACGACGCGCTGACCGGGTTGCCGAACCGCGCGCTGTTCTACGACCGGCTGCGCCAGGCCATCGGTCGCGCCCGCCGCGAGCAGAGTTTGGTCGGGTTGATGTTCCTCGATCTCGACCGCTTCAAGCAGATCAACGACAGCCTGGGCCATGCCGTGGGAGACCGGGTACTCAAGGAGATTGCGGAACGCTTCCGCCGATTCCTGCGCGAAGTCGACACCATCGCCCGGCTTGGCGGCGACGAATTCACCGTGATCATCGAGAATGTCAGCGACCCGGAGCAGGTCACCGCGGTAGCGGAAAAGATCCGGCAGGCCCTGAGCGAACCTCTGGTGCTGGACGGCCACGACATGCTGATTTCCGCCAGCATCGGCATAACCCTGTATCCGCGCGACGCTGAAGACATCGAGCACCTGATTCGCAATGCCGATATTGCCATGTACAACGCCAAGCGCCGGGGTGGCCGGCAGCAATACCAGTTCTACGAGACCAGCATGGCACCGCTGGCGGCCCAACGCCTGGAAATGGAAGCCCGTCTCAATCGCGCCATCGAGAGCGGCGAATTTCTGCTGCACTACCAGCCCACGGTCAATGTCGGCAACGGACGCATCACCGGCATGGAAGCGCTGATCCGCTGGCAAAGCCCGGAGGGCATGATTGCGCCTGCGGACTTCATCCCGATTGCGGAAGAATCCGGACTGATCCTGGAAATCGGCGCCTGGGCACTGAAAGCCGCCTGTGCACAGGCAAGAAGCTGGGAGCGCGCCGGCCTGCCGCCCCTGCGGCTCGCCGTAAACCTCTCACCCCTGCAGTTTCACCAGGGCAACCTGATGCAGATGATCGCCGAAACACTGCGTGAAACCGGCTTGAATCCGGATCACCTGGAACTCGAAATCACCGAAAGCACGATCATGGGCCGCACCGGGCAGACCATCGCCACGCTCGACCGGATCGAGAAGCTTGGCGTGCACCTGTCGATCGACGATTTCGGCACCGGTTACTCCAGCCTTGCCTATCTGAAACAGTTTCCCGTAGAGCGGCTGAAGATCGACAAATCCTTCATTCGCGACATTACCGTCGATCACGATGACGCCGCGATCGTCAGCGCCGTGATCGCGATGGCAAAAAGCCTGGGCATGGATGTCATCGCCGAAGGTGTCGAAACCCGCGAGCAGTTGGCCTTCCTGCGAGAGGCCGGCTGTGGCACCTATCAGGGCCACTACTTCAGCGTTCCTCTGCCGCCGCAGGCCTTTGCCGAACTGGTGAGGAGACAGAAGGGCTGAGGGGATAGGGACTCAGGACTCAGGGAAAGCCTATCCGACTGCTCGCATTGCTCACAGGGAATGCTCCCGCAAACAAAAGGACCGCAATGCGGCCCTTGTTGTTGCCCTTCGCTCAGTCCTGATCCCTGAGTTATGGGCGTAGCCCGGTATCCAGCGGAGCAGGACCTGCCTTACCGCCTCTTCCCCCTCGTCGGGAATTCGCGGGCTTCGTTCACCCGCAGCGGCTTGCCCTTGTAATCCTTGCCATCGAGACTGGCGATCGCGGCCAAAGAATGGTTGCGGCCGGGCATGTCGACAAAGCCGAATCCCTTGCCCGCTCCGGAGAACAGCTCGCGCTTGACCTCGGTGGATTTCACCTGGCCGAAGGGTGAGAACAGTTCGGCGAGGTCGGTTTCAGTAACTTCCGGTGCCAGGTTTCCGACGAAGATGTTCATGCGCTACTCCTTTCTGGTAAATGCAGGACTGGTCGCAGCGCCCGTAGGCCTGCGATCCGAAACGTTTTCAGCGATTGCCGTTCAATGCGGCGCCCGGCCTGCGATTGCCGGAGCGGTTGGCGTCGCGGCTGCCATTCTGAGAACCGCGATTGCCGCCGGACGGACGGCCGTTAGCCGGCGCGCCGCGCGAAGCGCCGTTGCCTGCTGCCGCCGGTCGCGGTGAGCGACGTTGCTGCTGCGGGCGCTGCTGGCGCTGTTGCACCGGAGCCGGCGGCGCTGTTTCAAACTTGGCCATGGTGAACGACGGCTCGAAGCCCGGAAACACCACCCGCTCCACCTTGATCTTCATCAGCCGCTCGATGTCGCGCAGGAACGCCGCTTCATCGATAGACACCAGCGATACCGCCTGGCCCGGCGTGCCGGCACGGCCGGTGCGGCCGATGCGATGCACGTAATCTTCCGGAACGTTCGGCAGTTCGTAATTGACCACGTGCGGCAGCTGTTCAATATCCAGTCCGCGCGCGGCGATGTCCGTGGCAACCAGCACGCGCAGCTTGCCGGCTTTGAAGTCGGCGAGGGCGCGGGTGCGGGCATTCTGGCTCTTGTTGCCGTGAATCGCGTCGGCGGTGATGCCGTCCTTGTCGAGCTGCTCCGCGAGACGGTTGGCGCCGTGCTTGGTACGGGTAAACACCAGCACCTGGCGCCAGTCGCCATCGGCGATCAGTTTGGTGAGCAGCGCGCGCTTGCTGTCCTTGTCCACCGGATGGACCAGTTGCGAGATCAGCTCCGCGGTGGCGTTGCTGCGGGCCACCGCCACTTCCACCGGGTTGTGCAGGAAGGAATCCGCGAGCCCGCGAATCTCGGTCGAGAACGTGGCCGAGAAGAACAGGTTCTGACGCTTTTCCGGGAGCATCGCCAGGATCTTGCGGATGTCGCGGATGAAACCCATGTCGAGCATCCGGTCGGCTTCGTCCAGCACCAGGAACTCGATCTGCGACAGGTTCACGGTGCGCTGCTGCAGGTGATCGAGCAGCCGGCCGGGTGTTGCCACCAGGATATCCACGCCGTCGCGCAGCGCCCGAATCTGGTTGTTCATGCTGACGCCGCCGAATACCGTGGCGGAACGCTGCTTGAGGTGGGCGCCGTAGGTACGGACCGACTCCTCGATTTGCGCGGCGAGTTCCCGCGTCGGGGTCAGGATCAGGACGCGGATGCGACGCTGTCCGCCGGCAGGATGCTCGGTGAGCAACTGCAGTAACGGCAGCACGAAGCCGGCGGTTTTTCCGGTGCCGGTCTGGGCACCGGCGAGAATGTCGCGGCGCTGCAGGATGACCGGAATGGCTTGCGCCTGGACGGGTGTGGGCTGCGTGTAACCCTGGTCGGCGACAGCGCGAACCAGCTCGGCACGCAGGCCGAGGCTTTCAAATGACGTAGTAATGGAACTCTCCTGATACGGCCTGCGGCAGCGCAATGCGCTTGCCGAACCGGTTCAGGCAGAATCGACTGGTGTTAAAAGTTTCGGGGAAGAAGAACAACCACGAACAGGCTGAAACGCGGACCGATTGACGCGAGACAAAATCCTTAGGCGCGCACTATACAGGCAAAACAGCGCAAAGTCTTGCGCTGTTTGGGGTGATGGGTGATGGGTGATGGGCGATTGAGTGATTGAAGATCATCACTCATTACCCATTGCCCATTACCCACTACACCCCTCATCCGCACGCCCCGATCGCGCCGCAGGCGGTGCAGAACTCGCAGCCGTCCTTGCGGATCACCGCGGTGTTGCCGCATTCCTTGCAGCGCTTGCCGGGCAGCATGTTCAGCGATTCGCGCTCGCGCCTCGCTTCCGGAATCTCGAGGATGCCCATCTCGTCCACCGGGAAGCCGCGTTCGTCGAGCACCCCGAGCATGGCGTAGCGATGGATGATCAGCCGCGCCACGTAGGCCACGGTGCTCGGCCAGTTCTGCTGGCGCTCCTCGCCGGGCACCCGCGCCATGAAATCGCCCAGCGGCTCGGCGTAGTTCAGCAGCTTGCGCAGCTTCATGCCGATCCAGGCCGGGTCGATCACCCGCATGTCCAGGGACAGCAGCTTGCACAGGCCGTCGAGTGCGCGCGGATAGCTGCCGGCCAGCCAGACCGAGTAAGGCCGGCGCTGGCCGGAGGGCAGCACCAGTTCCTTGAGGATCAGCACGAAATCGTCGCCGGAGCTGGGATTGAGCACGTCCACCGACCAGGACATGGTGCCGTCGGTGCCGGTCTTGGGTTCCTTTTTCGCGAACAGCGCGTCCAGCACCGGCGAGCGGTCGTCGCGCGCGGCGAGGGCGCCGAGCTGTTCCACCCGCCAGGCCACGATGCGGGCAAACGCCGCCACCAGGCTCGGCACCCGGGTGGGCTTGCCGTCGGGCGGCAGGGGGCAATCGAAGGCATCGTCGCCGGCGGTGCGGGACAGAATGTCGAGCTTGGTGCGCAGCCAGGCGCGATCCTGCGCCCGCATGTCCATCGACAGGGTCTTCGCCACCGCGCCAAGTCCCCGCGGCTGCTCGGCGCCGTTCACCCATACCTCGAAGGCATGCGGATCGCCGTTGTCGACATGGCCGACGAAAATCGCGAACTGGCCGAACGGCGACTCCACCATGTAGGCCCAGGCCGGGTTGCCGGCGGCCAGCCGCGGCCGGCTCGGCCAGCGCAGGCTGGACAGCGCCGGCGTCGGCGCCGCCTCCAGCCGGATGCGGCGGTCGGCATCCGTGGTATCGAGATCGTTCGGCGCTTCTTCGTGCGGCGTCACCGACAGCACCGAGCCGATCACGCTGTTCGGGCGATAGGTGGTGATGCCCTTGAGCCCTGCCTTCCAGGCTTCCAGGTAAAGATTGCGGAATTCCTCGAAAGGGTAGTCCGCCGGCACGTTCACCGTCTTGCTGATGGCCGAATCGACGAAAGGCGCCACCGCCGCCACCATGCGCATGTGATCGAGCGCGGAAATTTCCAGCGCGGTCACGAACTGCGGCGGCAGCTTCGAGACATCGCCGCCGAGATGGCGATACAGCCGCCAGGCGTGGTCCTCGACGTCGTAGACCTTGTGGCTGCCGTCGGCCTCGCGCTTCTTGCGCTGGTAGGTCCAGGAAAACGGCGGCTCGATGCCGTTGGCGGCGTTGTCCGCGAACGCCAGTGAAATGGTGCCGGTGGGCGCGATCGACAACAGGTGCGAATTGCGCAGGCCGTGTTTGGCGATCGATCGCTTCAGGTCCTCCGGCAGGCGCGAAGCGAAGCGCGGCGCGGCCAGGTACTGGTCCGCGTCGAACAACGGGAAGGCGCCCTTCTCCTGCGCCAGATCCACCGAAGCGGCGTAGGACTGATCGCGCATGCGTTCCGCGATCCGCCCGGCCATGGCGCGCGCCTCGGCGGTGTCGTAGCGCAGCCCGAGCATGATCAGCGCATCGCCCAGGCCGGTAAAGCCCAGGCCGATGCGGCGCTTGTCGCGCGCTTCCCGGGCCTGCTGCGGCAACGGCCAGACGGTGGCGTCGAGCACGTTGTCCAGCATCCGCACCGCCACTTTCGTCACTTTGGCGAAGGCCTCGAAATCGAAGCGCGCCTTGGGCGTGAACGGCTGCGATACGAACGGCGTCAGGCTGATGCTGCCGAGGCAGCAGCAGCCGTAGGCGGGCAAGGGTTCTTCCCCGCATGGGTTGGTCGCTTCGATGGTCTCGCAGTACGAGAGATTGTCGTCGGCGTTGATCCTGTCGATAAACAGCACGCCCGGCTCGGCATGATCGTAGGTGGACTCCATCACCTGCTTCCACAGATCGCCGGCCTTCACCGTGCGATAGACCCACAGGCCGTCGGCACGCTGCCGCGCCGGTGCCGCGTCGGTTACCGGCGACGGCGGCACCTTGTGCACCAGATCCCAGTCGCCGTCCGATTCGACCGCGCGCATGAAGGCGTCCGAGACGGCGACGCTGACATTGAAGTTGCGCAGATCGCCCTTGTCCTTGGCGTGGATGAACTGCTCGATGTCGGGATGATCGCAGCGCAGGATGCCCATCTGTGCACCGCGTCGTGCGCCGGCGGATTCCACGGTTTCGCAACTCTGGTCGAACACCCGCATGTAGGACACCGGGCCGCTGGCGCTGCTTTGCGTGCCGCGCACCAGCGCGCCGTGCGGTCGGATCGCCGAGAAGTCGTAGCCCACTCCGCCGCCGCGTCGCATGGTCTCCGCCGCCTCCATCAGCGCGACGTAAATCCCGGGCTTGCCGTCCACGGTCTCCGATACCGAATCACCCACCGGCTGGACGAAACAGTTGATCAGCGTGGCGGCGAGCTGGGTACCGGCGGCGGAATTGATCCGCCCGCCGGGTATGAAACCGTTTTCCAGCGCCTCCAGGAATACCGGCTGCCACTGCGCCGGATCCCTTTCCACCGCGGCCAGCGCCCGCGCCACCCGCAGCCGCACGTCACGGATGCTGGTCTCGCCGCCCTTGGCGTACTTTTCCAGCAGCACGTCGATGCTGACCTGCTGGGCGGGAAGGGAAAGATGCGGATCGTTGGCTTTCACGGTATGGGGTTCGGGGAATTCAGGATTTCAAATGATACGCGAGGCGGACACTTCGCGGTCCGGGTCCGGCGCCGATAGTCCTTGCTTCGACGACGGATCAGGCCTTGTTTCTTGCCAGTGAGAACACAAGGCCCGCTCCAGCGTGGTAGTCACCGGCGCTGGGCCGACTTGTCGCGTTGCGTCCGTGTGGACTGCCGGGTCGGCGCCTGAGCATCGACATAGGCGTCGATCAGGCGACGAATCATGCGCTGGTACTGGGTGCGATGCTTGGTCGCCTCCGACTTGAAGAACTCGACACTCTTCTTGCTCAGCGCCAGGGTTACCTTCACACCTTCCTCGCGAAACGCCAGTTCGGCTGGCGAGGGAAGGAAGTCGGGCACTACCTGAACTTTGCCGAGGGGTTCATCGGTGTACTTTATTTTCGCGCTCATAGATCGCCTTTCCTTTGCGCCAATAACCGGCGCCAATGATTCGAATAACGGAGGCGCGGTAAGTGAACCGCACTGTGAGCACACCGCCATCAACTTCGCCGAAGCAATAAAACCGCTCTTCGGCCCGGCTGTGAGTCTCGTCCCTGGCAATCACCCGCCGCGGGTCTGCAAAAGCAAACTGGGCAAGGGAGAAAGAGACTCCATGCTTTCCCTGGTTCTCGGCGTCCTTGACGGGATCCCAATCAAAGCGAGTCTTCGCCATATGCGGAGACTAGCACCAATACATACAAAATGCCATACGATGATACTGCCATTACCTAGGCGTCAAATCCCAGCCGGCAAGGCGTGTGCCTCCCGCCCGCGCTCGCGCAAGAACTCGGCCAGCACCCTGCCGGTGTGCGAGCCGGATTCCGCCATGACTTCCGGAGTGCCCTGCGCCACCACCCGGCCGCCGCCATCTCCGCCTTCGGGACCGAGGTCGATGATCCAGTCGGCATCGGCCCATATGTCGAGGTTGTGCTCGATCACCACCACGGTATTGCCGGCATCCACCAGCCGGTGCAGAACCCGGATCAGCTTTTCGACATCGCCCATGTGCAGCCCGACCGTGGGTTCGTCGAGCACGTAGAGCGTATGCCGGGCGCCGGTTCCGCCGCGCCGCGGGTCGTCGGTCGCGCGCACTTTCGCCAGTTCGGTCACCAACTTGATTCGCTGCGCTTCGCCGCCGGACAGCGTCGGACTCTGCTGGCCGAGGGTGAGATAACCCAGGCCGACGTCCTGCAGCAACCGTAGCGCATGGTGGATGGCGGAATGCGCGGAGAAGAACTCCACCGCCTCGTCCACGCTCAGTGCCAGCACCTCGCCGATGGACTTGCCCTTGTAATGCACTGCGAGGGTTTCGGTATTGAAGCGCGCGCCATTGCAGACGTCGCAAGCCACTTTCACGTCCGGCAGAAAACTCATCTCGATCTTCTGCATGCCCTGGCCTTCGCAGGCATCGCAGCGTCCGCCGGAGGTGTTGAAGGAAAACCGCGTCGGCTCGAAGCCGCGCATGCGCGCTTCCTGGGTGCCGGCAAACAGTTTGCGGATCGCATCCCAGAATCCGACGTAAGTCGCCGGGCAGGAGCGCGGCGTCTTGCCGATCGGGGTCTGGTCCACTTCCAGCACCCGCGATATCGGCTCCCAACCCTTGATCGCCCGGCATCCGGCGGGTTCGAAGCCGGCGCGCTGTTTCTTCCGGTGATCGCCGGCCACCAGAACCAGATTGTCGTGCAACACATCGCGCGCCAGGGTGGATTTTCCCGACCCCGAGACGCCGGTCACGACCGTGAGCCGGCCAAGCGGAAAGCGGGCGTCTATTTTGTCGAGATTGTGCAGCGACGCGCCCAGCACTTGGACCGCCGGCGTGCGCGCGTCGGTCGGCCGCCGCGGCTGCAGCGGGTGGGTGAGCGGATGTTTGAGAAACCTGCCGGTCACCGATTCCGGCGCGCGCATCAGGTCTTCGACCGTGCCCTGCGCCGTGACCCGACCGCCGAGGCGTCCGGCGCCAGGGCCGAGATCGACCACATGGTGGGCGCGGCGGATGGTGTCCTCGTCGTGCTCCACCACCAGCAGGGTGTTGCCCTTGCGCTCCAGCTTCTCCAGCACGTCCAGCAGGATCCGGTTGTCGCGCGGGTGCAGGCCAATGGTGGGCTCGTCGAGGATGTAGCAGACGCCGCGCAGGTTGGAGCCGAGCTGCGCCGCCAGGCGAATCCGCTGCGCCTCTCCGCCCGACAGGGTCGGCGCGGAACGATCCAACGTCAGATAATCGAGCCCGACTTCGGACAGGAACGACAGCCGGCTCGCCAGTTCCGCCAGCAGGTCGCGGGCAATCTCGCGTTCGCGGCCCTGCAGTTCCAGCTTCGACACCAGACTTGCCAGTTGCACGATCGGCTGCATGCCGAAATCGGCGATCGACTTGTCG
>LNFM01012915.1_pt1 | contig 10813 bp, 9 predicted proteins | sample 596031 | NCBI WGS metagenome assembly LNFM01 (sample SAMN04254537, study PRJNA301005) | activated carbon metagenome | isolation source: dual media filters at the Ann Arbor, Michigan drinking water treatment plant | place: USA: Ann Arbor | reverse complement strand
CGTGCGCCCGCCCGCGACCAGGACGGCCGTGCGCTGACGCCCATGGGCGTGCTGAACCCTTTGGCGAGCGGCCGGCTCGTACGGACAACTGCAACCCGCGAGGTCCGCACCATGAAGATCGACGCCAGATTCCACGACGCCACCTCCACCCTCACGTACGTCGTCCACGACGAGGCGACCCGCGACGCGGTGGTGATCGATCCCGTCCTCGACTACGACCCCATCGCGTCGCAGACCTCGACGAGCTCTGCGCAGGCTTTGCTGGCGTGGATCCGCGAGCGCGGGTTGAAGGTGCACTTCATCCTCGAGACCCACGCCCACGCCGACCACCTCACCGCCGCGCAATTCCTCGCCCACGAGCTCGGGGCGAAGGTCGTCATCGGCGAGGACATCCGCGTGGTGCAGAAGACCTTCGTGCCGGTGTTCGGCCTCGGTCCCGACTTCCGCACCGACGGCAGCCAGTTCGACAAGCTCGTCGCCGATGGCGAGGTCGTGCGCGCGGGCAGCCTCGAGTTCCGCGCCATGCACACGCCCGGGCACACCCCGGCGTGCATGAGCTACGTCGTCGGCGACGCGGTGTTCACCGGGGACGCGCTGTTCATGCCCGACTCCGGCACCGGTCGCTGCGACTTCCCGCGCGGCAGCGCCGAGCAGCTCTACGCGTCGATCCAGCGGCTGTACGCGCTGCCCGATGCGACGCGGGTGTTCGTCGGCCACGACTACCAACCCAATGGTCGACCGCTGGCGTACGAGACGACCATCGGCGCGTCCAAGCGCGACAACAACCAGCTGACCGCCGAGACCACGCAGGCGGCGTTCGTGCGGCTCCGCAACGAGCGCGACGCGACACTCGCGGCGCCGCGGCTGCTGTTCCCCTCGGTGCAGGTCAACATCCAGGCCGGTCACCTCCCGCAGCCCAACGCCGCCGGGATCCGCAACCTGTCGCTGCCGCTGAACCTGTTCGCCCCGACCGACGACGCGGGCACGGTGCTGCCGGCGGCGGCCCGCGCCCGCGCGAGCTGAGCGGAACGCCGTCTGGCCCGGCAGAACCGCCGGCGCCACCTGCGCCCTGCCCGTCCCTCGCATCGCCCGTTCAGCGTGACTCCGTACTGAGTTACGCTGACCGGGTCCACGGGGAACCCATGAAGCACCTGTCGTCGGTCTGCGTGTCGTCGGTCTGGATGTTCGCGGTGGTGCTCGGGGGATGTTCGGCGGGCGACCTCGCCGAGCACGACAGCGGAGCGGCGAGCTCCGACGGCGGCGACGCCGACGGACCCGAGACGTCGCCGGGTGACGGTGCCTTCGTCGCGCACTACTTCAGCCCGTGGTCGTCGACGTACATGCACTTCGACGACGGCACCGGGTGGACAGCCGTGCCCGGCGCGCCGATGACCGCCGAAGACGGGCAGTGGGTCGTGCTCGAGCACCAAGGCGGCGATGGTTCGGTCGAGTTCGTGTTCAACGACGGCGCCGCCACCTGGGACAACAACGGCGAGCAGAACTACGTCACGGACCTGCCCGAGTTCTGGGTGAAGGGCGGCGTCGTCTACGACGCGCGACCTACCGACGTGCCCGAGGGCGAGTACTGCGACGACGTCGACTGCGGCGCGGGCACCTGCAACGAGGACGAGCAGCGCTGCGACTGCGACCCGGGCTACCTCTTCGATCCCGAGCTCGCCACCTGCGTCGAGGACCCGTGCTTCGGCGTCGAGTGTGGCTTCGGCGAGCTGTGCGATCCCGCCGGCGGGACCTGCCTCGAGGCCTGCGAGCCGGACACCACCTCGGGTGAGTTCAGCTTCTGCTTCCAGACCACCGGCTCGTCGATCTCGGTGGTCGCGCGCTACGACGGCGCCCTTGCCATCGATCTCGCGTCCAGCGTCGTGCGGCTGAACGACGTCGTGCTCGCCGGCGACGAGGTGCAGTACCAGGCCGAGACCCGCACGCTCGCGGTGGCGGCCAGCGGACTCGAGCCGTCGAAGTACAGCGTGCTGCTGCGGCTGCGCACCGACGGCGGCGCCGCCGTGCGCCCGCTGTTCGTGCCGCTGTGGATCGGCGACGGCATCCGCTACGCCGACTTCTCGTGGCGCGACGGGATCCTCTACCAGGTGATGACCGATCGCTTCCTCGACGGCGATCCGAGCAACAACCTCGACAACGAGATGGGCACGCTCGCCGAGGTCGACGACGTGCGCAGCCAGTGGCAGGGCGGCGACTTCCGCGGGATCATCGAGACGATCGAGTCCGGCTACTTCGACGATATGGGCATCAACACCCTGTGGATCAGCTCGCCGCTGCTCAACTCGCATGCGTCGCAGCCGGCCGTGGCGCTCGGCGACAACCGCCGCTTCTCGAGCTACCACTCGTACCACCCGGTGGTGACGGGCTTCACCGACACCGAGGACTACGACTACGCGACCCCGATCGAGACCGCGTTCGGCACGCCCGAGGAGCTCCAGGAGCTGGTGCGCAAGGCCCACCAGCGGGGCATCCGCGTGATCCCGGACTTCGTGGCGAACCACGTGCAGATCGAGGCGCAGATCTACGCGGATCACCCGGACTGGTTCCACCCCTACACGCCGTGTGACGGCCAGTGGGACGCGCACCGCATCGATTGCTGGTTCACCGCGACCACGCCCGACTTCGACTACGGCAACCCCGCGGCCACCGCCGCGGTGGTCGAGCACGCGGTGTGGCTGGTGCAGGAGTACAACTTCGACGGCTTCCGCGCCGACGCGCTCAAGCACATGGACGACGGCTTCGTCCGCGCGCTCAAGACCGCGATCGTGGAGCGCGTCGAGACCACCGTCGACGACAACACGATGTCGGAGGAGCCGACGGTGTTCTACATGGTCGGCGAGTCGCTCGGCGGCTGGGCCCGCTACCACGTGCGCGAGGACATGGTCCAGGGCCAGGTCGACGAGGAGTTCTACAACCGCACCACCGCGGCGCTGCTGAGCTTCGGGGCGAGCGTGCGCAACCTGGCCGACTTCGCGATTCCCAACGACACCGCGTACCTCAGCGCGCAGAACGTGTTCGGCGGACAGGGCGGCTACCCCGGTGCGGTGATGGGCAACTTCTTCGGCAACCACGATCAGTGGCGCGCGCTGACCGTCGCCGGGGGTGATCACTCCCGCCTGCGGCTGGCGCAGGCGTTCCTGTTCACGTCGCCGGGCAACATCCCGATGCTGTACCAGGGCGACGACATCGGCACGCTCGGCGAGGCCGACCCGGACAACCGCGCGATGCACCGCTTCGACGGCCTGTCCGCCGCCGAGTCCGCCTCGCTCGAGCACGCGCGCGCGCTCGGGCGGCTCCGCGAGGAGCACGAGGCCCTGCGCCGCGGCACCCGCGAGACCGAGGTGCTCGAGGACTACTTCTGGGTCTATCGCGTCGAGTCGGGCGACGACGTCGTGTACGTCGCGATCAACCGCGACGCCGACAAGCAGTGGACGCCGCCCGCGGGCTTCGAGGACGCGCTGGGGAACTGCAGCGGCGGCGAGGTGCCGTCGCTGACGGCGTGTGTCTTCGTGGCGGCGTGACCTCGCCACGTCGCGTTCAGTCCGGGTGCAGCAGCGCCGCCGCGTTGTCGTGGAAGACCTTGCGCTGCTCGTCGGCGTCGAGCCGCGGCGACGCGGTCGAGCTCCGCGAGCGAGGCCTCGCCGTCCGCCGGGTGCACCGACGCGATGGCGAAGAAGAACCCGCCGCTGTCGCGTGCCGCAGCGAGGACGGCGTCGTTGCGCCGGCGCGTGTCCTCGATCGCGCCGGCCCGCGCGATCACGATGAGTCCCGCGCGCGTCACCCCTGCGGCCTGCTCGAGCGCCCGCAGGGCCGCGGTGCCCTCTGGTTGGCTCGGCGCGAGGCCGTCGTCGGCGCCCGTCCGCAGGTGCGCGTGCACGTCGATGATCGGACCGTCGTAGCGCGCGACGATCGGCGTCCGCGATGCGGGCGAGCTCGCGGTCTGGCTCGCGCACGCGAGGAGGGACGCGAGGATCGGCGCGACAGCCGACCCGAGGATCGAGGGTACGGCGCCGCGGGGTCGCATCGGGCACAGACTACGCGGCGGCGGGATTTCGTCCCGACCGCCCGCGGGGCCATCGGCTATGCTCGCGGCCGTGCTCCGCCTCCTGCTCGCCTCCGTCGCGTTCTTCGCCGCCTGGTCCTGGTTGCGCGCCGGCTTCACGGCCGAAACCTCGGGCGGCACGAGGATGACGGGCAGGATGCTGCTGCTCCGCGGTGGCACCTTCGCGGCCGCGCTGGTGTGGTGGACGCTCGCGGTCACCGACATGGTCGGGTGGATCTTCGGGCTCGCGATCATCGGCGGGGTGACGTGGTTCCTCAACTCGCGTGCTCAGAAGGCCGACGCCGTTGCGGGTTCGTCGTCGTCTCCGCCGCCGGACGACGACGGCCAGGCCTGAGCCTCGCGCCGCGTCAGTCGGCGGCCGCCGCTGCGCCCCGCAGCGGGTCGAGCACGACGATCTCCTCCGAGCGGCCGAACGCGTCCTGCTCGAGCGCGCGGGCCCGCGTCGAGAGCTCGTCGGGGATGGCCGCGCACGACCAGTGCGCCGCATCGAAGAGGATCGCGAGCGCCTCGGCGTGGGCGGTCTGGTCGGCCTCGGCGACGAGGCACGCATCGAAGAACGCGATCTCCGGCGCCTCGGACCACGCGAGCTCCGCGAGGTAGGCCGCCAGCTCGGCGCGCACGACGGTGCTCGCCGAGGCCGGGCAGATCGCACACGGAAGATCATCGTCGTCGTCGAGATCGACGTCGTCGGCGACGTGTCGCAGCTCGTGGAGCGCGACCCCGCGGCCGCGCCAGGCGGCGAGCTCGGCGAGCGCCGACGGCAGGGCCGTGGCCACCTCGGGGGCACGGAGCGCGGCCGAGGCCCGCCGCAGCCCGGCGAGCTCCTCGGCGGTCAGCGACGGGCACGGACCGATCTCGACCCACCGCTCGAGTCGATCGAGCGCGTCCGGCTCGAAGCCGTTCCACGGCAGCGGACGCAGGATGAACTCGCTGCCGCAGTCATGGCGGGCCTGCACCGCCTCGGCGACCGCCACGCCCTCGGCCCGCGCCGCCGCGGTGTCACGTAGCACCGCCAACGCCGTCCCCGAGAGCCCCCGTTCGGCGGCGGCGACGAGCGACGGACCAAGCGCTCGCCAATGTCGCACCACCGCAGTGGTCGACGGTGTCGGCGCGAGCTCGTCGGCGAGCGCCGGCCATAGCCGGTCCTCGGCGAACTGCCGCGTGCGATCGGCGAGCACCAGCGCGCCCTCGACGGACGAGCTCGCGTAGCCCGTGTAGAGCTCGCGGAGGTTCAGCGTGTCGACGCGCTCGAGCAGGCGGACGCGATGCTCCTCCCCGTCGACCGTTCCGCGACCGTCCGCGCCCACGCGGTACGCCATGGCGACATAGCTCGGCCGCGCTGCCACCCGGACGTGAGCGTCGAGGAAGTACGGCTGGCCGTTGTCGTCGAGGTACTGGTTCCACGCTCGTGTGATCCACAGCGCGCGCTTGCGGTGCCGCGGGTCCGCGAGCCGCCTCGCCTCGGTGAGGGAGACGAGCTCGTCGAACAGCGCCGTGAGGTTCGCGTCCGCCGCGATCGCCGAGCGCAGCGCTGCCTGTGCGCCGGCGCGTGCCTCTGGGTCGTCGCGGCCCGCGGCGATGACCCAGTCGGTGAGCAGCGGTCCGTGCACCGCCGCGAGGTCGAGCCCGTCGAGCTGCGGCGGGTGCTCCGGTCGGTGGCGCGGCTCGGCGCCCACCACACCGCGCGCGAGATCCTCGAGGGCATGGCGCTGCCACGCGCCGAGGAGGAGGAGGCCGCCGAGGACCACGGCCCACCGCCGCCGCGTCTTCGGAGGTTCGGCCCACGGTGGCTCGTCGTCGTCGGTTTCCTCGCGCATCGCGATCCCCCCACGCGCGCACGCGTGGCAGAGCCAGACAGCGGGACGGCGCCTCGGTTCCCGTGGCCTCGGTCACAGGATCCTCCCGCGGTTCGGGAATGTCAGCTCCGCCGTCGCGATATCTCCCCCGTGAACCGGCCGTTGATGCGTTCGAGCGAGAACCGTGTTGTCTTCGGGGTGTGCGGCGGCCTGGCCGAGCGCTTCGGGATGGACCCCATCTGGATCCGCCTCGGGTTCGTCGGATTGGCGCTCTTGCTCGGCAAGGGCGTGCTGCTCTACCTGATCCTGACCGTGGTGATGCCGAAGGCGCCGGCGCCCGTGCTGGCGTAACTCGCGTCAGCCCCGTCGACGGCGCCACAGCAGCGGGAGCACGAGCAGCGCAGTCGCAGCCGGGCTTGCTCCCGCGACGTTGCAGCCCTTGTCGCCGTCCTCGTCGTCGTCGCCGGTGTCGCTGCTGTCACTGCCCGCTGCGGTGGGATCGGTGGTGACGTTGGTGTCGCTGTCCGGCGTCGTCTCGCTCGCCGCACCGGTGCCGCCGGTGCCCTCGTCGCCGCCGCCGGAGGTCTCGAGGAACGAGCAGTCGACGGGGAGGTTGTCGTTGCACACCTCGAGCAGCTCGGCTTCGGTGTAGTCGGCCCACGGGTTCTCGGAGCTGCCGGTGGTCGTGCCGGCCGGCGCGTCGTCGCACGTGCAGTCGACCGTCGCTGACGGATCGTTGTTCACCGTGCACGCGGCGCCCGCGTCGTTGGAGCACATCACCTGGATCGCGCGCGCGCTCGAGGGCACCAACGCGAGCCCCAATCCCATCACCATCATCCATGTCCATCGCATGGGCCCAGTATCGACCGGCGGGGCGCGCGTGTCCAGCGGGCGTCAGCCCTCGGGGCCGATGTCGTCGCAGGTCTGCGCGATGACCTGCGTCAGCGTGTCGGTGCGTCGTGTCATCGGGGTCCTCCACAGCTCGCCCGCACCTTCGCGGCGTGGGGGGAATCGTCGTCGCGGCGCAGGAAGTCGGCGGCGCGCCGCTTGGCCTCCTCGTCGCGGCCGAGCGCGCACAGGGCCGTGATCCACGAGACCTCGCGCTCGCGGGCGAGCTTGCCCGCGCCGAAGCGCTTGGCGTGGGTCGACAGGATCGCGATCGCCTGCTTCGCGTCGCCGGCCCCGAGCGCCGCGCGGGCGCTCGCGAGCAGCGCGACCTCCTCGGCGAACGTGTCGCTCGCAGGGGCGTCGGTGACCTCGGCCGATCGCGGGCGCTTGATCGGTCGGCGCGTCGGCTCGGTGCGCGCCGACGACTCGGGCGCGCTCGGGATCGCGACGAGGTCGTCGGTCGGCGGTGGGCTCGGCGGCGCGGGCACGGCGACCTCGACCGGCGTCGCGACCGGGGCCACGGACGCGACGCGCTCACCGAGTCGCGCGAGGCTCGGCGACGCGGCGTCGACGTCGTCGTGGGTCGCGAGCGCGGCGGCTCCGGCGATCGCCGCGACGCCGATCACCGCGCCGACGACGATCGACCACGGCGAAGCGGCCGCGGCCGGCGGCGGCGGATCGGGGGGGATCTCCGGGCCGAGCTCGCCGAGTCCGGCGCGCACCATCACCGCGTCCCACACCCGGGCCTTCGCGCCGGACTCCGGGGCATCGATCTGGCGCAGCGCGTCGAGATGGGCGCGCGCGCGCGTCGAGAGGTCCTTCATCGCACGGCCTCCTGCTCGGCGTGCACGGCGTCGATCGCCGCCTCGAATCGCGCCCTGGCCTTGCGCAGGCGCGTGTACACGGTGTTGCGGTTGGTCGACAGGGCGAACGAGATCTCGGTGCCCGACAGGCCCTCGAGCTCGGAGAGCACGAACACGAGGCGGTGATCCTCGTCGAGCGTCTCGAGGAATCGGCGCACGAACTCCGCGGCCTCACCGAGCTCGGCGTCGCGATCGGTGGCGATCGCGATCGGCCCGCTCGGGAGCAGATCGAGCCGCCGTTGCGCGCGGCCCGTGCTGCGGCGCCACTCGCTGGCCACGCGCCGCGCGATGCCGAACAACCACGCCGGCGCCGAGCGGGTCACGTCGTAGTCGGCCAGGCGCCGGCGCACCACGAGGAACACGTCCTGCGCGACGTCGTCGACGCTGCCGCGCGGGATGCCCAGGCGCAGCAGCGATCGCCACACGAACTCGAAGTGATCCCGGTACAGCTGCTCGAGGGCCGGCGTCGGGCCGACGATGCGCTCGGGCGTGGGATCGGCGGCGGGCACGGCGGTCGATCATGCATTGGCCACCGACCGGCCGCATCGTTGCGCAGCGGGGGCCTCGATCGCGGATTTCTCCGCGAGCCTCGCCAACGTCACGGCAGGCGCAGCTCGACGGTCACCCATGCCCGGATGCCGGCCCGCGCGGCCCGGTACAGCGGGCCCAGATCGTCGATTCCGAAGCGTGGGCGCGTGGTGGCGACCCAGGCCTCGACGCCCGGGCCGAACGCGAACCGGCGCGACGCGGCCGCGGGTGCCCAGAGCACGCTGGCCGACAGCGGGATCGCGACCCACGGCGCGACGGGTCGCAGCGCGGTCTGCAGGCCGAAGCCGCGCGCGCGGATCTGGCCGGCGTCGAGGCCGGTGCACACGGGGAGCTCGACGGTGCGCACCTCCGGCACGACGCACCCACGCGGGCCGATCGTCCACGCGTCGACGCGCGCGCCGGCGTCCTCGCCCTCGGCGCGCGCGCGCTGGGGGAGCATGCCGGTCGCGACGAGCTCGGCGCGGAAGAGCCGTCCGCGGATCCCGGCAGCGGCGGTGAACCCGGCGCCGAAGCGCGGCAGCACGCCGGTGCCGCCGAGGGCGGCGACGCGCAGGATCGCCTGCAGCGACCGTCGTCGCTTGGGCGCGGCCGTCGGTGTGGTCACCGGTGTCGGAGTGACCGGCGCGGCGGTGGCGATCGGTGGTTCCACCGGAGGTGGCGATGGTTCGACGCGCTCGACCACGCCCGCCGGATCGAGCAGCACCGCGATCACCAGCGCCGTCGCCGACGCGAGCACCTCGCAGCGCTCGGCGACGATGCGCTGGCGCATGATCCCGCCCTCGGCGTCGAGCTCGAGGTCGAGCACGAAGCGCCCTGCGTCCTCGCGCACGAGGGCGTGCACGCGCAGCGGACGATCGCCGCGCTGTGCGTCGGCGCTGACGTAGCGCTGGAGCTCCCCGTGCAGCGCGGCGACATCGGGGCACGCCGCGGGCGCCTCCCACTGCAGCGCGACCGCGGAGCTGTCGTCGGGCGCGGTCGCCCCGGGCGACGCCAACGCGAACGCTGCCGCGGCGATCCACATCGCCTCGGATGGTAGGGTGTCGGCCGGCCCGGTGCCTAGGCGGCCCGAGCGTCGTCGGGGGCTGCACAATCGACGGCGTCGGTGGCCAAGATGGGTCGATGGCACGCCGAACCGCCCTCGCGATCACCTCGCTGCTGCTCGCGTGCGGCGATGCAGACCGATCGGTCGGTGTGTTCGGGACGGGCGACGCCGGGGCCGAGGGCGCGACGCCCGGGGAGTCGTCGCAGGGCAGCGCGGTCGCCGAGGGCACGGGCACCGGCACCGACGCGGGCTCGGACGACGCCGATGGCACCGCCGACGACGGCCCCGTGCTCGACGTCGGCGCGGGCGTCGACACCATCGGCGGATGTGCCGAGGGCGGTGGCGACTGCGGCTGCACGGCGGTCGACATCCTCTTCGTGATCGACAACTCGGGCTCGATGTGCCTGAAGCAGGAGGCGCTCGCGGCTGCGTTCCCGGGCTTCACCGAGGCGATCGGCGCAGCGCTGCCCCCCGGCACCGACCTGCACGTCGGCATCACGACGTCGGGCTTCGCCCTGGGCGGCAGCCACAGCGAGAACAACTGCGTGCCGGCCGAGCCGGTCGAGACGATCGACGAGTACTTCGTGCGCCCCGGCGAGGGCGTGGTCGCGGGCAACGGGTTGCAGGGACGCCTCTTCGAGCACGACGGTCGCGCGTACTTCGAGGTCGACACCTCGGACGCCGCGGGCATGGCCGAGCTCGATACGTGGTTCTCCGCGGCCGCGACCGCGGTCGGCTGCGGCGTGTCGTCGTTCGAGTTCAACGCCGCGGGCGCGGCGTGGGCGTTGCACCCCGACAACGCGGCGACCAACGCGGGCTTCGTCCGCGACGAGGGCGCGGCACTGGTGTTGTTCGTGCTCTCGGACGAGGCCGATCAGTCCCTCGACGTCGAGTCGCTCGAGTTCCTGCACGACACGGTGGTGGCCGCGAAGAGCGGCTGTGGCGGCGACGCGTGCGTGGTGGGTGGCGGGCTGTTCTCGCAGTTCTGCACGCCGGACCTCAACGCGGCGTACACCTTCCTCGCGTCGTTCGGTGCGGACCCGACGTGGAGCGACATCGGGCTGGGTCTGCCGTTCGAGCCGCCGCCGGACTACGCCGGCGTGCTCGGCGACGCCCTCGCGCAGGTCGTGGCCCAGACCTGCGACGCGATCCCACCGGCGGGCTGAAGTCGACGCCGCGGCCGTGGCACCCTAGGCCCGCATGAGCGCGTGGCACGACGAGTCGATGGCGGCCCTGTTCCCCGAGCCGGGCGAGATCCCGGCGCACGTGCGCGTCGATCCCGATCGACACCCGCCGCGGTGGTTGATCGATGGGGAGATCCGCGTGCACGTCGGCGAGTCGCGGCCGGTGCACTCGCGGATCGCGACGCGCGACGCAGGCGGCTTCGCGACGACGCTGCTCGGCCACGAGGCGCGGCTCGGCGCCGCCGAGGCGGTCGCGGCGGTGGACGCCGCATCGGCGGCGTGGGGTGACGGCGAGGGGGCATGGCCGTCGGCGCCGGTCGAGGCGCGCATCGCCGCGGTGCTCGGGTTCGCGGCGGCGGTGGAGGCCAAGACCGACGAGATCGCGACGATGCTGATGTGGGAGATCGGCA
>LNFM01012914.1_pt1 | contig 10814 bp, 12 predicted proteins | sample 596031 | NCBI WGS metagenome assembly LNFM01 (sample SAMN04254537, study PRJNA301005) | activated carbon metagenome | isolation source: dual media filters at the Ann Arbor, Michigan drinking water treatment plant | place: USA: Ann Arbor | reverse complement strand
GATCGAAGCGACGCTGGAGCGGCTGGAGAAACGGATCTGGGTCGGCGTCTACGGTGTGGCGGCGTTCCTGTTGGCGCAGATGGCCGAGACGGTCGTCCATGCAGCGATGAGGTGAGGCGATGACGGAATACGGAGCGCCCGAGAGGAAGTACCAAGAGCCCGATACGGGGTTGGTGGTGACGGACGGGCACGTGGTGGAAGGGTATGCCTCGCTGTTCGGCAAGACCGACCAGGGCGGGGACATCGTGCAGAAGGGCGCCTATGCGGCGAGCCTGAAGCGGCTGGCGGCGCGGGGTGGCAGGGTCAAGATGCTGTGGCAGCATGATCCCGGCCAGCCCATCGGCGTCTGGGACGAGGTGCGCGAGGATGCCACGGGCCTGTGGGTCAAGGGACGCATCCTGACCGAGGTCGAGCGGGGCCGCGAGGTGGTGGCTCTGGTCCAGGCGGGGGCGATCGACGGCCTTTCGATCGGGTACCGCACGGTCAAGGCGGAACGTGACGGCAAGGGCAAGCGCCTGTTGTCGGAGCTGGAGCTTTGGGAGGTCTCACTGGTGACCTTCCCGATGCTTCCCGAAGCGCGGGTCGCGGCCAAGGCGGAGGCCCTGGATGACGACTGGCGTGACATGGCGGCGGTCTTCGAGGACGCGCGCCGCAGTCTGGCCGGGCGATAGCGCGGCGTCCCACTGACAAGAAAAGGATGACGAGATGACCGAGACGAAGGCTCGGGCCGGGGAAGGTCTGTCCCCCGCCCAGACCACGATCCAGACTCCGGCCGCCGAGGCGAAGGCGGCCATGACCGGGTTCCTGAGCGAATTCAACCGCTTTCAGGACGATGTGAAATCCACGCTGAAACATCAGGAAGAGCGACTGACCATGCTGAATGCAAAGACGATGTCCTATGGCCGCCCGGCGCTTTCGGCCCGCGCGGAGGTTGATGCCCCGCATCAGAAGGCGTTCAACGCCTATCTGCGGTCGGGCGATGATGACGGCCTGCGCGGCCTGACCCTGGAAGGCAAGGCGATGTCGACCGCCGTGGCCGCCGATGGTGGCTATCTGGTCGACCCGCAGACTGCCGACCGGATCCGGTCGATGCTGTTCGCGACCTCGTCGCTGCGGTCGATTGCCAATGTGGTGCAGGTCGAGGCCACCTCGTTCGACGTGATCGTCGACCGGTCGGAAGTGGGTTCGGGCTGGGCGACGGAAACTGCGGCCACGACCGAGACTGCGACCCCGATCATCGAGCGCATCTCGATCAAGCTGCACGAGCTGGCCGCGATGCCGAAAGCCAGCCAGCGCCTGCTGGATGACAGCGCCTTCGACGTCGAGGGCTGGTTGGCCGAGAAGATTGCGACCCGTTTCATCCGGGCGGAAGCTGCGGCCTTCATCAACGGCGACGGCGTGGACAAGCCGAAGGGCATCCTTCTGCCGACCAAGGTGGCGAATGCCTCATGGACCTGGGGCAATCTCGGCTATGTGCCGACGGGTGCTGCCGCGGACTTCGCTGCGGTCAACCCGGCCGACTGCATCGTCAACCTGGTCTATGCGCTGGGCGCGGACTACCGGGCCAACGCGGCTTTCGTGATGAACTCGAAGACCGTGGGCGCGGTGCGCAAGATGAAGGACGCCGATGGCCGGTTCCTGTGGTCGGACGGTCTGGCGGCGGGCGAGCCTTCGCGTCTGATGGGCTATCCGGTGCTGGTCTGCGAGGACATGCCGGATATCGCGGCCAACGCCTTCGCCATCGCCTTCGGCGACTTCCGCGCGGCCTACACCATCGCGGAACGTCCCGATCTGCGGATCCTGCGTGACCCGTTCTCGGCCAAGCCCAACGTCCTGTTCTACGCCAACAAGCGCGTGGGCGGCGACATCACCGACTTTGCAGCGATCAAGCTTCTCCGCGTCGCGGTGTCCTGATGATCCGGCCCGGTCCCCAAGGTGGGGGCCGGGCCATTCCCGAGCCTTGCAACACCTGAAGGCCCGGCCGCGGGCGGAGATCAGATCATGATGTTGACCGAAGAGACCCCGGTGCCCCTGGCGGCCCTGCCGGTAGAGGAGATGAAGGACCATCTGCGGATGGGGTCCGGATTTGCCGATGACGGGCTGCAGGACGGGCTGATCGAGACCTACCTTCGCGCGGCGATGGCCGCCATCGAGGGGCGGATCGGCAAGATGCTGTTCCAGCGCCGCTTCCTGTGGGTGCTGGACTGCTGGCGGGATGCCGAGCAGGCGCTGCCGGTGTCGCCGGTTTCCGGGATCGTGAGCCTGACCCTGGCTGATGCGGCGGGGGTCGAGGTGGTGGTTCCGGCGACGGGCTACCGGCTGATCAAGGACCTGCATAGGCCGCGACTGGCGGGGAAGGGGACTTCACTGCCGACGATCCCGGGCGAGGGCATGGCCAAGGTGGTCTTCGATGCGGGTTTTGGGTTGGCATGGACCGACGTGCCGGTCGACCTGCGGCAGGCAGTGCTGCTGCTGGCGGGCGAGTATTACGAGCACCGGCATGATGACGGCGCGCAGGCAGCGGGTCTGCCGTTCGGCGTGGTGACGCTGATCGAACGGTGGCGCACTGTCCGCATCCTGGGCGGGGGCAAGACATGAACGCCCCGCATCTGAACCGGGCGCTGGTGTTGGAGGGGGTCGTGCGGACCCCGGACGGTGCTGGCGGCTTCACCGAGGCCTGGACGGCGCTGGGCACGCTTTGGGGCGAGGTCCTGCCGGGGTCCGGCAGCGACACTCTGGGCGAAGAGCGGATGCTGTCGGCGGTGCCCTACCGGATCACGGTGCGGGGGACGCCGACGGGATCGCCGTCGCGCCCGAAGGCGGGGCAGCGGCTTCGCGAAGGCACGCGGCTGTTCCTGATCCAGGCGGTGACGGAACGCGACCAGTTCGGCCGCTACCTGACCTGTTTCTCGCGCGAGGAGGTGCCGAAATGAGCTATGGTGCAGCACCAGCCCTGCAGACGGCGGTATTCCAGCGGCTGTCCACCGTGCCCGCCTTGACGGGGGTGGCCATCTACGACGCGGTGCCGCCGAACGTGACGGGCACCTTCGTGCTGATCGGACCCGAAGAAGCGCGCGACCAGTCCGACAAGTCGGGCGCCGGGGCGGAGCATCAGATGGTGATCAGCGTGATCACCGATGCGACGGGTTTCCTGTCGATCAAGACCATTGCCGCTGACATCTCGGATGCGCTGATCGGGGTGCCCCTGACCTTAAGCCGGGGCGCGCTGGTCAGCATGTTCTTCCTGCGGGCCAGCGCCCGCCGGATCGAAGAGGGCGAGACGCGCCGCATCGACCTGACCTTCCGGGCGCGGATTCAACTCTGACGCCTTCAGACACTTATCTCACGGAGAGCGAACATGGCTGTGCAAAGCGGCAAGGATCTGCTGATCAAGATCGACCAGACCGGGGACGGCCAGTTCGTCACCATCGCGGGCCTTAGGGCAACCCGGATCAGCTTCAACACGGAATCGGTGGACGTCACCAGCCTGGAAAGCCAGGGCGGGTGGCGGGAACTTCTGGCCGGGGCAGGGGTCAAATCGGCCTCGATCTCGGGTTCGGGCGTGTTTCGGGACGAGAACACAGACGAGCGCGCGCGCCAGGTGTTCTTCAACGGCGAGATCCCGGATTTCCAGGTGGTGATCCCCAGTTTCGGCATTATCGAGGGTCCGTTCCAGATCACCTCGATCGAATACTCGGGCAGCCACAACGACGAGGCCACCTACGAGATGGCGATGTCCTCGGCCGGCGCGCTGACCTTCACGGCGCTTTGATGGCGAACCCCTGGGCAGGAGAGGTCGCGATCTGGCTGGATGGCCAGCGCTATCTGGCGAAGCTTACCCTGGGCGCGCTGGCCGAGCTGGAAGAGGCGCTGGAGACGGAGTCCCTGATCGACCTGGTGCAGCGCTTCGAGGAGCGGCGGTTCAGCACACGGGACGTGCTGGCGCTTATCGTCGCGGGGCTGCGCGGCGGCGGTTGGCAGGGCACGGCGGCGGACCTTCTGCGGGTCGAGATCGGGGGCGGACCGGTCGAGGCGGCACGGGCGGCAGCAGAGCTTCTGGCACGGGCATTCTCGTTGCCAGGGGAAGCACCGGCCGGACCATGAGCGGGATCGACTGGCGCGGACTTTTGCAGGCGGGCCTGCATGGGCTGGGCCTTGAACCTGCAGTCTTCTGGCGACTGACGCCGGTGGAGTTGCGGATCATGCTGGGGCGGGAGGGTGTGGTCCCGCCCCTGACGCGCGCGCGGCTGGCCGAACTGGCCGCGGCGTTTCCCGATGTGAGGAAGGATCAGGGCGATGGCTGATATCGGAACGATGCAGGAGCAGCTTCAGGCGCTTGAGGCTCAGATGGGGTCTTCGGTGTCGATGGTGGCGGCATTCGATGGCGAGCTTGCCCGGATGCGGGAGACGATGGTCTTTACCGGGCGCGAGGTGAACACCCTGTCCAGCGGCATCAGCGGGGGCCTGCGGAAGGCGTTCGACGGGCTGATCTTCGACGGGATGAAGCTGAACGACGCACTGAAGACTGTCGCGAACACCATCGTCGACCAAGTCTATTCGATTGCGATCAAGCCGGTGACCGGGGCGCTGGGCGGTCTTCTGGCTCAGGGAGTCGGGGGGCTGATGGGGGCGGGTATGCCCTTTGCCAACGGCGGTGCCTTCAGCCAGGGGCGGGTGATGCCATTTGCCAAGGGGGGTGTCGTGTCCTCGCCCACCGGGTTTCCGATGCGGGGCGGCATGGGCCTGATGGGCGAGGCCGGTCCCGAGGCGATCATGCCCCTTGCCCGCGGCCCGGACGGGCGCCTCGGCGTGCAGGCCGGTGGGGGCAGGGCGGTCAATGTGGTGATGAACATCACGACGCCGGACATCCAGGGTTTCCAGCGCAGCCAGAGCCAGGTGGCCGCCCAAGTCAGCCGCGCGCTTGCCCGCGGACAACGCAATCGCTGAGGACACATCATGGCCTTTCACGAGATACGCTTCCCGGCAAACCTGAGCTTCGGGTCGGCCGGCGGACCGGAACGGCGGACCGAGATCGTCACTTTGGCGAACGGGTTCGAAGAGCGGAACACGCCCTGGGCCCATTCCCGGCGCCGTTATGACGCGGGCGTCGGTCTGGGATCGCTTAACGATGTCGAGACCCTGATCGCATTTTTCGAGGCCCGTGCCGGTCAGCTGCACGGTTTTCGCTGGAAGGACTGGTCCGATTACAAGTCCTGCCCGCCGCTTACCACGCCGACACACGAGGACCAACTTGTCGGGATCGGCGACGGGGAGACCACCGTTTTCCAACTGCAAAAGACCTATGTCTCGGGACTGCAAAGCTATACCCGCCCGATCCGGAAGCCTGTTCTGGGTTCGGTTGTGGTCGCAATCGCCGCTGATGTGAAGATCGAAGGTCTGGAGTTCACCGTTAACCCGGAAACGGGCGAAGTGTCCTTTGCTTTGCCCCCCGACCTTGGCACCCGCATCACGGCAGGCTTCGAGTTCGATGTCCCGGTCAGGTTCGATACCGACTCCATCCAGACCTCGGTGGCGTCGTTCCAGGCCGGCGACGTCCCGGCGGTTCCGGTGGTGGAGATCCGGCTATGACGACGCAAGCGCTGATTTCGCATCTGCAGCTTGGCACGACCACGGTCTGTCGAGCCTGGACTGTGCACCGCCGCGACGGCGTCGAAATGGGTTTTACCGATCACGACCTGGACCTTGTCGTGGACGGCGTGAGCTGCCGGGCCGACAGTGGCATGACGGCCCGGACCCTGAACCAGACCACCGGGCTTTCTGTCGACAACACCGAGGCGTTCGGCGCACTGAGTGCTTCGGCGATCACCGAAAACGATCTGGCCGCTGGACGATTTGACGGCGCGGAGGTGCGCGTCTACCTCGTCAACTGGCAATCGCCGGAAGATTGCATGTTGCAGTTCCGTGGCACTCTTGGCGAAATCAGCCGGACCGGCGGAAGCTTCAGGGCGGAGCTTCGGGGGCTTTCCGACCGTCTCAACCAACCACATGGGACAGCCTACACCTCGCGCTGTTCGGCCGTTCTTGGAGACACGCGCTGCCGCTTCGATGTGTCCCAGCCCGGGTACGTTGCGACGCTTGCCGTCGCCACGGTCGAGGACGGCCGGGTCTTTCTGTTTCCGGGACTGGCGGGGTTTGACGAGCGCTGGTTTGAAGACGGCCGGTTCGAAGTTCAAACGGGCGCTGCGGCCGGACTTGTTGGTGTCGTCAAGATCGACCGCATCGAACCTGGTCGGCGCCGGATCGAGTTGTGGCAGTCCATTGGCGCAGAAATTGTTGCCGGAGACAGCGTGCGGATCCTTGCCGGGTGCGACAAGCGACCAAGCACCTGCCGCGCCAAGTTTGCCAACTTCTTGAACTATCGTGGCTTTCCGCACATTCCCGGGGAGGACTGGTTGGCCTCCTATCCCGTCCCGGATCGACCAAACGGTGGTGCGCGTCGTGTCGGCGGGAGTGACGAATGACTGTCGCTGAACGCGCCGTTGTGGAAGCAAGAGGCTGGATCGGAACGCCCTACCTGCACCAGGCGAGTACCCGCGGTGCTGGTACGGATTGCCTTGGGCTGCTTCGTGGCATCTGGCGGGGCATCCACGGGACAGAGCCGGAACCGGTGCCCGCATACACCTCTGACTGGGCCGAGCCGCAGCACCACGAGGTGCTTTTCGAAGCTGCAAATCGCTGGCTGTTGCCAAAGCCGGTGCACTTGCAGGGTGTAGGCGACGTGCTGTTGTTCCGCATGCGCGACGGCGCCATCGCAAAGCATCTTGGGCTTCAGTCTGATGCCGGCCCACATCCGAAATTCATCCACTCGTACACGGGTCATGGCGTGCTAGAGAGTTCGCTCTCGCTGCCCTGGCAGCGTCGGATCGCGGCGCGCTTCGCTTTTCCAGAAGGAACCACGTGAATGGCCACTCTGCTTCTATCCGCAGCCGGAGCTGCGGTTGGTGCCGGCTTCGGCGGTACGGTTTTGGGACTGTCCGGGGCCGTGATCGGTCGGGCCGTCGGTGCGACCATCGGACGTGCAATCGACCAGCGCGTGCTTGGAGCCGGCTCGGAACCGGTGGATGTCGGCCGCATCGACCGGCTTCGTCTTACCGGGGCCGGCGAGGGCGGTGCTATCGGCCAGATCTGGGGCCGGATGCGCGTCGGTGGTCAGGTGATCTGGGCCACGCAGTTCACGGAAACCGTTCGGCGACGCCGGACAGGAAAGGGAGCGCCCAAACCCAAGGTCAATGAGTACAGCTATTCAGTCAGCTTGGCGATCGCCCTTTGCGAGGGCGAGTTGCTGCGAGTCGGACGGATCTGGGCCGATGGGAACGAGATCTCGGCGCTGGATCTCAACATGCGGTTCTATCCCGGCAGCGAGATCCAGCTGCCGGATCCGTTGATCGAAGCCGTCGAGGGGGCAGGAAAGGCACCAGCATACCGCGGCCTGGCCTATGTCGTCATCGAGGACCTGGAACTGTCAGCCTACGGCAACCGGGTGCCGCAGTTCAGTTTCGAAGTCGTGCGGCCCGCACAGGGACCAGCCATTGGTGCGTCCGATACGCTTGGTGGCGCGATCCGCGCGGTCGCCCTTATTCCAGGTACCGGCGAGTACGGACTGGCAACTACGGCAGTGCATTATGCAGAAGGGTTGGGCCGGAACAGGTCCGCGAATGTGCACTCGCCTTCCGGGAAGACGGACTTCGCGACGAGCCTGGCGCAGTTGACGCAAGAACTGCCGAATGCGGGAGCCGTGTCGGTGGTCGTGTCCTGGTTCGGGGATGATTTGCGCTGCTCGAACTGCACAGTCCGCCCAAAGGTGGAGCAGAAGCTTCATGACGGGGTGGGGATGCCATGGCGCGCGGGCGGGATTGCCCGGCCAGCAGCGCTGGAAGTGCCAAAGGTCGATGGGGCGTCCATTTACGGCGGCACACCTTCGGACGCGTCCGTGATCGAAGCAATCCGCGCCATTCGCGCGGCGGGCAAGGAGGTCATGTTCTATCCATTCATTCTGATGGATCAAGTTGCGGGAAACACCCTTCCAGATCCCTGGACCGGCGCAGACTCCCAGCCGGTGCTCCCTTGGCGAGGCAGGATTACCCTGGCCGAGGCTCCGGGGAGGGTCGACACATCGGACCGAACCGCCGCAGCCGCCGCTGAGGTCGCGCTTTTCTTCGGGTCCGCGCAGCCGGCCAACTTTCCGGTCAGTGGCGAGGTCATTGGCTATACAGGACCTGAAGACTGGGGTTTTCGCAGGTTCATTCTGCATTATGCGCGCCTATGCGCGGTAGCCGGTGGCGTAGATGCTTTCTGTATCGGCTCGGAGATGCGAGGCCTTACCCAGATCCGCGGAGCGGCGGACAGCTTTCCGGCCGTCGCGGCGCTGCGGCAATTGGCGACCGACGTGAGGTCCATTCTTGGGCCGGAGGTGAAGATCAGTTATGCCGCCGACTGGTCCGAATACTTCGGCTATCACACTGATGGAAACGTCTACTTTCATCTCGATCCCCTGTGGGCCGATCCGGAAATCGACTTCATCGGCATCGACAACTACATGCCGGTCTCCGATTGGCGGGATGGAGAGACCCACGCGGATTCATCCTTTGGATCAATCTACAATCCTAACTATCTGCTGGAAAACTTTGGGGGTGGCGAGGGATTTGAATGGTTCTATGACAGTCCCGAAGGTGCCTTGGCACAGCGCCGGCTGCCCATTACCGATGGCGCTTATGGTGAACCGTGGGTCTTTCGGTACAAGGACCTTCGGTCGTGGTGGTCCAATCTTCACCATGATCGCACTGAGGGCATCCGTTCGGCGCTGCCTACGCCGTGGATACCGGGTTCCAAGCCCATTCGCTTTACCGAATACGGTTGCGCGGCGATCGATAAGGGGACCAACCAGCCCAACAAGTTCGTTGATGCGAAATCGTCCGAGTCCGCTGTGCCCCTGTGGTCGAACGGTCGACGCGATGATCTGATCCAGATGCAATACCTGCTGTCGACAGCGAAGTTCTGGGGTGATGTCGCCAACAACCCTGTGTCAGCCGTCTATGGCGGTCCGATGGTCGACCTGGAGCATGCATATGCTTGGGCTTGGGACAGCCGTCCATTCCCGGAGTTTCCTGGACAGACCGAGGTTTGGAGCGATGGCGACAACTACGCGCGTGGGCATTGGCTTAACGGACGCGCATCAAACCAGCCGCTTGCCGGGGTGGTGAGGGAAATCTGTTCACGCTCCGGGGTTGACGCCCTGAAGACGGACGAACTTTATGGGCTGGTACGCGGCTATCAGCAGGCTGATATCACCACGGCGCGTTCATCCTTGCAGCCCCTAATGCTTGCCTTTGGTTTCGACGCGTTTGAATGTGATGGTCTGGTGTCCTTCCGGAACCGTGATGCACGGGTCGTGGCGGAGGTTGGAGACGATGACTTCATCGACCTGCCAGACCTGGACGGGCGCCTTGAAGCAACACGTAGCCCGGATGTCGAGACTGCCGGCAGAGTGCGTCTCAGCTATGTCGACTCCCAATCAAGCTACGAGGTCCGCTCGGTTGAAGCCCGCTTCCCGGATGAGGATTCGGTGAACGTATCGCAGTCCGACCTTCCGCTTGCCCTGACGCGTTCCGAGGGGCAGGCGGCAGTGGAGCGTTGGCTCTCGGAATCTCGCGTGGCGCGCGACACTGTGCGTTTCGGCCTGCCGAAATCCCGGCTGCCGGTTGGAGCCGGCGATGTCCTCGCACTGGAGGGCCGTCGCTATCGAGTGGACCGTGTCGAGCAGGCCGAGGGTCAGCTTTTGGAGGCCGTTCGTGTCGAGCCGGGCATCTATCTGCCTTCGGATAAATCGGATGAGACGATATCCGTAAGGCCATTTGTTCCGCCTGTTCCAGTACTCCCCGTCTTCCTAGATCTCCCCCTGATCACAGGTGCAGAGGTTCCGCATGCTCCACATGTTGCAGTCTTGGCAGATCCCTGGCCCGGGACGGCGGCCGTTTGGTCATCAAGTGAAGACGCAGGTTATGAAATCAACCGTTTGGTGCCCGCACCCGCCGTGATCGGTGTCACCGAATCTGTTCTGCCGCGCCACAGCCCGGGACTTTGGGACCGTGGATCTCCACTACGTGTAAGGATCACCGGGGGAGAGCTTGCGTCCGTGACCGAACTTGCCGTGCTGAACGGTGCTAATGCCGTTGCGATTGGCGATGGCAGCGGGTCGAACTGGGAAGTGTTCCAGTTTGCCCAAGCGCAACTCGTCGCACCGGAGACTTACGAGCTGTCGACGCGACTGCGTGGGCAGCTCGGAACCGACGGCGTGGCACCTGCAGAGTGGCCGATAGGCAGTACCATCGTGCTGCTTGATCTCGCTCTCCTGCAGATCGACCTGCCTATCTCCTCGCGAGGCCTCGCTCGCTTTTACCGGATCGGAGTGGCAGCGCGTGGCTATGACGATCCGCTTGTGACCGTCAGGAACGAGGCGTTCGACGGAATTGGGCTGCGCCCTTACGCGGTAAGTCATCTGCTTGGAATCCGGGAGACCGGAGATCTGCACGTTTCGTGGAAGCGTCGAACCAGAATCGACGGTGACTCATGGCAGTCTGCAGAAGTTCCGCTGGGAGAAGATGCTGAAGCTTACATGGTCCGGATGCTCCAATCGTCCGCAATAGTTGCAGAATACGTGGTTTCGCAGCCGCAGTTTCTGTACACGGCAACCATGCAAGCGGCAGACGGCGTCGTCGGACCTTTCCAGGTCTCGGTCGCCCAGGTGTCGAGTGCCTTTGGTCCCGGACCGTTTCGGCAGATCGACATCGTGGCCT
>LNFM01012909.1_pt1 | contig 10819 bp, 6 predicted proteins | sample 596031 | NCBI WGS metagenome assembly LNFM01 (sample SAMN04254537, study PRJNA301005) | activated carbon metagenome | isolation source: dual media filters at the Ann Arbor, Michigan drinking water treatment plant | place: USA: Ann Arbor | reverse complement strand
GCCAAGCCAAAACGCCGCGCCACCAAACCGACGGCCCCAGCAACTGCCAAACACTCCCCCTCTGCAACCCAAACGCCTTGTACAAAGCCCGCTCCGGATCATGCACCCGCTCCACGTCCGCCAGACCGTACTGCGCGAAGAATGCGTCCGAGCCGCCCATGTGCACCAGGACGATCTTGGTCCCATCCGCTTCTATCTGCTTCCGCTGCCGTGCCACGTCGGCCAGCGTCTCCCGGCAGAAGGTACAGCCCGCGTGCCGCAAAAACACCACCAAGGCATTTCGATGGCCGGCCAAAAACGAACCCAAGTCCCCCACCGGTCCCCGGTCCGTCCACGCCCCCTTCAAAATTAAGGCAAACGGGATCAGCCAGATGAGATCGTTGGTGATGTTGTTCACCCCAAACCACCAGGAGAACCGCCCCTCCACCGCAGCCTGCACAAACCCGATGGGCCCGAACAGCTTGCCCAGAAACCCCACCAGCACGATCGGCCAATGGCGATACGGATCAAGCGAAGCGGCCGCGTATCCCACCCCGTAAACGCCAACAATCATCGCGATGCACTGCCACAGCTCCGGATAGTTCGGCCGCTCCATCCCCGCCCAATCAAACATCAGATTGGGCCATAAACCGACGAGAAGCCCCCAGGCGATATTGTAGATCCCGGCTGCCAGCAGCCAACGTTTCATCCAGAGTGGAGCCATAGTCACTCGATAGGATGCGCAGAACGGGCAACCCGTCGTGCTATCTTCAGGACACCAGCCCTTGCATGCCGGAACTGTCTCTTCAACTCCTCCTCGACATCTTCGCTATTGTCCTGATTGACCTCCTCCTCGCCGGAGACAACGCGGTCATCATTGCCTTGGCGGTCAAGTCCCTTCCTGAGCGAGAAAAGAAACTCGGCATTATGATCGGCGCCGGCGTCGCCGTGGTTCTTCGCATCGGCCTCACGTTCTTTGCCGCCCAGCTCCTGCAGGTTTCGTGGCTCAAACTCGTCGGCGGCTTGGCGATTTTCTGGATCGCCATCAAGCTCCTCACCGACGCAGCCGACCACGAAGCCGGCGGCCCCCAAGCCACCTCGCTCATGTCTGCGATTTGGTACATCCTCGTGGCCGACATAACCATGTCCGTCGACAATATTCTCGCCGTCGCCGGCACTTCCAAGGGCAATTTGTTCCTGCTGATCTTCGGCCTGGGCCTCTCCATCCCGTTCGTCGTTTTCACGTCGAGGATCCTATCCACCATCATGGACAAGTACCCTGTCATCGTCTGGATCGGTGCCGCAATTCTGGGCCGCGTCGGCGCGGAGATGATCCTCACCGACCCGGTCATCGTGAAAATTTTCCATCCGTCCCTGGCCGTCGATATCGCCATCCAGGCCGCCGGAGCGGCTCTCGTGGTCGCGGCCGGCTGGTTCCTCTCTAAGAAAAAAGCGGCTTGAGGACGTGCCCGTGCACGTCGGTAAGCCGGCGTTGCAGACCGTTGTGATACCAGCTCAGCCGCGTATGGTCCAGCCCCATCAGATGCAGAATCGTCGCGTGGAAATCGTACAGCGTCACCGGGTTATCCGTCGCCTTGTAGCCCATCTCATCGGTTGACCCATAGCTAAAACCCTTCTTCAAGCCCGGCCCCACCATCCACGACGTAAAGCCCTCCGGGTTGTGATCCCGGCCGCCTTCGCCCAGGCCTTCCGAGATCGGCAAGCGGCCAAACTCCGTCGTGAACACGACCAGCGTATCGTCCAACATGCCCCGCTGCTTCAAATCCTTCAGCAGCGCTGCCGTCGGCTGATCCAGAATCCGCGCATTCTTCCCGTGGTTAGTAATCAGGTCCTCATGCGCGTCCCAGTTCACGCGGGGCGCGCCGAAGTGGCCGCCATTGTACATTTGGATCACCCGCACCCCGCGCTCCATCAAGCGCCGGGCCAGCAGGCAGTTGTAGCCGTAGTCCCGCATCTCCGGGTCGTTGAGCCCATAGGCCTGCCGGGTCGCCGCGGTCTCGCCGCTGATGTCGGTCACCTCCGGTGCCGCCAACTGCATCTTCGCCGCCAACTCGTAGGCGCGAATCCGCGACACGAGCGCGTCCTCGCCCGGATTCGCCCCCGCATGCTCTTCGTTCAATTGGCTGAGCAGGTCGTAGCTGGCCGCCTGCGCCTTCGCGTTTACCGCCGCCGGGGGCCGCAAATTCGAGATCGGCTGCTCCTGGTTCCCGAACGCCACGCCCTGATGCACCGCCGGCAGAAATCCGTTGCCCCAGTTCGCCACCCCGCACGGCGGCAGCCCCCGGCGGTCCGGCAGCACGACAAACGACGGCAGGTTTTCGTTCTCGCTCCCCAACCCATAGCTGATCCACGAACCAATCGAGGGGAAGCCCTGGAAGATGAAGCCCGTCGACATCTGGAACAGCGCCGGCCCGTGCGCGTTCGACCGCGTCACCATCGAATGGACGAACGTCGTATCGTCGACGCACGTCGCCAAGTGCGGCAGCAACTCGCTGACAAATTTCCCGCTCTGCCCGTGCTGCGCAAACTTCCACGGCGACTGCATCACGGTGCCGCGCTTGCCGAAAAACGGCGTGATCGTGTTGGCGCCCTGCGTTTCCTTGCCGTGGTGCTTGACGAGTTCCGGCTTGTAGTCGTAGGTGTCGACGGCGCTCAACCCGCCCGGCAGGAAGATCATAATCAGGCGCTTGGCCTTGGCCGGGAAGTGGGCCCCCTTGCCCTGCAGCAGTTGCGCCAGCGCCAATCCCGCCGCGCCGCCGCCGGCATTCCAAAGTAGGTCTCGTCTCGTCATGGGATGTACAAAAATTCGTTCGTGTTCAACAGCACCCGGCAAAACAAAGCCAACGAATGCTGGGCCGCATACTGGGCGCCCAGGGCCAACTCCCGCGCTGAGGCCGGCCTCCCGAGCACGATCTCATAGGCTCGGCCTACGCTCCCCGCCCGCGCCGCCAGCTTCTGCGCCTGCTCCCAAACGAAGTCGTCGTTCAGCAGCGTCAAGGCTTGCAGCGCCGTGTTCGATGAGCTGCGCTGCGGTGTCGCCACCGACGGGTCCGGACAGTCGAAGTTATCGAGCATCAGACGGTCCCCGCCCCTTACATTGAACCGGTAGACCGACCGCCGCCAGGTCTCCGGCCCCGGATTCGCCACGGCCTTGAAGATGTACGACCCGCCGGACTCCATCCGGTGAAGCCGGAAGCTCGGGCCACCCATCTTCAGATCCAACGTCCCGGCCGCCGCCAGCATCGAGTCCCGCAGCGTTTCCGCATCCATCCGCTTCAGCGGCATGTGCCACAGCAAGCGGTTCCCCGCATCCACGGCAAAGGCCTTTTCATTGTGCGCCGCCGACTGCTGATAGGCCTGCGTCTGCAGGATCTGCCGGTGCAGCCACTTCAAGCTCCAGCCGTTCTCGACAAACGAGGCCGCCAGCCAGTCGAGCAGTTCCGGATGCGAAGGCCGGTCTCCCATCAGGCCGAAGTCGCTCGGGGTATTCACGAGACCGTTGCCGAAGTGGAAGTACCAAACCCGGTTGACGATCACGCGGGCCGTCAGCGGGTTCGCGGGATCGGTCATCCAATCGGCCAGCGCCAAGCGCCGGTCTTTCTCAGTGGCAAACGCCGCCGGCAGAACCGACAATGCCCCCGGCTCGACGGGCTCCTTCTTCTTCCCGATGCTCCCGCGCTCCAGGACATAGGCCTGATCGGGGGCATGAGGCATCGCCGCATAGATTTTCTCCGGTGCCGGGATTTTGGCGATCTCCGCCTTCAAACGGTCCCGCACGACCTTCAACTCCGGCACCAAGCCCGGGTCCGGAGCGGACGGCAGCAAGACCTCGACGCTGCGCACGTGGTCAAGCGAACTCGCCACTTCCACCCACTCGGCGCCGCGCTTGGCTTCCACGCGGTAGACCGTAATGCCGCCCGGCCTTCGCGCCAACTGCTCGTCACACGCCCAAGCCATCTCGCCGGGCGCGGCTACCGTGCCCAAAGATAGATAGACCGGCTCGTCCGGAGGCGCCTTCCGCTCCGCCTGCCACTTCTCGATCCGCCGCCCGCCCACGGTGAGCCAGTCGAGCTTGGCGAGCGGTCCATCGTGGCCGGTAATCACCAGCCGCAACTCGCCCGCCTCGCGGATGCGGTTGACGTTGAACACCGGGTTCACGGGAATGCGCCGCGCGTCGGCCTTGCGGGCTTCATGAAACTCGCGAATCGCCTTGCGCAGGTACGCCGCGCGCAGCGGGTCCTCGGCGTCGGCGATCTGCTGCTCCACGTCCTTCAACTGCGCCCGCAGCGGAGCCGTGGCCTTGTCGTAGGCGGCCTTGGCCTCCGGGGTCACCACTTCGCGCGTGCCAAACCCGACGGTCTGGAAGACGGCCGTCAGCTTGTAGTAGTCGCGCGTCGGAATGGGGTCGAACTTGTGGTCGTGGCAGCGCGCGCAGTTGGCCGTCATCGCCTGGAAGGTGTGCATGGTGGTGGTCACCATGTCGTCGAGTTCGTCCATCCGCGCCGTGGCTTTCATCGCCGCGTCTTTGTTTAGTTCGGCGGAAACCGAGTCCCACGGCCCCGCGGTTAAGAACCCCGTCGCCCGTACGATCTTGGGGTCCTGCGGGGCGAGAAGGTCGCCGGCGATCTGCTCGCGCAGGAACTGCGGATAGGGCTTGTCCGCGTTCAACGACTCGATGACGTAGTCGCGATACGGCCAAGCGAGAGCCCGTTCAAAATTGTGTTCGCCGCCGTCGGTCTCGCCGAAGCGGACGACGTCCAGCCAATGGCGCCCCCACCGCTCTCCATAGCGGGGCGAGGCCAGATAGGCCTCTACGGCCTGTTCGTACGGCATCGTGCCAGCGGGGGGCAGGCCCGTCAAGTCAAACGATAGCCGCCGAAGCAGCGTCCGCGCATCGGCCGGCGGCGCGAAGCCGAGCCCTTTAGCTTGCAGCTTTTCAAGCAGAAACGCGTCAATGGCGGTTTTGGCCCCGGCGACCTGCGGCACCGGCGGCTTCACCACCGGCCGGAACGCCCAGAACAGCTTCCGCGGCGGCGCAGCCAGCGGCTTTGCCCCGGCCTCGACCCAAGTCTTCACCGCGGCCAACTCGTCGGCGGAAAGCCGCGGCCCACCCAGCGGCATCTCGCCGCTTTCCACCTTCGCCAGCACAAGCGGCGAGGCTGCCTTCGTCAGGTCAAAGCCCGCCGAGACCTTCTCGCCGCCATGACATTTCAGGCACCGCTCCCGCAGCACGGAGGCTGGATCTACCGCCCACGCCGAAGAAGCCAACAGCAGAACGAGCCATCGCATAAAAGCTGGTGGGCCCTGTTGGATTCGAACCAACAACCAACGGATTATGAGTCCGCTGCACTAACCGTTGTGCTAAGAGCCCCGAACTATCAGCCTACCATCACCACATGTGATAGAAACCGTCGTGTTCGAACACCTGGACAGGCGTTTCGAAAACGTCGCTCAGGCACTCCGGCGTCAAGACTTCCGATTTCGGCCCATCCCGGTAAATCCGCCCCCGGCGCAGACAAACCACCCGGCCGATTTCGGGAATGATGTCCGGCAGATGGTGCGTTACCAGAATTACGGTTACGCCGCTCTGCGCCAGCGTCCGCATCACCTCGCGCAGTTCGCGCATCGCCGCGATATCGAGCGAGTTGGTGGGCTCGTCGAGGATCAACGCCTTCGGCCGGTGCGCCAGCGCCCGGCCAATCACCGCCCGCCGCACCTCCCCGCTCGACATCTCCGTCAGCAGGCGATCCTTGAGATGGCGAATCTCGAGCAGATCGAGCAGCTCTTCGGCGCGCGCTTCCATCTCCGGCGTAATCGGGTGGTAGGGCCAGATGCCCACAGACGAGTGAAAACCCGAAAGAATCGTTTCCATCACCGGATAGGGCTGCGTGCACTGCAGCACCAGGTCATTGGTGACGATGCCCATCCAGGCCCGGAGCTCCCAGACGTTCCAGATCTGCTGCCCATACACCTCCATCCGGCAGCGAGGCGCGGGCCAGCGCGGGTACAGCTCGCGCGTGATGGTTTTGATGAGTGTCGATTTTCCGGAGCCGTTCGGTCCCAGAATCGCGACATGTTCTTGGGGGTTGATCGTTAGCGAACACTGATCGAGGGCGGTCACCTCGTCGTGCATCACCGTCACGTTATCCCATCTTAATAGTGGCGTCATCATATCGAAACACCCATTATGACCTCGATAAGATAAACTGATGGAACGAGGGGGTTCGCACCCCCACTTTGGTAAGGAGAACCTATGAAGCTTCAGAAAGCTCTACGCAGAGCCTCAGTTGCCCTATTGGCACTGAGCCTGTTTGCGCTGTCCGCTTTCGCACAGTCGGACAACGCCAGCATTTCCGGCGTCGTCAAAGACGCCAGCGGCGCAGTGGTCGCTAACGCAAAAGTCTCGGTCAAGAACGACGGTACGTCGTTCGAACGGCAGACCACGACCAACAATTCCGGTTTCTACACCGTCACCAACATCTCACCCGGCTATTACACCGTCTCCGTGGAGGCCCCCGGCTTCAAGAAGACCGCGACTAGCCGCAATAAGCTGGACGCTGGTGTGCCCATCGCCGTCAACATCGACCTCGCGGTCGGCCAGTTGACCGAGTCGGTCACCGTCGAAGCCAGCACGGCCCAGGTGAACACGGAGTCGGCCACGGTCGGTAAGACCGTCGAACAGGCGCAGATCCAGAACCTGACCCTGAACGGCCGCAACCCGCTGTTCTCCGCTCTGCTTCGCCCCGGTGTTCGTGGCGGCGCCCTGTCGGGCTTCAGCTTCGGTCTTTCGAGCGGTGGCTTCACCATCAACGGCGGCCGGTCGAACGACTCGCTGATCACCGTTGACGGCGCCGTCGCCATCCGCACCCGCGCCAACGGCACCTCCATCGGTACCGCTGACGCCGACACCGTGCAGGAAGTGCAGATCCTCGCCGCCAACTACTCGGCCGAATACGGCCGGTCCGGCAACGGCCAGATCCGCATGGTGACCCGCTCGGGCCAGAAGGACTTCCACGGCAGCACCTACAATTTCTTCCGGAACAACGTGCTCGACGCCAATAGCTGGACCCGCAATCGGTCCACCACGACGAACTTCACGGCGCCCCTACGTTATAACCAGTTTGGCTACAACCTCTCTGGTCCTGTAATGCTTCCGAAAATCTTCAACAAGAACCGGGAGAAGCTGTTCTTCCTCTGGGCGCAGGAGTGGGTGCTATTCCGCCAGGACGTCAACAACGGCGGCCAGCGCGTTCCCTCGCTCGCCATGCGTAACGGTGACTTCAGCGAACTGCTGGGCACGAACCTCTTCTACGGTTCGCCCCGCACGATCAATGACCCGCTCACCGGCGCTCCGTTCCCCGGCAACATCATCCCGCAAAACCGGTTGAGCCCCAACGGAATGGCCTTCCTCCGCACCTACCCAGCGCCGAATGGCATTTTCCCTGGCAACAACAACTTCTTCCAGGTTCGGCCCCAGCCGCAAAATCAGCGGAAAGACACGATCTCGATCGACTACAACCCAACGTCGAACCAGACCATCCGCTTCCGCCACCTCAACTACGCCTTCGACGTCGCTAACGGCTTCGCCGCTGGCTTCGACTTCGCCCCGTCGGCCCTCGATCGGCCCAACAAGACAGCCAGCTTGACCCATGTCTGGACCTTGTCGCCGACCATGATCAACGAAGCCATGATCACCGGCTCGAACGACCGCGTCACCATTGCTGTACAGACGACTGGCCGCTATCAGCGCTCCGTGAACAACATCAACTATCCGTATCTGTTCCCGGAACCGAAGGAGATCAACGACAAGATCCCGACCGTCGTGATCCCGAACGTCGGCCAAATCGACGGTGGTCCGTACCCTGCCTCCTCGGCGGGTCCGATCTACACCTTCTCGAACAACCTGACGAAGATCGCGGGCAACCACACGTTCAAGTTCGGCGCGCTGTTTGAGCGCTCTGGCCAGAACGACTTCGACCAGATCAACGTCTCCGGCGTTCCCGGCGGCACCAACAACCAGAACGGCCGTTTTGAATTTAACGACGTCCGTCCTGGCGGCGCTCCCGGTACTGGCACTGGCTTGACCAATGCGGCGCTCGGCCTCTTCTCCACCTACGCCGAAATCGGGCCCCGCAGCTACACCCCGTACCGCGGCAACATGTTCGAATTCTTCGCCCAGGACTCCTGGCGCGTCAACCAGAAGCTGAAGCTGGAACTCGGCTTCCGCGGCACTTGGCAGACCGGCTATTACAAGTCCCTCTGGGGCAACATGGCCTATTTCAGCCCCTCGGCTTATGACGCGGCCCAAGCCGCTGTGCTCGACCGCGCCACCGGCAACGTCCTGAGCGGCAACCGCTTCAACGGTGTTCGCATCCCCGGTTCCGCGTTCCCGGACGCTGGCCGTGTCCGCGTTCCCGCCATTGACTCGGGCGCATTCAACAACCTGCTGGACGGCGGTAACGGTTATCCGTCGCCCCACCAGTTCAACGTAATGCCACGCCTCGGCTTGGCCTACTCGGTCACCGAGAAGCAGGTGATCCGGATGGGCTTTGGCGGCTTTATGGCTCGTCCCGGCGTGTATGACTCGGTCTTCCTGGGCGGCAATCCGCCGTTCCAGCCGATGGCCTCGGTGACCAACGGTAACGTCGACCAGCCCGGTGGCGCGACCCGCGTGAACTTCCCGCAGTTCTTCATGACCATCGACCCCGCGTATAAGATTCCCCGGTCCTACCAGTGGAATGCCACCTATCAGCGGGAGATCGGTTTTGCGACCACCCTCGAAGTCGGCTATGTCGGCACCACGGGCCTCTTCCTGGCCCGCGAACGCGACCTGAACCAGCTGCCCACCGGCACCACGTTCCAGGCTGCCAACGCCGGCGCCAACGTCAACTTCCTTCGCCCCTTCAAGGGTTTTGCGAACATCCCGATGCTCGAACACTCCGGCCGCAGCACCTACAACGGTCTGCAGATCGAAGCCAACCGCCGCTTCAGCAAGGGCTTCCTGTACAGCTTCTCGTACACCTTGTCGAAGACGATGGACAACAACTCCGGTCCGCGTGAAGGCTTCATCGACACGTTCAACCAGGGCCTGAACTGGGGCAAGTCCGGCAACGACACCCGCCACATCGCCGTGGCCAGTGTGGTGTGGGAACTCCCGTTCTTCAATGGTCAGGATACGAACAAGGCTGTGAAGTTCCTGGCCGGTGGCTGGCAGTTGCAGGGCGTGAACCAGTGGCAGACGGGCACCCCGATCAGCATTGGCAACGGTGACGACTATCTCGGCATCGGCTCCACCAACCTCAAGCCCTGGAACCTGAACTTCACTCCGGACAACTCCGGACGGGCGTTCAGCAACGTGACCGCTGCCGGGAACTACGTTGGCGAACCCAACTTCTACTTCCCGGTCACCAACGGCACCACCAGCCTCGCCACTCGCCCTGCGAACGGCACCCTGCCCAACCAGAACCGCAACTCGATCTCCTTCAACAACCCGGGCTTCCAGAACTGGAACCTCGCGATGCAGAAGGCGTTCCGGTTCATGGAGCGGCAGGCTGTGACGTTCAAGGTGGAAGCGTTCAACTGGATCAACCACCCGAACTGGGGCGGTGTGGAACAGAATCCCACCGCCGCCACCTTCGGCAAGGTCACCGGGAAGAGCAGCGAGCGCAACATCCAGCTCAGCCTTCGTTACAACTTCTAAATTACGAAACGAAGCCAAACTCGAAAGGGCCTGCCAACCGGCAGGCCCTTTTGTTGTTTACGCCCCAGCCGCTTTCGCCTTGGCCGCCGGCTCCTCCGCCGCGACGAAGTTATAGACGATCGCGGCGAGAGCCGCTCCTGCGACCGGCGCCACCCAGAACAGCCACAACTGCTCAATCGCCCAGCCCCCCACAAACAGCGCCGGCCCCGTGCTCCGCGCCGGGTTCACCGACAGGTTCGTCACCGGAATCCCGATCAGGTGAATCAGCGTCAAGCCCAACCCAATCGCAATCGGCGCGAACCCGCCGGGCGCCCGCTTGTCCGTCGCCCCCAGGATAATCAGCAGGAAAAAGAACGTCAGCACGACTTCCGCCGTCAGCCCCGCCATCATTGAATAGCCGCCCGGCGAATGCTCGGCGTAGCCATTGGAGGCAAGGCCCCCGCTCAGGTCAAAGCCGGCTTTGCCGCTGGCGATCGAGAGCAGCACGCCGGCTCCGGCAATACCGCCCGCCACCTGCGCGATGATGTAGGCGGGCAATTCGCTCGCCGGAAACCGGCCGCCCACCGCCAGCCCCACCGAGACCGCCGGGTTCAGGTGGCACCCGGAGATATGGCCAATCGCATAGGCCATCGTCAACACCGTTAAGCCGAACGCCAGGGAGACGCCCAGCAACCCGATCCCCACCTGCGGAAAGGCGGCCGCCAGCACCGCACTGCCGCAGCCGCCAAACACCAACCAGAACGTTCCAAGAAACTCTGCAATTGCTCTCTTTTGAAGTGGCATGCGGTCCATGCCACTTCATTCGGTTCCCGGTGTCAACCCCCTTTTAGTTGCCGCTGATCTCCTGCAGGATGATCTTCGTGAACGCCTCGACAAACGGGATGCCCCGGTTCATCAGGTTTTCCCGCGTCATGTAATCGAGCTCGATGTCGGGCCGAACGCCGATGTTTTCAACGTACGCCGCAGTGGGAAACTCCGCAGTCACTACCGGTTCCCGACGGGTCATCAACGACTGGGTGACGCGGGCCCCCACTTCCGAGTACACGGTGCCGTCGTAAGCCACCACATTCCCGCCGAGACCCATCGTCTGATAACCAACGATCTTGCCGCGCCCGTTAT
>LNFM01012908.1_pt1 | contig 10820 bp, 9 predicted proteins | sample 596031 | NCBI WGS metagenome assembly LNFM01 (sample SAMN04254537, study PRJNA301005) | activated carbon metagenome | isolation source: dual media filters at the Ann Arbor, Michigan drinking water treatment plant | place: USA: Ann Arbor | reverse complement strand
TCCTGGCGGGTCATGCCGATGCCATTGTCGACGATGGTGATCGTGCGCGCCGACGGATCGAAGCCGACGTCGATCGCGAGGTCGGACTCGCCTTCGAACAGCGCGCCGTCGCTGAGTGCCTCGAAGCGCAGCTTGTCGCACGCGTCGGAACCGTTGGAGATCAGTTCGCGCAGGAAGATTTCCTTGTTGCTGTACAGCGAATGCACCATCAGGTGCAGCAGCTGCTTCACTTCGGCCTGGAAGCCGAGGGTCTGCCGGCCTTCTGCGGCCGGTGCGTCGTCAGGGGCGGTAGCGGTATCGGTCATGTCGTGCGTATCTGGAAGGGACGGTCAGGAAGGTCGGCAGGCGAATGTCCGCCGGACAACGGAAATGGGGCCGGCAACCCGGATTTCAACCCGGCAACGGCGCGGCCGGCACCCCGGAATTGGCCGGGGCATCGTTCCCCGCCGCCGCGGCGGCGCCCGGTGCGCCGCCGGGCCCCGTGCTGGCGGCCGTCTCCGGTGCCGACACCGGCAGCACGACCGTGAAGCGGGCGCCGACACCGCCGGCCGACGTGGCCAGCTCCACGCGTCCGGCGTGCGCGCGCGCGATCTCGCGCACGATCGCCAGGCCGAGCCCGGCGCCTTCGGTGCCGGTACCCAGGATTCGATGGAACCGCTCGAACACGCGTTCGCGCTCCGACACGGCGATGCCCGGCCCGTTGTCCTCGACCACCAGCCGCACCTTCGACCGTCCATCCTCGGACGCGCGCTCGACACGCACGGTCACCGCGCCACCGGGCTGCGTGTAGCGCAGGGCGTTGTCGATGAGGTTGCCCAGCATCTCGGTGAGCATCAGCGCGTCGCCGGACACGGTCACCGGCCCTTCGGTGCGTCGGCAGCCGGCTTCGAAGCCGAGGTCGATCGACCGGGCGATGGCGTGCGGAACCCAGTGCTCCGCCGCGGCGCGCGCGATGTCGACGATGTCGACCGGGCGATGCGCCATCGGCTCGGTGCGACCCGGTTCCGCCCGCGCCAGCGAAAGCAGCTGGTTGACCAGGCGCGCGTTGCGGTCGGCCGCGGCATGGATCTGCGCCAGCCGGTCGCGGGTCTCGGCCGGATCACTCGCGCGCTGGGCCAGCTCGACCTGCGTCTTCAGCGCCGCGGTGGGCGTGCGCAGCTGGTGCGCGGCATCGGCGATGAAACGCTGCTGCGCGGCGAGCGTGGTCGACATGCGCGCGAGCAGGGCATTGAGCGAACGCACCAGCCGGCGCACCTCAGGCGGCGCACGGTCCTCCTTGACCGGCGTCAGGTCGCGGATGGAACGGTTCTCGATCTCCCGCCGCAGCGCTTCGAGGGGCGACACGCTGCGCCCGATGCCGACGTACACCATGCCGATCATCAGCAGCATCAGCGCGATCTGCGGCAGCAGCGTGGCGATCAGCACGTCGCGCGCCATCTCGCGCCGCTCGACCAGGGTCTCGCCCACCTGCACCAGCGCGTAACCTTCGATCTGGCCAGCGGACAGCGACAGCAGCGGCACGCTCATCGCGGCGATGCGCACCGGCTGGCCGCGGTACTCGGCCTGGTAGAACCGCGGCGGCGGCAGCTCGATGTCGAGGCCGGTCCCCGCATCGGTGTCTTCCACCGCATCGGGCCGGATGGCCGCGCGCAGCAGCGGCGGGTTGCGCACCGGCGGCACCGGCATCCCGCTGTATCCCATCAGGAACTCGCCGGCCGGGCCCGACACGCTGTAGTACACGCGATCGCGCAGGTCGGACACCAGCACCTTCTGCGCGATCTGCGGCAGGTCGACCATCACCCGCCCGGTGGGGTCGACGCGCAACTGGCCGGCCAGCGCGATCGCCGAATCGTGCAGCGCGCGGTCGAAGGCGCTGGTCGCGAAGCGGTAGGCGAGCGAGTAGGTGATCCAGGCGCTGGCGGACCAGAGCACCAGGATCGGTGGCAGCAGCCAGATCAGCAGCTGCCGGCGCAGCGGCGCATCAGACAGCATCGGCGGCCGCCACGGGTTCTTCGAGCAGGTAGCCCAGGCCGCGGATGGTGCGGATGCCGACCACGGCCGGATCCAGCTTCTTGCGCAGGCGGTGGATGTAGACCTCGATCGCGTTCGGCCCCGCCTCCTCGCCGAAGCTGTACAGCCGCTCGGAGAGCTGCGACTTGCCGACCACGCGGCCGGCCCTGAGCATCAGCACCTCGAGCACCGCGAACTCGCGCGCGGACAGCTCGACCGCCACGCCCGCCACCGACGCGCGCTTGCCGATGGTATCCAGGGACAGGCCCCCGACCACGATGTCGGCACTCGCGGACCCCTGCCCGCGCCGGATCAGGGCCCGCACCCGCGCCTCGAGCTCGGGCAGGTCGAACGGCTTGCTCATGTAGTCGTCGGCGCCGAGGTCCAGGCCATCGACGCGGTCGCTGAGCCGGTCGCGGGCGGTCAGGATCAACACCGGCGTGCGGCCGCCGCGCTTGCGCAGCCGGGCCAGCACCTGCAGGCCGTCCATGCGCGGCAAGCCGAGGTCGAGGATGACGCAGTCGTACTGCTCCGACAGCAGCATCGTGTCGGCGGCCTGCCCGTCGTCGAGGCAGTCGACCGCGTAGCCGGCCTGCTTGAGCGAGCGCGACAGGCCATCGGCCAGCAGGGGTTCATCTTCGACGATCAGGATGCGCATCGGGTACGGCACTTCCACCAGAGGAGGGACAGCATAGCGCGATGGCCGGTGCACGGGTGCGCGATACAATCCGGCTTTCATGTCCTGCCACAGCGCGTGAGCGCCCATCCCTCCGCCGTCGCGGTCATCGCGCTCGCCTCCGCGACGCAGGCCCTGATCGCCATATGTACAGCCGCCCTGCCCGCGCTGGCGCCGGTCATCGCGCGTGCGCTCGGCGTCGATGCTTCGCTGATCGGCTACCAGGCGAGCATTGTCTACGGCTGCGCGCTGTGCGCGACCTTCATCACCGGCACGCTGATCCGCCGGCTGGGCGCGGCGCGCACGATCCAGTGCACGCTGGGCACCAGCGCCGTCGGCCTGCTCTTCGCCAGCGCGGGCACGGTCCCGATGATCATCGCCGGATCGATCTTCATCGGCGTCGCGCTCGGCATCACGACGCCGGCCACCGCACACGCGCTGGCCCGCTTCACCCCGATCGAACGCCAGAACGTCGTGTTCTCGCTGAAGCAGGCCGGCGTGCCGCTGGGCAGCATGCTGGCTTCGATCATCGGCCCGCTGGTCGCTGTGGTTTTCGGCTGGCAGAGCGCGCTGGTGCTGTTCGCCGCCTGCTGCCTCGCGCTGGTGGCGACGCTGCAGCCGCACCGCGCACGCTGGGACGACGACCGTGACCCGCGCGCACCGTGGCTCCAGCATCCGTTCGGCGGCATCCCTGCGGTCTGGTCGGACGTGCCGATCCGCTACCTGGTGCTGGCCGGCGCTTCGTTCAACGTGATGCACGTGGCGCTCACCGCCTTCACCGTGAACCTGCTGGTGAAGGACATCGGCTATTCGCTGGTGGTGGCCGGGCTGATCTCCGGCGCCGCGCAGCTCGGCGGCACGCTCGGCCGGGTGTCGCTGGGCTTCCTCGCCGACCGGTTGCGCGACAGCCTGAACATCCTCACGGTGGCCGGCGCGCTGATGACCGTGATGTGCCTGGTCACCGGCCTGATGGACGAAGACTGGCCACGCTTCGCGGTGGTCGCGGTGTTCGCGCTGTTCGGCTTCATCGGCATCGGCTGGAACGGCGTGTTCCATGGCCAGCTCGCCCGGCTGTCGCCACCCGGCCGGGTGGGCCTGACCTCGAGCGGCGCCGGGTTCTTCCTGTTCGTCACCGCGCTCGCGGGGCCGTCGCTGTTCACGACGCTGTACGGCTGGGCCGGCACCTACACGACCACCTTCGCGCTGCTCGCCTGCACGCCGCTGGCAGGCATGCTGCTCGCGCTGCGTGCACAATCGGGCGTGCGCCGTGCACGCCGCACCATCCAGGACACCACCCGGGACCGCGCTTGAACAAGGCATTCACGAAGGAATCGGACAGCGACAACGACGGCGACGACGAACTCGAAGCGCCCTCGCCGCTGCCTGCGGGCAGCCGCAACTACATCACCCCGAACGGATACACGCGGCTGAAGACCGAGCTCAAGCACCTGCTCGACCGCGAGCGGCCCGACGTGGTGAAGGCGGTGTCCTGGGCAGCGTCGAATGGCGACCGCTCGGAGAACGCCGACTACATCTACGGCAAGCGCCGGCTGCGCGAAATCGACCGGCGCATCCGCTTCCTCACCAAGCGCCTCGACCTCGCGGAGGTGGTCGACCCCGCCGCGCGCGAATGGACCGACCAGGTGTTCTTCGGCGCCACCGTGCGCATCGCGCGCGAGGACGGCAGCGAGCAGGTGCTGTCGATCGTCGGCATCGACGAGATCGACACCGAGCGGGGGCGCATCTCGTGGGTGTCGCCGATGGCGCGGGCGCTGACGAAGGCACGCGAGGGCGACACGGTGACGCTGCACACGCCGGCGGGGGTCGAGGACGTCGAGATCGTCGAAGTCGGCTACCAGCCTATCGAGTGACACATCCTTCGAACGCACGTCCGGACAGGGCCGTGCGTTAGTCCGAAAGGACTAATCCGTGCCGTTTCCGGCATTGCAACAGCACGGGCGACTGCGCAGACTCGAAGTATCAAGTCATCCGCCGGAGTTGCCCATGTCCACCGTTCGCTTGTTCGCCCGCCCGCTGGCTGCCCTGGCGCTGTTCGCCGGGCTCGCTTCGGCCGCATCGGCAGCCACCGTCGTCGACTACACCGGCCTGCAGCCGTTGGCCAACGGCACTGATGTCACCACCTTCGGCTCGACCGCGGAAGTGGCGATCACCGCCCGGTCGTTCTCCAACGATGCCGGCAAGACGACGACTGTCAACAACATCGAACTCTGGGGTACCGGCTACAGCAACCTGACGTCCGCAGTCTATGCCAATGCCAACGGAACCGGCGCCGAGATCACCCTGACCCCGATCGCCGGCTTCTCGGTGAACCTGCTTTCGTTCCAGCTCGGCAGCTATTCGGCATTTAACGGCGTCGGCCCGGACCGTACCGCCGCGCTGCTGCGCGTGGTCGAAGTCGGCACCGGGAATGTCCTGTGGGACCAGTCGGGCCTGATCGTCAACAGCACGAAGACACTGCTGCCCGGCGTCAGCTCGACCGCCGGCCTGTCGGTGCAGTGGGGCTATGATTGGAACATCGGCCTGAACAACCTCACGTTCGAAGCGGTGCAGGGTGGCGGCACCACCGTCATCCCGGTGCCGCCGGCCATCGCGCTGTTCCTCGGCGGGCTGGCGCTGATGGGCTGGGCCGGACGCAAGCGCAGCTGATCGCCACACCGGCTCCCTGCCGTTCCTCGACGGGCGCTTCGGCGCCCGTTTTCGTTCCTGGAGCATCCCGAGATAGACCCGGCCAACACAGCGTCCACTGCCCCCGCCTCCCCCCCCTCCGCAGACGACCCGCGCGCCTCCGCCTGGGTCGCCGTGATCCTGATCACCCTGGTGCAGGCGGTCTCCGCCTGCGCCAACGTGACGCTGCCGACGGTCGCGCCAAAGATCGCGCAGACCCTCGGCGTGGATGCCTCCTGGATCGGCTACCAGGTGAGCATGCTGTTCGGCTGCGCGGTGCTCAGCGCAACGTTCGGTGGCGGGCTGGTCAGCCGGCTGGGACCGGCGCGCACGGCGCAGGTGGCGGCGCTGCTGAGCATCGTCGGCATGGCGCTGGCCGCAGTGCCGCTGCTGGCGACGATGGTGGTATCGACGGTGCTCTGCGGGTTCGCGCTGGGCCTGGTCAACCCGGGTGCGGCGCAGGTGATCGTGCGCTTCACGCCGCCGCGCCACCGCAACCTGATCTTCTCGGTCAAGCAGAGCGGCGTGCCGGCTGGCGGCGTGGTGGTCGGCCTGACGGCCCCGCTGATCGCGGTGAGCCTGGGCTGGCAGTGGTCGGTCCTGCCGGCGATCGCGGTGGCCTTCGGCGTGCTGCTGCTGATGCAATGGGTGCACCCGGTCTGGGACAGCGAACGCAACCGCGAGGCGAAGCTGTTCGGCGCACGCAGCGGCGGCCTCGGCATGGTCTGGGCGCGGCCGGCGCTGCGCTGGCTGGCGCTGTCGGGTTTCTGGTTCGCGTTCATCCAGCGCAGCGTGCTGACCTTCCTGGTGTCCTACCTGTACCTGGTGGCGGGATACTCGCTGGTCGAAGCCGGCGCGCTGCTCGCGCTGTACCAGGCGGCAGGCGCACTCGCGCGCCCCGTGTGGGGAATCCTGGCCGACCGTACGTCGGGCCCGCCGGTGCTGATCGGGCTGTCCCTGTGCACGATGTTCACCTGCCTCGCCCTGTTCTGGCTCGACGCCAGCTGGTCGCCGGCGCTGGTCACGGCGATCGTCGCGATCCTCGGCGCCACGTCCTATGGCTGGAACGGCGTCTACCATGCGGAAGCGACGCGCATCTCGCCACCGCGCGAGATCGCGACGCTGACCGCGGGCACTTCGTCGTTCGCCTATGCCGGCGTGCTCGCGGGACCGGCGCTGTTCGCGATCGGCTACCAGTTGGTCGGCAGCTACCCGGCGATGTTCGGGTCGCTGGCGGCTGCGGCGGCATCCGGGCTGGGCTGCCTGCTGCTGGCCATTCGCCATGCACGGCGGGCACCCGCGGCGATCTGATGGCAGCCTGAGCCGCGCGCACTCAGGCGATACGCCGGCCGACGCGCCGGCGCAGCACGTCCCCGCGCGCCAGCAGGGCATGCCGCGTCTCCGCGGGAAGGTCGACCTGCGACGCGCGCGCAGATACCACGCTCAGCTTGCGCGCCAGCACCGGCAGGCGCGCCGGGTCGCGTACCGCCTCGCACAGCACCTCGATGCAGTCGCAGACGGCGGCCAGCACCTCCGCATGGTTGTCCGAATGCAGGATGATGGCGTCCAGCGACAGGGCGACCATGCCGTCGAAGTCCGGCATCCCTGCGATGACCCGAAGCCGGCCGTCGCGGAAGCGGTAGCGGCCCGCCAGCTCGCGATCGGCGATCCGGTAGAGCAGCGCGCACAGGTGGTTGACGCAGAGGGTCGCCGTGGTCGGGTCGTGGATGCCGGGCGACAGCGCCTTCAGCGCGACATCGACTATCTGCTGCAGGCCGAAGCACGGATCCTGATAGACGGTGCGCTGCCGGTCGATCGTGAAGCAACGCTGCAGTGCCTGCCGCGTCCTCTGCGACGGTTCGACAGCGCCCCCGACGAAGGCGAGCGTCCGGCCCTCGATCACGAAGCCGCCTACCTGCGGCACGACCCGCACGATGCTGTCTTCCGACTGCGCAAGATCGAGCAGGCCACGGTCGTCCATGCGCACGATGAAGCCGGTGGACGGGGACCGCACCGGATGCCACCTGGCCGGGAGGTCCTCGCGGTTTTCATGCTGCGCGTGGTCGGGGCCAGGCCGCCGCACCAGGGACTCGTCGATTGCCTGCGCGGTCTCGCGCGCGACGCGCCTGAGGATCGACGACACCTGTATCGACTGCGCGACGTGATGGACGAAATAGATCAGCAGGGCGACGCCGAAGAAGGCCATGAGGACACCACCCAGCACCGCGGCCGCCGGCACGAAGTCGCCCTGGTGCGGATCGCGCGTGGCCCTGAGCACGATCAGGCAGTAGGCGAAGATCGACACGAAGGCACCGAGCACCACCTGCGTCGGCCGGTCGCCCATGAAGTGGCGCAGCACGCGCGGCGAGTACTGGCTCGCCGCCAGCGACAGCACGACGATCGTGCTGGAGAACACGACGCCCGCAACGGTCACCATGGACGTGGCGATCGCCGCCAGCATCGAGCGTGCACCCTCGGCCCCGGCACCGAACAGCCGCGGCCAGCGCCGTGCGAGGTCGTCTCCCCACCAGAGGTCGAGTTCGACCAGCGCGAATGCCGCGCTGGTCGAGACGATCACCATCACGACCGGGATGAACCACAGGCTGTCGCGCGTGCGCAGCCAGGCGGCATGCAGGCGGTTCATCGCAGGCCGGACCGGGCGGCCACGGCGCTCGTTACATTTCGCAAACGCATTCCTTCGACGACGATGGTGCGCAACCGACGCAACTTGCGCGCCCTGCACCGGTCAGGCGTACGATGCACGGAACGGGACCCCGCTCTGCGAGGCAGTCCCGGATGCCCCGAGGAGGAGCGATGTACGAAATCGGCATGTTCCGTCGTTCGTTCGTTGCGCTCGCGCTGGCCATCCCGGCAGCTGCAACGCTCGCCCAGCAGGTCGTGGTCCCCTGGAAGCCACAGCGCCCGGTGGAACTGATGGTCGGTGCCGCGCCCGGTGGCAGCATCGACCTCACCGCACGCGTGATCCAGCGCGTGCTCGACGAGCGCAGGCTGGTCGGCGTGCAGACGATGGTGGTCAACCGCGCGGGCGCGGGCCAGGGACTCGCCTGGGCCCAGATGATCGAGCGCTCGAAATCCGTGCCGGCGATCGCGATGGGTGGGCCGAACCTGGTGTCCAACCCGGTGACCGGCCTGCATCCGATCGACCATACGCAGGTGACCACGCTCGCCGTGCTGTTCGACGACTACATGGCGATCGCGGTGCGGGCGGATTCGCCGATCCGCTCGATGCGCGAGGCCATCGACCGGCTGCGCAAGGATCCCGGCGCGCTGTCGATCGGCGTCGCGCCCTCGCTCGGCAGCGGCGCGCACACCGGCGGCGTGGTCGCGCTGCGCGCCGGCGGCGTCGACGTGAAGAACGCGCGCTTCGTGGTCTACAAGTCCGCTGGCGAGGCGATCCTCGCGGTGATCGCGGGCGACCTCGACATGGCGGTCGGCACGGTCGCCAACTTCCCGCCGCACCTGCAGTCGGGCCGCGTGCGCCTGGTCGCGGTCACGTCGGGACAACGCCTGGGCGGCGCGATGGCGCACGTGCCGACCCTGCGCGAACAGGGCATCGATGGCATCTACACCAACTGGCGCAGCGTGATCGGCCCGAAGACCATGCCGCGCGAGCAGGTCGCCTTCTGGGAAGAGGCGCTCGGCGCCGTCGTGAAGACCGAGGAATGGCAGCGCGACCTCGAGCGCAACTTCTGGACCGGGAACTTCCTCACCGGCGAGGCGGCCGCGCGCTATGTCGATGAACAGGCGCGGCAGTTCCGCGACATCTACAGCGTACTGGGAAAGAACGCACCATGAACCGACCGAACATCCTCTTCATCACCTCCGACCAGCAGCGCGGCGACTGCTACGGGTTCGAGAATCCGCAGGTGCAGACGCCGCACCTGGACCGCCTCGCCCGCGAAGGCACCCGCTTCAAGGCCGCCATCACGCCCAACCTGGTGTGCCAGCCGTCGCGCGCATCGATGCTGACCGGGATGCTGCCGCTGACCCATGGCGTATGGGACAACGGCGTCGACCTCGATCCGGCGGTCGGCGAGCAGGGGTTCGCCGGCAGCCTCGCACGGTCCGGCTACGCGACGGCCTTCATCGGCAAGGCCCACTTCGCGACCAAGGCCACCTTCGCGCCGACCGGCACGCCGGAAGACCGCTTCAACGGCGCGCTCTACGATCGCGGCTGGATCGGGCCGTACATGGGCTTCCAGCACGCGGAGCTGATGGTGCTCGGGCACATGCACCGGACGCGGCCGCCGCAGCGCCCGATCGTCGGCCACTATGAACGCTGGCTGCGCACGCGTGGCCGCGACGAGGAAGGCGCGGCGCTGTGGGCCGCCGAGACCCGCGCCGGCACCGGTGCCGCGCAGACCTGGAGCTCGGCGCTGCCGGTCGCGTGGCACACCTCCAGCTGGTGCGCAGACCGCACGATCGAATGGATCGCCCAACGCGACCGCAGCAAGCCGTTCTGCGCCTGGGTGTCGTTCCCCGACCCGCATCATCCGTTCGACGCGCCGGCGCCCTGGTCGGACCTGTACGACCCTGCCTCGCTCACGCTACCGAAGCATCGCGTGAAGGACCTCGAGCGCCGCCCGTGGTGGCACCGAGCCGTGCTCGAGGGAAAACCCGACCTCAGCGACCCGGTGATGCTGAAGTTCCGCACCGAAGGTTCGCGCTGCCCGGACCAGAGCGACGCCCAGCTCGCCGAGATGACCGCGAACTACTACGCGATGATCTCGCTGATCGACCACAGCGTCGGGCGGCTGCTGGAGTCGCTCGAGGCGCAGGGTCTCGCCGAGGACACGCTCATCGTGTACAGCACCGACCATGGCGACATGCTCGGCAACCACGGGCTGTACCTGAAGCATCCGATCCCCTACGAAGACCTGCTGCGCATCGGCATGATCGCGCGCGGGCCCGGCGTCGCGCGCGGACAGGTGGTCGAGGCGCCGGTGTCGACGGTCGACCTCGCGGCGACGTTCTGCGAGGCGGGCGGTGCGACGCTGCCCGAGGCCGCGCAGAGCAGAAGCCTGCTGCCGCTGATGCGCAGCGAAGCCCAGGAGCGCCCGGTCGCCTACAGCGAATGGCATGTGCATGCATCGCGTTGCGGCGTCGCGTTGAAGCTGCGCACGGTGCGCACCCGCGACGCCAAGTGCACGTTCGAACTCGACTCCGGCGCGGGCGAGCTGTACGACCTGCGCAACGATCCGGGCGAGATGGTCAACCGGTTCGACGACCCGGCGTACAAGGGGCTGCGCGATGAACTCGAACAGATGATGCGCGCGCGTCCCGGAGCGGTGCGTGACCCGCTGGCGGAGCCGATCGGCATGGCGTGACGTGGAAGCGACACTATCAACGTCACAGATCTGTCACAAAGTCTCTCGCCTGACATTCGATCGACGAAGCCTTTGACAGGCCCATGGCGGTCGAATAGCTT
>LNFM01012907.1_pt1 | contig 10821 bp, 12 predicted proteins | sample 596031 | NCBI WGS metagenome assembly LNFM01 (sample SAMN04254537, study PRJNA301005) | activated carbon metagenome | isolation source: dual media filters at the Ann Arbor, Michigan drinking water treatment plant | place: USA: Ann Arbor | reverse complement strand
TGGCGGTGGCGGTGGCGGTGGCGGTGGCGGTGGCGGTGGCGGTGGCGGTGGCGGTGGCGGTGGCGGTGGCGGTGGGGGCGGCGGGGGCGAGGCGGAAGGGGGTCCCGGCGACGCGGCCGCGGTGGCCGGTGGGTCGGACCCGCCGCAGCCCAACGTCACGGTAGCGCCAGCCGCGGCGCAGATGAACAGTCGCCGATCCATCAGGTGCCCTTGCCAAGCGAGTTGCGCAGCGTCGGCAGCGCCGGTGCAGCGCTGGGTTCGAGTTGCCGATGCAGGGCGGCGATCAGCTCGCCGCGGCTGACGACACCGAGCTTCGACATGACGCTCGACAGGTGATTGCGCACGGTACCCGCGGCCAGACCGAGCACCTGCGCAATCTGCTTGTTGGTGGCCCCGGTCATCACCTGGCGCGCGATGTCGATCTCCCGCTGCGTGAGCGCGTCCATGCGCCGGGACGGTGCAACCAGCGCACGTACAGTCGGGCGCACGGCCGCCACGGGATGCCTGCGTTCGCGCAGCTGCGCCGCCAGTGCCAGCGCGCGCAGTCGCAGCCGCCGCGCTTCGCCGCGCTCGATCACGATCTCGACGCGCGCCAGCAGCAGCGCAAGCTCCGGGGTCACCTGCTCGGTCGGCCGCTGAAACACGCGCAACACCGCCGCCGGGTCGTCGCCCGCATGCCAATGGGCGAGCAGCTGGCGCGCCTGCTCGACCGTGTTGTACGACTCGATGGCGGTGGCCGCCCGCATCACGGCCCGCAACAGCCGCGCCACGCCGTACGGGCGCCGCTGTCGCAGGCGCAGGCGCGCGAACATCACCAGCACGGTGCAGCGCTCGCGGCGGTCACCGCCGGCGCGGAAGCGGCGCAAGGCATCGCACAGGGCCTCCTCCGCAACGTCCAGTCGGCCTTGGTTCAGTGCCGCGCCGCCCATGCAGGCGAGCGCCATCGCGTGCCAGCGCGGCGCCAGATCGCGCCGGCGGATGTCGTGCAGCGCCGCGGCCGCCATGCGGTACGCCCAGCGGTGATTGCCGGCAGAGTCGTGGTGGTCGGCGAGATTCACGATGAACAGCGGTGCCAGCGGCATGTGATCGCGCGCGCAGCGATAGCTGGCTCGCGCGAACTTCACCGCATCGGCAAACTGCCCGAGGGTGGCGGCCGTGCGCCCGGCGTTGTTGAACGCGCGGGCCAGCAGCGCGGGTTCATCGCGTCGCTCCAGCAGGCAGATCGACCGGTAGACCTGTTCGGCGCTGTGCTGGAGCAGGCCCATCTCGTACAGGCAAGACGAGGCGGCGATGCGCGCGCGGGCCTCGGCCACCGCGTGGCCTCGGCTACTGGCCACCGGCACCGCGTCCAGCGCCACCTTCAGCGCCGCCGAATGCTCTCCGCGCAAGTACAACCGGTGCGACAGGTTCTCCGCCGCATGCAGTTGCGCCGTGTCGTCGCCGGCGCAGCGGGCGGCGTCAAGCTGCGCGCGCCACTGCTCCTCCGTCCACGCCGGCGTGACGACCGGCGTCGCTACGGTCATCGTTCGCGGCTCGGGTCGGCGGTCACGCGTCACACTCATCAGAGCGAGCGCAGGAACTCGATCAGCTTGCGTCGATCGTCGGCGCGCAAGGCCAGGAATCGCTGCCGGCTGCGCTCGGCCTCGCCGCCGTGCCACAGGATGGCCTCTTCCAGCGTGCGTGCGCGGCCATCGTGCAGGTAGCGCACGTTGGGGTCGATCTGATCGAGCAGGCCGATCCCCCACAGCGGCGCGGTGCGCCACTCGCGGTTGCCACCGGCCACGTCGGCAAGGTCCGGACCCATGTCGTGCAAAAGCAGGTTGGTGTAAGGGCGGATGGTCTGGTTGCGCAGCTCGGCAAAGCGATGAGTCGGCCCGGTGCGCAGCTCCGCAACGTGGCAGCCCGAGCAGTTTGCCTGCGAAAACAGTTGCGCTCCATCACGCACGCGCGCCTTGGCCAGTTCGGCTTCCGGCCGGTCCAGCTGGCCGTTGTCGAAGTGGCGCGGCGCCGGCACGCCGAGCAGCGCGATGTAGCGCACCAGACGGTCGATATCGGCCGCACCGAGTGGCGCGCTTGTAGCGCACGCGGAGCGACTGCGGCCGCAATCGAGCGCGGGGAACAGCGCCGTAGTCACGCCCAGGTCGAAATTCAGCGCGGCCGCGACCTGCTGCTCAACCGTGGCCACGTCGGCGCGCCAGCCAAAGCGGCCCACCCGGAAGATGCCGGGATCGCGAGCGTCGCGCACGATCGACAAGCGGCCGCGCACGCCGTCGCCATTGCGGTCGCCTGGATCGGTCAACGTCTGCAGCGTGCTTTCGGGCACGGCTTCCAGCAGGCCCATGCCGGCCAGGTGCGGCGCCATCCGCACCGACACGAAGGGCGGCAACGGCTGCGCCTGGTTGGCTGCATCGACAAACATGTACTCCGGCGTCTGCAGCGAGTACACCGTGCCGTCCGGATAACGGCCGGTGACCGCGCGGTACCCGCTGACGCGCAGCGCGCCCTCGGCCCCGCTGCGCGGCGGCTGACCCGCCACAGCGAGCCGCCCCTGCTGCAGGCGCGTGCCGAAGTCACGGTGCGGCAACAGGTTGCCGGCGGCATCGCGCTCGCCCACCAGCATGGCGGCCGTCGTCATCGGCATGTTGAGGACCGGCGAGCTCTTGCCATTGCCCACATGGCAGTCGGAACACCGGGTCTGCGAGAACACCGGCCCGGTTCGTCCCGCATGCGCGCTGAACACCGGGTTGGCCGCGTCCGAATGCGCACCGGTCGCGAACGACGTGTTGAACAGGCGTCGGCCTTCCATCCACGGCTGCATGTTGTAGCCGGCGATGTTGGTGCCCGCCTGCAGCAGCATGCGACGCGGTTCGGCCGACGTGTCCTCATGCACCGTCAGGCCACCGCCGAGGCGCGCATGGTCGGGCATGGGGCGCGCGTCCCAGGGCCGCATGGCGTTGTGCGCCGCGCGGAACCACGGCTGCGCGCCGAGCGAACCCACCTGATAGGCGATGGCGTCGGAGTAATACGCGCCGCGTCCCAGTTCGACGCCCAGGCGGGCGAGGAAGATGCCCAACTCGAACTCCACCACGTCACCCTCGCGCAGGCGGCGGCGCTCCGGCGTGTTCGCCACCACCGTGATCTGCTTGACGAAGGCATAGTCGCTGCCCGGCCCGCTGAGCAGGTTGACGGCGAAGTTGTCGGATGGCGGCGACGGCAACTGGTCGTAGTTGCTCAACGGCGTGCGCACGACAGTGCCACCCGGCAGCATCTTCACGCCGCCGTTGTCGGCATAGAGCGCAAGCCGTTCTGGCTGCGCGGGATTGGACAGGTCGACGCCGACAAAGCCGTGGCGGAAGTTCACTGCATGCCAGAACCACTGGGGCCGCACGACGATGGTGAGCACCCGGTCCGCCGGACTACCTGGCGCGGCGTCGTCGTAAATGGTGATTTCGTGCGTGCGCCGCTCGAAGTAGTGCGCACCGAACTCGGCATACACGCCGCCGCTGTTATTGGTACCCGCTTCCCGCGCATGCCGCCCGCGCACTCGACCACCGATGTGGGTGACCAGCGTGCCATCGGCCTCCTGGTACTGCGTGGCCGGCAACTGGTTCGGCCAGGACAGCGGGACGAAGGCCGCGGCCACCGGCGCCGGTGTGGGCGCTGGTGTGGGCGCCGGCGTTGGGGCCGGCGTCGGACCTGGCGTTGGGGCTGGCGTTGGGGCTGGTGTGGGCGCTGGTGTGGGCGCTGGTGTGGGCGCTGGTGTGGGCGCCGGCGTTGGGGCCGGCGTGGGGGCCGGCGTCGGGCCTGGCGTTGGGGCGGGCGTGGGCGCCGGCGTCGGGACCGGTGAAGGCGTCGGCGTCGGCGCGGGCCTGACAGTCGGCGGCGGTGCGGCAGAGGGCGCCGCTGCGGTGGTGGTGTCGCCGCCGCCACAACCCGCGGCCAGCGCGGCGCCGAACAGCAGTGCGCACGCCAGCGGCAGCCTGCCGAGCGGGCGTTGCACGTTGCGCGTATCGACTGCCTTGTTCCGCGTGACTGTCTTCATGGCCCTCCCCTGGATTAAGAATGAGCGTCTTCCGGCAAGGCCAGCACACGGCACGCACAGCGGACGCAACTGCGGCGATCCTAAGAGCGAGATCGTCCGCGGACATGTGACAGTTGGCATACCCGCCCATAGTCCGGACGTCTGATGGCCATGCCGCGACGATCAATGGTGGGCCGCGCGTTTCATCGAGTCGATGGGCGCAGCGCGCGCGGCCACGGCGCTCGCCGGCGCGCGCAGCAGCCGACACACCATGACTTGCCAGCGGCTTCAAGCGCGCGACGCGCAGCTTCGCAGTCAGCGCACGCGGACCCGACCCGCGATCACTTGCCGCGCCACCGGCGCAGGTGGCGCGAGACCCTGCAGTCGATCGGCCGCCCGTGCGCGGCCGCAGGCTTCACCCGCCATCCCGCGTAAGCTGCCGCGGGGTCCCCCATCTACGGCACCACGCAGAGTCCTCGCTGCGCCCACACCATGCCGCGCGACATCAACGCCATCACGCTGCGCCCCGCGCGTGCCGCCGACGCACTGTGCCTAGGCGTGCTCGCCACCCAGGTGTTTCTGGACACCTACGCCACCGACGGCATTCGCCCCGCGCTCGCCGCCGAGGTGCTGCAGGCGTTCTCCACCGAAGCCATCACCACCCTGCTCGCGCGTGCAGACACCCACGTGCTGGTGGCGGAAGAGGCCGGCCATCTGGTCGGCTTTGCCCAGGTCACGCTGGGTAAGGCGCAGGCTTGCGTGGCCTCCAGCGCGCCGGCCGAACTCGACCGGCTGTACGTGCAGGAGCCCTGCACCGGCCGCGGCCTGGGCCGCGCGCTGCTGCACGCCGCCGAGACCTGCGCCGCCCACGCCGGCGCTGCCGACCTGTGGCTCACGCCCTGGGTGCATAACCTCCGCGCGCTGCGCTTCTATGCAAAGTGCGGCTATGCCGATTGCGGCGCGGCGTGGTTCCACATGCACGGCGAGCAGCACGAGAACCGCGTGCTGAGCCGTCCGCTGGCATCCACGCCCGCGTCGCCCCGCACTACCTGAGCAGACGCTGCCCCGCCGCGCAGGCCTCGATCAGCTGCGCCAGACGTCGCGCCCGGGTTGCCGGCTGCTTGGCACGGCCGACCCAGTGGGTCATCACCGTCCGGTAACTCGCCGGTGTCGACTCGAAGTACCTCCACGCGGCCCTGTCCTTCTTGAAGACACGCAACTCGGCATCAGCCAGCGTGACCGGCTGCGCCTGCTCGAACGAGTAGACGCCGGTCTTGCTGCTGCATCTGGCCTCGAACGCCGCGATCCCCGCCGGCTGCATGCGACCCAGCGCCGTGAGCTGCTCCACCTTGGTCACATTGACCAGGCTCCAGATCGAGTTCTTGCGGCGTGGCGTGAACCGGATGAGGTACGACGCGTCGTCGATCCGCTTTCTCACGCCGTCGATCCAGCCGTAGCAGAGCGCCTCGTCGACCGACTGCGGCCACGTCATGCTCGGCAGGCCGGTGCCCGCCTTGCGAAAACCGACGATCAGTTCGGCTGAGGTGGCGTGATTCTCATCCAGCCACGCACGGAAGTGCTCGGCGCCGTCGAAGAACGTGGGGGAGGCCATCGAGCTCAAGAGCAACGCTCCTCGCTACGGCGGCAGGACCACGAGTTCACCGCGATCGAACTTCAGCACCGGCCGCCATGGCCCCCCGGTGGGACCGATGCTCACGTTCACGGTCGAGGCCTCGTAGGTCAGGTAGCTCGTGCACTGCTGGAGGTTCAGCGACTCCTGCGCGCTCACCTCGGGCCACGCAGGCAGTTCCGCCGGTCCACCTTTGTCCTGCAACCTGAAGTAGCGCGCTTCGGTGCAATTGTCGTCCCCCTTGGGGCAGCCCCTGAGCAGGAAGATGACGCTGCCATCGGGCAGCACGCGCGGGTGCATCGCGTAGCGCGATGAATCCCGCCACCTGCGCGGCGCCTCGACCCGCGCAGCGCGTGTCAGCGTTCTTGACGCCGCGCGGTACACGTAGAGGTCGGCGGAGTTGCTCGTAATCGTCGGCACGCCACGACTCCAACCGAAACCGCCCAGCAGCGGGTACCTGAGCGTCATCCGCACCACCGCAACCGCGACCACGTCACAGCGCGGCCCCGCGGCATTGCCGGAAATGAGCGCGTTCGTTTCCGACGCCGTTGCGTCTGACACCAGCAGCACGGCCAGCACGGCAGCAGCGAGGGAGAACAAACGCCAGCTCCGCCACGAACGCAGGCCGCAGGATCGAGGTAAACAGCAACGCAAGACTGCCGACATGGATGGTTTTTTCGACTGGCAACGCACAGGCCGCGCAGACGTTTTACCTGGAGATGGCGACCCCGGCCAGCCTCAGCGATCTGATGCGCTGTTGACGGTCGCCCTGGTCGGCAGCGAAAACCGGAACGTCGAGCCGACACCTTCTTTGCTTTCGACGTTCACGGTCCCGCCATGAGCCTCGGTGAACGTCTTCACGATGGCAAGACCCAGGCCGCTTCCGCCCGCAGTCTGCGGATCGGTTTCCCCCTTGTCGAAGATCTTCTCGATGAGCGCTTCAGGGACGCCCGCGCCGTTGTCGCTGACCCAGCACTCGACTGCGCCTTCCGCGTCGAGCTCCCGCGCCCCGATGAGCACCTCTCCGCGAGGCGTGTACTTGATTGCGTTGGCGATCAGGTTCTGCAAGACACGCTTCAACAGACCGACGTCTGCATAGACAACCAGGTCGCCAGGCACCTTGTTGAGTAGTTGGATACCTTCCGTCCCGACCACCGGATGCAGATCCTGGACGAGGCCCTCGACCAGGGGCCACAGATCGAACTCGCGCCGCTCGAGTCTGACGCCCGCCTCTGCTTGAAGGTTCATGTTCTCTTCCAGCACCTTGGCCACCAGGCCTTCGAGCTGCTTCACGTTGCGGCGCAAGCTGTTGAGCAACTGCTCGCTGTCAGCGCCTCGCCCGGCAAGGACCATTTCCAGCACCCGCCCGGCCAAGGAGATGGCATTCAATGGTGTGCGCAGATCGTGTGCCACGAAGGCGAGATACTCCTCGCGGCGCCGCTGGACCTCCCGCGCGCGCTCGGTGGCATAGGTCTGCAACGCCAGGCCGATCGCATGATCGAGAACGCGATTGATGGTGTGAAACGGCTTGCCCTGCAAGTTCACGCCGTTGTCGGCGGCCAGATCGTGGATACAGGCGCGCAGGATGTTGTATTCCGCCACCACCTCCTCGATATCGAAGGCCTCTCGCAGGCGCTGGAGGCCATGTGCGGGCGGGCTGGTTTCGTTTACCGCCTCCGGGATGGTCTGGTCCGACTTCGATCGGAGCGCCACCACCAGCTCGTCGAGCAGTTGCGGGATGTGGTCATTGAGCGTCGGCACATCAAGCAACCGTGCAGACTGGAGTTGCCGGACCTGCTGCCGCCAACGCGATAGCAAGGCCAGGCGTTCGTGCTCGATGAGCGCCGCCAGCTGGTCCAGTACATCGATCGTCATCGCGTCTCCAGTTCGACATGGCGTCTGCAACACCACCATGCGCGCCAGCATCGCATGAACATCCGCCTGACTTCGACGGCGAACCCTCCCGCCTCACCCCGATCCCAGTAGCCGATACGGACGAGCCCCTGCGTGCCCTACGTAAATGTGTCCGACGCGTTTTGATGATCGTCCGCGTTACGGGCGCGGTGCCCGCATGCTGTCACGCACCGACCGCCACCGCTGCCCCGCGCGTAGGATGCAGAAACCACGAACCATGCAGTGGAGGCAGGCAATGAAGCAGGCTTGGACCTTGATCGCCGTGATGGCCTGGATGGCCTTGACCACGTTCGCCGCGCCCGCCATCGGGCAGCAGCCGCCCAGTGCGACCTATGACGAAACGCTCGCCGCCCGCTTCGGCGCCGACGACTACGGCATGCGTCCGTATGTGCTGGTGATCCTGAAGACCGGTCCCAACAAGATGCCCGCCGGGCCAGCGCGCGACGAGATGTTCCGCGGCCACTTTGCCAACATGAAGCGCCTGTCGGACGACGGCAAGCTGGTGCTGGCCGGGCCGCTGGACGGCGTGGATGGCTGGCGCGGACTGTTCGTCTTCGCGGTGCGCGACATCGATGAAGCCAAGGCGCTCGCCGCCACCGACCCGGTGCTGGTGAAGGGAGAAATGGTCGCCGAGTACCACCGGTACTACGGCAGCGCTGCGCTGGTGGGCGTGCGCGAGATCCACGAGCGCCTGGCCAAGAAGCGCATGTAAGCGCCGGTCACGCTGTTGCGGCAGGACTCGCCTGGTGCAATGCGCACGCGTGCAGCGCAAAGCAGAGATGGCACGCAGTGAAGCGCCAACCTCGACGACCTACGCCTTCGCCTCCCACACAGACGCGCTCCACGTGGGCGCAACGGCTCTGATGATCCCGAGCAGTTCCGCCGAAAGGTCACCTGCCCCCGTCAACTGACGGATCTCCAGCACGTCATCGATGCCCGATCCGCAGGGAGCGCGCAGCGCCCACTGAATGGCCTCGTCGAGCGACTTCACATCGATAATGTAGAAGCCGCCGATCAACTCCTTCGACTCGGCAAAGGGGCCGTCAACGACGTGTCGCCTGCCCTGCAAAACCGCGACGCGAGCGCCTGCTGCAGCAGGGTTCAACCCTTCGGACGCGATCAGGACCCCGGCCGTGTGCATGTCCTCGTTGAACTTCATGTAAGCCGCGAAGAGCTTCTCGTCGAAAGCCGCCTGCGGGCGTGATGTCGTGTCGTCCGTGCCCGCCTGTGCCGTGATGATGAATCGCATCGTCGTCTCTCCTGTGAATGGTGCTGCTCGTACTACGACGAATGGAGGCTCGCAAAAACGACACCGCACGGACCCCTTGTTCACGGGGTTCGAGCTTGCGCGCCTATGACCCGATCGATGCTGTGCCTGTGCGGAAGGTTGGGAGGTCTTCGATCGCCGCAAAGGTCTGCTGGCCCAACGCGGCGGACAAGCCGGCCCTGGTTCGCTTGCACCGCGCCGTCGTGATGAACTTGCCGAGACGTTTGCACCAGACGATGACTGCGGCATAGCGGCCTGGATCGAAGGCGCTGATCGAGCCCATGATCACCACGCCTGCGCCGCCGGTGTCCCTTGGTGATACCGAAGCTGCCAGGAGCCGCCCGATCGTAGCCACACCGATTAGCGCAGCGTGTGGTTCACCTGCTGACCGTCTGCTTGCCCCTGCGCAGACCGATACGTAAGCAGCACAACACCCGGCGCCAGTTCCGCCAGCAGGAAGTGCTCGGGTCGCACATCAGGCGGTGCTGCCTGGCTCAGCAGGAACTCGATCACGGTCTCGCGCGAGTACGCACGCCCCGACCGACCGACTTCGTGGAACTGCGGGTGAAGCAATTGATCGAGCCGCGCGCGGCTGCAGCGCACGCCCGGATGGTGCAGCTCGACCTCGAGCGCCTGTATCTGCGCCTGTATCTGCGCCTGTATCTGCTGATCAAGCGAACTCACACTGCCACTCCTTCGAGGTGACTGTCATTGTCGGCGCTGATCGGGCGGTGCTCCTGGGCGCAGGATCTTCTCCATCGCCTTGCCTTTGGCCAGCTCGTCGACCAGCTTGTCCAGTTGCCGGATCAACTGCATCAGCGGGTCTTCAACCGCCTCCACCCGCACCCCACACACCACACCCTGGATCAGCGCCCGATTCGGGTTCAGTGCCGGCGCCTGCGCAAAGAACGCCGCAAAGTCGGTCTTCGCCTCGATCTGCCGCCGCAAGCCCGCTTCGTCATGGCCGGTGAGCCAGCAGATGATGCGGTCGACGTCCTGCTGCGACCGGCCCTTGCGCTCGGCCTTGTTCACATAGGCCGCGTACACCGACGCAAAGGGCATGGAGAAGATTCGATGCGGAGTCATCTTTGCTTGCGAAACTGCTGACTCAACCACCAGCACGATACGTACCATCGCCGTGCGGCGCCGCCTTGAACTCCGGCCGCGACTCGGCCGCCGCCGAGAACGCCGCCAGCAAAGGAAAGCGCGCGGCCGGTACATCGTTGGGGATCATTTGCCGGGTGAACTGCCACGCCACGCCAATGCTCACACCCGCCTGACCCATCGACACCGTGGCCGGGGGCAGCGGACGCGCGGCCAGCTCGCGCTCCAGCTCGCCATAGGCCGCCAGCGTCTGGCTGACCACCCGCGCCAGCCACGGCTCGTCCAGCTTCTCCGGCGGGCGCACGCCGTGCTCGTAGACGATCTGCACGCTCTTCTCGGTGGCGGCCAGCGCCAGGCCGATCAGCCGCAGTTCGCGCTGCAGCTCGTCCAGGTTTGACGGCATGAGCGATCTCGGGCGGGCAACCGCCTCTGCGTACTCGAGGATCAGCGTCGAGTCCATCAGCACCGCGCCGTTGTCGCACACCAGCGTGGGCGCCTTGACCACCGGATTGATCCGACTGAACTCGTCGAACGTACGAAACACCGACAGCGACTGGTGCTCGAACTTCAGGTCAAGCAACTGCAGAGAGATGGCCACGCGGCGCACGTAGGGTGAATCGAGCATGCCGATGAGCTTCAAGCAAATCTCCGGTGCGTCTGAAGTGGTTGACCTGCGCGAATCGACCTGTGCACCGGCGCGCCGGAATGCACGGTCACCGGCCTGTGCCACCGGCGTTCCCGGGTGATCGCGCGTTCGTCACAGGCAGCAGATGACGCACTCGGGCCTGCGATCACCGCATCCACAGCCGCTCGAGGAAGGCACGCTGCCGCGCGATCCCGTCGTCGCGCGCTGCCGGGTCGGGGTCGAAGTCGTCTTCCTGGTTG